>Ga0183260_10001257_pt1 | contig 21454 bp, 13 predicted proteins | sample AntDrymUQ4972206_2_FD_129768 | JGI IMG/M metagenome (GOLD analysis project Ga0183260, IMG submission 129768) | Polar desert sand microbial communities from Dry Valleys, Antarctica - metaG UQ497 (22.06) (version 2) (version 2) | ecosystem: Environmental > Terrestrial > Soil > Desert | place...
CTCCGTGATGTGCCCTGCTCCGTGCGCTCCGCCTGCTCCGTGCCCCGCAGTTTCCCACGTGGTGCGCCGCGATCACAGCGCGTGGGGCCGCTCCCAACGCCCAACGCCCAACGCCCAAGGATGCCTAATTCCTAACTCCCAATTCCCAATTCCCAACGCCCAACTTCCAAGGCCCGACGCTGCCTAACGCCCAACGCTGCCTAACTCCCAATTCCCAACTCCCAACGGCCGACGGCGTCTAACTCCCAACGCCCGAGGCCAAACCCCGAGGTCCAATCTCGAGCCGCAGCCGGATGCTGCCGATGGCGTCGGCTGTCAGTGCACGGCGGGGACGGAGGAATGCGCGTGCCAGGCTGCAATCGCCGACACGCGCGGAACCTGCGCCCCCATGTAGGACTTGCCGTGCGCCGTCAGTGCCTGGGCGGGACTCCTGCGGGGTCTGCCAGGAGCACCGTTTGCTGGTACCCGCCGATTGACCTGAAGTACGCGATGAGCCCGATGTAGCAGACAAGCATGATCAGTGGCAGGATAGCGATCTTCGCGAGCGTTGCCTGTTTCGTGCGGGCATCGATGTCGGCGAGCAGCTGATTCTGCCGCTCGAGGGCCGGCCCCTGCTTGTCGGCCGCGATGTGTGCCTCGGTGCGTCCGGTGGGGCCGCCTTCCGCCGGAATCTCCGGAGGCACAGTGCCCGCCGCCCTTGCGGTGGACGCCGCAAGCTCCTGTGCCAGGAGCGCACGCTGGGCCGGGTCGACCGCTTCCGATTCACCGAACAGCCCCGGCCGCACGACGATGAGCCGGTCGGCCAGCGCCGGATCCACCTGCCGGATTTCCGCGGCCTGCGCGCTGTCCAGCACGGCCCCGATTGCAGGATTCCCGAGGGTGCCTACCGAAATCATGCCCACACCCGCGATCGCGTTGAGCATCAGGGCGCCCCCGCGCGGGTACTGCTCGCTGACGACCCCCAGCGTGGTGGGCCAGAAGAACGTCTTCCCGAAGCCGTAGAACGTGGCGGCGATGAACAGCATCGCGGCTGACGTGCCGGCGTTCGCCAGCCAGAGGAGCCCGATTGCCGCGACAGCCGCGCTCGCGGCCAGCAGGCCGAGCGGGCTGATCCTGTGCACGATCGGGCCGGCGAAGAAGCGCATCACGAACATGATGGCCGACGTCCAGACGAGGAAGAGCGTGCCGAGCGTCGGGCTCTGGAGCACCGTCCGCATGATGTCCGCAATCCAGCTGTCGGTCCCCAGCTCCGTTGTCGCCAGCAGCAGCATCACCAGGAGCAGCAGGATGAACATCGGCCGGCCCGCGCTCTTGACGTAAAAGGCAAAGAGCAGCGAGGGAACGATGGCCATCCCGAGCTGCATGGCCATGCTGAACGGCGGAACGCCGAAGACCGCGAGAATCTGGTTCATCCCCGACACGACGAAGAACAGGACGATGAAGCAGCTGGCCGCCCCGAACTCCTGGAGCATCTCGTAATAGGAGACGTTGGCGGCGACGCGCTCCTGAACCGGGAACTTCTGGCCCATGAGCATCAGGCCGTACGCGACTGTCGGCACGAGCACCAGGCCCATCTGCCACTGCCACAGGCTGCCTGGGAGCACGCCCGGGTTGACGAAGCTCACCGCAATCGCCAGGAGGCCGCCGAGGACCAGGCCGCCCGGCCACCCCGCGTGCAGGATGTTCAGGTACTTCGTCTTCTCACGGTCGAACAGGGTGGCGGTGACCGGATTGACCACCGCTTCGACGGTGCCGTTCCCGAGCGCGAACACGAACGTGCCCAGGTACAGCAGGGCGAACCCGGCGCGCTGTCCCGCCGCGATCGCTTCAGGATCCGAACCGGGCGCCGCGAGGGCAAACGGCGCGGCCAGGGTGATCAGGGCCGACGACACGTGGAGCGCGAAGGCGATGGCCATCGAGCGGCCGTTGCCGAGACGATCGATCACGAGGCTGAACAGGATGATGGAGATGGCAAACGGAAAGAGCCCGGCCCCCAGGATGTACCCAATCTGCTCGCCGCTGAGGTTGAACTGCTCTCGCCAGTCCTGGAGGATCGCCGCGCGGACGGCGAAGCCGAAGGCCGTGGCGACAAGGGAGACTACGCAGCCCGTGAAGAGCCGCGTGCGATTGATCTCTGGTTGCATGGAACCTCGTCTCGACAGAATCGTTGACTGACCGTCCGGCCGGGGCGCCCCCGGCCCCTCGCCCGGGGTGCTGCCGCACCCGTCGGCCGACCAGAAGATAGCATCAGGACGAGTTTCTGAAAACCAGGGGCCGCGAGTCTCCCGCCTACCTGCCGCCGCGCCCGGCCGGCTGCACGACCTGCAACACGCCGTTCATGATGCGCCAGTGTCCGGGGAAGGTACAGACGTAGGGATACTCTCCCGCCTGCATGGGTGCACGGAACTGCACCGTTACCGTCTCCCGGGGCTCCACGAACTTCGTCGCAAACAACACCTGCGGCACCTGCGGAACGAACTGCAGAGAGAAGCCGTTCGGCGATCGGGCGACCTCGTCGGCGGCAAGCCCTATCGTCTCCAGCGATCCGGGGGAGCCCAGCACGAAGTTGTGCTGCATCGAGTCGGGATTGCTGAACACGATCTCCACGAGCTGGCCGGGCGCGACCGTCAGCTCGCTCTTGTCGAACTTCATCTCCCCCAGCGAGACGCCCAGGCGGATGACCACGTCGGGGGCCTGTGCGACAACGGGCTCCTCCGGCAGCGTGCCGGCGGCGGGCGGCGGAGCCGCCACGAACGCCACGTGTGCGGCCAGTTCCCCGGGCTTCGAGTAGAGCGCCCCGGCATTGGTCTGGCGCTCCACGCGGTAGCGCCACGTGCCCGCCAGCGGCGCGCGCGTGTCACCGGCCTGGAGAATCATGGACTCCGGAGTCCCGATGAATCCCCCCTCGTTCCTGTTGTTGGTGATTCTGACGGTGATGGTGTTTGGCCCCTGACGCAGCGTGCCCTCCGGCAGCGGATAGCTGGGGAGGGCGGCTCCCCGGCCGCCGCCTGGGACGGGCGCCGCTCCACGGCCTCCCTGCCCGCGCGCGCCCGGCGCAGCGACCGCGGGCGTCACGGAAAACCCGTTCACCCACACCTCGGCCTGATTGCTGATGCGGCCGATCGTCAGGCTGCCTTCCGTCACCCGCTGCGGCAGATCCACCGTTTTCGTGAACCACACGACGCCGTCGAAGTCCGGAAGCCCGCGCCCCTCCCAGTTGCCCGGCGCTTCCATTTCCTTCCAGTCGCTCGAGAGGCTGCCGCTCTCGGGTGTCCGCCAATCCGGTTTGGTCGTGCCGATACGGAGGGAGATCGGCAGGGCTGAGGCGGGGACCGCGTTCGCATCCGCGCGGTACTGGCCGAGGAAGGCTTCGCGGTGGCGCGTGGCGGCAATGTAGAGCGCACGGCTCAGCCACCGATCCGTATGGTTGTCGGTATCGAGGCTTGCGGAGTACAACGCACGACCGAGCTCCGGGGTGGCCGGCGCCTCTGCCAGCGCGAGGACCACCGCCAGACGGGTGTGCAGATCCGGATCCTGCAGCAGGCCGGCCGACACAATCGCGCTCGCCCCCTCCGTCGTGCGGGGCAGCACCATGGCCGCGGCCTTCCGCACGCCAGCCGCGGGATGCTTCAACGCCTCCACCGCGACCCGCCCCCCGTCGGCCGAGAGGTTCGACGTTTCCCCGAGCCCGTGAAGCGCCCAGAGTGCGTGCAGTGCCGCGCCGTTCAGCCCCAGCTCGTCGACCGACCCGTTCCGCGCCAGCGCCGCCAGCTGCGGCACCACATCCTTCTGCCCCCGCTCGATCAGCAGCCGTTGGGCATGCAGACGCCACAGCATGTTGTCGGAGCCGAGCGCGGTAAGGAGCCCGGCCGAATCCTTGATGGAAAGCGAGCGCCGCGCCGCCGCCGGCGCGTTCCGGTAGACCACGCGGTAGATGCGCCCCCGCTGACGATCCCGCATCGACGTCTCGTAGGCGTTGCCGACGCCGTTGCTGAAGCCTTCGGGCGTCGGGTTGTGCTGCGCGATGAAGTTGTACCAGTCGGAGACCCAGACGGCGCCGTCCGGCCCCGGCTGCGCGTGCACAGGCGCGACCCACTCTTCGGCTCCGGCCAGCAGGTTCCAGCCGTCCCGCGTCACGAAGCCGGCGCCCGCCTTCTCGATGACGCCCTGCCCGATGAGGTGAGCCGTCGGCTCCGTGATGAACGCCACACGGTTCCAGTACTGCTTTGGAAAGGACCGGGCCGTGTAGAGATGATGGCCGGCCGCCGCCGTGTACCCGCCGTGCACGTCCACCTGGCGGATGTACGGCGTAACCGGGTGCAGGCCATAGAACTGCGCCGCGCTTCCGTAGCCGGCCCCGACGCCTCGCCCGCCGCCGGGCGGCATCGGCAGCCCCTCGACCGCTTCGAAGTGGCGGTTCGGGATTGCCACGTAGAAGCTGGGATCGTTGTTGGCTGTCGACCCGAACACGTCGAACGTCTCCGACATCCCGATGCCCCACGTGTTGTTCGTGGATCCGGTCATGTACTCGAACCCGGAGCCGTCCGGCTTGAAGCGGAACATCCCCTGGCCGAACTGCATCGGCTTGCCGTTCATCTCCCCGTTGAACCCGGAGTATCCGACCGTGCCCCAGATGTAGTTGTCCGGCCCGTACATCAGGTTCGACGGCCCCGCATGGCTGTCGCGGATGCCCCAGCCCGTACTGAGAATCTGCCGCACGTCGGCCTTGTCGTCGCCGTTGGTGTCCTTCAGGAACAGCATGTGCGGCGCCGCCGCCACGATGACCCCGCCGTTGGCGAACACCAGGCTCGTCGGCAGGTTGAGGTTGTCGGCGAACACCGTGAACTTGTCGGCACGTCCGTCTCCGTTCGTGTCCTCCAGAATCTTGATCCGGTCGTCACCCGGGGCGCCGTTGAGCACCTTGTTCGGGTAGTCGAGCGCCTCGATCACCCACAGGCGCCCCCGCTCGTCGAAGTTGAACGTGATGGGTTTGACGATGTCGGGCTCGGAGGCGAAGAGCTCGAGCCGGAACTCCGCCGGCACCTGGATGAACTTCATCGACTCTTCGGACGTGAACGGCAGCTGGTACTTCGGAGCCGGATCGCGGTTCTCGTAGTTGGGCACGATGAAGGTGTCCACGTACGTCACCTCCGGCATCTTCAGCTCGACCCACGCCCGCCGCGCCCCTTCCGGCGCGGCCCAGACGGTCCCCTGCTCGATCAGCTTGTGGAATCCCGGCTGGCTCCAGGTGCGCTGATCGTGTCCGTACGCGGTGTAGAAGACCCGTCCCTTGCCCTGCGTGCGGACCCACGTCCAGGGTTCGCGCCCGTCGCCGTCCACGCGCTCCATCAGCACGGTCCGGTTCTCGGAATTGTGCGCGGTGTGCACGTACGTCTCGTCCCACGTCGAGAAGGAGGTGAGCCCCTGGGTGACCGGGTGATCCGACCGCACGATCTCGGCCGTGAACTCTCCCGCACCGTGCCGCTCGAACTTCCCTCCAAGCATCGAGCCGTACGCGGTGGACGCCGGAAACATCCCGGAGGCGGAATGGATGGCCACGAGCCCCTTGCCCCCCTCGACGAACCCCAGCAGCGTTTTCTCCTGCACCGGGGTCAGCGTCTCGTGATTCCCGTAGATCATCAGCACGTCGTAGTGCGCCAGCTTCTCGAGGGTGATCGCCTCGTCAGGCGTGAGGACGTGGGTCAGCTGAATCCCCCGGCGTGCGAGCGGCGCGGCAAGCAGCTGGTACACCGCCGGGGACGGGTGCAGCGGCTGATCGTGCCCGAGGAGCAGGACGCGCAACGGCCTGGCGTCCGCTTCCTGCGCGGCTGCCGTTCGAGCCGACGACGCCGGTTGTGGAGGACGGGCCTGCGCGACGAGTGAGAGGCCGGCCAGAGCGACCGCCACCCCCCCCGCCAGGTTGGACCAGAGCCGACGGGAGCGGAGGGGGCTAGCGGGCATCAGTCACCATCTTGATCGCCGCAAGGGTCATCAACGACTGGACGGGTGTGGCCTTCTCGTTCTTGAAGACGAAGTAGAGATCGTGCACACCCGTGGTGCTCTTCAGGTTTGCGGCTGGCGGACCCGCTGCGCCACCACGACCGCCGCCGCGGCCGCCCCCCGCGCCCTGCGCCGCGCCGCCCGCTGCCTGGACCTCACTGGCGGTCGGGGCCTGAGTCCCGCGCCCGGCACCACCCAGCGCGACCTCGAGCTGTCCGATGACGGGCCCGGTCGGTGAGCCTGTCCGGATCTCGACCACCCCGCCCGCCTGACCGCCGCGGGCCTGGGCCTGCGCCGTGAACTCCACGCGGGTCACGCCGGTCAGGTCGAGTCCCTTGAAGCCGAGATGCCCGCCGGCGAGCGGGATGACCGCCCCTGCCGCGCCACGGGTCGGCGCTGCCGTGATTCCCTGCTGGACGTCCGCCTGCTGAGGACCGAGCGTCGGGCTGCGCAGCACGGTCAACGATTCCGTGGTCAGGGACGGCAGGTCGGCTGCCCCCTGGTCGGAATACACGGCCCGCAGCACGAGCGCGCCGCGCCCGGTGTCCCCTTCCGGAATGGTGGGCGTGAAGGAGCCCTGGAGCGGCAGCGACGAGAACCGCGTGTCGTTCACGTTCAGAAGGAACTCGGCAATCGTCCTGGCCTCGTGCGGGCTGACGAGCGGGTGCGCCGGCATGACTTCCTGGCCCCAGACGCCGGTGCTGCCACCCCGGATCTTCCCGGCCAGGTAGTCCAGCGTTCCCGTGTCGGGCTTGTACTTCTCCGCCAGCATGGTGAAGGACGGTCCCCGGGACTTGGTCTCGCGGTTGTGGCAGGTCGCGCAGCCGTTCGAGGCCACGAGGGCCCTCGCCACACCGAACCGCGTGGCGGCATCCACCTCCGCCTGCCCGTGGCGCAGCGTGGAGATGTCGAACCCTTCGGGCACGTAGTCGATGCTGAAGGCCACCCGTTCGGCCGGGATGCGGCCGGCCGCCAGCGTCCCGTCCTCACGGTCGTTCACCGACACGGCGTAGGTGACCGGCGCGCCTGGCGTGAAGAACGTGCGATTGGCCGCCTTGACCTCGAGCCCCACGGCCGGCGGCGTATTGCCGGCGATGATGTCGAGCGTCTCGGTGTTCTTGGCGCCCGCGGGATCGGTCACCGTCAGGGTTGCCGAGTAGATCCCGTTCCGCTCGAACGGCACCACCGGGTTCGGTCCCTTGAACACCCGCGGCTCTCCCCCGGCGGCCGATTCGATCGTCCACTCGTACGTGAGCGGGTCGCCGTCGGGATCCACGGTGCCGGCCGAGGAGAAGGCAACATTGAACGGGGCGATGCCGCCTGTCGTGTCGGAGGTAATCGAAACGACGGGCGTGCGGTTGCCGCCGTTGTACTCGATCCTCACCAGCTGCGAGTCCACGCTCTTGGCAAACCAGGTGCTCCCGTAATCCAGGACGTAGAGGTCCCCGTCGGGGCCGAACTTGATGTCGATGATCTCCGAGGGGCGGTAGTCGGGAAGGAAGCGCTCCATCGACTTGTACGCGCCCTTCTCGTCCATCTCGATAGCCATGATCCAGCCACGGGAGAGGTCGGCCGCAAGCCAGCGCCCTTCGTAGTACTCGGGGAACGGACGGGCGGCCTCCTTGAAATCGGCCCGGCGGAAGATCGGCCCTCCCGTGGCCGAACGGCCGCCGCTGCCCATCCCGGGATATTTGTCCGAGACGGCGTAGGGATACGCGATGAAGGCGGGCTGTGCCGGCGGCAGCACCCGGAGGCCGGTGTTGTTGACCGAGGTGTTCGTCGGCTTCGCCGGATCCTTGGGCTCGAGCGGCTCGTTCTTCACGTAGTCGAAGTAGGGGAACGCGCGGTTCTCACCCACGAAGTAGGGCCAGCCGAAGAACCCCGGCCCCTTGGCCTGGTTGAACTCGTCGTAGCCTCTCGGCCCCAGCTCCGAATCCTCGTTCGCGTCTGGCCCCACCTCTCCCCAGTACACGTAGCCTGTCGCGCTGTCGATCGACACGCGCCAGGGGTTCCGGTTGCCCATGGTGTAGATCTCCGGCCGTGTCCCCTCCGTTCCCGGCGGGAACAGGTTGCCCTCGGGAATGGTGTAGGTGCCGTCCGGCTCGGGGTGGATGCGGAGGATCTTGCCACGCAGATCGTTGGTGTTCGCGGCGCCGCGCTGGTCGTCCCAGCTCTGGCGGCCGGGACGCTCGTCGGTCTGCGCGCCGATGTTGTTCGAGGTGTTGTTGCCGACCGTGAGATAGAGGTTGCCGCGTGCGTCCCAGGTCATGCCGCCGCCGGTGTGGCAGCACTGCTCGCGCTGGACGGTGTACTCCAGGACCACCGTCTTCGACTCCTCATCGAGCTCGTCGTTCTGAAGCTCCCATCGCGCGAGCACGTGCTTCATCAGCGCCGGCTCGGCATAGAGCATGTACACCCGGTGATTGGTCTCGAAGTCCGGATCGAGCGTCAGCCCGACAAGCCCTTCCTCTGCCTCCCGGGCGACCCCGGCGGCATTCGTGTACTTCGTATTGACCGGGATCTCGGCGATGAGCCGTGTGGTCTTCGTCGCCGGATCGAAGACCTTGAAGGCCCCCTTGCGCTCGATGATGTAGACCTTGCCGTCTTTCGCCACCTCGAACGCCATCGGTTCGTCGAGCTCCCCTGGGGGGACGAGCACCACGGGCGTGAAGCGATTGTCGTCCGGCTTCTTCGTCGGATCGGGGGCGGCCGCCGCACGCGGCGCCGGCCCGCTCCGATCCTGATATTCCGTGGCCAGCGGCATGGCCACCATGAGGCACAGCCCCACCACTGTCGCTTTCCCGATCCGGCCGGCGCTCCCCGTCATGCCTGTGTCTCCTTGCCCCCGCGCCGCCCCGCGACAGGGCGGCGCGCTGGACGCTCTCCAGGATACGAATGGCCCCCCTGGGCCGCACTGAAGTGTACCCCGGGGCAGCGGGTGCCTCGGGGCGCAGGGGTCCGGAAATGCGCGGCGTGGGGGACGCGACGCGGCGCCTAGCGGACCTGGATCTCCCCCTTCTGGTCGATCACCAGCCGGGGTGGCTCGGCGTCGACGAGCAGCTCGAACTCCCGCCTGAACTGCTCGAGGGAGAGGTTGACCGTGCTGGCGAGCTTCGCCAGCTGGTGCGGATCGTCGAAGTCGTCTTTCCTCAGCCGGATCATGTACCGGCGGGCTATCGCGTAGCGGGTGGACTGGACGTTCACGAGCCGGACGAGCGATCGGCCAGTCGCCGCGTCCGTCATCTCCGCAAACGGCACCGGAACGAAGTGCCCCCCCTGCATCGAGATCATGGCCGCATTCCCGCCGGCGATCAGGTACTTCGCCGCGCAATACCCCAGATCCCGCGTGTACTCCATGTCGATCGGAATGGGGTCGGCGCAGCGGAGCTCGTAGCCGATGTTCTTCGCCGCGATCGTCGTCTTGATGCCCAGCTGCCGCAGCCGCGCGGTGACCTGCGACTTCAGGATCTCGCCAAGGTTCACCTCCGCGATGCGCAGGTGCCCGTGGCTGTCTCGCTCGACGTCCTGCAGCCCCTCCAGATCCTCTTCCGCGATGTCGAGGACCACCCCTTCGGCGATCACCGCGACCCCGTCCCGCCGTCCTTCGCTCAGGCGCTTGACCACGGCGCCGGCGAGCGTGTCGACGATGGTCTTCAGCCGAATCGGGGCGGGGAACTCTTCCGAGATCAGCGTCAGCGTCGTGCCGGCCGACTTGCCGATGCCGAGCGCGAGGTGCCCCGCCTTGCGGCCCATCGCGATCACGAAGTACCACCGCGAGGTCGTCTTGGCGTCCACCATCAGGTTCTTGACGATCTCGGCGCCGTAGTGCCGGGCCGACTGGAACCCGAACGTGTCGACGTGCTCGGGCAGGTGCAGATCGTTGTCGATGGTCTTCGGCACGTGCACGACGCGGATGGCACCGGCGGCGTGACGCTCGAGCATCATCGCCGAGTAGGCGGTGTCGTCGCCGCCAATCGTGATGAGCTGCGAGACGTTCAGCCGCAGCAGCGACGTGAGCGTCGTCTCGAGCAGCTTCGGGTCCGAGGTCGGGTTCGCGCGGGCGATCCCGAGATGAGAGCCGCCGCGGAAGTGAATGCGGCTCACGTTCTCAATCGTCAGGCGCGTGACGTGGTCGATGTCTCCCTGCATCAGCCACTCGAACCCGTCGCGGACGCCGATCACGTCGATCCCCTCCAGCCGCGCGCGAATGGTGGCAGCGCCGATGACGCTGTTGATGCCGGGGGCGGGACCGCCCCCGACGAGGATGGCCAGGGCGTTATGGTGATCCACGAGTCTCGTCTTTCAGGCTGTATGAGCGAAGTGGCGAAATGCGATGTGTGCGAGACGAGGACGGCCCGCGCCGCAGACGCGGCGCGGGCTCCGTGCGGCGGCGGGCAAGGCCGGGCGCGGGGGTGTCACCCCACGCCCGGTCACTGGTACCTGCACGCGACGCCGGGTATCGAGCGCGTCAGCCGTTCGAGCCGTTGCCCAGGCCGAAGCCTTCACGATAGGCCCGGCGCAGGAGCTCCTCACCCTCGAGGGGCTGGTCGCTGGTGGCCACCGAGTTCGTGACCTTCATGTTCGCGCCGTCGTAGTGAATCTTGGTGCGTGCGCGCAGGGCAACCACGCCGAGGAGCATGACTTCGGTCAGCGGCGCGGCATATTCGAACGGAGACGAGATCTCCGCCTGCCCCTTGATCGCTTCCACCCAGTTCATCTCGTGCTCCTGGTGGGCGATCCGGGGCAGCGTGGCGGGAGGGGGTGTCTGCGATGCCGGATGGCCGGCGGGGAACAGCCGCGGACGGGCGCCGTACGTGTCCTGCACGAGCTTCCCCTTGGTGCCGACGTACATCAGGCCGCCGCCGGGGTTCATCCGCTCGTCTCCCAGATCCTCCGGCTTCGGCGGCAACAAGCCTCCGTCGTACCACGTCAGCTTCACGGGAGGCATGCCGGCGCGCTCCGGAAACTCGTAGTACGTCGTCGTGGCGTGCGGGAAGGAGGCGCCATTGAACGGCGTCGACAGCGTCTCGACCGTCATCGGGGAGCCGAGGTCGAGCGCCCAGAACGGATGGTCGACCAGGTGCGCACCCATGTCGCCGAGGGCGCCCTGCCCCCAGTCCACCCAGCCGCGCCAGTTGAAGGGGTGATAGATCGGGTGATACTCGACCAGCGGAGCGCATCCGAGGAACAGATCCCAATCAAGGTCGCCGGGTTTGGGATAGTTGCCTTCCAGAGCGGCCGCAAGCCGCTGCTGCACATCGCGGCCGCTCCAGCGCACTTCCCGATCCTGCGGAAGCGGCGCCGGACGCGGTACTCCCTGCGGCCAGTAGCCGAGGGGCCGATCGGTCCAGACGTGCACCTCGCGCACCTCGCCAATCGCCCCGCTCCTGATGTACTCGACGCCGGTCCGGGCATCGTCCATCGAGTGGCCCTGGTTGCCCATCTGCGTGACGACTTTGCGCTCCTTCGCCTTCTTGGCCAGGAAGCGGGCCTCTTCGACCGACCAGCAGAGCGGCTTCTGCACGTACACGTGCTTGCCCATGTCCATCGCCATCGCGGCAATCGGGGCGTGCATGTGGTCGGGCGTGGCGATGATCACCGCGTCGATATCCTTCTGCTTCTCGAGCATCTGGCGGTAGTCGCGATACTTGCCGAGTTTCGGCAGGTTCTGCTCGACGAATCGTTTCGCGCCCTCCTGGGAGTTCTGCGCCGGCCGCCGCTCGTTTGCCCCCTGCTGGGCGGCGGAAGACTCGGTCCGCCGTGCCGTGCCGCCGCCGCGCTGTGCGCCGGTGCCGGGTGCTGCCGCCGCGGCGGTCTGGAACCGCTTGATGGCGTTCCCCAACAGGCTGTCCTGCACATCGCAGAGCGCCACGATGTTCTGGCTCAACACGGCAGCGGTGTTGCTGGCCCCCATGCCGAGACCGACAACCGCGATGTTGAGGGTGTCGCTGGGCGCCTGCACGCCCTGCCCGAGCACGTGACGGGGCACGATCGTGAACGCTGCCCCTGTGCCTGCAACTGTCGTTACGAACTTCCGTCTTGTCATGTCGCCCATGGGCATGCCCTTTCAAATTCTGCCGTCTGGTCTCCCGAAACCGGCCCCAGCCGTTTATTGTACAACCAAGCGCTCATTCCCTTCTCGCCAGGAGCGCACCGATATAGAAGAGCCCCACTACCCCAAGGAGCAGGCCGAACCCCGTCACCAGCGAGAGATACTCGGTCACCCCGCCGATCATCGCGCCCAGGAGGTTCGTCCCGTAGTCGCGCGGCAACGAGGTGGATCGCTTGATGGACGAGCCGAACAGCAGCCCCGCACACAGGATCGGGCTGAACATCAGGACGGCGTAAAACAGCGATTCGGCCGCACGGCTCTCGAATGCCACCCGTCCCACGGGGATGAACGCGTTCAGCGCGAGAAGCGAGAGGAGGACCCCGCCCACCAGCCAGCGCCGCCTGATTTCCACCCGCGAGACGATGAAGTTGGCCACGAGGGCCATGCAGAGGACCGCCGCAATGGCCAGAGAGGCGACGACCCACGTCGAACCCCACAGGAGCGCCAGCTGGATGATGGCTTTCGTCTGGAGCAGCATGAACCCGGCGCCGAGGAAGAAGAACTCCCACGACCAGTTCCCAGGCTGCCCCCGAAGGGTCCAGAGCACCGCCACGAGCGAGACGCCGAGGATCAGCGCCAGCGCGGCGAGGTAGTGCCGTGGCACGTGCCGGGTGTGCAGATAGAGGAAGGGCCAGTCGTCGGTGGCGGGCTCGACGCTGGGATCACGTTCCAGCATCCGGGCGGGGCTCGGCGCGTGCGACTGCCCGTACGCTGTGACGCGGTCGGGGACCACCGGATCCTCGGTGAGGCCGGCCAGCCGCGGGCCGGCCATGATGATGCCCAGATACGCGCGGGCCTCGTGGACGTGCACGCGCGGCTCGGTCCCGAACGCCACCGCCGCGGTATTGGCGAGCCGGTCCACCAGCCACCGCTCACGGAAGTAGTTGTAGACGACGAGCAGGCCGTCGGGCGCGAGGCGGTCGCGAACGGCGCGGAAGGACTCCTCCGTGAACATGTAGCTCTCCAGGCGGACACCCGAAAAGCTCGACTGCATCGTCAGTGAATCAATAAGGGCGAAGACCACCAGGTCGTAAGTCTTGGTCGTCGCGCGCAGGAAATGACGCGCGTCATCGTTGATCACGGTGACGCGAGGATCGTCGAACGGACGATCCGGGTGCAGTTCCCGCCCGAGGCGGAGGATCGTCGGATCGATCTCCACGGCGTCCACGTGACGTGCCCCGTGCTTCAGCGCGGCCGCGACATCCGTCCCGGACCCTGCCCCGAGGATCAACACGTTCTCGAAGGTCTGCCCGAAGACGGTGTACGGCCACTGATAGAAGTATTCCTTCTGCTCGAGAGGGGCCATCGACTGGTGGAAGATGTTGTTCACCTCCACGACCGTGTCGCCGTCGGTCTGACCGACGGTGACCTTGTAGTACGGGGACCACAGCGCCCCCCGGCCCATCACGTGCACGACTCCAAGGGAGAGCACCAGCAGCGTCACGCCCACGGCCGCACCCAGAGGCCGGAACGCCGCGCCGCGGGCGCGCCAGGCGGGTTCGCCGGTCAGCAGAAGCGGAACCGCAGAGGCAAACCCGATCCCGAACCAGAACGTCGGCGACAGGTGCAGCCACGACATCGCCGCGAACGCTGCCACACCGGCAAGGCTCCCCAGGAGGTTCAGTGTGTAGCCCCGGAGCGGCGGCAGAGCGGCCATCTCGCGCGCCATCCGCTGGGCGCACGTCGCAAGCAGCACCGCAACCGCAAGGAAGACCACCGGCAGCAGCAGCGTCGTCTCGACAGCGGTAACCGGTTCGGCCGTGCCGCTCGTGAAGTAGATGCTGCCCGACTGCGGGATAGCGACTTCGAGCCGGAAGGCGTAGACCGCCCCGACAACCGCGGCCATCAGCACCGGAAACCAGGTGAAGAGCCGCACGCGCGCGGGCGCGAGGAGGCACCCGATGCCGATGCCAAGAAAGCTCGCGAGAAGGATGAAGTTCGAGAAATACGCAAGAAGCCGGATGTAAGAGGGCATCCAGCGAATGAGGGCGACTTCGACGAACAGGACCAGGAAGGAGGCGAGAAAGACCAGGTGGGGCTCCTTGCAGTTCAGCGATTCAGGAGGGGGCGTGCACCCCGCGCGGTGGCAGGGCACAGGGGTGAGCCCGCGCCCGCCACCGCGCAACCGACCTCTACTTGACCGTCAGCGTCCCCCGCATCCCTATCTGGAAATGACCCGGGAAGGAACAGAGGTACGGGTACTCGCCGGTCTCGGCCGGCACCTTGAAGACGGTCTCGACGGTTTCGCCGCCGCCCGCGAGCGGGGTGAAGGCCAGCACCTGGTTCTTCAGCTCCGGCGCGATGTAGTCGTTCTCACGCGCCGTGGCGCTGGCGGTCACGAACTTCACCTGGCTGGCGCCTTTCTGCAGGAGCACGAAGTTGTGCGCCATCGCAACCTTCGGCATGGCGCTCTTGGTGATCAGACGGACCCGAATCTGTTCGCCCGGCTTCGCCTCGATGTTGGCGACGCTGAACTTCATGTCGTCGGTGCCGACGATCTCCACGATCCGCATCTTGCCTGCCGCGGCCTTCCCCGCCGGGGTTGCCGGCTTCTGGGTCGCTGGCGTGGAGGGCTTCTGGGTGCCGGTCTCAGCCGGGGGATGAGTGCTGTGATCGGCCGGCTTCTGTGTCGTCGGAGCGGCCGGCTTCTGGGTGCCGGTCGTCTGCGCCAACCCGGACGCCGACACAATTGGCGCAGTCACGAGTAGCATCGATGCAAGCAGCTGCTGATACATAAGGGTTTCCTTGGTTTAAGGCCCGGCCGCGCGGCCGGATCCGTGACGGCCTCGTGCGTGAATCAGGGATTAGGCCGGCCGTTCGAGCGTCTCCGGAGCCGAGTCGGCAGCATGGCACACACACCAATATTCTACGCTCACCCGGGATCGGGCCGGTATCCACCTGAATGTCGGGCTTTCGAACAGACGGCCTCGCTCGACCATCTGCCGGCGGGACTCGGGGAATGGAGAGACGCCGAATTCCATCCCGCGTGTGAGTGTCTGGCCGTTCCAGGGTGGCTGAACCCGGCTGCCGTTTTCCTCCCAGATGCCCAGCCACGGAAAGTCGCTGCGCTTCCAGACGTACCCGAAGGCGAGCCGGGCGGTGGGCGAGTACGCCAGGAAAAAGGCACGGTCCTGCCGCGGGTCCATCAGGTGCGCCGTGTAGGCGCTCGACACCGCCCCGGCTGGGTACCTCTGCAGATCAACCGTGCCCCCTCGGGTAGCGGGCGCCAGCGGCCAATCGAAATCGGCACCGGCCACCAGATAGTCGGCGGTACCGAACTCCCCCTCGTGAACTCGCGAGCGGGTTGCCGAAGCCCGGAAGATCGTCTCCCCCTTCTGCAGGAACGGCGGCCCCAGCGTCACGTGCTGGGTCCAGCCAATCGCCCGATCGATCCCGCCGCGGTTCGCGATGCTTTCGCGAAAGCTGACCGCTTGCCCGTGCAGGCGCAGCCGGCGCTCGATCCACAGCCCTGCCAGCGGCAGGTCCGCCTGCATGGTCAGTTCCCCTTCGTCCGCGGAAATCTCGTAGAGCACGGTGGAGGCTTCGCCGTGCACCGGGAGACCGGCGGCAGCCTCTTCCGCCGAGGGGCCACCGAAGATGTCCGCGCACAGATTGTGACCCATGATGCCCGACAGCAGCCGCGCATCCACTCCCTCGCCGTAGGCCGTGTGCAGGGCCGCATCGTACGTGGACGGCTCGATCGATGGCCAGGGGGGCGTCCACAACGGGTTCATGCCTGATCCCTTGTCCAGGACCTCCGCCACGTGCCCCCCTTCGAAGAGGACCGTCACGCGCAGCCGGTCGTTCTCGATCGAGGAGGCGCGACGGCCCCGGTATGTCTGCAGCCCTGGCATGCGGAGGTATTATGCGACGGAACCGCGGCACGAAATGCTCTTGAAGTCGCGCGGCGGAGGAAGGTATCGTCCTTTTCTTGCGCTTCTGATATCAACGACGACGAGGACACTCGATGATCAACAGGTCCGAGGTTGAACACGCACTGGGGGCCGGCGGTGGGGTGCTGCGGCTCGAGCCCAGCTGGGTTCCCCGCTCCTTCATGGTGCCCGGGCGGCGGCTCAAGTTGCACCCCCACGACGTGTATGCGCTCGGCGCACACCGCGGCGGGATCAACGAACGGTGGTTCTCCTCGACGACCAACGCCGATAACGGGCCCGGCACGCCCCATGACGAGGGGCTGAGCTACGTGAGGCTTGGCGACGGAGGCCGTTTCCTCCTGAAGGAGGCTGTCGAGGGAGCCGGGGATCTCCTTCTCGGCAAGGAAGTTTTCGAGCGGGAAAAGGGCTGGAACCTGCTCTGCAAGTTCTTCGACAACCTCGGGGCAATCCCGCACCACATGCACCAGAGCCAGGAGCAGGCTCAGCTTCTCGGGCGGCGCGGCAAGCCTGAGGCGTACTACTTTCCCCCGCAGTACAACCAGACCTTCAACAACTTCCCCTACACCTTCATGGGGCTGGAGCCGGGCACGACGCGCGAGGAGGTCCGACGCTGCCTCGAGAACTGGAACCGGGGTGACAACGGCATCACCTTCCTCTCGCGCGCCTACCGCCTCGAGCCAGGCACGGGCTGGCAGATCGACCCGAGGATCCTGCACGCGCCCGGCTCGCTGGTGACCTACGAGCCGCAGGTCAACAGCGACGTGTTCGCGATGTACGAATCCGAGGTGGACGGGCGGATTGTGCCGTGGGACCTGCTCGTCAAGGACGTGAGGGCCGAGCATCACCACGATCTCGACTATCTCGTGGACATGCTGGACTGGGACGCCAACACGAACCCGAACTTCGGCGCCGACAACCGCCTGTTCCCCAAGCCGGTCAACCCGGCGGCGCCTCCTGACGACGAGGGCTATCGAGAAGTCTGGGTGTGCTACGGCACCGCCTGGTATTCCGCGAAGGAGCTGACCGTGCTGCCAGGGCGCACCGTGACGGTCAAGGACGCCGCGGCGTACGGCGTCATCCTGACGCAGGGCTACGGGCGCTTCGGCACGCTGCCGGTCTCCACCCCCACGATGATCCGCTTTGGACAGATGACGGAAGACGAGCTGTTCGTGAGCGCCGAGGCGGCTCGCGAGGGCATCAGCATCCAGAATCCCAGCGACTCCGACCCCCTGGTGCTCCTGAAGCACTTCGGTCCGGGCAATCCGGACGCAGAGGGCCTGCGGCGTCGCTCCTGATACCCGGACCCGGAGGAACAGATGCCCAGATTTCCCGCACTGCACAACGCCATGTGGCCCGGCCTGGTCGGCAAGGGGGGCCCGGGCGCGGAACCACCGATCGACCTCGAGACGATGCTCGACAGGACCGTCGAAGCGGAGGTGAACGGCGTCAAGTTCGACGGCGTCGACCTGTTCCTGTTCGACCCGCACGTGAGCATCGACTCGTCAGACGACGACCTGAAGCGGCTGGCCGACAGCATCAGCCGCCGCAACCTGGTGGTGGGATCGCTTGTGGCACCGGTCTGGCCGCCGACCGGCGGCGGCTCCGCGATGGGGAACGAGGAAGAGCGCAGGGCGTTCGTGACGCAGGTCCGCAAGGCGTGCGCAATCGGACAGAAGCTCAAGCAGATCGGCATCCGGAAGTACGGCGTGGTCCGGATCGACTCGGCGGCCAGCCCCGCGGAGTGGGCGAAGGATCCGGCCGGGAACACAAGGCTCATCGCCGAGACCTTTCGCGAGGCCGCGGACGTCGCCGAGCAGTACGGCGAGCGGCTCGCGGCGGAAGGAGAGATCTGCTGGGGCGGCATGCACAGCGTGAAGCGGAACCTCGAGCTGCTGGAAGCCGTGGGGCGTCCCGAGACAGTGGGCTTCCAGGCCGACATGGCGCACACGCTCCTCTTCACGATGGGGTACAACGCGCCCGAGGACCGCATTCTTCCTGAGGGCTTCGACTGGTCGGACCGCGCAACGCTCGACGCGGGCCTGCGGAAGATGACCGACGCGCTGCGCCCCTGGACCATCGATTTCCACGTCGCGCAGAACGACGCCACGGTCAAGGGCTCCGGCTCTCACGACAAGACCGGACGGCACTGCCAGCCGCTCGATCCCAACGGCAAGCTCGACATCGTCGCACACGCCGGCTTCTGGCTGCGCGACGAGCAGGGGAACGTCACCCGCAAGTTCCAGCACATCTGCTGGGACGGCTGCATGTTTCCCAACGACGTCATGGGCCAGCAGAAAACGTGGAACGAGATCCTCGGCGTCATGGCCTCGGTCAGAGACGCGCACGGGTGGGATTGAGGACGGAAGAAAAGGGACAAGGGACAAGGGACAAGGGAGAAGGGAGAAGGGGCACACCGGGCATGAAGACGCTCAACATCGGCTTGATTGGCTACGGCTTCATGGGCCGGACGCACTCGAATGCGTTTCTTCAGGCGCCACGCTATTTCGACCTGCCGTGGCGGCCGGTTCTGAAGGCGGTTGCCGCGCGGAACGAAGAGCGCGTGAAGGCATTTGCCGCGAACTGGGGCTATGAGTCCTACGAGACGGACTGGCGGGCACTCATCGCGCGCAAGGACATCGACGTCGTCGACATCGCCAGCCCGAACGACACCCACAAGGAGATAGCGGTGGCCGCCGCGCAGGCGGGCAAGATGGTGATGTGCGAGAAACCGCTGGGCCGCACCGCCGCTGAAGCCGAATCCATGGTCGAGGCGGTGGAGGCCGCGGGCGTGCCCAACACGGTCTGGTACAACTACCGCCGGGTGCCGGCCGTCTCGCTGATTAAGCAACTGCTGGACGAGGGGAAGTTCGGGCGCATCTTCCATTACCGCGCGAAGTTCCTGCAGGACTGGACGATCTCGCAGGATCTGCCCCAGGGGGGCGAAGGGCTGTGGCGCCTTGACGTGTCAGTGGCCGGGAGCGGCGTGACCGGCGACCTGCTCGCCCACAACATCGATACCGCGATCTGGCTGAACGGCCCCATCGTCGAGGTCTCGGCCATGACCGAGACATTCATCAAGGAGCGGACGCACACGCTCACGGGGAAGGTGCAGCCGGTTGGAATCGACGACGCGAGTGCGATGCTGTGCCGGTTCGAGAACGGATCGCTCGCGGTGTTCGAGGCGACGCGATACGCCCGCGGGCACAAGGCGCTGAACACGCTCGAGATCAACGGCGAGCACGCGTCGGCCGCCTGGGACCTGCACGACCTCCACCGCATCCAGTATTTCGATCATGGCGACGAAGGACGCGTGCGGGGCTGGCGCAACGTGCACGTGACCGACAGCGACCAGCCGTACATGAAGCACTGGTGGGTCCCGGGCCTTCAGATCGGGTACGAGCACACGTTCATTCACCAGTTCGCCGACTTCGTGCAGGCGGCCGCGAAGGGCGAGAGCCTTCCCCCGACCTTCCGCGACGGCCTGGCCACAGACTACGTGACCGATGCCGTGCTCAGGTCCGCCGGGTCGCGGCAGTGGGAAAAGGTCGGCGGCAGGTAAACGCACGACATACGTTCAGGGGACTCCAGATGAAAAGAGGCATTCGAGCGACGCTCGCAACCGGCGCCCTCTCGGCGCTGTTCGTACTCGGCGGTACGGCATCGGCCGTCTACGGCCAGAGAGGCGGAGGGCCCCGTGGCGCGGAACCGCTCGACCTGTCCGATCACACAGGGTTCGAGTCGATCTTCGACGGCACGCTGAAGAACTGGGATGGCGATCCGGCGCTGTGGAAGGCGGAGAACGGCATGCTCGTGGGGGAGACCACCGCTGAGAACGCGATCAAGGAGAACTCCTTCATCGTCTGGCGCGGAGGGGAGCCGGCGGATTTCGAGTTGAAGCTCGAATACCGGATGAACTCGACGAACAGCGGCATCCAGTTCCGCAGCGAGCACCTGTCACAGGGCACCCCGTCAGGGCGCGGGTCCGTCGCCGGCAAGTGGGTCCTGAAGGGATACCAGGCGGACATCGACCACGACAATCAGTACACCGGCATGATCTACGAGGAGCGGGGCCGCGGATTCCTGATGCAGCGCGGCCAGGCGATCTACATCGCCCCGGACGCGAGCAAGCGGGTCGTCGGCGCCCTCGAGCGGAACGCCGACGAGTTGAAGGCGCTCATCAAGCCCGGAGACTGGAACCACGTCCACCTGATCGCGCGGGGCAACATGATCGTCAACATGATCAACGGCCACGTGACCGCGATCGTCGTGGACGACGACCCGAAGGGACGCGCCCTGAAGGGGCTCCTCGGGTTCCAGATCCACACCGGCCCGCCGATGAAGATCGAGTTCAGGAATGTGTATCTGAAGAAGATCTGAGTCAATTCCCAACTTCCAATTCCCAACTCCCAAAGAGCCCCGACTGATCCGGCTTTTGGGGCGTTGGGCGTTGGGCAGTTGGGCGTTGGGCGTTGGGCGTTGGGCAGTTGGGCGTTGGGCGTTTGGGCGTTGGAAGTTGGGAGTTGGGAGTTGGGAGTTGAGGCTGTACGGCTCACCTGAAAAGCTGCCGCAGGAAGCTCAGGCCATCCTCTGCCAGCGCGTCCTGCGTGGGGGCAAACGATCGCCAGATGGCGGCCGCCCGCGCGATGGTTTTCACCTTGCTGGTGAATGACTCGATGACGACCGGGCCGTCGTAGCCGATGTCGCGGAGGGCGTCCCGGACCTCTGTCCACGGCACATGGCCGGAGCCTGGCGCACCGCGGTCGTTCTCGCAGCTGTGCAGATGCCGCAGGCGCGGTCCGGCCGCGCGGATGGCGTCGCCAATCGAGCGCTCCTCGATGTTCATGTGGAAGGTGTCGAGCAGGATGCCGCAGGCGGGGTTGCCGACGCGGTCCACCACTTCGATAGCCTGCCCGGCCAGGTTCATGAAGCTCGTTTCGAACCGGTTCAGCGGCTCGACACAGAGCACCACGCCGTTGTCGGCCGCGTGGACCGACAGCTGGCGCAGCTGCTCGACGAGCAGGTCCGTGTCGCGCTTGCGCTCGTCCTCGGTCGACTGCCAGGTCCGCCCCACGGCGCTGTAGAGCGGGCCGATGACGTTGGCGGCGCCGAGGGTGCGTGCCGCCTCCACGCAGTGCCGCACGTAGTTCATCCCGTTCTTGCGGATCCCCTCGTCCGGGTGGATCAGATCGCGATCGGGCCCCATGGCGGCGCAGACGCTGACGTCCAGCCCATGATCGCGAGCGACGGACGCCGCACGCGCGTAGTCGAGATCGTCCATGCTCTCGATCCCGACCTCGAGCAGCTCGAAGCCCATCTTCTTGACCTTCGGTGCGAGCTGCGCGAACTCCTCGGTGGTGATCGGCGAGCTCCAGACCCACGCATTGACTCCAAATTTCATCTGCTATTCCTCAGAATCCGGGAGCGCTCAACACGTCAACTCCCAACGCCC
>Ga0183260_10001259_pt1 | contig 21435 bp, 23 predicted proteins | sample AntDrymUQ4972206_2_FD_129768 | JGI IMG/M metagenome (GOLD analysis project Ga0183260, IMG submission 129768) | Polar desert sand microbial communities from Dry Valleys, Antarctica - metaG UQ497 (22.06) (version 2) (version 2) | ecosystem: Environmental > Terrestrial > Soil > Desert | place...
CGGCGGACGTCTACTACGCCGGCAAGGCGTTCCTGTGCAGCGCCGTGGTGGGCTGGATCGAGGAGGAGGGACTCGGGCTCGATGTCTGCTCCGGCGGCGAGCTGGCGGTGGCGTTGCGGGCGGGCTTTCCCGCAGCCCGGGTGACCGTGCACGGCAACAACAAGTCCGACGCCGAGCTGAGCCGGGCGGTGCACGCCGGTGTCGGCCGGGTCGCGGTCGACTCCTTCGAGGAGATCGAGCGCCTCGACGCGCTGGCCCGGGCCGCCGGAGCCGTGGTGCCGGTGCTGGTGCGGGTCAGCGTCGGGGTCGAGGCACACACCCACGACTACATCGCCACCGCACACGAAGACCAGAAGTTCGGCTTCTCGCTGGCCGACGGGCATGCCCTCGAGGCGGCCCGCAGGGTGCACGCTGCGCCCGGCCTGCGGTTGCTCGGCCTGCACAGCCACATCGGGTCGCAGATCTTCGACACCTCCGGCTTCGAGGTGGCGGCCCGCCGGGTGCTGGGCCTGCATGCCCGGCTGGCCGACGAGCTCGGCAGCGTGCCGCCCGAGCTCGACCTCGGCGGCGGCTTCGGCATCGCCTACACCACCAAGGACGACCCGGAAGGCCCCCAGCAGCTGGCTGACGGCATCCGCGACATCGTGCGGCACGAGTGCCGCGCGCTCGGCATCGCCGTCCCGCGCCTGTCGGTGGAGCCCGGCCGGGCCATCGCGGGGCCCTCAACCTTCACCCTGTACGAGGTCGGCACCGTCAAGCGGGTCACGCTGGACGCAGGCGCGAGCCGGACCTATATCTCGGTCGACGGTGGCATGAGCGACAACGTCCGCACCGCGCTGTACGACGCCGACTACTCCTGCACGCTGGCGTCGCGACGCTTGTCTGCCAAGCCGGTGCTCTCCCGCGTCGTCGGCAAGCACTGCGAGTCCGGCGACGTGGTGGTAAAGGACGAGTTCCTGCCCGGGGACATCCGCCGTGGCGACCTGCTCGCCGTGCCCGCCACCGGCGCGTACTGTCGCTCCCTGGCCAGCGCGTACAACCATGTGCCACGACCGCCCGTGATCGCCGTACGCGACGGTGCCGTGCGGGTGCTGCTGCGCCGCGAGACCGAGGACGACCTCTTCGCGCTGGACATGGGGTGAGGCAGTGATGGCGACCGGCAGCGGCCGGACTCTGGGAGTGGGCCTGCTCGGCTGTGGCGTCGTGGGCAGCGAGGTCGCCCGGTTGCTCACGGCCCAGCACGACGAGCTCGCCGCGCGCATCGGGGCGCCGCTCGAGCTACGGGGGATCGGGGTTCGCCGGCCCGGCCGAGCGCGCGACCTGGACCTCGACCCCGGACTGTTCACCACCGACGCGGCTGCGCTGGTGCGCCGCGACGACGTCGACCTGGTGGTCGAGGTGATCGGCGGCATCGAGCCGGCCCGATCGCTGATCCTGGCCGCGCTCGAGAATGGTGCGTCGGTGGTCACGGCCAACAAGGCGCTGCTGGCCGAGGACGGTGCGACGCTGTTCGAGGCAGCTGAGAAGGCCGACCGCGACCTGTGGTTCGAGGCGGCTGTCGCGGGCGCGATCCCGATCATCCGCCCGCTGCGCGAGTCCCTAGCCGGGGATCGGGTACGCCGCGTGCTCGGCATCGTCAACGGCACCACGAACTTCGTGCTGGACAAGATGTCGACCAGCGGGGCCGGCTTCGCTGAGGCGCTCGAGGAGGCCCAGTCGCTGGGCTTTGCCGAGGCCGACCCCACCGCCGACATCGAGGGGTTCGACGCCGCCGCCAAGGCCGCCATTCTCGCCAGCCTCGCCTTCCACACCCGGGTAGCTGTCGCCGACGTCCACCGCGAAGGCATCGCTGAGGTCTCGGCTGCCGATGTCGTTTCCGCCCGGGAGATGGGTTGCGTGGTCAAGCTGCTGGCCATCTGCGAGATGTACGAGCTGGCCGACGGGCCGGCCGTGTCGGCCCGTGTGCACCCCGCGATGATCCCCGCCGAGCACCCGCTGGCCAGCGTGCGGGGCGCCTACAACGCGGTGTTCGTCGAGAGCGAGGCCGCGGGTCAGCTGATGTTCTACGGTCCGGGCGCCGGCGGCGCACCGACGGCCAGTGCCGTGCTCGGCGACCTGGTCACCGCCGCCCGCAACCGGCTGTCCGACGTACGGGGGGCGGGGGAGTCGGCCCACGCCCAGCTGGACGTGCTGGCGATGGGAGACACCGTCACGCGCTATCACATCGCCGTCGACGTCGACGACCGCCCGGGCGTGCTGGCGGCGGTCGCAACCGAGTTCAGCCGTCACGAGGTGTCCATCCAGACGGTGCGTCAGGAGGGCCGCGGCAGTGACGCGCAGCTGGTGGTCGTCACGCACCCGGCTCGCGACGCGGCGCTTGCTGCGACAGTCGATGCCCTCGTCCACCTGGACATGGTGCGCGCGGTCACCTCGGTGATGCGTGTCGAAGCCGAGTCCCAGCCGGAGTCGAGGTCATGACCAGCGTCGACGCGCCCCGGCGCGGCCGTCGCCAGTGGCGCGGCGTGGTCGAGGAGTACCGCGAGTGGCTGCCGCTGCTCGACGGCGTGCCGGTGGTCTCCCTCGGCGAGGGCGGCACCCCGCTGGTGCGGTCGGAGTGGTTGTCGCGGGTCGTCGACGGCGAGGTCTGGCTGAAGGTCGAGGGTGACAACCCGACCGGCTCGTTCAAGGACCGCGGGATGACCGCGGCGATCTCGGCCGCGCTGCGCGACAATGCCGAGGCGGTGGTGTGCGCGTCCACCGGCAACACGTCGGCCTCGATGTCGGCATACGCGGCGCGCGCCCAGCTGACGCCGATCGTGCTCGTCCCGCACGGCCGGATCGCGGCCGGGAAGATGGCGCAGGCGGTGATGCACGGCGCCTCGGTGATCCAGGTACGGGGCAACTTCGACGACTGCCTGCGGCTTGCCCGCGAGCTGGCCGACGGCTATCCGGTGTCGCTGGTCAACTCGGTCAACCCGATCCGGCTGCAGGGCCAGAAGACCGCCGCGTTCGAGGTGGTCGACAGGCTCGGCGGGGCGCCCGACGTGCACGTGCTTCCGGTGGGCAACGCCGGCAATGTCTCGGCGTACTGGCTGGGCTACTGCGAGTACGCCGCGGCCGGCATGATCGACCACCGCCCGCAGATGTGGGGGTTCCAGGCGGCAGGGGCGGCGCCGCTGGTGTCGGGCGTCCAGGTCAGCCACCCCGACACCGTGGCGACCGCCATCCGCGTCGGCAACCCAGCATCCTGGCAGTTGGCAGTGGCGGCCCGAGAGGAGTCGGGGGGACGCATTGACGCTGTTTCCGACGAGGAGATCATTGCCGCGCAACGAGAGTTGGCCAGCCGTGACGGTGTCTTCGTCGAGCCCGCGTCGGCTGCCGGCGCAGCCGGGCTCGTCCAACTCGTCGCTCGCGGTGAGGTCCGCAGCGGGCAGCAGGTCGTCGTGACGGTGACCGGGCACGGACTCAAGGACACCGATGCCGCGCTGCAGGGTCGCCAGTTGGTGGACCGGGTCGTGGAGCCTGACCTACAGGCCGCGGCCGAGGCCGCCGGTTTGCGCTGAGGCTCCGTCAATGCACTGGACCAAGCAGGGGGTGTCGGTACGCGCTCCCGCCTCCAGCGCCAACCTTGGTCCGGGCTTCGACTGCTTCGGGCTCGCGCTCGGGCTGCACGACACCATCGAGATGGCTGTCATGCCGGCCGGGTTGCAGGTCGAGGTCCGCGGGGAGGGCGCCGAGGAACTCCACCGAGACGAGCGGCACCTGGTCGTGCGTGCCGCCCGGGCCGCCTTCGAGTCGCTGGGCCGGCAACCTCCGGGGCTGCGACTGAGGTGTCATAACGCGGTTCCGCACGGCCGCGGGCTCGGATCCTCCGCAGCGGCCATCGTGGCTGGCGTGGTGGCCGCCCGCACTCTGGTCGAGTACTCCGAGCCGGGCTCGGGTGCCGCGCTGGAGGGCGCGCGTGCCCTCGAGCTCGCCACCGGGCTCGAGGGACACCCCGACAACGTCGCGGCGGCACTGCTCGGCGGTTGCACGCTCGCGTGGACCGAGCAGGCCGTCCCGAAGGCGATCCGCGTCGCCCCGGTGGTCTCGGCGGTGGCAATGGTGCCTGAGCGTGCGGTGTCGACAGCGGTTGCCCGAGGGCTGCTGCCGGCCGACGTACCGCACCGTGTTGCCGCCGCCAACAGCGCCCGGGCCGGACTGCTGGCCATCGCCTTGACCTCTCGCCCCGACCTGCTGCACGCGGCGACGGCCGACCAGCTTCATCAGAACTACCGTGAGCCGGCCATGCCGGACTCGATCGCGCTCGTACGCAGGCTGCGCGAGGCTGGCCACGCCGCCGTCATCTCCGGTGCCGGGCCGAGTGTGCTCGTCATCGGCAACGCCGCCGTGACCGGCTCGCCGCCCGGCAGGGACACCATCGACGTGCTGGCCGCTCATGCACCCGGGTGGCAGACCCTCGGGCTGATGGTCGATCTCGATGGGGTTCGCGTCATCACTTGAGCGACAGTCCTCGAGGGGGGTGGTAGCATCGCTATTGCGCGCAGCACCAACTGACCAGATTTTCCGGACACGATGGTTGCGGTCGCGTTTCTTCCCTCCGCCGTTGGCGAGCTTTGTGAGTCGTGCAGCCGCACAGTTACAGGTTTGCGCAGGCGTGGGGCGCCCGCCATCACAGGTGACGGGTGCTGGGGAGAACACAGACATGACTTATCCGATCGAGCACCAGACGTGCACGGATCGGCTTTCGCGCAGCCTGGACACACCAGGACCGCCACCGGCGGGCGCGTTACTCGCTCCGCCCGACGTGGGAAGGACCTCACGTGTCAGACATCTCAACAACCCTCCCGCCTCCGGACACTGCGGTGCGGGACGCCACCATTGACGCAGCCAAGCGCCAGCCCGCTGCCTCCGGTACGCGTCGGCGTTCCGGCGGGGGACTCAACGGCATGGTGCTCGCCGAGCTGCAGCAGGTGGCCGGCGGACTGGGCATCAAGGCGACTGGCCGGATGCGCAAGAGCCAGCTGATCGAGGCGATCACCGCCGCCCAGAGCTCGGGCAACCAGAGCTCGGGCAACCAGAGCTCGGGGGACCGCAACGGGGTCGAGTCGGGTCGCGAGGCGACACCGGCAGCCGCGGTCGTTACTGAGCCGCAACCGAACCAACAGCCGTTTGAACAGCCAACCCAGCAAGCGGATCCCGGGTCGGCTCCGCGGACAGACGTGCCGCAGACCGACCGCAACGGCGACCGCCCCGGCACGCGCAACGACAACCGCAACGACAACCGCAACGACAACCGCAGCGGGGGCCGGCGGGATGAGGAGGACGGCAGCCGCCGCAGCCGTCGCCGCCGCAGCCGCGACCGCGGGCGGGACCGAGCCGACCGCGGCCCGCGTCAAGACAGCGAGCCCACAGTGTCCGAGGACGACGTGCTGCTGCCCGTCGCCGGCATTGTGGACGTGCTCGACAGCTATGCGTTCGTGCGTACCTCGGGATATCTCCCGGGCCCCGACGATGTCTACGTGTCGTTGTCGATGGTCCGCAAGAACGGTCTGCGCAAGGGCGATGCCGTGACCGGCCAGGTCAAGCAGGCTCGCGACTCCGGCGGGAGCGACCGCAAGGACAAGTTCAACCCGCTCGTGCGCATCGAGACCATCAACGGGAGCCCGGCGGGCGATGGGCGTCAGCGTGTCGAGTTCTCCAAGCTGACACCGCTGTACGCAGCCGACCGGCTCCGCCTCGAGACCGATGCGTCGATCCTCACCACCCGGATCATCGACATCGTCGCCCCGATTGGTAAGGGCCAGCGCGGGCTGATCGTGTCGCCGTCAAAGGCCGGCAAGACCCTGGTGCTCCAGTCCATCGCGAACGCGATCACGGTCAACAACCCCGAGTGCCACCTGATGGTCGTGCTGGTCGACGAGCGACCAGAAGAGGTCACCGACATGCAGCGGGCGGTCAAGGGCGAGGTCATCGCCTCCACCTTCGACCGTCCGGCGACTGATCACACCACTGTCGCCGAGCTGGCGATCGAGCGGGCCAAGCGGCTGGTCGAGTTGGGGCACGACGTCATCGTTCTGCTCGACTCGATCACCCGGCTGGGTCGGGCCTACAACCTGGCTGCACCGGCCAGCGGCCGGATCCTGTCCGGTGGCGTTGACTCCTCTGCGCTCTACCCGCCGAAGCGCTTCTTCGGCGCGGCGCGCAACATCGAGGACGGCGGCTCGCTCACCATCCTCGCCACCGCGCTCATCGAAACCGGCTCCAAGATGGACGAGGTCATCTTCGAGGAGTTCAAGGGCACCGGAAACATGGAGCTGCGGCTGCGCCGCGAGTACGCCGACAAGCGGATCTTCCCTGCCATCGACGTGGACTCCTCCGGCACCCGCCGCGAGGAGCTGCTGATGAGCCGTGAGGAGCTGCAGATCGTCTGGAAGCTGCGTCGGGTGCTGTCTGCCCTCGACGGGCAGCAGGCACTCGAGCTGCTGCTGGACAAGCTGAAGAAGACCCGCAGCAACGTCGAGTTCCTCCGCCAGGTGCAGAACACCACCCCGCAGGCCAGCCAGGGCCGCCGCGGCGACGAGGACTGAGTCCGAACGGCGGATGCTGAGTCGGCCGGACGAACGAGTCTCTGGACCGGTCGGACCTGATTGACTTCTGATTCAACATTGTGCGCGGGTCCTCGTCGTCGAGGATGACCGCGATGTCAGCGCTGCTGTGTCGCCATCTGGAGTCACTCGGCCCACCGGGTTGACGCCCGCGCTGAGCGGTGAAGACGGGCTGCGGAGCGCCGCGGGTGACCCTCCCGACGTCGCCTTCGTCGACATCGGGTTCATCAAGTTCACCCCTGCGGGTGGTCGCGTGCGCGTGCGGGTACGGGTGGATCAGGTCGCGGCCGACACAGGACGCAACGTGCTGCTCGAGGTCAGCGACACCGGAATGGGCATCCCGGCCAAGGATCAGGAGACGCTGTTCACTCGCTTCTTCCGAGCATCCAATGCCACCGCACACAACATCTCCGGCACCGGCCTCGGGTTGGTCATCGTGCGGACGATCGTGGAGAACCACGGCGGCACTGTGCGCCTAGACTCGACGGAGGGCCGTGGCACCACGGTCACCGTCGCCCTCCCGCTGTCCGCAGTTGCCACGCAGGCGGACATGTCGCCGGCCCGATGATCGGAACGCCCATGACGCCCGCCGACACCACCGCCTACGACTTCTCCGCGACCGCCATTGACGGGCGCGAGGTCGAGCTGTCGCAGTTTTCCGGCCAGCCGTTGCTGATCGTCAACGTCGCCTCCCAGTGTGGCTTTACCCCGCAGTACGAGGGACTCGAGCAACTGCACCGGACGTACGCCGAGCAGGGGCTCGAGGTGCTCGGCTTCCCCTGTGACCAGTTCGGCAACCAGGAGCCGGGTACCGAGGCGGAGATCCAGGAGTTCTGCTCGACGCGCTTCGCGGTGTCGTTCCCGATGTTCGCCAAGGTCGAGGTCAACGGCGAAGGCGCGCATCCGCTCTACCGGTGGCTGCAATCGGAGAAGCCGGGCCTGACGGGCGAGAAGATCAGGTGGAACTTCACCAAGTTCCTGGTCGGCCGAGACGGGACGGTCGTGAAGCGGTACGGGTCGTCCACCAAGCCCGAGAAGATCACCGATGACATCGAGCAGGTGCTGGGCGACTAGCCGGCGCTCGTGTGCCCGCGGAATGCGCGGGTGGCGTCGCCTGTTGTGCATTTCGCTGTCGACTGACGCTGATGGCACACTGAGCGACGCTCCGGTTCACGGTCCCCGACGGGGAGCGACCCGGCGCACGCACCGAGAGGACCACCATGAAGCCCGACATCCACCCCGCGTACGGGGAGACCCAGGTGACCTGTACCTGCGGTGCCACGTTCACGACCCGCAGCACCGCGCCGAGCGGCACCATGCACGCCGACGTGTGCTCGCAGTGCCACCCCTTCTACACCGGCAAGCAGAAGATTCTCGACACCGGTGGCCGGGTGGCCCGCTTCGAGAAGCGGTACGCCGCGAAGTCCGCCGACAGCAAGTAGCAACCGACCGGCACCAGCCGGCGGCCGTCAGGGTCCGCCGCGCTGGTGCCGTCGTACGTTGACGACCAGAATCCGCGGATCGTGCGACCAGAATCCGCGGATCGTGCGACCAGAATCCGCGGATCGCGGGGGAGGGTGGGGTGTGGACGAGCCGTTCGCTGTTGTTGACGCCCTGGCTGCCGAGCACGCCGCGCTCGGACTGCAGCTGTCCGACCCCGCCGTCCACGCCGACCCCGCCCGGGCACGACGCGTGGGTCGCCGGTACGCCGAGCTGGGCGCGGTGGTCGGCGCGTACCGCGAGTGGCAGCTGGCCGGCGACGATCTCGGTGCCGCGCGTGAGCTGAGCGCGGAGGATCCGTCGTTCGCCGACGAGGCCGCCACCCTGCAGGAGCGCTACGACCAGCTGGCCGAGCGCCTACGCCGGCTGCTGGTGCCCCGTGACCTCGTCGACTCCAAGGACGTCATCGTCGAGGTGAAGGCGGGCGAGGGTGGCGAGGAGTCGGCGCTGTTCGCCGGCGACCTGCTGCGGATGTACACCCGCTTCGCCGAGCGGATGGGTTGGCGCACCGAGATGCTGGACGTCGCCGGCTCCGACCTCGGTGGCGTCAAGTCGGCCACCATGGCGGTCCAGGTCAGACAGGCCCCCGAGCCGGGCCGCGCGCCGTACGCCCTGCTGAAGCACGAGGCGGGCGTCCACCGGGTGCAACGGGTGCCGGTCACCGAGTCCCAGGGCCGCATCCACACCTCGGCCGCCGGCGTCCTGGTGCTGCCCGAGGCCGAGCCGGTCGACGTGCACATCGACGACGCCGACCTGCGGGTCGACGTGTTCCGGTCCTCGGGTCCCGGCGGGCAGAGCGTGAACACGACGGACTCGGCGGTGCGCATCACCCACCTCCCCAGCGGCATCGTCGTCTCGTGCCAGAACGAGAAGTCGCAGCTGCAGAACCGGGAGCAGGCGCTGCGCATCCTGCGTTCCCGGCTGCTGGCCCTCGCCGAGGCCCAGGCCGACGCCGAGGCCGCCGACAGCCGCCGCGCGCAGGTGCGCACGGTGGACCGCTCCGAGCGCATCCGCACCTACAACTTCCCCGAGAACCGGGTGACTGACCACCGCACCGGCTACAAGACCTACTCACTCGACCAGGTGCTCGACGGAGCGCTCGAGGAGTTGGTCCAGGCAGCCGTGGACGCCGACGAGGCGCGCCGGCTGGCCGCTCTCGACCCGCCGGACGGAGCGTGACCGTGCGGTCGGTGCTCGGCCAGGCTCAGCGCCGGCTGGCCGCCGCCGGCGTCGCCTCACCACGAGCCGACGCCGAGCAGCTGCTGGCCCATGTCCTCGGCGTCGCCCGCGGCCGGCTGCTGGTCACCGACTCGCCAGGCGAGCTGGACCGGCAGCGCTACGACCAGCTCATCACCCGCCGAGCGGCGCGCGAGCCGCTGCAGCACCTCACCGGCAAGGCCGCCTTCCGGCACGTGGACCTGTGCGTCGGTCCTGGGGTCTTCGTGCCCCGCCCCGAGACCGAGCTGCTGGCCGGCTGGGCGGCGCAGTCCTTGCAACAGACGCAGGACGACGGGGTGGACGAGCCAGTGGCCGTTGATCTGTGCACCGGTTCCGGCGCCATCGCGGCGGCGCTGGCCGACGAGGTCCCGTCCGCGCGGCTGCACGCCGTCGAGCTGTCACCGCGGGCGTACGGCTACGCCGAGCACAACCTGCGCGATACCGGCGTGGACATCCGCCTGGGGGACATCGCCGAGGCGTGCACCGATCTCGACGGCCTCGTCGACGTCGTCGTCGCCAACCCGCCCTACATCCCGACGGCGGTCTTCGAGGGCGTGGACATCGAGTCCCGTACGTACGACCCCGCCGTGGCGCTGTGGTCGGGGGCCGACGGGCTCGACGCGATCCGCGCCGTCGAACGGGCGGGTGCTCGGCTCCTGCACCCGGGCGGCGTCCTCGGCTGTGAGCACGCCGACGTCCAGGGCGAGTCGGTGCCGGCGATCTTCCGGGCGGCGCAGCGGTGGAGCGATGTCCGCGACCATGTCGACCTCAACGGCCGGCCGCGCTTCACTACGGCCCGGCGCCGGCCGTAGCCCGACATGGCGGTCGACACCGATGTCGTCCCCACCGGCGCCGGGGCTGCCTGGCACCATGGTCGCCGTGAGTCACCCAGCGCCGAGCGCAGACGAGCCCGAGGACGGCACTGACCGCATCTTCGACTGCGCCGACGAGGTGCGGCTGGAGGCGGGGCTGGAGGCGGCAGCCACGGCGTTGGGCGATGCCCGGCTGGTGGTGCTGCCGACCGACACCGTGTACGGCGTGGCCGCGGACGCATTCGATGCCGCCGCCGTACGCCGCTTGCTGCGCGCCAAGGGCCGCGGACGCAACATGCCGCCGCCCGTGCTGGTCGCGGCCGCCAGCACCCTGGATGCGCTCGCTGCCGGCGTGCCGACCTACGCCCGCGACCTGGTCGCCGAGCTGTGGCCCGGTCCGCTGACCCTGGTGTGCACCCAGCAACCATCGCTGACCTGGGACCTGGGCGACACTCGCTCGACGGTCGCGGTGCGGATGCCCGACCACCCGGTCGCCACCGAGCTGCTCACCCGCACCGGACCGCTGGCGGTCAGCAGCGCCAACCGCAGCGGCTCGGCGGCGGCGACGACGATCGCGGAGGCGAGGAGCATGCTGGGCGACCGCGTCCAGATCTATCTCGACGGGGGCCCGTCGGCGGGCGACGTCGCCTCGACCATCCTCGACGTGACCGGCCAGCGGGGCCGGGTGCTGCGGCAGGGCGCGGTGTCACTGGAGCGGCTGCGCGAGTTCGACCCGCGGATCTCCGCGGCCGAGAGCTCGTGAGCCGCACCGGGCTGGACCGGTGCCGACGTGCGTGAGTACGTCTTGATCTTCATGGTCTCGGCGGCCGTGACGTACTTGCTCGCCGGGGTGGCACGGGTCGCCGCCCTGCGGGTGGGTGCGCTCGCCGAGGTCCGCGACCGCGACGTCCACGCCGTCCCCATCCCGTACTTCGGCGGGCTGGCGATTCTCGGCGGGCTCGGCGCGGCCTATCTGGTGGCCCGGCACCTGCCATTCCTGTCCACCGCCGACCAGGCGGTGTTCGACGACGCCCGGGCCGTGCTGGCGGGGGGTGTGCTGGTGTGTGCCGTCGGCGTGCTCGACGACGTCTTCGAGCTGGACGCGCTCACCAAGTTCGGGGGACAGCTGCTGGCGGCCGGGGTGGTGGCGTTCCTCGGGGTGCAGCTGATCTACGTCCCGCTGCCCAACGGCGGCTTCCAGGCCATGGATCCCACCCAGGCCCCGCTGTTCACGGTCTTTCTCATCGTCGCGACCGTGAACGCGGTCAACTTCGTCGACGGGCTCGACGGCCTGGCCGCCGGTGTCATCGGTATCGGTGCGGTCGCCTTCTTCGCCTACGCCTACCTGCTGGCCGTCGAGAACGACCAGACCAGGGCGTTGACGGCGGCACTGCTCACCGCGGCACTCGCGGGAGCCTGTGCTGGGTTCCTGCCGCACAACTTCTTTCCGGCGCGGATGTTCATGGGGGACTCCGGCTCGATGCTGATCGGGCTGGTGCTGGCCGGCGGGGCGCTGACCCTGACCGGGCAGCTGCCGGTCCAGGAGGTGACAGAGGGGCTCGGCGGGGCCGAGGCAGGCCTGCAGGCCGCGCTGCTGCCGCTGCTGCTGCCGGTCGCGATCTTGCTGGTGCCGTTCCTCGACCTGCTGCTGGCCGTGGTGAGGCGTACCCGCGCCGGGCGCTCGCCCTTCAGCCCGGACAAGCTGCACCTGCACCACCGACTGCTCGAGATCGGCCACTCCCACCGGCGTGCGGTGCTGCTGATGTATGCCATCGCGGGTCTCGTGGCGTTCGGCACGGTCGTGGTGAGCCTGGCGGCCGGGTGGCGCTCGTTGGCCGCCGTCGGGGTGCTGGCAGCGCTGACCGCGGTCGCGGTCCGGTGGCTGCCGAGATGGAGCAGTTGAGGGACTGCCGGACTTTGTGCTAATTTTCACAAGCACCCCTCCCGCTCCCTCACGAGGACGGCCGCCACGATGACGACCGCCAGCTCACCCGACCCAGCGGGCCTGCGCGGACTGCTGGTGCCCACCGTGGTGACCGGCGGTGTCTCGGTGCTGCTGGCCGCCGTGACCCGGGGCTCGACCGGCCTGTTCGGTGCCGTTGTCGGGGCCGGGCTCGTGCTGGCCTTCTTCTCCGTCAGCCATCTGGTGCTCGAGCGCACCGCGCACCTGCCGCCCGAGCTCACGTTCCTGGTCGCGCTCGGCCTCTACACCGTCAAGGTGGTGGTGCTGGCCCTCACCTTCGTACTGCTGTCCGGCCTCGACCTGCTCGGCGATCCGCTGCACCGTGGGGCGCTCGGCCTGAGCGTCATCGCGTGCACGCTGACCTGGACCGTTGCCGAGGTCAGGCACGCCATGACGGCCCGCATCCCGGCGTACGACCTCGGGGGGAAGTCCTCGTGAGTCGCTGCTACGCTCCGGTGCTCAATGGCCCAGCACGAAATTCCGACATCCAGGTCGGCCGATCCGTGGGCGGCTTTCGGTCGGTTGGTCGCCGGCGTGGCCATCTACGGAAGTGTCGGCTGGGCGGGGGATCGCTGGCTCGGGACCTGGTTTCTGTTGCCGGTGGGGATCGTGTTCGGTGCAGCCCTCGGGCTGTGGACCACCTTCGCCGCGCTGCGTCAGCAGTGATCGACCACGCTCACTACGGTGGACGTCCCCCCGGGCGCCGCCGGGGCACCGAGGAGGAGAGCGCGTGATCAGGGCAGACGTCAGTCGTGCGGAGGGCTTCACCCCTCCGGGACCGGGCGACTTCGACCTGCAGCCGCTGTTCGGCGACAGCTACGCCTTCGCCAAGCCCGGCCTGCAGCTGATCCTGGCCGGGGTGCTGGTCTTCGGCTTCTTCGCCGTCACGAGCCGGCGGGCCGCGATGGTGCCGAGCAAGGCGCAGTTCGCCGGCGAGCAGGCCTACGGGTTCGTCCGCAACAGCATCGCCCGCGACATCATCGGCAGCCACGACTTCATGAAGTTCGTGCCGTACCTGGTGTCGCTGTTCTTCTTCCTGCTCATCAACAACGTCTTCGGGCTGGTCCCGTTCATCCAGTTCCCGTCGTTCGCCAAGGCCAGCTTCGCCTACGGGCTGGCGGCACTGACCTGGATCCTCTACAACGGGGTCGGGGTCTGGAAGCACGGGCTGTTCGGCTACATCAAGCACCAGTCGGTCCCACCCGGCGTCAACGGCCCGATCCTGCTGCTCATCGTGCCGCTGGAGTTCATCTCCAACCTGCTGGTGCGGCCGGTCACGCTGGCACTGCGGTTGTTCGCCAACATGTTCGCCGGCCACCTGCTGCTGGTGCTGTTCACCCTGGGGGGCGAGTACCTCCTGCTGGAGGCCGACCAGGTGCTCTACAAGCCGGTCGGGGTGGTGGCGCTGTTGCTCGCCATCGCCATCAGTTTCCTCGAGCTGCTGGTGCAGTTCCTGCAGGCCTACGTTTTCACCCTGCTCACCGCCATGTATGTCCAAGGTGCCCTCGCCGAGGAGCACTGAGTTCACGGTCGGCCCCCCGGCCCCACCGCGTCACCCCACGAAAGGAAGCACCTGATGGAAGGCTCGCTGAACATGGTCGGCTACGGCCTGGCGGCCATCGGCCCCGGCGTCGGTATCGGCCTGATCTTTGCCGCGTACATCAACGGCGTTGCCCGCCAGCCCGAGGCGCAAGGTCGCCTGCAGTCGATCGCGATCCTCGGCTTCGCCCTGGCCGAGGCGCTGGCGATCATCGGTATCGCGCTGGCCTTCGTGCTCTGACACCCGAAAGACTGACGAGGTCACCATGAACGTCACCCTGACTGGCAGCGACCTGCTGCTCGCCGCGGCGGAGGAGCCCAACCCGCTGCTGCCGCACCTCGGCGAGATCATCCTCGGGATCGTCGTCTTCTTGATCCTGGTCGCCCTTGTCCGCAAGTTCGTCGTGCCCAACTTCGAGAAGGCCTACGCTGATCGGACCGCCGCCATCGAGGGCGGCATCGCCCGTGCGGAGAAGGCCCAAGCCGAGGCCGACGCGGCCCTGGAGCAGTACCGCAGCCAGCTGGCCGACGCCCGGCACGAGTCCGCGCGGATCCGCGAGGACGCCCGTGAGCAGGGGGCCAACATCGTGGCCGAGATGCGGCAGCAGGCGCAGACCGAGTCCCAGCGCATCGTCAGCACCGCACACGCCCAGATCGACGCCGAGCGCCAGCAGGTCGTCCAGCAGTTGCGTGCCGAGATCGGGTCGCTGGCCACCACGCTGGCCGAGCGGATCGTCGGGGAGTCGCTGGAGGACGAGGTGCGCCAGCGGCGCACGGTCGAGCGGTTCATCGCCGAGCTGGAGGCCGCCGACGAACCGTCTCCGGGCTCCAGCGACGGGGACTCACCCGATTCCGCACCCGCCGCCGGTGGCGGCTCCGCCGCGGCACCGGTGGGGGAGTCACACTGATGCGGGGCAGCTCGGCCAGGAGCCTGGCGGCAGTCGTCGAGCGCCTCGAGGAGGCGCTCGAGGCGGACGGCAACGATGCCGAGACCATCGGGGACGAGCTGTTCGGGGTGGCCGGTCTGCTCGACGCCGAGGGGTCGCTGCGGCGCACGCTCAGCGACCCCAGCCTTGATGCCACGGCACGATCGGGCCTCGCCGACCGGGTGCTCGGCGACCGGGTGTCCGGATCCACCGCTGAGGTGGTGTCGCACGCCGCCGCCCAGCGCTGGACGTCTTCGCGGGACCTGCCGGACAGCCTCGAGCACGCCGGCGTGGTCGCCCACGTCGCCGCCGCGCAGTCGCAGGGGAGCCTGGACGACGTCGAGGACGAGCTCTTCCGGTTCGGGCGCATCATCGGCGGCGACAGCCAGCTTCGCGACCTGCTGGCGGACAGGTCGGCGTCGACCGAGGGCAAGCAGCGGCTCATCGACTCGCTGCTCGCCGACAAGGCCGCCCCGACCACTCGCCGCCTCGCCGCCCAGGCCGTCGCCGGCCGGCACCGCTCGCCCGGCGCGGCCCTGGAGGAGTTCGCCCGGGTCGCGGCCCAGCGGCGTGAGCGGCTGGTGGCGACGGTGACGGTGGCGCAGCCGCTGTCGGACGCCGACCACGAGCGGCTGGCCGAGGTGCTCGGGCGCCAGTACGGCCGGCCGGTGCACCTCAACGTCATCGTCGACGAGCGAGTGCTCGGTGGGGCTCGGGTCGAGCTCGGCGACGAGGTCGTCGACGGCACCGTACACAGTCGAGTCGAGAACGCCCGCCGGCGGGTAGCCGGCTGACCTGCAACAGACCACGACAACGCCAGCAGCACACACCAGGCAACGAGAGCCAGAGAGCAGGGACCACGACATGGCAGAGCTCACGATCCGGCCGGAGGAGATCCGCGACGCGCTGCAGCAGTTCGTCTCCGACTACCAGCCGGAGACGGCCGAGCGTGAAGAGGTCGGCACCGTCTCCGAGGCCGGCGACGGCATCGCGCGCGTCGAGGGCCTGCCGTCGGCGATGGCCAACGAGCTGCTGGAGTTCGAGGACGGCACTCTCGGTATCGCGCTGAACCTCGACGTCCGCGAGATCGGCGTGGTCATCCTCGGTGACTTCGCCGGCATCGAGGAGGGCCAGAGCGTTCGCCGCACCGGCGACATCCTCTCCGTGGCGGTCGGTGACGGCTACCTCGGCCGGGTCGTCGACCCGCTGGGCAACCCGATCGACGGCCTCGGCGACATCGAGACCAGTGGCCGCCGCCCGCTGGAGGTGCAGGCTGCTTCGGTCGTCCAGCGCAAGAGCGTGCACGAGCCGCTGCAGACCGGTATCAAGGCCATCGACGCCCTGACGCCCATCGGCCGCGGTCAACGCCAGCTCATCATCGGCGACCGCCAGACCGGCAAGTCCGCCGTGGCGATCGACACCATCATCAACCAGAAGGAGTACTGGGAGACCGGCGACCCGGACAAGCAGGTCCGCTGCATCTACGTCGCCATCGGCCAGAAGGGCTCCACGATCGCCGGTGTGCGGGGTGCGCTCGAAGAGGCCGGCGCGCTGGAGTACACCACCATCGTCGCCGCACCGGCCTCGGACTCCGCCGGCTTCAAGTACCTCGCCCCCTACACCGGCTCGGCCATCGGGCAGGAGTGGATGTACGAGGGCAAGCACGTGCTGATCGTCTTCGACGACCTGTCCAAGCAGGCCGAGGCGTACCGGGCCGTGTCGCTGCTGCTGCGCCGTCCCCCCGGCCGCGAGGCCTACCCCGGTGACGTGTTCTACCTGCACAGCCGGTTGCTCGAGCGCTGCGCGAAGCTGTCCGACGACATGGGTGCGGGCTCGATGACGGCGCTGCCCATCGTCGAGACCAAGGCCAACGACGTCTCCGCCTACATCCCCACCAACGTCATCTCGATCACCGACGGGCAGATCTTCTTGCAGTCCGACCTGTTCAACGCCAACCAGCGTCCAGCGATCGACGTCGGCATCTCGGTGTCGCGCGTCGGCGGCGCGGCGATGACCAAGGCGATGAAGAAGGTCACCGGCTCGCTCAAGATCGACCTCGCGCAGTTCCGCGCGATGGAGGCGTTCGCCATGTTCGCCTCCGACCTCGACGCGACGTCTCGGCGCCAGCTCGACCGGGGCTCGCGGCTGATGGAGCTGCTCAAGCAGCCGCAGTACTCCCCGTTCACGATGGAGCAGCAGACGGTCTCGATGTGGGCCGGCACCAGCGGCAAGCTCGATGCCGTGCCCACCGAGGACATCCGCCGCTTCGAGAGCGAGTTCCTCGACTACCTCAAGCGGGAGCACGGCGGCATCCTCGACTCGATCCGCGAGACGCAGCAGTTCGAGGACGACACCGCCTCGTCGCTGGAGAGCGCCTACGACTCCTTCGCCGACCAGTTCGAGACCTCCGAGGGCGGCTCGATCCAGGCCGGCCACGAGGAGCACGAGGCACTGGACGACGAGGACGTGGAGCAGGAGCAGATCGTCAAGCAGAAGCGAGGCTGACCGATGGCCGCGAGCCTGCGCGAGCTGCGGGGCAAGATCAGGTCGACCCAGGCGACCAAGAAGATCACCCGCGCCATGGAGTTGATCGCTGCCTCTCGCATCATCAAGGCCCAGCAGCAGGCCCAGGCAGCCACGCCGTACGCCCGCGAGCTGACCCGAGCGGTGTCGGCGGTGGCCACCTTCAGCAACGTCGACCACCCGCTGACCACCGAGAAGCCGGACCCTCAGCGCGCGGCGGTGGTCGTGGTCACCAGCGACCGCGGGCTGGCCGGGTCGTACTCCTCGTCGGTGCTCAAGGAGGCCCAGCGGCTGGTCGAGAAGCTGCACAACGAGAGCAAGGAGGTCGACCTCTACGTCTCTGGGCGCAAGGGCATCGGCTACTACACCTTCCGTGAGCGTGAGCTGGCCGAGAGCTGGTCCGGCTCCTCCGACAGCCCGACGTACGAGGCGGCGCACGAGATCGCCGATGCCATCCTCGAGGCGTTCCTCGCCGGTGAGGCGGCCGAGCACGACGACACCGAGGCCGAGCCGCCGGACAACGAGCGCACCCCGGTGGACGAGGTGCACGTCGTGTTCACCCGCTTCCGGTCGATGCTCGTGCAGGAACCCGACGTCATCCGGCTGCTGCCGCTGGAGGTGGTCGAGGGCGTGCTGGACGAGGACGACGCCCCGCAGGAGGGCGACGTGCTCCCGCTGTACGAGTTCGAGCCGTCGGCCGCCGAGGTGCTCGACGCGCTGCTGCCGCGCTACGTGACCAGCCGCATCTTCGCCTGCCTGCTGCAGGCGGCGGCCTCCGAGCTGGCCGCTCGGCAGCGGGCGATGAAGTCCGCGACCGACAACGCCGAGGACCTGATCCAGAAGTACACCCGCATCGCCAACCAGGCCCGCCAGGCCGGCATTACCCAGGAGATCAGTGAGATCGTCGGCGGTGCCAACGCGCTGGCCGACGCAATCGCAGGGAGTGAGTGAGACCATGACCGCCACGTTGAGTGACAACGAGACCGCCGAGCCCGACGAGTCCACCGGGGGCTTCGGGCGGGTCGCGCGCGTCATCGGACCCGTCGTCGACGTTGAGTTCTCCGTCGACGAGATGCCGGAGATCTACAACGCGTTGACCGTGGACGTGACGCTGGGCGACACCGAGCGCACCCTCACCCTCGAGGTCGAGCACCACATCGGTGACGGCATGGTGCGGGCGGTCTCGATGCAGCCCACCGACGGGGTGGTACGTGGGGCCAGGGTGCACGACACCGGTGAGGGCATCAGCGTGCCCGTCGGTGACGTCACCAAGGGCCACGTGTTCAACACCATCGGCGACTGCCTCAACCTCACCGAGGACGAGACCCTCGACGTGGAGGAGCGGTGGTCGATCCACCGCAAGGCGCCGGCGTTCGACCAGCTCGAGTCCAAGACCGAGATGTTCCACACCGGCATCAAGGTCATCGACCTGCTCACCCCGTACGTGCTCGGCGGCAAGATCGGCCTGTTCGGCGGTGCCGGTGTCGGCAAGACCGTGCTGATCCAGGAGATGATCGCCCGCGTCGCGCGCGACCACGAAGGTGTGTCGGTGTTCGCCGGCGTTGGCGAGCGCACCCGGGAGGGCAACGACCTGATCGAGGAGATGACCGAGTCCGAGGTCATCGGTCAGACCGCGCTCGTCTTCGGCCAGATGGACGAGCCGCCCGGTGCCCGGCTCCGGGTCGCGCTGTCTGCCTTGACGATGGCCGAGTACTTCCGCGACGTGCAGAACCAGGACGTGCTGCTGTTCATCGACAACATCTTCCGCTTCACCCAGGCCGGCCAGGAGGTCTCGACGCTGCTCGGGCGGATGCCGTCGGCCGTCGGCTACCAGCCCACGTTGGCCGACGAGATGGGCACCTTGCAGGAGCGGATCACGTCCACCCGCGGACACTCGATCACCTCGATGCAGGCCATCTACGTGCCCGCAGACGACTACACCGACCCGGCTCCGGCGACGACGTTCGCCCACCTGGACGCCACCACCGAGCTGTCGCGAGACATCGCCTCGCTCGGCATCTATCCCGCGGTGGACCCGCTGACCTCGACGTCGCGGATCCTCGACCCGCGCTACATCGCCGACGACCACTACCGGACGGCCGTCCGCGTCAAGCAGATCCTGCAGCGCAACAAGGAGCTGCAGGACATCATCGCGATCCTCGGCGTCGACGAGCTGTCCGAGGAGGACAAGGTCGTGGTGTCGCGCGCCCGGCGCATCCAGCGCTTCTTGTCGCAGAACACCTACGTGGCCAAGCAGTTCACCGGCATCGAGGGCTCGACGGTGTCGCTGGAGGACACCATCGAGGCGTTCACCAAGATCTCCGACGGCGAGTTCGACCACGTCGCCGAGCAGGCGTTCTTCATGTGTGGTGGGCTGGACGACGTCGAGCGCAAGTGGTCTGAGCTGCAGAAGGGGAACTGATGGCCGAGGCGCTGTTGCAGGTTGAGCTGGTCAGCGCCGACCGGGTGGTCTGGTCGGGCGAGGCATCGATGGTGATCGCCCGTACCAGCGAGGGCGACGTGGGCGTGCTCGTCGGGCACGCCCCGATGCTGGCCGTGCTGGTCGAGGGCGTCGTCGAGGTGCGCGCGGACGGTGGCGAGGTCTGGGTGGCGGCGGTCGACGCCGGCTTCTTGTCGGTCTCCGACGACCGGGTGTCGATCCTGGCCGAGCGGGCCGAGATGTCACACGAGATCGACCTCGAGCGGGCCCGTCACGACCTTGAGCGGGCCCAGAGCGAGGGCGAGGACGACGAGGAGGCCCTGGAGGCCGTCCGTCGCGCCGAGGCCCGAGTCCGTGCCGTCGAAAGAGCTGGCTGACAGTCCGTCACGGGCTGGGGGCCAGGCACGAGCGCATGCCGTGGTGGCAGGTCGTCCTGGACGCCGTCGGTGCTCTGCTGCTGGCTGCGGCACTGGTGCTGCTCGCGCTGATGGTGCGTCGGCGGTGGCTGACCAAGGGCGAGCCGACGTTCGACATGAGCGTGCGCACGCACCCGAAGCAGGACGCGCGCGGCTGGACCCTTGGCGTCGGCCGCTATCGCGGCGACCGGCTGGAGTGGTTTCGCGTCTTCTCGCTGTCGCTTCGTCCCAAGCGGGTCTTCGACCGGCAGGCGATGCAGCTGGGGGACCGACGGATGCCGGCGGGCTCGGAGGCGTACGCCCTGTTCTCCGGCCATGTTGTGGTCGACTCCCGGACCGCTGGCCAGGACGTCGAGGTGGCGTTGAGCCCGGAGGCCTTCACCGGTTTGCTGGCCTGGTTGGAGGCGGCACCGCCCGACGCCTACCTGGACGGCTGACGGCGCGGTGCCGGCTCAGGGGGCGTCGCGTTCGCCGCCTGGCTTCCACAACACGTCACCGTGGTCGCGGTTGGCGTAGCGCGCGAGGATGAACAGCAGATCGCTCGCCCGGTTGAGGTAGCGCGCCGCGACCGGGTTGATCGCCGTCCCGTGCTCGGCGATGGCCGCCCAGGTGGACCGCTCCGCGCGCCGCGTCGCAGTCGTCGCCACGTGCAGCAGGGCCGACCCCTTGGTGCCGCCGGGCAGCACGAAGGACCGGAGCTTCTCGACTGCCTCGTTGTAGTGGTCGCACCAGGCTTCCAGCCGTGCGACCTCCTCCTCGCGCACCCGCAGCGGCGGGAACTCCGGGTGCTCGACCACCGGCGTCGCCAGGTCGGCCCCCACGTCGAACAGGTCGTTCTGCATCCGACCCAGCACACCCAGCACGTCGTCGTCGAGCTCACCGAGGACGACCGCCACCCCCAGGTGCGCGTTGGCCTCGTTGACGTCGCCGTACGCGGCCACACGCAGATCGGTCTTGGCGACCTCCGTCATGTCGCCGAGACGGGTGCTGCCACCGTCGCCGGTGCGGGTGTAGATCTTGGTGAGGTTGACCATGCGGTGACCGTACCTGGCGGTCAGCGCCGGCGGTCGCGGTCGGCCGCCACCAGCCGCAGCGCGGCGTCGACGTCGCCCGGCCACACCAGCACCTGCCGGCGCGACGACAGCGGCCGGGACGTGGCCCGCAGCCCGCTGTCGGTGAGCAGCCGCCGGATGCGCTCGGCCTCATCGGGGCGGGCCGACACCACGCCGATGAGCAGTCCCTGCGAGGGGTCGGCCACCCGGGCGGCACCACGGCGGGAGCGGGACTGCATCGACCAGCGCAGCACCAGCCCGAGCACGCCCACGACCACCGCCGACACCAGCGGGATATAGATGTAGTCAATTCCCGACGAGCCAACCAGCGGGATTCCAGCAACCGGCACCTCTCCAGTGTGCCCGCATCCCGACCGGCGTGCCGGAGTGGTCCTGGCCTGGCTACGCTGCCGACTCGACGGCGGCGCGACCGCTCGC
>Ga0183260_10001260_pt1 | contig 21431 bp, 29 predicted proteins | sample AntDrymUQ4972206_2_FD_129768 | JGI IMG/M metagenome (GOLD analysis project Ga0183260, IMG submission 129768) | Polar desert sand microbial communities from Dry Valleys, Antarctica - metaG UQ497 (22.06) (version 2) (version 2) | ecosystem: Environmental > Terrestrial > Soil > Desert | place...
GCGTTCATGGCTGCCAACCGTATCGGGTAGCCGTGACCAAAGACCCCTTGTCGGTGGCCCGTTCTAGGCTCGCGCAATGCAGACGTCGCGACCGGCCGCGGAGCCGCCGGGCGAGCCGCGGCCGGTGTCGACACCTTCGCCATCGGCGGCTCGAGCGCAGGGTCGTGCGAACAGGGCCACGGGCGAGACGAATGATGACGCGTTCATCTCCGGAATGATCATCGGCCGGCATTTCGCCAACACCGGCCATGACCGTCCGCCGAGCCCCGAGGAGCCGGACGACGACGTCTTCCTGGGCGACAAGGACTGCGGCGACGACGGCTGGGACGGGGACTTCGGCGACGGCTAGCCACTGGGGCCGGTACGGCCGGTACGAGGGCTCTGCGAGGTCCGACGACATGCGGTGGCGGGCCGAAAATGTCACACCCGCGCGAGACAATGAGACCCTAGCGAGGAGGTTCGACTTGGAGATCGGTCCACTTTTCCGCTCGCATGTCGAGCGGTGCCTGCAGGACGCGTTCGAACTCTGCAGTGTCGTGACGGACGCCGACGGCGACTACCCGTTCGAGCACGACGGCGCGGTCTACTACGTCCGCGTCATCGAGGCGGCCGATACCTGGTGGGTCCGGGTCTGGGCGCCCGCCGTGTTCGGCGTGAAGCGCTCGGCGCGACTGCTCACCGAGCTCAACGACATCATGGCGACGTACCCGCTGGTGCGGGCCCTGTGGCGTGAGGGATGCGTCTACATCGAGGCGAACATGCACGCCTCGGCGGTGAACGCCGAGACACTCGGGCGCGCGTGCCGCGCGGTCGGCGATGTGACGGCTTCGATGGGGGAGACGATCTCGGTCGTCTACGGCGGCCACCGGGTGACCGCCCCGCCGTCGAGCTGCGACGAGGAAGTGACGTGACTACGCAACTGCACCGTCGGCCGCGCCATTCGCCTGTCGGCTCGGATCTTGGACGCGTCGCGACGGATTCACGCACGGATCAGCGTCGCGACGTCCAAGATCACGTCAGGTTGCGGAGTCGGGGTGCGGCACGGCGATGAGACGGAGCCCGTCGATTCCGTCGAAGTCCGCCGGGCTGCAGGTGAAGAGGGGCAAGTCGTTCGCGATCGCGATGGCCGCAATCATTGCGTCGTATGCGCGAGCGCGCTCCTTGCGACCCGCCCGCCGCAGGGACGCCGCTACCCGCCCGAACGCACGGGCGGCCGGCGCGTCGAAGGCCAGCGGCGCGAAGTCGGCTTCGGCTTGCTGAAGGTGGGCTTGGCGCGCGGCGCGCACGTCGTCGTCAGTGGCGACGAGCGGGCCCACCGAGAGCTCCGCGAGAGTGATGGCCGTGATGAGCGGCTCGACGGGCAACGCCGCCGCGTCGCGCAGGCGCGGCAGCAGGATGACGGTGCTGGTGTCGAGCACACCGCGGTCGATGGCCTCGCTCACAGCGCTGGATCCACCGCGCGGTCGACGTCGGCGCGCAGGGCGACTGGGTCGACCAGCGGCAGCCGCGCCCACCGGTGGAGCAGCGCCTCACGCGGGAGGGCGGGGGCAGGTAGCGGCCGGAGCTCGGCAACGGCTTTGCCGGCCCTCGTCACCGTGACCCGCTCACCGCGCGCCACGCGGTCGACGACATCCCCGCCGTGGTTGCGCAGCTCCCGGATCGTCACCTCGGACATAGGGGCAATGTATCACGCGTGATACGCCCGAGTTGATCGAGCGCCCGCGCCCGGTGTGGTGACTACCTGCAGTAGTACGATAGACTCTATCTATGAGTAAGCGACTGCAAGTGGTGATTGACGAGAGCGAGCTCGGGCGCTTCCAGCGAGCGGCTCAGGCCCGTGGGCTGACGCTGGCTACGTGGGTCCGCCAGGCCCTGCGCGTCGCCGAGGCGCAAGGCGCCAGCGGGGATCTCGACAGCAAGCTTGCGGCGGTTCGAGCAGCCAGCGGCCACGCCTTTCCCGCCCCGGACATCGAGGTGATGCTGGCCGAGATCGAGCGCGGCTACGCCGTACCGGACGGCCCGTGATCTTCGTCGACTCCAACGTCGCGATGTACCTGGTCGGTGCGGCCCACCAGCACAAGACCGACAGCCAGCAGGTGCTCGAACGTCTCCTGCTCGAACGACGGCGCCTCGTGACAAGCGCAGAGGTGCTGCAGGAGATCCTGCACCGCTACTGGGCGATCGACCGGCGCGAGGCGATCCAGCCGGCCCTGGACGCGTTGCTCGGCGTCGTCGATGACGTCTTTCCCATCGAGCCGGAGGACGTGCTGCGCGCGCGTGACGTGCTGCTCGCGCGGTGGACGCTGTCATCCCGCGACGCCTTGCACGTCGCGGTCATGGAACGGCACGGGATCACCGACGTCCTCAGCTTTGACCGAGGCTTCGACCTCGTGCCAGGGCTCACCCGGCTGCCTGGGTGACGGCGGTGGCGACTGCACTATGGGTCGACAGGCGACAAGGGGCGCCGGAGCGCGGAGAGTCAGGCTCGTTCGGACGGGCGAGATGAGGGTTCGCGCTTCTGAGGAGGTCGCTGGCCCTTCTCCATGTGGCCGATCAGGCGCTCGTTCGGCCGAAACGGCGGGGGCTCCGGCGCGTGATCCGGCTCCGGCCGAACCTCAGCGGGCTTATCGCTCATGGGGACCTCCTATCCGAGGATGATACCGGCGGCGAAGTGCGGGATCGCGAGCAATAACGCCGTGAAGGCCAGGGGAAACCGTGCAGTACGAGCTCGTCCGGTGGAAGCGGTACGGGCACGACCGCGTCTACGTGAAGGTCGGCGGCGTGTCCCTCGGGCATCTCGACGCGGAGGTGCGATCGGGAAGAACGGTCACGGTGACCGATCATCGGTCGAGAGCTCCGACGAGGAAGTGTCGCAACGGCCAGGTCAGCGGCACATCCGGAATCGTCACGCATCCGTCGTCGTCGTCGTGGCCCGGCAGCGCAGCCAGCGGGTCGTCACCAGTGACCCGGCTGACGTCGCGCGGCTTGACCAGCACCGCGAGCTCGTCGTCGTATGACGACGCGCTTCAAGTCAGGCCGGGAGCACCCGCGCGTCGTACCGGCGGACGGACTCGTCGCGACTGATGAGAGTCAGGTCCTCCGTGAGCGCCTGAGCGACGAGCATTCGGTCGAACGGATCCCGATGGTGCGCCGGTAGGTGGCGTACGGCGAAGGAGTGCCGTCCGGTGACGTCGAGCACGTCGATCGACTGGTCGGCGAGCACGTCGGCCAAGTCCTCCGGCATCTCGAGGCGTCCCAGGCCGGCCTTGATCGACATCTCCCACAGACTCGCGGCGGAGACGAAGAGCTCGGACGCGGGGTCGGCGATCGCGCGGGTCGCCTCGGCCGAGAGCGGATCACCGGCGAGCCACCACAGCAGGACGTGCGTGTCGAGCAGGCACCTCACTCCGCGGTGCCCCCGAGCAGGTCAGCGAGCGAGTCGTCGAAGTCCGGTGACATGGTGATCCGGCCCCGCCAGACACCGGCGGTGCGCGGCGTCGTCCGGGCTTCGACGGCCACCAGTCGGACCTTCGGGCGGCCGGCCTTGGCGATGACGATGTCCTCGCCGCGGGCGGCCCGCTCCACGAGGTCGGACAGGTGGGTCTTCGCCTCGTAGAGGTTCACCTGGGTTGTCACCGTTCGATCGTCTGGCTTCTGACCAAGTTGGTCAAGGTGCAGGGTGCAGGGTGCAGGGTGCTGATCTTCACGCTCCAGGTGAGTCGGATTCACGTCGTCACCGGACCGCGCGGATGTGGCGCCGGCGGAAGGCGGCCGACGGTGACGTGCCGGCCGCGCCGTCGAAGGCGTCGTACCAGCCGTGGCGGTTCACGACGTAGGGGCTGGTGTGCAGCGACTGGAACCGGTTGTTGCCGTAGCGCAGACCGAGCAGCACCTCCTGGACGTCGATCGACCACCAGCACGGGCCGTCGAGCACGATCACGGGGACGACGAGCGGTCGCTCGTTGAAGTCGGTCCGGTCAAACTCCGGCAGCCCGAGCCGGCGCAGTGCGTCTTCGGCCAGGTCGGTCCGCTCGCGCTCGTCGACCGGCGGCTCGGTCCAGAGCTCGACGGCCGCCGTGGCTCGCTGCGGATGTCGCGAGACCAACCCGAGGAGCGCCCGGTTGGCGTCGAACGCCATGATGCGCCGGATCTCCTCGAGGCGAGCGGCGGGGTCGATCAGGTCGGTCGGATGGGTCGTCATGGCCGGACAGGATGCGCGATCCGACGTCGCGACGTACGCCGTCATCCACAGCTCGGTGGAGGTGTGGACAACCGGCGACGTCGCTCGCGGGATGCGGTCACCATCGTGGGCTCCGCTGTGACCTTCGAGGAGGAGCCATGGGCCTGCACACATCCACGCTCGGACACCTGCTGGTTGATCCGCCGCTCAACGCCGCCGAGGAGCGCTTCCTCCGCGGCTTCGCCGAGACCCGCCGGTGGGATCGCCCGGCCGGTCCTTACGTCGTGCTCGACCACCCGCTGCAGGACGACGCATCCGACGACCACGAGCGCTACAACCGGCCGAGCCGGCATGAGCCTGGTCTGTGGTGCGGCTGGAAGCCTTGCCTGGAAGGTTGCTGTATCAGCCTGCGCAGCGAGGTCGCGACAGAAGGTGAACTCTGGCTGGAGTACCTGATCGAGCACTTCCTCGCGCCGGGCGGGCAGGCGGCGCGGCGCAAGGGGTTTGCCGAGTTCACCTTCGACCACGAGATCAACGGCGTCGTGTTCGTCGAAGGCGCGGAGACCCGCCAGGTGTTCGCCATCGAGTGCATCACCAACGAGGTACGCGGGATCACCCTCATGCCGGGCGTCTCCATGGCGCAGGCGTGGGGGATTGAGGACGACGAGGAACGATTGCAGCGACGGCTCGACCTGTTGGCTCGTCGTCGCGCCTCACTGCGGCGCTGACATCGCTGCGCGCGCGGCCCGGATCAGCTCGCGGAGTCGGGGTGGGCGATGGCCATGACCAGGGCTGGACCAGACCGGACTCGTAGGCCGCGATGACCGCCTGGACCCGATCGCGTACGCCGAGCTTGCTACTGCACGTCCTCTCCCCGGGCGCGGCCTTGTACGAAGTCGAGCGCCTCCAGTGTCGCGTTGTGCACGAAGCGCTCGCGCTTCGGAGCGGCGAGGAACCGCGCTGCACCGACCAACGCCGACCGGTCCCCGGTGCGGGTCGACTCGGTGATGGCGGCCCGCGTCGTCTTCACCGAGTGCGCCACCATGATCGGGGCGACGGCGTTGTCCTCGGCGGCGGCCTGGGCGAGCGCACCGGCCAGCGCACCAGGGGGACCGTCGTAGCCCTGCACCAGCGCAGTCGTCCCGTCGGTGTCCTTGGCGCGGATCCGCTCGAGCACATCGCCGGCGTCGGACGTCGCGAACGGCGCGGGACCCGCCGTAGCGCCGCCGCGGGCGTCGAGCTGCTGGGTCCACTGCACGAACCACACCGCATGGAAGAGCCCGCGCAGCACGTCGGCCGTCGGCCGCACCGACCAGGCCCAGCGGTACGCCGCGAGGTAGGTCAGGGTGTGGGTGACGTCGAGCCAGCCCCACTCGGAGCCGTCGTCGAGGTCGATGTCGACGTCGAACCGACGCAGCCGCTCCCCGGCGGCCCGGGACACGACGTCGAGGATCGACTCGACCGGTACGCCGGTCTTGAGCGCACGGTGCAGCGCGTCGAAAGCCGCCTCCGGCCCTTCGTCGAGCATCGCCCGCTCGAGTGCCGCGTCGGGCCGGGCTGTGGCGACCTGACCACGTAGCAGCGCAGCGAGGTCCAGGTCGGCCGCCTGCCAGGTCTGCAGGTAGCGACGCATGTAGGGCAGCCGGTCATAGCGCGTGCTGAGCACGGTCGCCGGCACCAGCGGCGAGAGGATCGCGTCGGCCTCGCCCCAGCCGATCACCTTGAGCAGCTCGAAGGACTTCTGCACGTAGATCATCGGGTGGCCGTAGCCGAGGAAGTGGTCGGTGACAGCGGAGAGCAGCGCGCCCTGGATCGCGCGCGGGCTCACGTCGGTCGCGATGAGCCCGCGCAGCAAGGCCTCGGCTGCGCTCGTCTCCTCGTTCTCCACCAGCAGCGGGTACGCCGCCAGCGCGGCCTCGACGGATCCGTAGGTTGCGACCGGGTCGACCGGGTCAGGCTGAGGGCGCAGCGGCCGGCGTACCTCGTTCTGCGCCACCACCGACAGCCCCTGCACCACCGGCAGCGACTCCAGCCGGCGGTCGAAGAGAGTCGAGAGCGCGATGCAGTCGGTGAGCGTCGCGAGCGAGTGGTTCCAGCCGTACTCCCCGCGGGGTGCGCCGTACCTCGCGCCCTCCCGGACGACCTCCGCGAGCGGTACGCCGATGCGCTGCAGCCGCGCGGTGTCGCGGGCCATGCGGCCGACGTCGACCTCGCCGAGCGCGGTGAGCAGGCTGGCGAACAGCGCGGGCGAGATCTGCTCCGGCGTGGGGTCGGTGACGTCGATCCACACCTCGTCGCCGCGGACCTCGACCGGGTAGCTGCGCACCGCCTCTCCGCCGAACGTGCACTTCCCGGCCGCCGCCAGGTCGAACTTCCAGTTGTGCCACTCGCAGGTGAGCACGTCGCCCTTCACATCGCCCGCGAGCAGCGAGTAGCCCTGGTGCGGGCAGCGGTTGTCCACGGCGTACACGCCGCGGTCGGTGCGAAACAGCGCCACCCTCTTGTCGTGGTGGGAGAAGCGAGCCCGACCGTCGGCGCTCAAGTCAGCGAGCGTTGTCGCGCGGACCCAGTCACCTGTGCTGCTCATGAGCCGGGCTTCTCCTTGCCGTGAGGTCCTTGGAAGTGCAGGCTAGAACTTCAAGTGCACTTGAAGTCAAGGAGTGAGGTGCGGCGGTGGTCGAAGACGCGCTGACGATCGGCGACCTGGCCCGGCGAAGTGGGCTCGCTGCGTCGGCTCTGCGCTTCTACGAGGAGCAGGGCTTGATCTGCGCCGAGCGCACGACGGGGGGCCAACGGCGTTATGCCCGGGGGACGCTGCGCCGCGTCGCCCTCATCCGGGCCGCCCAGCGGGTGGGGCTGCCGCTGGCCGACGTCGCCGAGGCGCTGAGCACCTTGCCGCACGACCGCACGCCGACGAAGCGCGACTGGCAGCGGCTCTCGGCGCTGTGGCGGGCCCGCCTCGATGCCCGCATCATCGCAATGCAGGAGCTGCGCGACGAGCTGACCGGCTGCATCGGCTGCGGCTGCCTGTCGCTCAAGTCCTGCGCGCTGTTCAACCCGGCCGATGCGGCGGCCGCGCTGGGCAGCGGCCCGCGCTACCTGATGGGCGACCGCTCCGGCGACGTCGTACGCGCTGGGCCACATCGCGCGCGGCGCGATCTCGTGTCGGCGCCGTCGACCATGAACCGGTCCCGCACTGCGTCTGGCGAGCCGAGGATCTCACCCGCGCCAGCTGCCAGGACGCGCGTCACGTCCGGCTCGCGGTGATGAGCCAGGCCGAGCCGGCGAACTCGACCCCGTTCGACGTCTCGTGTGTGGTGAGCAGGCTGCGCAGCTTGTCGTGCGCCGCGGTACGTGTGGCGTCGTCCAGCTCCGCACTCAGCCCCTTGACGATGCCCATGTGGCGTACGAAGGACCACGCGTCCTCGGCGTCGTGGCCGAACCGCAGCGGCTCGGTCACCTCGGTGAACGCGACGTCACCGAAGCCGGCGGTGACGAGCATGGCTGACGCCGGCTCGCGGTCGGCCAGGCCGAACGGCCCGGGCATGCCGAGCGGCGGCATCGGCAGGTCCCGGCCGGCTGCGAGAGCGGCGCGGATGGCGACCAGCCACTCGTTGTCCGCGAGCCCCTGCCAGGCCAGCAGCGCTAGCCGTCCGCCTGGCCGCAGCGCCCGCGCGATGTTGCCGAACGCGGCCGGGCGGTCACCGAAGAACATGGCGCCGAACCGGCTGATCGCCACGTCGTAGGCCTCGGCGGCGAAGGGATGATCCTGGGCATCTGCCTGCTCGAACGCGACGTTGCCGACACCCTGTGCCGCTGCCCGGCTGCGCGCCTCGTCGAGCATCTGCGCGGAAAGGTCGACGCCGAGAGCGCGCCCCGAGCCGGCGGCCCGCGCGGCATCTCTCGTCGACTGCCCGGTGCCGCACCCGACGTCGAGCACGCGGTCGTTGGCCGCGATCAGGTCCGCGGCCAGGAAGTGCTGCCAGAAGTCCGCCCCGGCGGCGTCGTAGCGGTCGGCGTACTCGGTCCAGTGCGCGCCGTCGTCGCCGTCCCACGCCTTGGCCATCTCCTCGTTGGCGATCACGTCCACCACGATGTTCCTCTCCTCCGCTATAGTCCCTTAGGGACTATTTACCGATGTGGGGCGGATGTCAATGGCCGGCGAGCTGACGACGACGTCGTACGCGATCCTTGGGCTGCTGGCGGTGCGGCCGTGGACGACCTACGAGCTGGCCCAGCAGATGGACCGCGCGATCGGCGACTTCTGGCCGCGGACCCGCAGCAAGCTCTACGAGGAGCCGAAGAAGCTCGTCGCCCACGGGCTTGCGCGCGCCCGGCCGGGGCGGGTCGGCAACCGGCCGCGCACGGTGTACGCGATCACCGCCAAGGGTCGTCGCGCGCTGGCCGCCTGGCTGCCGACGCCCAGCGAGGCACCGCAGCTGGAGTTCGAGGGACTGCTCAAAGTTTTCTTCGCCGAGCACGGGTCAAAGGCTGACCTGCTCCGCACTTTGGACGAGGTGCGGCGCTGGACCGAGGAGCAGACCCGAAGCGGTGCGGAGATCTGTCGCGGGTACCTCGCCGGGGAGGGGCCGTTTCCCGAGCGGCTGCCCTGGCTCATCCTCTGCGGCCAGGTCCTCGACGACTTCGTCGTCGCGATGGCCGACTGGGCCGACTGGGCCACCGACGTCGTACAGACATGGCCTGAGGACATCCGACAGGCGACCCCCGACCTGGCCGCACTTGAGTGCATGGCGCGACGCAACGAGGCCTACATAAGAGCCGCCGACCGCCGCCGAGGGAAGGTGCGCGAGCGATCAGCGGGGGCGGCGAATGACTGAGGCGTCAACGCCGTCTCTACGCCTCTGGCCGGCACAGCGGTGTTGCGGCTGCAGGCCGGCCCTGGGAAGCGGCGGCGCCTCGGTCGCCTAGACTTAGTCCATCATCTAGTCTATTTTGTGATCATGGAAGTCGGTATCCACGCGGCCAAGACACATTTTTCGGCACTGCTTCGGCGGGTCGCTGCCGGTGAGGACGTGGTGATCCTGCGCGGCAACCAGCCGGTCGCCCGGCTCGTGCCGATCCGGTCGCCCCGGCGCCGGCAGCTCGGCATCGATGCGGGTGCCTTCCAGATCCCCGACGACTTCGACGCGCCGCTTCCCGCCGCGGTCCTGGCTGAGTTCGAGCAGTGACCTACCTGCTCGACACGCACGTCTGGCTGTGGATGCTCACCGAGCCGGGACGCATGGCCGACGAGGTACGCGAGATCGTCTCTGCCGCCGCGACGCCACTGCTGCTGTCGGCCGCGAGCTCCTGGGAGATCGCGATCAAGTACGGGCTCGGCCGGCTGCCGCTCCCGGAGCCGCCAGCCACGTACGTGCCGTCCCGGCTGCGCAGCTCCGGCGTACGGCCCGTGGGCGTCGAGCACTCGCATTGCCTCGAGGTGGCCAACCTGCCGCCGCTGCACCGCGACCCGTTCGACCGCCTGCTGGTCGCGCATGCTCGGCTGGAGCGGCTCACCATCATCACGGCTGACGAGGCGATCAGGCAGTACGACGTGCCCACTGTCGCCGCCTGAGCCACTGGCGACGGTAGTCCGGCGTACCGAATGTTGTTCAACTCCGGTCCGCTGGCCATCCTCGCGGTTGGACCCGACGGCCCGAGGGTCCCAGTGCGCGCCACTGCCTGACGCCGAACGCCGCCGGTTGCGGTGGCATCACCGATCCTCACGGAGGGGCGGGTCAGACGGCGACGATGTCCACGAGGTCGGCCAGGCCGCGCAGGTCCTTGGCGTTGCGGGTGTAGAGGCGAGCCTGGTGGGCGTGGGCGGTGGCCGCGATCAACAGGTCGATGGCATGCGCGCGTGGCCGTCGACCGGCACGCGGGCCCGGGCCCGACCTTCATGCCGGGGCAAGGCGAACCGCCGCGACGTCATGCGGTGCTGGGGCATCGGGGTGATCTGACGACGCGGCGCGGCGGGGCGATCAGCCGGTGATGGCCAAGGCGAAGGGGAGTACGCCGCCGGCGCCCGCCTCTCGCAGGGCGAGCGCCGCCTCGGTCATCGTCCAGCCACTGTCGACCAGGTCGTCGACCAGGAGCACCGGCGCGCCGTCGAGCTCGGCCAGTGCATCGTGCAGCGACGGCCCGACCGCGAACGCGCCATGCACCGCGCGCACCCGCTGCGCGCTGTTGGAGCCGCGCCCGCCCGACGGGTCGCGGGCGAGGTTGAGGGCGCCGAGCAGCGGCAGCCGGCCGACCTCGGCCAGCCGGGCAGCCAGCGACGACACGAGCTGCGGCCGGCGCTGGGACGGCATCGCCACCACGCCGGCCGGCCGACGCTCCCAGTCCCACGCGGCGAGCACGGCGATCGCCGCCCGCACGACGTCGTCCGGTACGACGACGTCGGGCGACTCCGGGCCGAGCAGCGGACGCAGCCGGTCGGCGACCCCCAGGTCGGTGAGCCGGGCGAGCGCACGTCCGGGCTCGGCCGTCAGCGCAGCGTCGATGCGACCCTTCCGCTCGATCCCCACGGCGGACAGCCCGCTGGGCCACATCGCGCGCGGCGCGATCTCGACGCCCGGCCGGCCGAGCGCGTCCTGCGCCGCGCGCAGCGACTCCTCCGACACCGCAGTCAGCCACGGCTCGCCGCGGCAGTTGTCGCAGCGGCCGCAGTCGACCGCGCCGGGGTCGTCGAGCTGCTCGCGCAGGAACCGCATCCGGCACGCAGATGTGCGCAGGTACTCCAGCATCGCCCGCTGCTCGCTGCCGCGGGTCTCTGCGACCCGCGCGTAGCGGTCGGCGTCGTACGCCCAGTCCTGCCCGGTGGCGACCCAGCCGCCGCTGACCCGGCGTACCGCGCCGTCGACGTCGAGCACCTTGAGCATCATCTCCAGGCGGGTACGACGCAGATCCACGTGCGGCTCGAGCGCGGCGGTGGACATCGCGCGGCCGGCATCAGCCAGGACGGTCAAAGCCAGCCGCACCTGGTCCTCCGGCGGGAACGCGAGCGAGGCGAAGTAGCGCCAGATCGCTTGGTCCTCCGCGCCCGGCAGCAGCAGCACCTCGGCCCGCGCGACGCCGCGGCCGGCCCGGCCGACCTGCTGGTAGTAGGCGATCGGTGACTGCGGCGCGCCGAGGTGCACGACGAAGCCGAGGTCGGGCTTGTCGAAGCCCATGCCGAGCGCAGAGGTCGCGACCAGGGCCTTGACCTCGTTGCGCAGCAGCTGCTCCTCCGCGGTACGCCGCTCGGTGTCGTCGGTCTGCCCGGAGTACGCCGCGACGTCGTATCCGCGGCCGCGCAGGAACGCCGCGGTGTCCTGCGCCGCAGCGACGGTGAGCGTGTAGACGATGCCGGAGCCTGGCAGCTCGGGCAGCCGGTCGGCGAGCCAGCCGAGGCGGTGCGCCGGCGAGGGCAGCGAGACGACGGCGAGACGCAGGCTGTCGCGCTCGAGCGAGCCGCGCAGCACGACGACGTCGGCGGTGCCGAGCTGCTCGGCGACGTCGTCGACGACGCGCGCGTTGGCGGTGGCGGTGGTGGCCAGCACCGGCGTACCGGATGGCAGGTCGTGCATCAGCTGGCGCAGCCGGCGGTAGTCGGGGCGGAAGTCGTGGCCCCAGTCGGAGATGCAGTGCGCTTCGTCGACGACGAGCAGCCCGGTGGTCGCGGCGAGCTTGGGCAGCACCGCGTCGCGGAAGCCCGGGTTGTTGAGCCGCTCGGGGCTGACCAGCAGCACGTCGACCTCGCCGCCGCTGACGCGGGTCACGACCTCGTCCCACTCCTCGACGTTGGCCGAGTTGATGGTGACCGCGTGGATGCCCGCGCGCTCGGCGGCGGCGATCTGGTTGCGCATCAGCGCGAGCAGCGGCGAGACGATGACGGTGGGTCCTGCACCGCGGGATCGCAGCAGCGCGGTCGCGACGAAGTAGACCGCCGACTTGCCCCAGCCGGTGCGCTGCACGACCAGCGCGCGGCTGCGGTCGACCACGAGTGCGCGGATCGCGGTCCACTGGTCGTCGCGCAGGACCGCGTCCGGGCCGGCGAGGGCGCGCAGCACCCGGGTGGCGTCGTCGTACAGCGGCTCGCTCATCGCCGGTCATCATGACCGCTGATACCGACGGCACGTTCGACTCCGCGGTTCATCCGCGACGCGCCGCGCGTTTCGCGACGAACCGCGGAGCCGAAGGGGATCACGCATGTCGGCGGCGCTAGGGTCGCGGGCCGTGCTGTTCACCGACATACGTCGACTCGACCGAGACCGCGGCGCGCCACCCCGGCCGTCTCGCCGTACCGCAGTACTGCCCTGTCGCGGTGATCATGGAGAAGTCCGGTGCTTCGGACGCTCCCGACACGGGGTTTCTCCATGATCACCGCGAGGCGTCAGTCGCGTGGCGCGCTGTGCACAGAAGGCGCGGTGCCTCCGGACCTGTCGCAGTGCGCGGCTAACGTCGGGTGGATGAGCCATCCCGACCGCACCCTGTCCCGCATCAGGGGACTCCTCGCCAAGGCCGAGCACCCGTCGACACCTCCGCACGAGGCGGAGGCGATGTCGGAGAAGGCGGCCGAGCTCATGGCCCGGCACGCGGTCGACCGGGCCCTCGTCGACGCCGCGACGTCGACGTCGACGTCGGCGGCACCGGTCGCGCGGACGTTGCGCGTCGTGGCGCCGTACGCCGTACCGAAGGTCCTGCTGCTGTCCGGCGTCGCGGCGGCGTACCGGGTGCGGACCGTCGTCGCCCCGGATCCCGGTGACGGTCGGCTGTGCACCCTGGTCGGCTACCCGTCGGACCTCGACCTCGTTGAGCTCCTCTTCACCAGCCTCCTGCTGCAGGCGAGCACCGCGATGCGCCTCGCGTCCTCCGGCCGGGAGCGGGTCCGCGCATTCCGGCACGCCTTCCTCATGGGATACGCCGGTCAGGTGTCGGCCCGGATCGGCGAGGCTCAGCGGCGCGTCGTTGACGACGTGACGCGGGCGGCCGGCATGGGGTCCGGCAGCACCGCGCTCAGCAGCACGGCGCTGGTGCTGGCCGACCGGAGCGACGCCGTCGACCGGGTCGTGGGCGAGATGTTCCCGCGGCTCGGGCGACTGCGCGCCACGGTGAGCGACGGCGGTGGGTATGTCGCCGGGCGAGCCGCGGGCGCGAGTGCCGACATCGCCACCGCTCGTGCGGTCGGCGGTGCGCACCGGGCGATCTCGTGACCGCCGCGGCGTACCCGCTGCTTCGGCTCCGCGGCTCGTCGCCACGCGCGCGGCGTGTCGCGCCGCGAAGTGCGGAGCTGAGCGACACCTGAGCGACACCCGCACGACACCTGGAGTGCGCGCTCGTGCCGGGGCGGTGCGAAGATCCGCGACGTGCCCGGTGAGTTCGTGGTCGCGCGAAACCCCGACCCGGGCTCCGCCCTGCCCTACCTCATCCGGCTGCCGCTCGGGACCCGCGGCGTCGTGCTCAAGGCGCGCGAGACGTGGCCGCGTACGTCGAAGGTCTTCTGCCACCGCGCGACCGAGTGGCCGGATGAGCCGGAGATCGTCGAGCGGGTCGACGTGCGGATGTGCCGGCAGCGCGGCCCGGCCATCGACCTCGTGCTCGCCCGCGGCATCGAGAATCGCTCGCAGCTGGTCTTCACCCGTCTCAAGGACGGCCGCGAGGCGATCTTCTGGCAGAGCCCGAAGACCACGAAGAAGGCCCGGCCCGGCGTGCGGCTGCCGACCCGTCGGGTCGCGGGCATCGACGTGCTCCCGGTCGTCGTCGACACCCGCGAGCGCTACCCGTACGGCTTCCGCCACCAGAAGGCGGAGACGTCGCGTGAGCGTCTCCCGGCGGGTGACTACGGCGTGAAGCTGGGCGACGAGGTCGTCGCGGCGGTCGAGCGGAAGTCCCTCGAGGACCTCTCGCACAGCCTGGTCGACGGCTCGATCGGGTACGCCCTGGCGGAGCTCTCGTCCCTGCCGCGTGCCGCGGTGGTCGTCGAGGAGCGCTACTCGAAGGTGTTCGCGCTCGAGCACGTCCGCGGCGGGTACGTCGCCGAACTGCTGGCCCGCGCGCAGGTGCGGTGGCCATCGGTGCCGATCGTCTTCTGCGAAACGCGCCCGCTGGCGGAGGAGTGGACGTTCCGGTTCCTCGGTGCCGCGCTCGCCGAGCTGTCCGCCGAGCGCGGCACCGTCGACCTGACGACGGTCCTGCCGCCGGCCGAGTCCCTGCCGGCGGCGCCGGTGCCGACGTCGGCGGTCCGCGCGTGGGCGATCGGGGCGGGGTTGCCGGTATCCGACCGGGGCCGGCTGCGGCCCGAGGTGCTGGCGGCGTACGCCGAGGCGCATCCCGAAGGCTGACCGCGGCACCGTCGTACACCCGGGCGCTCGGCTCCGCGGCTCGTCGCGACGCGCGCGGCGTGTCGCGCGCGAAGTGCGGAGCCGAGTGACACCCAGCCCACCGCGAGGGTGGGCGGTCGGCCTAGAGTCGGCCGGGTGCGGATCGAGCTGGTGCGCGGCGACATCACCGCGCAGTACGTCGACGCGATCGTTACCGCGGCCAACAGCGCGCTGCGCGGCGGCGGGGGAGTCGACGGCGCGGTGCACGCCGCGGCCGGCCCGGAGCTGCTGGTCGCGTGTCGCGCGCTCGCCCCGTGCCCGACGGGTGATGCCGTCGTCACTCCCGCGTACCGCCTCGCGCCGATCCGCTGGGTGATCCACGCGGTCGGCCCGGTGTGGTCCGGTACGCCGGCCGACGCGGCGCTGCTGGCCTCGGCGTACACCTCGTCGCTCACCCGGGCCGACGAGGTCGGCGCGACGTCGGTCGCCTTCCCGTCCATCTCGACCGGTGTCTACGGCTACCCGGTCGAGGAGGCGGCGCAGGTGTCGGTCGCCGCCCTGCGCCGGGCGAGCACCGACGTGGAGCTCGTCCGCCTCGTGGCCTTCGGCAACCGTGCGCACGACGCCTGGGCGGCCGCTCTCGGCTGACGCAGCCCAGCCTGTGGACGATCGCCCGGAACTGTCGGCGCCGATGCCGACCGTGGTGCCTCCCCGATCCCCGATCCACGAGGAGGCACCGATGCCCCAGTCCCGTCACCGCCGCAAGGGAGTCACCCGCCCGCGAGTGCGTCACGCGCCGGTCAAGACGCCGGGCTGTCCCGCCTGCGAGGATCCCGACTTCTCCTTCGAGGACGAGCTGCGGCGGATTCGTCAACTCGTCGAACGGTACGGCTTCGTCACGCAGGCGATCCTCGGCGACCGGGCGCACCCGCCGTACGCCTACACCGTCGGCCTCGGGCGGGACGACCACCCCGAGCTCGTCGTCGTCGGCCTCGAGCCGAAGACCGCGCACGACCTGCTCTGGGCGCTCGCCCCCGAGGTGCTCGACGGCGCCGACCTGACGATGCGCAGCGAGATCGCCTTGCCCGGTACGCCGAGGCTGCGCGTCGTGCCCGCGCGCCCGGGCGCGGTCGACCTCGGCGTCGCCGAGCTCGTCGATGACGCGCCGGCGGACGGGCTGCAGCTGGTCTGGCCGGACCCGGCCGGGGAGTACCCGGGGGAGCCGTCGTACGACGCGGTCGGCTTCCGCCAGCCGCTGCTGGGACGCGCCTGGTGGGCACCGAAGGCGAGAGTCGAGGCGGTATGATAGTTGGTATGACACGACGGGTGAAGATCGCGGTCAGCCTGCCGGCGGATCTCGTCGCGGCCGCACGGAAGGCGACGCGCGCGGGCCGCGCCGCCAGCGTCAGCGGGTACGTCGAGACCGCCCTCGCCGCGCAGGTCGTCAACGACGCGGTCGACGGCTGGCTCGCCGCGCTGCTGGAGGAGGCGGGCGGCCCGATGACTCCCGAGGAGCGGGCATGGGCGGACGCCGCGCTCGGGCGCTGAGCGGGGCGGTCCTCGACGCGGGTGCGCTGATCGCCTTCGAGCGCGGGGACCGGTCGATGGTGGTGCTGGTCGCCCGCGCGGCGGAGATCGGCGGCACGCTCGTCGTACCAGCGGCCGCGCTCGCGCAGGTCTGGCGCGACGGACGCCGGCAGGCGCGGCTCGGCCGCCTGCTCGCCACTCGGCTCTGTGAGGTCGTCCCGCTCGACGCGCTGGCGGCTCGGCTGGCCGGCCAGCTGTGCGGCGTCGCCGGCACTGCTGACGTCGTCGACGCGTCGGTGGTCGTCGAGGCGCGGCGCGGCGGGCATCGGGTCGTCACCAGCGACCCGCGCGACCTGGCGCGGCTCGACCCCACCCTTGAGCTCGTCGTCGTCTGAGCGTAGGTCGCGAGCCTTCGCCGTGATCTTCGAACCCTCAGCGTGCATGCGGCGGTAGCCAGAGGTTCGAAGATCAACCGGGTACAGCCGCGCCTACCGTCCACAGATTCACGGCAGAGCAGACACACGCCCTCGTGGCGGGGCACTGTCATCGGCATGACGCGACTAGTGATCCCGACCCCGTCCACGGCGGCGTACGACGCCTACGTCACCTTCACGCAGGACGAGGGCATCGGCTACGTCAACCCGTACGACGTCGAGCTGTGGCTGCCGTCACCTGGCCCGGATGCCGGCGGCCTCTGCCTCATCATGGAGAGCGAGGGCGGGCCGCCACAGCCGGGCGCCGGGCGGGCTTTCGCCCTATCGCTGCTGCAGATGCCCGGCCTCGCCCGGGTGCTGGTCAAGGTCCACGGCGTCCCGTGCCCGCCGTGGGCGGTCGCGCTCTACCGGGAGCTGCTCGACGAACTCGGCGGTCGCCTGCCGAGCGACCTCCTCGCGGTCGAGGACTACCGCTGGGAGTCGTGGGTGCTCTCCGGCGGCCTCGCCTCCGCCGCCTAGCAACGGGCGTCTTGTCACCCGGCGCAGGTGCAGGGCCAAGACTGCGCGCGCCATGCGCGCCGCAGGCGAAAGGGGCGACGCGCCCGGTGTGCGCCGTCGTGAGGGTGGTCGGGGTGCGACGAGCAGTGCGATGCTCACGGGCATGACGACGAACCCCCAGGTTCCGGCCGGCTGGTATCCCGACCCGAGCGGCGGTGGCGGCAAGCGCTACTGGGACGGCTCCGCGTGGACGACCCAAGTGCAGCCGGCCGAGCCGGCAGCGCGGCCGGCCGCCTCGGGCGCGGCCGCCGGCGCCTTGTTCGCGCCCGTCGACGCCGGCGCCACGTTCGCCCCGGCAGGCACCTCCACCGAGGCGGCTACCTCCACCGAGGCTGCCACTTCCACCGAGGCTGCCACTTCCACCGAGGCGGCCACTTCCACCGAGGCGGCCACTTCCACCGAGGCTGCCACTTCCACCGAGGCGGCCACTTCCACCGAACCGGGCGTCTCTGCTGACGCCGAGGCGCAGCTGGCCGCGGCGAGGGCGGCCGCCGCTGCGGCCGCGGCGCGCCCGGACCCGTTCCAGCGCGCGTCGTTCGGCGCCGAGCCGCTGGCCCACGACCCGTTCGCCCCGGTCGACCGGATCGTCGGCGATCCGCTACTCGTGGCGGCCGCGGCTGCGGCGTCGCGGCGCACCTTCGAGTACAAGGTGCTGACCTCGAAGGATCCCGCGCTCGGCGGCAAGCTCGACCCGCAGAAGCTCGAGGGCGCGTTGAACGGCTACGCCCAGGAGGGTTGGCGGGTCATCTCGATGACCACCGCCCAGGCCGGTCTCGGTGGCAGCCGCGGCGAGTTCATGGTCTTGCTCGAGCGCTGACGCGCCGCGAAGGCGCCAGGCCGGGCCGCGGCGCCGTCCGCAACCCAACACCCTGCGCCGAACCGGGCGAAACCGGACTATTGCCCTCGCGGCATCGGCGCTGCCATCCTGCACGCCGGAAGGGTGCGCTCACCCAGTCGGGGGGTCTGGATGTCGACCGAACAGGCCACGCTGTTGCCGCGTCCGGCGTACCGCCGGGTCGACGCGGACATCGCCGTGACCGTCGTGCTGCTCGTCGTCGCGTCGGTCGGCTGGTGGTGGGCGGCCACCGCGATGGACGGCCACGCCATGCCCGGGCACACCATGCCGGGGATGACCGACGGAGCGGGCGCGTCCGACGGCATGGCCGGCATGGAGATGGCCGGCGATGTCATGTCCTCGTCAGCGTCGGCCGGCATCGCGCACACGACGACGACGCTGGCCGCGTTCCTCGTCGCGTGGGTCGCGATGATGGCGGCGATGATGCTGCCGGCCGTCTCGCCGGTGGTCGGGCTCTATCGCCGCGCGGTGGAGAAGGGCCGCGCCGCACCGCTGCCGGTGTTCCTCCTCGGCTACCTGCTCGTCTGGACGGTGCCGGGCATCCCGGTTTACTGGGCGTGGCGCGAGCTGGCGATGCCCCTGTCCGACGGCGAGGTGTGGGCGGGTCGGCTGGCGGCCGGCGCGCTGCTCGCCGCGGCGGCCTGGCAGCTCGGCCCGGTGAAGGCGGTGTGCCTCAAGCACTGTCGCTCGCCGCTGTCGTTCTTCATGCAGCACGGCGGTGGTCTGCGCCGCCCGGTCACCGCCCTGCGGCTCGGGCTGGCGCACGGCGGGTTCTGCCTGGGTTGCTGCTGGCTGCTGATGGTCGTGCTTGTCGCCCTGGGCACGATGAACCTCTACTGGATGGCCGCGCTCGCGGCCGTCATCTTCGCCGAGAAGGTGACCCGGTACGGCGAGCGCGTCGCGCAGGTCACCGCCGTCGCACTGGCCGGCCTCGGCGTGTTCCTGCTCATCGACCCCACCGCTGTCGCGTCACTCACCTAAGTAGACCTTATGACCGCCGCGACCACCGAGACCAAGACGACCTGGGAGCTGTCCGGGGAGGGGTTCGAGTTCTGCAACTGCAACCCTGGCTGCACCTGCAACTTCAGCGGGTTCCCGACGTCGAAGGACAACAGCTGCAAGGCCGCCGTCGGCACCCGCATCCGCACCGGCCGTTGCGGCGACGTGGACCTGAGCGGCCTCGACGTGGCGGCTCTGCTCGACTGGCCCAAGGCGATCCACGACGGCGGCGGCAAGGCGGTCTTCATCGTGCCGGCCGCGGTCACCGACGAGCAGCTCGGCTGTCTCGCGCAGATCTTCACCGGCCAGCTCGGGGGCATGCCGTGGGAGATCCTCGGCACGACATACGAGGTGGCTGGCGTCGTGCGGGCCGAGATCGAGTTCTCCGGCGAGGGCACCGACGCGGGCTTCACGATCCCGGGCGTCGGCCAGGCGCGCGGCTCGACGTTCAAGAACCCGGTCACCGGGGAGCCGCACCAGGCCGCGATCGTCCTCGACGACGGGTTCATCTGGAGCCGGGGCGAGTGCGGTCAGGGGACCTTCGACGTGGAGGCCGAGGGCATCCACCTTGCCTTCACCGACACCAACTGGATCCGCTACGAGTTCAGCTGGACCAACTCCGGCTGACCCGGGCACTCTGCGCATTCCGCGCTTCCCACGGGCGATGTGTCACCAGATACTGGCGGTTCGGCAGCGACGGGGGATCGGGTGGATCGCGCAGACGTCATCGTGCTCGGCGGGAGCCTCGCCGGCATGCACTCCGCCCTCGCGCTCGCCGACCGCGGCCACGACGTCACCGTGCTCGAGCGGGATGCTGCTTCGCCCACGCGCGACCCGCTGGGCTGGCACCGGCCGGGAACACCGCAGCTGCAGCACTCGCACGCGTTTCTCGGGCGGTACGTGCACCACCTGCGAACCTGGCGCCCCGGCGTGCTCGACGACCTGCTCGCCGCGGGCGGGCGGCTGGTCCGGCGTGTCGACTACCTGCCGCCGCCCGTGGCGGACCGGGCCCCGCGCCCGGACGACGACGACCTGGTGGTGCTGAACTGCCGCCGTGGGGTGGTCGACGCGGTCGTACGGCGGCATCTGCTCGACCATCCGCGCATCCGGATGGAGACCGGCGTCAGCGTCCGCGGGCTGCTGGTCGAGGCGGGCGCGCCGCCGCGGGTGACCGGCGTCGTGACCGACGACGGTCCGCGCGGGGCGGAGCTCGTGGTCGACGCATCCGGCCGTGGCACACGCGTCCCGCGCTGGCTCGCCGACCACGGCGTGCGCATCGATGACGGTGCGGCCGCCCCGTGCGGCAACGTCTACTACACCCGCCACTACCGGGCGCTGCCGGGCGCGGAGCCGCAGACCTACGCTGTGGGCTTCGTCCAGCCCGCACCGCTCGATGCACTCTCCCTGGTCGCCTTTCCGGGTGAGCACGACACGTACACGATCTCGATCCAGATCGAGGACGACGACGCGCCGATGCGCATCCTGCGCGACCCGCGTGCCTTCGAGGCGGCGGCACGGGCGGTGTCGTCGTTCGCGGCGCGCGTGGACGCGACGCGCGTCGAGCCGCTGTCGGACGTGCATGTGATGGCCGGGTTGCAGAACCGGCTGCGCCGCCTCGTCGTCGACGGCCGGCCGGTCGTCACCGGGCTCGCGGTCCTGGGCGACGCGCTGTGCGTCACGAACCCGACCTTCGGCCGCGGCAGCGGCCATGCCGTCATCGTGGCCGAGGCGCTGGCGGAGCTGTTCGGCGGACGAGCCGACGAGGAGCTGACGCTGGCGATGGACGCCGCGACGGTGGGCGGGGTCGAGCCGTACTTCCGCAACGCGCTCGCGCAGGACAGTCTGACCCGCGCACGGTGGCGCGAGAAGCTCTACGACGAGGCTCCCGACCTCGACCCCGCGTTGGAAGAGCACGCGCTCGCCTGGGAGCGGGCTTTTGTCACCGGCTTCGCGGACCGCGAGGTGTGGGGGGCGGTCAACCGAGCCGCGAACCTGCTCCGGTCGCCGGACGACGTGCTCGCGGACTCCGACGTCAGTGAGCGGGTCGCCGCGGCGATGCAGCGCGGGCTCCCGTCGATGCCGCCGCTCGCCACTCGGGCCGAACTGCTCGCTGCGGCGACCGCCGCGGCCGACTGAGCGGTACCGACCCGTCCACCGGTGCGGCAGTGGGGCGCGACGCGTCCGATTCGCGCGGGTTGTCCCGCCCGCGCCTACGATCGGCGGACGCGACGGCCCGTCCACGGGGGAGGGCACGCGCACGAATTGAGGACTCCATGAAGCAGCATCGTCGGGTCATGGCGCTGTTCGCCGTCCTCACGGCCGCGCTCGCGATGCCGGGTGCCGGCGCTGCGGCACCGGAGCAGGCGTTCGACCTCGACGTCATGCGCCGCGCGCTGGTCGTCGCGGGCGCGGTGTCGCAGCCCCTGCCCGCCGAGCAGCAGAAGCGGTACGAGGAGTGCCGCAGCACCGAGTACGTCGACGTCGCCGACGGCACCCGGCTCGACGTCGCCCGGTACGAGACGGCGTACGACTGCGTGGACCCGGACGGCTGGCTGTTCGCATTCGAGACCTTCGAC
>Ga0183260_10001261_pt1 | contig 21420 bp, 21 predicted proteins | sample AntDrymUQ4972206_2_FD_129768 | JGI IMG/M metagenome (GOLD analysis project Ga0183260, IMG submission 129768) | Polar desert sand microbial communities from Dry Valleys, Antarctica - metaG UQ497 (22.06) (version 2) (version 2) | ecosystem: Environmental > Terrestrial > Soil > Desert | place...
AGTTGCCCGTTGTGCGCGTTGCCGACGCCCTGCCGCTGGCGAGAGTGCTGGAACGCGAGATGCAGAACTTCAAATCCACCAAGAAATTGAGTTCGGGCAACGAGAGCTTTGCCGCCGGGGTGGAATGGCGCGACAACCCCCATGATGATTTGGTGCTCGCGGTGGCGATGGCACCATGGTATGGCGAGGCGGTTGGCACGGGCGAGAGCGGCTGGGAGGAGGTCGCGCGCCGGATGAGCCGGCCGCACTGGGCCTGAACGACCCGCACATCGGGCCAACATCGGGGCATTTTCCGGAGCGTGTGAACCTCACGTGAACTTAATCGCCAAAATGAACAACGGCCACCTTCGACAGGTGGCCGTTTTCCGCGCTGTTATAGGATTTTTGGGGAGCGGGTGATGGGACTCGAACCCACGACATTTTGCTTGGGAAGCAAACACTCTACCAACTGAGTTACACCCGCATTTTCCGTATTTTCCCGAGTATAACATCCTGTATATCGTTGCAATAGCCTGGTGTCGCCGACGAGGAGAAGGGTTTCTGGCAGTGGACGTTCCATCGATACATCATGTGCAGATCGCGATTCCCGAGGGAGGAGAAGACGCCGCCAGAATATTCTACGGCGACCTACTCGGGTTCCCTGAGAGTCCCAAGCCGGAGAATCTCCAGGGTCGGGGAGGTGTCTGGTTCCGCACCGAAAATCTGGATCTTCATCTCGGTATCGATCACAACTTTTCACCAGCGACGAAGGCGCATGTGGCATTCTGGTGTAGGAATCTGGATGACTTCCGCCCCCGCCTGGCTGAATCTGGTTGCGACATTGTCAATGACGAACCGTTGGCGGGATTCGACCGGTTCTACACTTCAGATCCGTTCGGCAATCGAATCGAACTCCTTGAATAGTTCTGAGCACACGGTCGCTGCCTGGGCGACCTGCAGCGTTGACTCCACCACAGTGCAGACACGCGCTCCGCAGCCACACCGGGCATCCTAGCCTGAATCCAACTTGCCATGGACTCCGTGCAGAGTCAAGTCTCAAACAGGACTTGGGGCCGGGTTCATCTGGCAATGGGGACAAAACGTTGTGCCGCGGCCCCCGACAACGATCCGCACGAACGGCGTGCCGCAGCGGGAGCAGACTCCTCCATCCTTCGATTGCCCATAGGCGCGGAGGAAGTTTGCGTTGGTTCCCGGTTCACCATATGGATTCTCGAATGACGAGAACGTGGTGCCTTGCCGAACCAGCGACTGATTGAGCACCAAGCGAGTGGCGCGCAGAATTCTCTTGAGTTCATCGATCGTAAGCGAGTTGGCGGCGCGCTCAGGGTGGATACGGGCGCGGTACAGCGCCTCGTCGACATAAATATTGCCCAGTCCGGCGATCATGCGCTGGTCGAGCAAGGCGTTTTTGATTCGACCCGGCCGGTTCGCGAGGACGGTGCGCAGTCTCGCCGACGTGAGTCGCGGCGAAGTGGGCTCGGGACCGAGCCGGAGGTCCAATCGGTCGATCTCGTCTTGACCGGCAAGCGTGACCCGGCCGAACTTTCGTTGATCGCCAAACCTGATGTCTGGCCCATCGTCGAGGTGAATCGCCAGATGCTCGAACCGCACAGGGGGATCGGCAGGCGGCGCGAGCAGGAGTCGACCGGTCATCCGGAGGTGGATGACAAGGAATAGGTCCTTGTCCAGCGTCAGGAACAGGTACTTTCCGCGACGCCTGGTATCGAGAATCGTGCGGCCGATCAATGTGGTTGCGGGTTCGATGCCGGGTAGGGCGCTTTCCAACACCGCCGGGAAATCGCGCAACGTGACCGAGGTGATTGCCTTACCCACAACAGCGGGATGCAGAATCAGACGCACTGTTTCGACTTCGGGAAGCTCTGGCATACTGTCCCTTGTGGCCGCGACCCCCATTGAGTGAATTGGGATCACGACAGGACGAACTGGATCGGACATGACTTCACCTGCTGATCAGGATTGCATATTTTGCCGCGTCGCGGCGGGCTCGCTCGGCGCCACGTTCGTGTATGAATCCGACAACGTGGTGGCATTTGACGACCTCGAGCCCCGGGCCGAGACTCATGTGCTGATCATTCCGCGCCGTCATCTTTCAAGCGCGACGGCCGTGACGAGAGCTGACGATGTCCTGCTCGGAGAGCTCTTCGAGGCGGCGACGTCGGTGGCGAGGGATCGGGGTATCGATCGATCGGGCTTTCGCCTTCTAACAAATCACGGTGAGGATGCTGGGCACTCCGTGTTTCACCTCCATTTTCACCTCCTCGGCGGGAACCGGCTTGGTCCTCTCGGATAGCAAAGAACAGGATGTGGAATGACTTCAGACCGATCGTTACACGAACGGTTGTCGATCGACCTGAAACAGGCGATGAAAGATCGTGAAGCTGAACTCCGCGACACGATCCGGTTCATCCTTTCGGCGGTCAAGAACGTCGAAATCGACAAGCGATCACCGTTGACCACAGACGAGGAGATCGCCCTGCTGCGGACGCAGGCCAAGCAGCGCCAGGATTCAATCGAACAGTTCCGGGCGGGGGGTCGCGAAGAACTGGCCGATCGCGAGGCCGCTCAACTGGCGATTCTGGAACGGTATTTGCCGCAACAGATGAGTGATGCGGAGTTGCGAGAATTCGTGCGGGACGGAATCGCGGAGTCTGGCGCCTCGGGTCCGAAACAGATGGGGAAGGTCATGGGCATCCTCAGCAAGGCCGCGGAAGGTCGGGTCGCCGGCAAGCGGTTGTCCAGCGCCGTTCAGGCGGCGCTCGCGGAGAAGTAGCGGATGCACACTGACGCCACGAGATCGAATGTGACGCTCAGTGTTACGGTGGTTGGCGAGTTTCCGCTGCCCAAAGGCATGACCGATCGTTCGCTGCACTCGTTGGGTCTGTGGATACTTGAAGCGGAAGGCGCATCCGGCGATTGGCAGATTGCTCTAATGCTTATCTCCGACGACGTCATACAGGAGTTGCACCGGGATTATATGGAGATTGACTCGCCGACCGATGTCATGACCTTTCCCTACCAGCCGTTGGGAATCTTTGCCGATGTGCCGTTCACTTCTGGAGGCGACATCGCGATCTCGATGGAGACCGCCGCCGTCAATGCCGTCGAAGCCGGATGGGACTTGCGAGACGAGCTTGAGTTCCTGGTGGCGCATGGCATATTGCACATCCTCGATTGGGATGATCGCGATCTCGGGGCCAGGGCCGCGATGCTGGCGCGGCAGTCCGAGTTGCTTGCGGAGTGGCATGCGCAGGCGTCAGGAATCGGGCCGTAGTTCCTGGCGGAGCATGTCGGCGGCGTGCAGTCCTGCCCGGCGCTGGACCTCGACCAATGTCGACCGAACCGGCAGGCTGGTCAGAGAGCGGGGTGGCTGGCCGTCCCTGGCGATGGCCATCAAGACGGTTCCCGAGACGAGCCCGAGATCCTGCCGCGTGCCCGTGAACACCATGCTGACGCCAATGTTGGCTCCCTCTACCGCACCTGCCTCCGTCGCGAGGTCAAGAGCAAGGTCGGTGGCGAGCGTTGCGTCCAGACTCAGGTCCACAGGGAGAATCTTCGCGGCAGGGACAGCCGCGGCGGCGTCCGGATCGCGGGCGAACAGGCTCACCAGTGCTCCGCCTGTGCCGTGTTCGACAATGCCGAGTCTCGATCCTGATGATCGGAGGCCGATGGCGATGACGGTGGCCAACGAATCGTTGTCGGCTCCCCAAATGTAGGGACCGAGCAGATCACGGACCGCTCTTACGCCCGCATCGCGCCTGCTTCTCGTTCCATCCGGGTCGCTGCCCACGGCAGTGACCCGCACGTGGACGCCGTCGTCCTTGGCGTAGGTGGCGACCACCGGGTCGGCGGCAACGACGAGGTCGTGGAGGATTTGCTCGGCGGCCGATTCGCCGATCCCGATGGTCTTGATGATCGTGGAGTCGATGATGTGCTGACCAGCGAGGGCTTGCAGGCGCGGCAGCGCCTGTTCCGTCCACATCCGGAACATCTCGCGGGGGACGCCGGGCATAGTGACGATGACGCGCGGGTCATCCTCGCCTGCCGAAACGAACCATCCTGGCGCGGTGCCTACCGGGTTGGGCAGAACCTCTGCCGAAGGAATGACCCAGGCCTGCTTGGCGTTGCGTTCGGGCATGACTTGACCACGCCCAGCGAAGAATTCGTGCAATTCACGAAACAGATCGGGATCAATCGTCGGGGTTTCGACGAGGACTTGGGCAATTGCCTCGCGGGTGAGGTCGTCGTCGGTGGGACCAATGCCTCCCGTGCAAATCACGATCTCGGCCAGGGAGAGGGCATGGCGGATGGCGTTCGCGAGCAACTGGAGATCGTCGCCGACGTGGGTGACGTGGATCAGATCGATGCCGGCGGCGGCGAGTTCCTGGGCGAGGTAGGTGGCATTGGTGTCGGTGAGTTGGCCGAGCACCAGTTCTGACCCGATCGACAGAATGTAGGCGCGCATGGTTCTCACTTTCAATGCATGGCTGGCCATGCCGCGGCTTTTCCCGAGGTTGGCAGTGGTCAGCGCCTGCCCGCTCGGCCAACCGCCGTCATCCCGCGCTGGCTCGATTGACCATTGCTGTCATGCCTATGATTGTAAGGATAAACATGGATGCAACATCGCGGCTTGTTCCCGTCAAGATCTTTTTTTTGCGCCTTGACATCGTCGGCAATCGGCGTAGAGTGGCGGTCAGGCAGGCAATTGCCTATGAAGGGCGTCATAAACACGAAGGAGTGACATTATGGCCCAGGAATCGGCCACGACATCCGCCCACCTGGTTGCGGAAGCGAAGAGCCGCACGGAGAACTTGACGCCGGATGAAGTAGCCGGCGAGATAGCGGAGGGAGGAGCCGTCCTCATTGACCTGCGTGAACCCTCGGAGCGGAGCCAGGACGGCGCCATTCCAGGCGCCATCCATGCTCCGCGCGGTATGCTCGAGTTTTACGCAGATCCGACGAGCTCGTACCATCTTCCCGAGTTCGACCCGAACCGCCGGACGATTCTCCATTGTTCCGCCGGCGGACGCTCGGCCCTCGCCGCGGACACGCTCCGTCAGTTGGGCTACAGCAATGTCGCGCACCTCGACGGCGGGCTCAATGCCTGGAAAGAGACCGGACACGCGGTGGAAGAAGCCGACACGCCCTAGGCAATTGGAAGAGCTCTTCCACGGGCTCAAACGCGGAACATCAACCAATGCAATGCGTGCCCCGATGCTGAGGCGGACGACGCGTTCGGCAGGTGTTCGCCCGGCCCGCGGCATCAAGAACACGCCCTGCCACGACGGCGACGAAGGGTGAATATCGACGCCTACGTTGCCACCATCAACGCCTGACCCGGACGGCGGTCGTTCAGCGTGTTTGCCTCTTCCAGACGGATCAAGAAGGATCGTGGCAGAATAATGCTGCTCCATACACATGGAGGCGGCTGCCCACCGACGTAGCGCAGTAACAATCATCAGTGCCCGTCTAGTCAAAGTGCCCGTAGCGGATGGACCTGAACGACACGCGTAGCCGGGAAATTGAGGACCAATTTGGTGACTGGAGACGAGCGAGCTCAACATGTGCCTCTCGATGGCCAACGAATTGTCGTAACAGGCGCTACCGGCCAACTCGGGAGTTACTTGATACGAGCTATTGCCGACGCCGGAGCGACGCCGATTTCGTTTGGGCGCCAGGTAGGATATGCCGTCGATAGGGCTGTCGATATCGCCGATGCACAGGCCGTGGAGCGCGCCATCGACGAAGAAAAACCTGATGCGATCATTCATGCCGCGGCAATGACCGATGTTGACGGGTGCGAGAAAGATGGGCGCCTGGCCAATCAAATCAATCACCTGGGAGCCAGGAACGTCGCGCGGGCCGCCGTACAGTCCGGCGCCTATCTCGTTGCCGTGAGCACCGACTTTGTGTTCTCCGGAGCGGCGGCGCCCTACGCCGAAGATGCGCCCACCGACCCGATCTCCGTTTACGGCGCATCCAAGCTGGCGGGAGAGCTGGCAGTCCTGGAAGCGAGCAAGACATTCGCCGTCGCACGAACGGCGTGGCTGTACGGCGGCAAGGGCAAGCATTTTCCACGGACCATCCTGAGCCTCCTCGCCGCTCGTCCAACAATAGAAGTGGTGGAAGATGAATGCGGCAACCCAACGTTTGTTGGAGACTTGGCCGAATCGCTCGTGCAGCTCGTCTCGCTGCGCATGTCAGGCATCGTTCATCTCACCAATGAAGGGTCGACGAGTCGCTTTGAACTGGCTCGCCAGGTCGCAACCGCCGCGGGATTGGCGCCTGAGCGGATCCAGCCGACGACGGTCGAGGCCTTTCTTCGTCAGTATCCGCTTCCAGCGCGTCGGCCCAGGGACAGCTCGCTGACCAATACGCGAGCGGCGGCGAATGGCGTAACGTTGCGGCCGTGGCCGGACGCCCTCGGTTCGTATATCCCACGACTCCTAACCGAACTGAAATCCAGCCCGGCATAGGTGTCAGGCGTTGGTCACCGCGTCGCCACTCAACAACGCTGCACTGCCAGGAGGAGAGTTCTATGACCGTATTGGTGACTGGAGGCGCCGGATTCATTGGTTCGGCGGTTGTGCGCCACCTCGTCCTGGAACAGAACGAAACGGTCGTAAACGTCGACAAGATGACCTATGCGGGAAGTTTTGCATCGACTGCCGCCGTGAAGGATGATGAACGTTATGCCTTCGAGCGGGCAGACATTTGCGATAGCGCGGCGATCGAAACTATTTTCGATAACTATTGTCCAACGGCCGTGCTTCATCTTGCGGCTGAGTCGCATGTGGACCGGTCGATCGACCAACCGGCCGACTTCATCCAAACGAATATCCTGGGCACCTACACGCTCCTCGAGGCGACCCGCAACTACCTGAAGTCGCATCCCAGCGACGATTTCCGCTTCGTCCATGTTTCAACCGATGAGGTATTCGGCGCCCTCGGCGACGATGGATTGTTTTCCGAAGAGTCTCCATACCGGCCCAATTCACCATACTCGGCATCGAAAGCCGCATCGGACCACCTTGTTCGAGCCTGGCATCACACCTACGGGGCGCCAACCATTATCACGAATTGTTCAAACAACTATGGACCATTTCAATTTCCGGAGAAACTTATCCCGGTTATGGTGTTGAATGCCCTCAACGGTCGGCCGTTGCCGATCTATGGCACGGGAACGAATGTGCGGGACTGGCTATATGTCGACGATCATGCGCGGGCCCTCGTGTTGATCCTTCGTGAAGGACGCGTGGGCGAGACATACAACATCGGCGGCAACAACCAACTGAGCAACGTCCACCTGGTTCAGGAGATTTGCTCCGTTCTCGATGATGTGTTGCCCGATTCCCTCCATGCACCTCATGCGTCGCTGATCGCGTTCGTGCCGGATCGTCCTGGTCACGACCTTCGTTATGCGATTGACGCCAGCAAGGTTGAACGGGAGCTTGGCTGGGAACCGTCTCAGGACCTCTCACTCGGCCTCCGCAAAACGGTGGAGTGGTATGTGGCGCACACCGATTGGTGCGCGCACATACTCGGCGGCGACATGTCGACCGAGAGACAAGGAACGAGTCGATGTTGACCAAAGGCATTGTCCTGGCCGGTGGCGCTGGGACCCGCCTTCATCCGCTGACCCATGTGATTAGCAAGCAACTCCTGCCGGTATACGACAAGCCGATGATTTACTACCCGATCAGCGTACTCATGCTGGCCGGTATTCGCGACGTGTTGGTTATCTCGACCCCGGAAGACACTCCTCGCTTCGCCGCCTTGCTTCAAGATGGACATCAGTGGGGCGTCAATTTCTCATATGCGTCCCAACCGGAACCAAATGGCTTGGCCCAGGCCTTCGTGATCGGTCGTGACTTCGTCGGATGCGATTCCGCGGCCCTGATCCTGGGCGACAACATCTACTATGGACAAGGACTCTCGAAGACGCTGCAGCGGGCGACGGCCCAGCAGTCGGGCGCAACGGTCTTCGGATACTACGTAAACGACCCGGAACGGTACGGCGTGATTGAGTTCGATGCCTCGGGCAGAGTAGTGGGGTTGGAGGAGAAGCCAAGCCAACCCAAATCGCACTATGCCGTTACGGGGCTCTATTTTTACGATAACCAGGTTCTTGACATCGCCCGCGATCTCGCTCCCTCAGCGCGGGGTGAGTACGAGATCACCGACGTCAACCTGGAATATCTGCGCCGAGGTCAACTCAGGGTGGAGACTCTTGGAAGAGGCACGGCATGGTTGGACACCGGCACCCACGAGTCGCTGTTGCAGGCCGGCAACTTTGTGCAGATAATCGAAAAGAGGCAAGGACTCAAGATAGCGTGTCTGGAAGAAATCGCCTTCCGAATGCGCTTTATCGACGCCGGTGTCCTTGAACGACTCGCGCGTTCGCTCACGAACGAGTATGGCGACTACCTGTTCGGACTACTTGAGGAAGAAGGATCGAGATGAACATCCTGGCAACTCCTCTTCCCGGTGTTCTCATTATCGAGCCCGAAGTGTTTGGGGATGCTCGCGGTTTTTTTGTCGAGACGTGGCAAGCCGAGCGATACGCAACCGCGGGACTGCCCATGTTTGTGCAGGACAACCTCTCCTTGTCTTCCAAGGGAGTATTGCGTGGGCTGCACTATCAGGAACCGGAAGCCCAGGGCAAACTTGTGTATGTTCTCGAAGGCGAAGTGTTTGATGTGGCGGCGGACATTCGGATTGGTTCAGGAACATTCGGCAAGTGGCACGGCGTGACGTTGTCATTCACAAACAAACGGCAGTTCTACGTGCCCGCTGGATTCGCCCATGGCTTCGTCGTCACCAGCGATACCGCACTTTTTGCCTACAAATGCACTGAACTCTATCGCCCTCAACACGACCACAGCATACGGTGGAACGATCCGGATATCGGTATTGCATGGCCGACAAACGATCCTGAGCTCTCCGCCAAGGACAGCGCGGCGCCGCGGTTGGCCGATATTCCGCACGAAGAGCTGCCAACGATCGAAAGGTACGCCGATCCGGTACCGCATTAACCCGCATATTTCATGAACACGTGTTCATGCGTGATCCAATTGCTCCCCGGGTCGTTGTCCGACCGCGGTCCAGCGGAACAACCAGACTCCGGTCTCCGTCAAGACTCCAGACTCGGGCGGCGACGTGAGTGATCCGAGCGTCATCACGAAATGAGTTTCGCGGGTCAGGTGGCGCAGTTTCCCGCGTTCGATTCGTTCGTTTGCTCAGAGGAGCCTGCATCAGGTGTCCCGCGGGACGGCATGCCCCGTCGCCTTCCCTGAATTCCTGCGGGACCGTCCGCACAAATTCCGCGGTAATTATCCCCGGAACGACGCGGAGAAATGAATTAATGTATTTATGCACTCCAAAAAAACACCTCGGTCTTTCCGACGCGCTTGCCGTGACGAAACAGGCGGCACAGCCGGGTCCGGAGCCACGTTCCAGGCGGTCGGCACGCGCGAGTTATGCATGCCCCCGAAAGTTTGGCGCCCCGGCTCATGGATGGGGAAGGTTCGTGTTCCTTCGTCAACGATCCAGGCTATCGGTATGGTGACCTTGAGCTTTGGGCCACTGGCATTGATCCCTCGGCACGGTAGAACTCGGCTACACGGAGGACCTCCTGGGATCGGGGCTCAATGAGCGGACAACGTGTCATTTCTTCGGGCAAGGACGACATTGTGGGCGCAGAATCTCTTTAGGCCCGGCGTCTTCTCGACAATGCGTTCCAACCGTGCGACCGCGCCAGTCAGGAAGGCTGGCGTGAAGTCAGGCATCAATCCAAGGGCCTTCGCCTCCATAGCCGTGGCGCCCCCGGCCGCCAACCCTTCGCGTATTTCCCGCTCCGGAATCAACCGCTCCGCGCCGGTATCCTGCGGGACACGCTTCATCAGGATCGGCCAGTAGGGGTTTCGAGGGTTGTGATCCCAGACCAGTACGCGCCCTCCAGGCTTTGTCACCCGGCACATTTCAGCCAGCGTGTTCCGGACATCCTTCGGTTCAGCAATGTGATGCATTACGGCGACGCTGTAGGTGAAGTCAAAGGTTCCGTCCTCGAATGGAAGGCATTGGCCATGGGCGTGAACCGTCTTGAGCGCGGGATTCCTTGCCTGCATATGCTCAAGCATAGCGGCGAACGGGTCGGCGCCGGTGACCTCATATCCCTCGAGAAGAAGACGTTCGGCCAAGACGCCGGTGCCGCAACCGACATCCAGGACCTTGCTGCCGGTGGGAATATGCTTCTTGATAAATGCCGTTCGTTTCGTGATGTAATGTTCCATGACGTGAACTGGAAGACTCTCGTCGTAGGCATCGGCCACGGCATCGAAGTTGGTCTGTCCATGGACGCCGGCGGTGTTTGGACGGGATATTCCTGAACTTTGCGCGCTCCCGGCGCTCTCGCGTTCGAGGATGCGTGGAGCCGCCTTGGCCCGGCCGCCTCTCCCGACGCGCATCCGAAACATCAGGATAAAGACCGTCATCTGAATTCCAAGCTTGATCGCCTTACCGAGGTCGCCCGTAACTGAGGACTCGCCGACGCGCGGCAGATAGTTGACCGGCACCTCGACAACGCTTGCGCCAGAGGTGATCACGAGGAGCATGAGTTCCGGTCCAAAGTGACTCCCTCCGACCGAGAACCTCATCTGGATCTTCTCCAGTGTTTCTCGGGTGAGGAGCCGGTATGTGCATCCGACATCGCTGAGATGACTGGTGTTGAAGAGGACTTCGACCAACTTGGCGACCGCCCAGTTCCCCCATTTGAGGAACGTCCCCATGTTGGCCCCGCTCCAGATCATTTCCCGCGTTGTCCGGGTTCCGAAGACGGCATCGCAGTCGTCGGAGTAGGTGAGGAGCTTGACCACGTCTCTTGGCAGAAAGGTGCCGTCCGGCTCCGCGAGGATCAGGAGTTCGCCAGTCGCTTCGGCAAGGCCACGCTGATAGGCATGCCCATATCCCTGCTTCGATTCGAAGACCTGACGGGCGTTCGTTGAGTCGACCTCTTCCTTGGTTCCCGGCTGGGCATTGTTGTTCACTACCAGAACTTCATCGACCACCCCGGTGGCGAAGAAGCCATCGATGACTTCACGAATCGAGTCCCTTTCGGCGTAGGTTCCGAGCACGACCGATACTGTTCGCCCGTTCCACATGAGGCGATTTCCTCCTCTTCAGACAGTTGCAACGACCGGGGAACGCGGTGAGCTCCGGATGGCTCTTCCCTGTGGAGAAGATACATCGTCTGGAAATTCCTATCTATTCAGAGGGGCCATGCCTCCCGATCCACCACGTCGTACGCCAGCAGCCGCGGCGTTGAGACCTTACGAGCGGATTGTTCGCGGCCCGAGCAGAACGTCAGGAGGACAACAGGCAACGGTCGCACACGGCGCTCCTGTTAGGGGCCAACGTCTTTCGCCAATGGAACCGACCCGCGGCGTCGCGCCACACCTGCCCATCCGGCGTAACCGAGGACGACGATCGAGCCGATGCTGGCGAGACCGGTGATCCACAAACCTAGCGTGAGGGCTTCCGGCTCATAGCGGACGTCGATTGTATGCTCGCCCGGGCCCACCGGAATTCCGAGCAAGGCGTGGTCCGTCTGGAGGACGTCGACTTCCTCGCCGTCGACGGTGGCTTTCCAGTTCTCCGAATACACCTGGCTGACAACCAGCAGTCCTTCGCCAGAATGAGCAATGTCCAGAGTCATGCTGTCCGGCGACCAGTTCGAGATCGTTACCTGGGGATCGGCCCCGCCGGTCGGAACAGAGACGTTCGGGAGTTCGCCCTGGATATAGGCCACCTCGGATCCATCGACATCTCCGTTGGCCAACGTCGCCAGACCGGCCCGGTCGCCACCTGACCTGACGTCGTACACCATCCACGCCCTTGGTTGCGCTGTCAGGCTCTCGTAGATGATGACGTTCTCGTCTCGATAGACCTCGGTACGAGTCTCGGCCAGTGCCCGGTGGTCGTCGCGATTCTCGGGGATGCCCCGATCGACGACGATATAGCGAATATTTAACAGATCAAGCAGGGGCGAGTCGACACCCGTGTGGAGCAGGTTCGCATAGTGATAATCCTGCCCCCGGCGGTTCAAGGCATGGATGAACTCCTGGTAGACCAGAGGTTGAAGCGGGTTATATCCCTGCGTCGTCTCCAGGCCAAGCCGCATCGCCCTCGAATTCTGGAGAATCGCCACCATCTCAGGCTCAAGACGTCGGTTTGGGTAGGTGCGAAGAACCGTATCCGGATGATACATTCCGCCGTATGCGATGAAGCGGAAGAGCGGTTGGGTTTCCTGCCGTTGCCTCAGGAACTCCCCGGCTCCACCGGGGTCGTCCCGACGGAGCGACTCTTGAAGGAGATCCTGCATCCACGGGTCGTTCGCCAACATCACCAACTCGCCGGGAGGCGGGTCTTCCTGCGTCATTGTCCGGACGAAGTCGAGGCCGTTAGGCAACAGAAATGTCATCGCAACCAGCGCCAGTGACGCGCCTTGAATGACGTGCCGGCGGGAGTCGCGATCGGATAGCAACGGCGCCGCCGCGGTCACGAGCACAGCCAGGGTCGTCAGTATCGCGGAAGTCCACAGCCATAACCGTCCATCGAGGGTCGTCTCGCTTTCTACATGCCAGGCGGCGAGCGCCACAATGGCGAGTGGGGCGACTGCAATCAGCCATTTACCGCGCATCGATGCCAATCGCGGGAGTTCGTTGACGGCGCCGCCGGCAAGCATCGCGGCGATAAACGGGTAGAGCCACAGCACACGCCCCGGACTATGGCTATGGAAATTTTCATACAGCGGCAGGAGATAAAAGAGGTCGGAAATGATCGGCGTGCCCATCGCGAGCGCCGGAATCACCACAGCGACGGCAGCAAAAAACGGGATGACCGATCGCCGCCGCACCAGGAATATGGCCAGCGCCATCAAGATCAGCACAACCCCCCAAACTGACGTCCCCCGGTAGTTTAGTGGATCCGACGCCATGAGTGACCGGAGCGCGGTGGCAAGGGAGTGAAGCCTGTAGTCGGCTGACCCTGGGGTATTCTCATAGGTTCCCCCCGCATTGTTCGACTCCGCGTTCGCGGCCAGCCGGGGCAGGATGCCCGCCGCTCCCAGGAGCAATCCCACGATCAGTACGGCTGGTCCGGTCGTGACCAGCTGGGTCAGCCGTTCCTTCATGTTCCAATCTGTCCTGGGCGGGGTAATCAGGGTTCTGAAAAACACCCATGCCGCGACAAGAATGAGCGCATTGATCACTCCCTGGCCCACCCACGCGGCAAACATCTGGCTGATCGCGAAGCCGGACAGCAGCCACGCCGCGGCGCGCGTAGACCACGATGACGCCTTGAGGGCCAGCTCGACGCCCAGGAACGCCATCGGGAAAAAGGCGGTGGTCTTGACGGCGACAGTGCAGCAATCCGTCTGCCCGAACAGGAATGGGCCAAACTCGAACGAGACCGCAGAGAACAGGGCCGCCAGAACGCTGTACCCGATCACCCTGGCGAGTGCGTACGTTGACGTGCCCGCCACGACAAGCAAGAGCAGGATCATCAACTTGTAGGCAACGGTCACCTCGAAGAAGGGAAAGACGAGCATCGCCGGCAGATACATCCATCCTGATTCCGGATCGCCCGCAAACGGCGCACCACTGAAGATGTACGGATTCAGTGCCGGAATGTCGAGCGCGCGGAGGCGATCGCCGAGCGAGCCCAGCCAGGGCAGGAAGAATGTCAGGAGGTCGTGACGTGCAAGCCAGTTGTCAAAGACCCATCGTTGCCAAGTCACGATGAGGGTGAGGCATAGCAACACAGCGACCGCCATTGCATCGGAATTGCGCCACAGCGGAGCGTTCGATGACGACTCCTGCTCCTCTTTGGTCATCACAAGTCAGATGCTCCGATCGTTGACGCGCGTCCGTGAGGTCGACTGAAGCTCATTGTCACGCGCCGGTCACACCAATCGCTGTTTCTGCAGGCTGCTGGTCGGCAGATCCGCTGAGGGGTGCGACGGGATGACGCACGTTGCCGCCACATCACGACGGCCGAGCGAACTGCCCGGCCGTGTTGCGTCATTGCCCGCCCAGATCTGGCCCTGGCGATGAAGTCTTGAACGACTCAGCCGCTGCCCCGGGTTGCGGTCGGCGCCAGTCGGCAGGCGCCCGCTGCCAGACGCAGTGCCACCGACGGTCGTGGGGCGAGAAGAGTGTTCCATCCCTTGGCTCCGGCGCGCAACCGGACACTGCCGCAGGTTACCCGCACCTTGCCATCGATCGTCAATGCGGCGCCTGGCGTTGAGCGTTGTGGAGGCTTCGGCTTCGGCGCTGAACGCCACATGTGTTTGCCACGTAACCGTGCGTGCGTGTCGAACCTGGTAGCATCGTAGTAGGGGTGTGAACAGGTTTGCTTTCCACCGTTTGGTTCCGGAAATCGACAATGCCGCTTCAGAACATTCTACCCGATTTACGCGCCCTGAAACTCACCCATGACTCGGTGTCTCGACTGACAGGATCCGGCGCATGGTTGCGATCCGGGTGCTTCCCCGACGACGGGGCCGCTGCATGGCGAGCGCGGGCCGTTACCACTGTGGCCCTCGGAAGCGTAGGGCACCGCTCACGACGCCAAAGCGTGCCCACAACAAGCCCTGTGCCTGCACGACGTACCAGTGGCCCCATAAGCCCGGTGGCGGGGGCTGTGATTGGCCTGGCCCTCCCCAGTACCTGCTGCTGACCCCCGCCGGAGAGCATCGAGCATTCTTCTCGAAAATCCCATGAAATCAATGAAATCTGCCCACCTAGTGCCGCATCCACCGCACGCCCGGTATGACTGGCGCGCCTGATCAGTCCGGCGTGAGCCGGTATCGCTTGCGTGGGTCCGGCTTCTCGGCTAGGATGTCGATTGGCGCTGGCGGGACGATCAGATCCGGGCGCAATCACGTCGCACTTGGTCTGTGGCCCGACAGCAACTGGCGAAGCGACATGGACGGTCGCGGCCTCTGTGCCGTGGCGTAGATTGACAGCTTTGCTCCGAAACGTAGACTGTTAGCAGGTTGAAACCAACATGATTGGCCTGGTCAGCACAGGTGCCACCGATCTCCCGAGCACCAATCTCCCGGGCTGGGAACTGCCGCATTGGCGACGCAGCCGTTAAGCACAGTGCGGGGGAGTTTCGCGGTACGCGGCGCTCACGCGAACTCTCCTGGAGGGCGTTTTACGGGCCGTTCAGGACGCTGCAGCCGTACGAGGAGTCGACGACCGAGATGAAACCCACCTGCGCAAGACGTCCGGTGACCGTCCATGCCAGTTGCCACTTCTTTGACCGTGGTAGCGGGGAGGTGCATGGTGCCTGACGTCGACACGCTTGAGCCAAGACCGGACCCCTCCTCCGCCAGGAGCAGAAAGTTGACTCGTCGCCCCAGGTATGGTCACAAGCTGGTCATTCTTACTTTGGTGTTGTTCATCGTGATCGGCGCGGCGATCGGCGGGGCGATCGTCTATATCAACGCGCATTTCGACACCATCAATGCGCTCAGCACCCCGCCGCCCGTGGTCACCGGGGACCAGCTGGGTGGCGATGAAGGCATAGTCATTGATACCGGTCCTGCCCAAGAGGCAGTGCGACAGTCGCAAGACGGTGTGACGGCCACGACGTCCACCGTCACGGGTGACCCGAATGCTGGGAATTCGGGTGCCGACGCCCTGGTTTTCACCACGAATCGCGGGGTTCTAATGGCGTTCCAGACTCAGGGCCAGGCAACGCTCCCGTTGGCAACCCCGGAGCTAGTGCCTGCCGAGGCCGCGTCTGCCACTCCATCGACGGTCCAGTTGCCACCATCAGACACCAGAGATTCCACCAACGTGTTGCTGATGGGTGTCGATGCCCGTCCTGGCGAAGCCATTGATATCGGGGTGCGGCCGGACACGCTCGTGGTGCTCAACCTCGATCCGCAGACGGGATCGTGCCGGATGCTCGCGATCCCGCGCGACTCCCGCGTCGATTTGCCGGGCTACGGCGCCTCCAAAGTCAATCATGCGCTGGCGGTTGGGGGTGTGCCGTACCAGATGCTGGTGACCCAGAACCTGCTGGGCATCCCGTTCGACCATTACGGCCTCGTTGACTTTGCCGGGGTTGAAGACCTCGTGGAAGCACTCGGGGGGATCACGGTGGTCAACGAGCGCGCTTTCTCGTATGGAGGGCACACGTTCAGCAAGGGCGAACTGCGACTCAGTGGCGAGGAGACGCTGGCCTACGTACGCTTCCGTGGAGATGAGGAGGGCGACTTTGGCCGCCAGGAGCGCCAGCAGCTCGTCGTACGATCGATGCTGACCGCGGGAGCGGACCTGGATGTTGTCACGGCGATTCCCCAGCTGCTCAATGCGGTAGAAGACCACATTCGCACGGATGCTGACCCTACGACACTGATCGATTTTGGGCGCGACTTTCATTCAAGCTGCACCGCGGAAACGCTGGATGCCAAGAGGATCAGTGGGGAGGTCCGAACGCTGCACGACGTGCTTCTCGACGAGCCCCTGTCGTTCGTGGTGCTGGCAGAGGCGGAGGTCGCCGCGAAGGTCAACTGGCTCCTGACGGGCGAGGAGCCACACACCCCACCGCCCAATGCGACGCCCGATGCGACGCCTGCCGCAACCCCTGTTGGAACGCCTGTCGCCCTTGGTAAGACCACCGCGGTGAAGCGACGCACGCCACCGGGAGGGAACTCTGGAGAGTGATGCGGGCCGGGTCCAGAGGAACTTGGAGGACGCCATGGTACCGCGATGCCAGGATACATGACGCGCCAGTCCGTAGTGATCCGGTACTACGCTTAGAACATCAGTTCCTCGTTGACGGTCCGGCCCCATGCGTCTACGCAGCGTGAACGTTTAGCCTCGACCAATTGGGAGCCAAGCAGCCATGCCTAACCTCTTGCCGACACCGATTTCCCGCCGGGCGTTCACCGCTCTTCTCGCCGCCGCTGCGGGACTGACCACGATTCGAGCCCATAGCCAAGGCGCCACGCAATACACCTTCGCCGTGATCGGTACCGACAAACGGACCCCCGCCGATCCCGAGCACAGTGACATCCTGATGGTCTCCCGGGTCGACGTCTCCGCCGGGACTGTGCGCACCCTTTCGATTCCGCGCGACCTCTACGTCGAGATTCCCGGGCTGGGCTGGAACAAGATCAATGCCGCGTTCGCCCATGCCGTGGGGACCAGGCCGCAGCTGGACTGGGATGTGGGGGCAGCGGCCACCGCCTCCACCATCGAACACAACTTCGGTTTGACGATTGACGGCGTGGCCCAGACCGATATGGGCGTCTTCCCGCAGATCATCGACGCCATCGGTGGTGCGGATGTCGTTAACCCGTACGATCTCGGTGAACCCAACGCCGCCACGAACCTCATGTACCCTGAGGGTCCGCTCCACCTCGACGGCGAGCAGGCCATCATGTTCTGTCGCCTGCGCCACCAGGACGGGGACGGGGCCCGCGTGATGCGCCAGCACCTGGTGCTGCAGGCGATCCTGGTCAAGCTGCAGGACCCGGCCATGCTGCCGCGCATCCCGGAGCTGATCGCCACGCTTCAGGACGTGGTGCGGACGACGATCCCGGTTGACGTGCAGGCGGAGTTGATCCCAATGACTCCTGAGCTTTCCAGCGAGGACCTCGCATTCACCAACATCAATCACCTGCTTGCCCCCGGATATACGGCCGGGGGCGCCTGGATCTATCAAGGTGACTGGACCACACTTCCCGGCTACGTGGAGGATTGGCTTGCCGGCGTGGCCGGCTAGCGCAGACAAGGCTATACCAGGGCGAACCGGTCGCGACGTGGTGTCGAAGCGGTCGCTCGGCATGGGTGTTGATGTCGTGGTGACGCCTGGCGACGAGACAGGGTCAGGCCCGCTTCTGGCGCCAGCGACGCCATTTCTTGCGCAGGCGATGTGGCCAGGACGGTGGAGGCGTTGGCGCGAAGGGGAGCGGAGTGAACGTGTAGGGGCCGCCCTCGTCATATAGGTGCACGGGCGATGGACATTGCCAACTTGTGTCCCCTAGTCCCTCTCGCGTCGAGTGCTGCAAATCGGTCCCGCACGCGGGGCAATATGTGTGGTAGGCAGTCACGGTTCGGCCGCAGGCAGGACAGCGGGTTTGAGACTGGAACATGGGACAGCGCCATTCCGGGGTTGCATTCGCCACCGGCACCTTCAAGTTGAGCATGACAGACCGGCTTCGAGTCTGCCCTCCAGGTCGTGGCAAGGCTTCGATCGAACGCCCACCCGTGAGCGCCAGCCCCAGGACGGCGCGGGACGCATGACAGGGCGCGGGTTGCACCCAAGGAGGATACGCGACGGGAACTATGCGGAGCGATGACCACATGCTCGGGTGGATACCCCATGGAAGGCATAGCATGGGGTTACGCGCGCGGGCGTAGGGCGTGCCGCAAAACTGGCAAAATGAACAGGGCAGGGCTCCAAACTTCCCAACCGGTATCATGGATGCGTGAAGACCCGCAAAATCACGTTCAGGAAGAATCGCGCCCGTGAATCCCATCGAGTTCCAGCGGAAATGGATCGGCGACGAACTTAAGGAACGCTCGGCCTCCTCGGGCTTTTCCTGCTGCCGTTGTGGCTGCCGTCGCCGACCGTCAGGATCGTGAATTTGGGGGCAGCCTCCTGTTGAGCATGGAGCAGCGTGAGAACATCGGCGCCGTTCTCGGTCGCTTTCTCAAGCAATCCAGCGAGCGTGACCGGGATGATCGTCGTCGTGCGATCGGCGGAGACGAGACCGGCGGCTCCCTCTGGATTCTGGGCATTGAGCTCGTAGTAGTTGACGGCGCTGGCGACCACCTCCGTGTCCGCTCGGAAGGCGTCGGTGACGCGCTGCACGGTTGCCCAGACACCGGTTGGTTCGTCACTATTGCTTTCGCCTCCTAAATACGTGATTTTACCGATGTTCACGGGTGATTCCTGGCTGACTATGGAACCAGCGTTTCATACGTGTAGGCTCGCTGTCACAAAGAGGTCCGCTATGAACGGAAGTCGTACTGCGACCATGCGAACGCTGATGCTGGTTATCTGCCTCATCCTGCCCACCATTGTCCTCGCCGTGCAGGAGATTTCGGCCCAGAGCCAGTCCGGCCTCACAGTGGACGAGCGGGCAGCGGGCCAAATCAATGCTTGTCGGGCGATGGGCGGGATCGAGGAGGTGTACTCGGAGCGGACGCCGGGTGGTGGTCTCACGTTTACCTCAGTACTGTGTAAGGGGGGGCTGCTGGATGGATTGTGGTGCGGAAACGCACCCTCCGGAACGTATTGCTCCTTCGGGTTTGTTCGGCCGGACCAACCCCCGAACGTCAGACCCACGGGAGGGATCGAGGTCGAACCGCAGGAGCCGCTTGAGACCCTGGTGATTACCGAGAGTTCGAGTGAACTGCCCGTGGTCGCCGAGGATTCGACCGTAACCGACAATGCCGTGAGGCAAGTAAATTCATGCCGGACGTTGAGTGGAGCGGAGGTCGTGATCTCGAGAGACACCGTGGATGGTCCGTGGATCGTTGTCCTCTGCGTAGGTGGATTGGGCAACGGATTGTGGTGCTACAACGACCACCTGGAGACGAGCTGTGACATGCCCCCACGGGTCCGCGCCGACGATGGGTCACACATGACCCCCGTCAGTGGAATTGAGGTCGGCCCGGAAACTCCAACCGAAACAGCAGCGCCAACGGTCACGCCGACCGCTACTGTGACCGGAGAGCCTTTACTGCCGACTGTGGTCTCCACGGATCCGCCGGTCGTTCCGACGATCCCCACAGGTGACAACGCAGTGCCCCCAGGGGAGTCCGAGGACCCAAGCCAACCCGAACCGACCCCAACCGAAGCTCCGTTCGGTTAGAGACGGTCGATAGGGCTGGATACAAGCGACCATTTATCAGGACGTCCACAGCCGCCGCAACCAGGTCAAGATACCTGTGGGCGCGTCTTCGTCGCCTACAGGCGATTCTGGAGCGATTGGCGATGGTTGGTCGGTGCGACATACTCCGTCCGAGAACGCCCGGGCGAGCCAGCCAGTTCAGAGAGGCGACTGACATGGATCATGAAATGACGATCGACAAGGTGGAGACCGACGGCGTCGACATGAACAATCACGCAACGCTCGTCCGCCGGGCGGGGGCCGCCGCAGTGGCGGTCGCCGTACTGATCGTCATCACCCAGGTCGGGGATCTCCTCACCCTCAATGCCGACGCCGACGAGGCTTTGGTCGTGCTCAATGCCATACTCAAACTTGGCGCCGGCTGCCTGCTGCTGCTCGGCCTGGTCGGACTCTTCGTTCGGCAGGCCGAGGCGACGGGCACGCTTGGTCTGGCAGGCTTCCTCGTCGCGTTCGTCGGCACGGTGCTGCTGGCTGGCGACTTGTGGCTGGAGGCATTCGCTGTGCCGTATCTCACGCAGGAGTGACCCGAGGCGATCGCGGAGCAGCCAACCGGGACGCTGCTTGCCGGCGCGCTCGCGTCCTTCGCACTCTTCGCGGCCGGATATGGGTCCTGTTTGGCATTGCCACGCTTCGGGCGCGCCTCGCGCCCCGTGGAGCCGCCATCCTCCTGATTGCCGGGGGCGTGGTTGGATTCGCTTTCCTCATCGTCCCGGGAGCGGGGCTGCCCCTTGCCGCCGCGGTCGGGTGGTGTGGGTGGTGGCTCTACCAATCTCCTGGCACTACTCCCAGGTGAGTGGCGTTCAGTGCGCTCGTCTCCGGCGATTGTGGAGCGTCTCAGGCAAGGGGCCCGATACCGTTACGCCCCCTTGATCACGTTGTGGACCTCAAGGATTTGGGTCGACTGTTGTTGGTCTAGGTTACTGCCAGCCTGCTGCAGCAGAGGGCCGATGACCTCCATAAAGCGGTCGGGCGCCTCCTGCGACTCCCAGACATCGGTAACCACATAGCCAGATCCTTTCCGCGCCGCGACATGGAACTGACGTCCAGACGGCTGTCCGTGACCGGCCGCCTCAAGTAGTTTGCTAACTTCATCGTAGTGGGCAAGGATATCTTCCGCGGCCTCCGAGATCATGAGAATGGCCATGGTGTCCTCCTCCTGACACGGCGCCCCAAATCGGCGAGGGCGGTGCGACGGGAGACCTGCGCCGGAGTTCTGTCTGCGGCGCTCACAGCATGCGCCAGGGGGCCGGGGATGTCAATGCGCCCGATGTCACTCACCTTAGGGGCGGTCTTGGCGGATGTGGTCGGCTTTCAACCCCTGTTCTGGACGGGGGACGCGCTGCTCGCCATCGCCGGTATCCTTGGTATTGTGCTCTTGGGGGGCCATGATTTTCGACAACAACGGGAGGGGCAGAGTGATGGTTTCCGTAACGCTTGAATCAACAATCACCTGCCCAGTCTGTGGA
>Ga0183260_10001262_pt1 | contig 21416 bp, 15 predicted proteins | sample AntDrymUQ4972206_2_FD_129768 | JGI IMG/M metagenome (GOLD analysis project Ga0183260, IMG submission 129768) | Polar desert sand microbial communities from Dry Valleys, Antarctica - metaG UQ497 (22.06) (version 2) (version 2) | ecosystem: Environmental > Terrestrial > Soil > Desert | place...
AGGTGCTGGCCGCCTTCGAGCGCCCGTTCGTGTGCGCGTTCAGCGACCAGGACCCGATCACGGCCGGCAACGACCGCCACCTGATCAGCCGCATCGCCGGCGCCGCGGGCCAGCCCCACACCACCATCGTCGACGGCGGCCACTTCCTCCAGGAGGATCGTGGCCCGGAGCTCGCCCAGGTCGTGATCGACGTCGTGGCCGCCCGCTAGCCTTGCGGGGGGCCCGGACGGCTACTCCAGGTCCGTACGGGTTACACACCAGGCATGCCGAGCCCTGATGAGACTGCTGCCGCCATCGAGACCGAACAGGCCAAGGGCACGCTCCACGGCAGCGCCCTCGGGGCTGGGGCAGTGCTCGGCCTCCTCGTGGCGGCCGTGATCGCTGGCTCCATTTTCCTCGTGATCATGCTGGCAGGCGGGGCGGTGATCGGTGCGCTGGTGTTCGGCCTCATCGCGCTGGCTCGGGATCGGGTGCGCACCTCGCCCTCCGGCGACCGGCCCCCACCCACGCTCGGGGTCGACGGCGGCCCGCACGCCCAGCGGGCCGAGGCTGGCGGAGCCTCCCCGGAGCCGTCCTCTGGTTGACAGGGCGACGCCGGCACCGATCGTCCGACCGTGAGGACTGGCCGTGGTGGCTCAACGCCCGCCGTGACGCTACCGGCAGCCGCCGAGCATGACGACCAGCGTGGGCGTGGAGGGACTCCCCGGAGCCACAGGGTCTACGGAGGCCGCACCAAGACCACCTGACGCGCGATGGACGCGCGATCAACGTCGGCTCACCGCGAATCAATGACAGGTTGCACGTCCTTGACCTGCATATTTCCCGTGGGCGCGGAGGGACTCGAACCCCCGACATCTGCCTTGTAAGGGCGGTTGATGTCCCTGGTCAAGAGCCCGAGAACGACGAAACCGCAGGTCACGAGGGGTGCGCCGTGCCGCCCGATGACGCCCCGTGACACCTCGTGCGCAACCTCCCGCGGGTTTTCCGCGGGGCGCGCAAGCGCTCGCCGAGACCGCCGAGCGCGTACTGGAGTGACCGCCGCGGATCAACGCCGGTCGGCGAGGTGCCTGGCCACCTTCCGAACGACCGCACTCGCGTACATGAACTCCTCACCGCGGTCCGTGAGCACAACCTTGACCGACTCGCGCAAGAGGCGTTCGGCGGTGTGAAACATCGGCCCGTTGTAAGCCGAGTCAGCCTCGTCGTAGTTGAAGGTATTCGAGGAGACATCCCCATGGATCACGGCATTCCGAGCAGCACCGAACGATCGGAACCAGTGCTCGAGGTCCGTACAGGGCCACTGCTTTCCAGAGTCGTCGATGAAAGCGCGCGTCTCATCTTCCGTTCCCGACCACAGGAGACCGTCATCGCCGACACCTCCCCGTCCGACGATCTCCTCGAACATTCGGCGAAGCTCCGCCGCAGCCTCGTGTGTCTTACTCCGTGCCGTCAGCGCCTCGAAGCCCGTCTTCAGGAAGACGATCCGGTCGGGCCAATCCAGACTCGGGGTGTTACGCCACGCCTTCGAAAGCCATCCGATCGCATCGGACAGGCGCCGGCGATGGGCATCGCTCGATTCGCCGATGGTGAGCTGACGGTAGACAGCACTCGCCAGGTCCTCGTCCAGCGTCACGCTGCCAAGCGGCAGGTGGAGTTCCTCGGGTGCGGGGATCTGCAGATCCGCTGTGATCGTCAGTCCGCCAGCAAGGTTCGATGCGACGAAGCCTGATGTCGGCGCGACTCGAGCCTCCGCCAGGTCGATGGGCCACGCGTGCAGCTCGGCGTTGTCGCTAGTAACGACGTTCCAAGCTTGAGCCTCCGCCTCCCACTCTGGGTTCGCGTCTAGTGCCACCATCTCGACGGCTCGTTGAAACGCGGTACGGCTTTCGAAGGTCGATGAGCTCACCGTCGCAACCTCGGACGGGGTCCACAACGACAACACCGCAGTCGAGGCGTCGACGATCAGCCCTCACGAACGCGCCCACGAAGGTCTTCGCCAGCTCCTCAAAACGATCGCTCAACCACGGCCCTGTGAAGGTATCGATCGGAGTGAGCAGATGAGAACCCACCGTGATCGCGCTGCAAAGGGGGAGGTAGGGAAAGAAGAGGAGCGCGGGTCGATCGGCGTCGGCCATGCCGGTTAGGACGCCCGAGCTCGAGCCGCTCCCGTGCCCTCGGCGGGCCCCCGCGCCTCCGCCTCCGACGTCAGCACCCCGATGTACTGAAGCGCCTCGATCTGTGTGCGGACGGACAGGAAGTCCTCCAGGGCTCCGGCGAGCTCTCCTGATGGCAGGAACTCCTCGCGCATGCGCCTGACTTCGACGAGCAGACGATCGGAGGCCAACGAACCGTCCAGCCTCGCCTCTACGTCCTCAAGGAACAGCTTGAGATCGGCGCGCGTGGCACCGTCTGAGTGGTCCTGCAGGAACGCGTTCTTCAGCCGCTCGACTCGTGCCTCGACCTTGCCCTGAGACCGGTCTCGTTCGGCTGCTCGCTGTAGCTCGCCGATCTCGATGAACAGGGCGGCGAAGCTCTCAGCTATCCGATCGGTTCCGGCGCTGTCCTCCCCAGCGAGCGTGACGACGTGCCGAGCGAAGCCCACCTTCTCGATCTTGAGATCTGCGCCAGCAGCGTCGATTGCCTTCTGGATCCCCTCCAGCACGCCGACCTTGGCGCTCAGCTGCTTCTTGACGTCCGCGGCCTTGGGAAACGGCGTCGGTATCGACGCCGAGAGCTGCTTGAGGTAGCGCTCCGCAGCCGCGAGGCCGAGCTCGACTGGGACGAGGTCTTCGATGTCCAGCGGTCCGTCGGGACGGTCACTGGACACCTCAGCGATCTGGGTCTCGCCAAGCTGGAGAATGAATTCGGACGCAAGGAGCTGCTTGCCGTGCGCCCCGCCTCTGGCCAAGGCCTTCCGCGCTCGGGTCCCCTCGCTGTCTCCGTCGAGTAGCACGACGACGGCCGGTTGATCCGAGTCGCGACCACGAGCCAGGTACACCATGTACGGGACATGTTGAGCGGATCCCGCCGGGACGAGCGTGAGCGAGTTGAGATCGAGCACCTCTGCCGATGAGCGTCCCTTCGATCGCAGCGCTGCAGACATGCCAGCGAGGTAGATCTGATCCGACACTCCCTCGACCATGAGATTGCAGTTGCCGATGAAGGCCGTCTCGGCCACGAAACCACCGAGCGAGGATCTCAGTGGTTCGAAATGGTTGTGCCCAACGTTTCGAACCACCCGGGTTCCTTCGTCGCCACCTCCCTTGTCCAGCACTCGAATCCTGTCCGCCCTGTTCTTGTCGATCAGGAACGGTGAGTGCGTAACGAAGACCACCTGCCGACGTCGGTCTTGCTCGCGGGTGAAGTCATGGAAGATCTTGAGCAGATCCTGTTGTCCTTGGTTCGAGAGGAAGGCATCGGGCTCATCCATGAGCAAGACCTGTGGGCACCCTGCGCCAGCTTCGCGAGCGAGGTACTGGACCAGGTAGCTCAGGAAGTACTTCAGTCCGCTGCTTCTCTCAGCGAAGGAGTATTCGCTCGAGGTTCGATCCCGCACGGTGAACACGAGGTCGTAGTCGCGAGCTGCGACCTGAAGGTTGAACTCAGCGTCCTGCGTCCACCACTTCGTCAAGTTCAGTGAGGTCGAGAGCTGCGTGTTGATGGCGGCGACCACTCCGTTGGCGAAGCCCTCGTCCTCGCGACGTAGGGCCCGCTCGAGCTCCTGGAAGGCGGATGGGTGAACGCCGCCGACCGTCACCAGCAGGTCATAGCCGAGGCGCAGCTGCAGGTTGTGTGAGTCTCGCTCGCGATCGCTCATCGCGGACCCGCCAGCGACGCCGCCCAGCGCCGCCGTGACCAGCGTGGTGATCTGATCGGGCACACCAAGGGCGCCGAGAAGCTCCTCGGACCGTTCGACGATGGGATCCAACAGCGCCCACCGCTCGTGTCGATCTGGAGCGGTGGTGGATCCACCGCCCGCGAGATACGAGATCGGGATGCTGTTCGGAATCGGGACCTCGGGGTCGATCCGGAACGTCCTGGGCATGAGGCCCACCAGCCCCGGGGCATCGGCCGCGATGATCGGCTCTCCCCGGTCGAGGTACGCCACCATCTCACCTGGCTGGAATCGAAACACGTGGAGCGACTCGAACGAGGTGGCGTCGCTGACTCCGAGCGCGGCGAGCACAGCCGAGCGCTCTTCCGCCGACAACCCCGTGAGCTCCAATCCAAACTGCGGTGTTCGCAGGGCGGTATCCACGGCGAAGAACGCGGAGTAGCGACAGAAGTCGGCAGCCTCGATGCCTTCGCCGGAGATGGCTCGCTCGAGCGCCGTGAGCAGCTGGCTCTTGCCCGACTCATTCGCTCCGACGACGCACGTCACGGCCTCGTCGAGGTCAACGTCGATGAAGGGGTAGTACAGGTCTGGGTCGACGATGTCCCACGGCTCTGGCTTCGACCTCCGGTGCTTCGCGAGGAAGTCGTAGTTGAACGCCCGGTAGAAGCGGACGTAGATGGTGGCGATCCTCATGTGGCCTCCGGGGGCCCCTGCACCCAAATGCCCAAGGCGCGGGTGCGTCGGCTGACGCTTGTCCGATTCCGCTGCCGAGCCGCGCTCATCGCCCCAACCGTATCCAGAGGTGTGACTAATCACACAGGTGTAGTTCGGTGCGGCCGACAGCGTCGAGGGCATGGCGGCCGAGCGATCCCGCCCGACCCGTCGCCACACGGTCTCCTGGCGGTAGTCGAAGCAGTCCGAGACGCGACGGAGGACGCGATCGCTGCCGACGGTTACCTAATCGTTACGGCGAGGCTGGGGACCATTGTCTGCCGGTGCAGGGGCGCCCGAGAGCTGCTGGCGCAAGCAGACTCGAGCCTGCTGACGGTCAAAACGGCAACTGAAGGTGCTGGACGGCGGTCTTCGCCCACTCCTGGGCGCCTTGCTCAGCCCCGACAACCATCCCGGTGGCGAGCAGGGCGAGGTGGCCCTTGAGGGCCGCGACACCACGGCGAACAACTCCACGGTCAGGCTCACCCTGCGTCAATGCATGAAGTGCCTCGCGCGCGGCGGCCTCGGCATCTTCCTGATCGGCTGCTGGCAGCCCCGCCGCGGGCAGCTGCTGAAGCGTGCTCACAAGCGCTTGGGCCAGGACCTCGTAACCCGGCGCGACCTGCTCCTGCCGATGCTGGGTGACGGTGTCGTTCCCCCACGCCAGCTGCGCGCCGTTGGCGTCTCCATGGATGACCGGCCCGTTGTAGATCGTGGTGCTCCCTGCGGGCAACGAACCGTCCGCCTGCACCGCGACATTGATTGGGTGCTTGTCGAACTCCCGCTGGATATCGCGCATCATCTTCGCGATCGCCGCCTTGTTGATCGACACCGACGCCATGACGTCGTCCTCCCCCTTCTGAGCCATCGCACGATCGAGGTGTGCGCGGCCAGCAGATGTGATCGTAGTGAGGTCGCTCCCCATCTCGATGTATTCGACGAGACCATCATCAGCGAGCGTCTCAGCCACACGGCCCGCTACCACGTCGGGCCACCCCAACTCGGAGCCGACAGCCTTCGCGGATACCGCCGCGTCGGGATCACCAGCGGACGCATCCTCCAGGGCAAAGAGGAAACGGACCGCAAGCTGCCGGCCAAGTGCCCGGCGGCCCGTACCGGTGAGTTTCAGTCCGTTGATCGTCTTGATTTCGTCGTCGCCTGCGAGCGGAGCGCCATCAACGAAGCCCTCATCGATCAACTCAAGACCTACCCTGACTGCGTCAGCACGGTCGAGGCCAGCAACTTGGGCGACCTGCTCGATGCTGACCGGCGAGCCGGGAACCGACGTTGACTCGACCGTACCGAGCGCCTCCAGAAACGTCTCCTCGCGCCTGCCCACACGACGAATGTACGGGTGTCCGCCCCGGACTCACGCTGTTCACCTCGGGGCGAGGAGGCCACGGGTCGCTATGACCCCTCGACCGCCGCCGAGGAGCGACATGTGGCGAGACTTCGAGAGACTGCTGGCAAATCGGCAAACGGCCCTCGAAGCTCTACCGGCGGCCTCGCCGCAGCGCCCTGACCAGCGGTTTCAGGCCGATCCTGTCGTGTCGGAAGGGGGGACTTGAACTCCGCCTCGACCGCTGCACGCTAGTGCCAGCCAGTATCCGCGAGTGCCGGGATCCCCGGGTCACAAGCAACCTCGTGCCGGCTGCTGTCGCTCGATGTCGGGCAGTCCCATATCGCATCGTCTGTGACCAACTCGTGACCAACGATCTCGAGCGTGGAGATCGGCCTAATCGGAGCATCATTGGTGGCATGTGCAACAGCTCCGACGAGTTCGCACCGCCTGGTCGCCCGCATGCGACGGCGCAGCGGGTCAAGGTCAGCCTCGGATCCACGCAACGACATCGGGAGGCATATCCGCTCCGGGCCGGATTTGCGTGCAGGTTGTGATCGCCCCGAGCGTGCCTTCGGCGGCCAGCAGCCGCACGGCGCGCACCTCGTGGCCGCTGTCGAGCCCCTTTGCTTGGTTCAGCAACTCGAGGAACCACCGCGGAACACGGAGCCTGGGAGCAATCGTCCTGGCTGTCGCCAGCACGACTAGCACGACCGCGGCCGAGTTCGAGTCACCTCGTGCCTCTCCGAAGTCCATCACCGATCGCGACCTGAGCCTCCAACTCGTGCGCGACCGGTCGAGTTCAGCGGCGCTTGGAAAGGGGCCGTGCCATATCGAGTGCACGTCTGACGTCGGAAGGCTGATCGGCTCGAGCCACAGCGGATGGGTGATGCCAACCCCGCGATCACCATCGATGTTGAGCAGAGGCGGGGGCTGTCGGAGGGCGCTCACGACGCGGGCCAACAACGCGGCGCTCAGAATCGAGGCGATCGCCGTGCCGAGCGCCCCGAGGGTCCTCCCCTCGATCAGTGAGGCGACCGATGCCGCCGAGAACCCGATAAGGCCAAGGGCCCCGAGTCCAAGCGACGTGAGTGCTGGTCCTCTCGACGCCGACAACGCTAGGCCGCACATGGCCATCGGACCCCTGGAGGCGTTGGAGATCTCTTCATCTGTGTGGGGGGGCGACAACGGAACTCAGGACCGCTCACCGGGGCGGCAACCGAGTTCTGAGGAGGTGATCCAGAGCGAAGGCACCCGCAAGGGCGAAGCCCTGCGCCGCGAGTGGGACCAGAGTGCTCCCTCCTTCGCTGACAATGTTGAAGCATGCGGCCGAGATGCCGAGAAGGGCGAGGCACGAGAGTCCGCGCTCGAAGAAGTTGGTTGCCCGACCCAAACGCAGGAACACCAAGTGCGCGACCAGCGGAAGAAGGAGGACCAGAGAAACCGCTTCGGCAGTCGGGTGCTGACCTGGGGCGGCTAACTGCAAACGAAGCTCCTGCTGAGCGTGTATGCCGTACCGACGGCAGACAGCACGCCGGTCGTCTTGGCGAACGCTCCAACGGCGGCATGGGCGGACGCTCTTCCGAGGAGCTTCGTGTTGAGGGTGATAGCCGAGCCCGCCAGGAACGCCGCAAGGCCCTTCCCGCGAAGGCCTGTCGCGTTAATGCTTGCCTTTCCACCGTCGTACGGATCCCAGATCGCGCCGAGCCGAATTTCCGGAACGTAGCTGAGAGCCCCAAGGACGCGACTCGCAGCGGTGTCCTCGCAAGTCAGGATGTTCTTCTTGACCCAGTCCCAGGCCCCGCGTCCCGAAACGTCGTTCGAGTTGATCGGGTCTCCGAAAGCGTAGGTGTAGTCGTTGGCGCAGCCGCCTTCGATGGGATCGACCGCGAGGAAGCGGCCGTGGGCTGGGGTGTAGGGGCGGGCGCCCATGTGGATGAGACCGCGGTCGGTAAGCCGTTGTTGTTGGCCGTGCCACCCGAAGCTTGTTCCCGGCGCATCGGTGTTCTGTGGGGCAACTGTGGCGGCCTCGCCGTATGGGCCGGTGTAGCCGGTCGAGATGCGGTTGCCGATAGTGGCGGTGTTGGCGGAGGTGGTCGTGGCGGTGTCGCCGTGTTGGTTGGCGTGGCTGTAGATGGCCCCGGTCGTCGTGGTGATGGCGGTGGTGTTGCCGGGGAGGCCGATGGTGGTTTCGACGACTGTGCCGGCGGTGTTCTTGGCGAACTGGCTGTTGTCGGTGTGGCTGGCGTAGCCGTAGCGGGTCACGTTTGTGAGCGGGGTGAGTGCGATGGTGATGCTCGCGGTGCTGACCACAAGACCGGAGGTGACCGATGCGCCTGGTGGGGTGCCGGCGCGGTTCTGGTAGCGGTCGGTGACGAGCAGCGACGCCGGCGCGTTCACGCGTGCTCGCTGCGTGGTGCCGGCGGGGGCGGTGGCGTTGACGGCGCCGACGAGTCCGGTGACGTGGACGAGGTGAGCGGCGTCCGCGGTGGTGGTCACGGACGGTACCGGGTGCGACGACGCCGCGGTGGTCACCGCAGTCGCGGACGCGGCGACGACGCCGGTGGGGTTGGGGTTGCGGTAGGTGCTGAGCGACACGGTGGTGTGCGACGCGCCGGTGGCGGTGAAGGTCCAGCTGACGGGGTCCGTCGCGGTGGCGTAGCGGGTGAGGACCCAGGTGCGCCCGACGCCGTTGGTGCGGTTCGCGGCGACGATCCAGCCGGCCGCGGTGAGCGCGGACGGGGCGGTGAGGCCCCGGGCGCTCACCGCAGCGACGATCAGGTCGCCGGTCTGCGTACCGCCGGGCAGGGCGGGCGAGGCGCTGGTGCTGGCTGAGGTGGCGGTGGTGGATGCGACATGGGTGATGCGGGTGGCATCGGTTCGTTCAGCGATGCGGTCGAGCGGGTCCCGCTGGTAGTTCGTGACATGCGTCGGTGTTTCGGTGCGGACGTGACGGTCGGCAGAGTCGAACTCGAGGGCCTGGTCGCCGAGCTGGATGGTGTTGCCGTGGTCGTCGTAGACGACCTGGCTGGCGGGGATGGCCGAGGTGGACGTGAGCTGGTCGGCCTGGTTGTAGCAGGAGCCCGTGGTGCCGGCGCCGGTGCCGGTGATCGAGAGGCTGGTCCGGTTGGTGTTGGCGCCCGCGGCGGTCGCGGGGCATCCGGGGGCGGTGCCGTAGCCGTAGTTGTAGGTGACGCCGGGGAGGTTGGCTTGCGTGAGCCGCCCCGCACCGTCGTAGACGTAGTTCGCTCCGCTGGTGACAGCGTCGACGAGCCCGGAGCCTGCGAAGACCTGCTGGTCGACCACACGCCCGGCAAGACTGTGGGCCCGCGTTTCGCCGGTGGCGCCTTGATTGTCAGTGATGCCGATGCCGGTCTGGCGGCCGTAGGTGTCGAAGCCCCACTGCGTCGAGGTGCCGTTGCCGTAGGTCGCCTGGTTGAGTCGCCCGGCTGCGTCGTAGGAGGCGGTGGAGAGTGTGGATCCGTTCCTGACGGTGGTTGTCGGGCGGCCGGTGGCCGCGGAGTAGTTCCAGGTGAGCGTGCCGACCGGACCGACCGTCGATGTCTGCCGCCCGGCCTGGTCGAACGCGGTGGTGGTGGTGTTGGCCCAGATGTCGCTGTAGCCGACGGTCCGGCCCAGCAAATCCACCGTCGCCGAGATCGACGACGCCCCCCAGGCCGAGTCAGTGACCCGGTTCACGAGCGGATTGCCGCCGACCGCGTACGTGTTGGTCAGGGTGCGGGCCGCGGCGGCGCCATGGGCGGGCCAGGTCTGTGTCGCCGTGCGCCCGCGGCTGTCATAAGTGCGACACTCCCAACCGGTGCCTGCGAGGGTCGCGAGGGTTGCTTCGCGGCGTCCGACTGGTCGGCCGATTGCGTCGTAGACGAACTCCTCGACGCGGGAGCTGCTCGGACCGGCGCCGTCGGGGTCGGGGCCGGTGATTCGGCGGGCCTGACCCCCTTGCGGCGTACCCGTGCTGACCCCGCAGACTGCGGCGGTCGGGCCCTCGGTGCCGGCGTAGTTGGTGGTGGTCCAGGAGTTGCCGGCGGGGAGCGTCCGTCCGGTGCGCCGCAGGAAGGACCCCGGGCCGGGGGACTCGTAGGTGATGGTGGTGCGGAGGTTGAGACCGGAGGGGTCGGCGACGGTCGCGGTTGGGAGCCCGTAGTGAGCGCCGATGCCTGCTGCCGCGTCGGTGTACTCGGTGGCGGTGACCTTCCCGTCGGGGTCCGTCGTGGAGGTGACCAGGCCGTAGTTCGGGTCAAGATCCGAACCAGGAAGCGCGGTGAAGCTGCCCGAAGCCTGCGGCTTGGCGAGCACCTGCAATCCGGCGGGACCGGTGGTGTCGACCATGTCGACTCGGATCCGGTGCGGTCCGGCGCTCAGGTTGACGGCTGCGCCGGTGGTGGTGGCCCATCCGCTGGAGGGTTCAGCTTGGCTGTGGTCGACCGCGAGGGTGTCGTCGATCCAGACCTTGGCGATGGAGCCCTTGGTGTTGACCTGGAAGAGGTAGGGCCCGGTCGCGGCGATGGTGTGATGGCCGGTGTAGCGCGCCGACCATCCTCCTGCTCCGGGGGTGACGGGCGGGGTGGTGCCCCAGTCCTTGTCCATGGCTCCGCCGTCACCGAGCCCGGTGTCGTGCAGAGAGGGTCCGCCCGCGAGTGAAGGGTTCGTCCAGTAGGCAGCGGCGAGGCCGTCGATGCCGCCGTCGAACTCCTTGGTGCTGGTCGGCACCGTCGCTCCGACGACGGGCAGACCGTTGGCCTGGAATGACGCCGCCGGCGCCGGCCCGTAGCTCCGCACCGGACGGGAGGCGTGGTCGTACTCGGTGGTGGTCCGCAGCCCCGCGGGGTCTGTTGTCGCGAGCAGACGGTCCAAGGCGTCCCAACTGAAGGTCGTGGTCAGCCCGGCAGCGTCGGTCGACTCGATGATCCGGTTCCTCGTGTCGTACTTCGTGCGTTGCGCGTAGCCGACGGTGGGCGTGAACCCGGCGACGTCCACTTCGCCGGTCCGGTTGGCAGCGTTGTAGGTGTAGGTCCGCTGTGGGCGGGGCGCGCCGGCAGCGGGGGCGGGCTGGGTGACGGAGGCGACCTGGCCGGATGCGTTGTATGCGATCTGTGTCCGCGCGGTGGCGTCGTCGGTGCGCACGCCGGCGGCGATGGCGTCGACGGTCATTGGGTCGCGGATGTCGGTGAGCCGACCCGTCGAGTCGTACGCGAAGTCGTGAACGATGGGGCCCGGGTTGGTGAGGCGGACAAACCGACCGGAACTGTCGTAGCTGAGCGTGGTGGCCGTGCTGTCCCAGAACGCGATGTGACAGAGCAGACCCGCGGCGGCGGCCGGGGAGCCGGCACACGGCGCATCCCCGCCATAGGAGAGGGTGACGGACCGGTTCGAGACCGGGTCGGTGATGGTCCGCAACCTCGCCGGCGACCCCGAGTAGCCGTAGGTGAGCGCGGCAGGGTTGCGGTCGTCGCCCGCAGTGACGAGGGACTCGAGGACGCCGGTCGCCTTGAAGGTGTAGCTCGAACCGGCGGCGTCGCGGAGCACGAACCGGCCGTTGTCACCCAGGCCCAGCAAGTCACTCGGCGCCGTGGTGGGCGAGGTGTAGGCACCGTTGCCGGCCGAGGTGAACTCGTGCGCGGAGCCATCCGCAGCGAACACGGACACCGAGGTGCCCCGGTCGGCGAGGCCGACCCACGAGGCGGCGGCCGCGTTGGCGTTGAACGTCCAGCCGTGGGGCAGGACATTGGCGTTGCGGGTCAGGAACGACGGCGACAGCTCATAGACGTCGCCGAAGCTGTCGCGCAGGACAACGCGGGCGACGCCGACTCCGCCGCTGTTGCGCCACTCGATGACGATCGGCACCGCCGTCCCGGCCGTTGCGCTGAACGGGGTCCCGAACACCGGTGCGGACTCCGGTTCGTGGGTCGCCCAGCGATCCAGCCGCAGGGTCCCGTCGACGGTGGCTCGGAGCCCGTCGCTGGAGATCGCGCCGAGCTCCCAGTTCCCGCTGGTGGGGAGCGTGATGAATCCGCTCCAGCGGGCGAGAGCCTTGGCCGGGTCCTGGGCGGCGACGGGTTGCGCGTACGGTCCCCAGTCGAAGCTCACGGTCGGGTCGGTACGTTCGCCGACGAGGACGTCACCGGCGTCGATGGCCCCGCTGCTGTTCGCGTCGTTGTAGAACTCGCCGCGCAGACCCTTCGCCGAGGTCGCCAGCGAGTTGTAGGTGAACCCCAGCGCCACCCCACCGGAGAGCGTGCCGAGGGTCTTCGTGCCCGTGGTGAGGGACAGGTTGCCGTCAACGAGATTGACGGTCACCTTCGACGCTGGCAGCGACGGCCCCGGGGCGCCCTCCGACGGGCTGGCCGCCTGCCCTGGCACCGCGCCAACTTCGTCGGTCGGTGACGGGCCGCCATCGCCGAGACCAAGATCGACCGTGAACTTCCGGCGGGCGGTGACAGGATCCGGTCGCGTCGGTTGGACGTGGTTGCCGTAGAAGTTTAGGTCTGTGAGCACCCAGGCGTAGTAGGTCTGCCCCTCCTGCAATGTGCCCGCCGGAACCTGCCACGTCGTCGGTGTCAACTGGTCCGGCGTGTACGAGACGATCATGCCGGTACCGGGTGCGGGGGTGGTGGTGATCTGGAACTCGTACTCCACGACGTAGCTCTCGGGGGCCGGTACGGCCTGGGCTTGGAGCGTTGGGGTCGTCGTGGAGAGCACCTGCCCGTCTGAGAGGTTGGTCACGTACGACGGGGCGGGGGGCTTGATCACCGTGAGCGACATGTAGACGTCGTAGTCGCGTCGCAGCGTTCCGGTCTCGGTGCCTCGCAGACCGAACCACCGGCCCGTGATGCCGCCGGTCACCCAGCCGTCCACTACCGGGGTGACGTCGGCCGTGACGTAGGAACCATACGGGTCGGGATCCTGAGCGGTGTCGATGAGGGGCTTTCCGGTGCCGATCGCGCTGAAGGATGTCGGCTGGCCGCCCTGGTCGTACACCCCGAGATCGAGGACTGGTGATCCCTCCGCCGCCTGCGGGGAGAAAACCACTGCGGCGTCGTAGACCCGGTACCCCTGGTTCAAGTACGACTCGTACTGGTTGAACCGCACCCCCGCGCGCCACACGCGACCGTCGGACCCGCGGCCCAGGCGCACGTCGGCGGGTCCCGGGAACGTCGCCGTCGGAGACGCGAACACCACCGCGCTCACGGGATCGAGCGGCCAGAGCGTCGGATCCACCACCACCGGGAAAGCAGAGGCCGGCAGAGACCTCAGCCAGCCGGGATCGACAGCCACCGTCAGTCGCTGCCCAGGCGCCCTGCCGTTCGGGTCGGACAGCTCGTAGTGCGCTCCTGCGGCGACGGTTGCGTCGGTCCCGTCAGCGACGCTGACCGCCGGCGCCGGGATGCTGAACTGGTCCCCCAGCGCGCCGCCGAGGTTCACTCCACCGTCTTCGGCCAGGGCGAGATCGGTCCCGGTCACGTCGAAGGCGTGTGACGCACCCGCGGCATCGCTGTGGAGCACGATGTCTTCCTTCACCCCCGCCGCCGATGTCGTGTAGCGCAGATCAACGTCCGGCTGGACGCCTGAGTAGGTCACCTCACTGGCTTCGCCCGGCACGGCCGCAGGATCTGCGTCCGCGCGATCCGACGGGGGCTGATTGGTGATCTCGGGCGTCACCGTCGCCGGCTTGACGCTGCGGCACACTCGTCATCCGCAACGTTCCGGCGCCGGTGACGAGTTCAACGCCCTGGTCCGAGGGACCGAACGCGACCTGCCAGTCATTGCCGTCGGTGCTGATCCAGCCCGGCCGCCCCGGGGCCGGCTCCAGCGAGTTGTCGATGACGGCCCAGCTTCCGTCCACCTCGTAGTGGATCGGGGACGCGAACTCGCGAACCGTTAGCGAGCCATCGTCATTGCGGAACACCTGGGTGTCGCGGCCGCGCTCGTCTGCGAGCTCCTCCACGGGCACCGGGCGGTCGGCTGGTGCCGACTTGCCTTCTGGCTGTGAGCGCGACCATGCCTCGCCCGGCTCTGTCGCGGCAGGTGTGTCGCGGGCTGCTGGCTCAGAGTCCAGCACGGGCACGTCCTCCGCGCTACCGACGCCACGGTCGACTGCTTCGGCGCCGGCGCTCGCTGCCAGCGGGGCGGACCCCAGAACAAGCGCGCACGCCAGGACAACCGCCACGTGGCCCTTCGGGCCGCCCGCTCTGAACATCGTCTGCCCCCAACCACCCGCTCGGCGTAGCCGAGGGTTGCCCGCCGTGTGACGGATACTGAGGGCATTCGCCGCGAGGGCCGCGAACTCCTACCCGTGCGCGGAACCGCATTGAGTCCTACCGTCCCAGGTCGAGGCCGAGGTCGCGTTCCAGCCCACGGGCGAGTTCGCGCTCGGCGACATGCTCGAGTCGCTGCTTGAAGTCGATGTGACGGTCGAGGGTGTCGAGCCGGTCGAGGTCGCCGCGGTGCTCGTGCTCCCACTCGGTCCTGGCGAGCATGTCGGGGGTGAGGTCTCGGAGCTGGGCCTCGAGGTCGGCCGCGTTCTGGTCGTGGTGGTTGAGGTCCGCGCCGAAGCCGGCGATGCGCTTCTCGAGTTCGGTGCGCTGAGCTCGGCGGGTGCGCCGACCGATTGGGCCGAGGTCGTGGAGGTCCTTGTGGGCGTGGTCGAGTCGCCACTGGGCTCCTTCGCGGCTGTGCGTCTCCCGGGTGAGCTCCTCGGATAGGTGGCGGTAGTCCCAGGACGGATCGCGTGGGCCCTCACCGAGCCGAATCGCGATGTCATCCCGCTCTCGACAGAGCTGCTCGACTGGCGCGACCTCGGGTTCGAGTTGATCGATCGCCATGCGCTTCGCGCCGGATCGTCCAACAGCACGGCGGACGACATCAAGCGGGTCAGGGCCTGCCTCGGCGGCGTGGCGCTCCTCGATCCGTGGATCGTCGGCGACCACGTACAGGTCGTTGCCGTGTCGACCGCGGGACAGGGCGGTGTAGGCGTGTTCTCGGGTCAGGGTGTCGTCGGCCAGGACGAAGCAGCGGTCGATGGTGGCGCCTTGGGCTTTGTGGATGGTGGTGGCGTAGCCGTGGGTGAGGTGGCCGGCTTCGGCGTAGGCGAAGGGCACGGTGAGGCGTTCGCCGGTGGCGGTGGCGAGGGTCATCTCGTGGCGGCTGGTGTCGATGCGTTCGACGGTGGCGCGGGTGCCGTTGAGTAGGCCGAGTCGGTAGTCGTTCCGCAGGGCCAGGACCTCGTCGCTCTCGGCGAAGGGTCGGCCGGCGCACATGGCCTGGTCGTTGCCGAGGTAGCACTCGTCCGACAGGACGTGGCGGGCTCGGCGGTTGAGGTCGTCGACATCAGCGAGGCGGGCGGCGACCATGAGGACGTCTTCGCCGTCGACGCGGGCGTTCATCCATTCGTCCACGAGCCGATCGCGAAGCTCATGGTCGGTGGCAGCTTGGTGGACGCGGTCGTGATCGAGGTAGTCGTCGAGGGCACGGCTGGGGTCGCCCGCTCGCAGTTCAGCGAGCGTTGCTCGTTCCCACTCGTTGGCTTGGCGGCGGTTGTCGGTGAGGTGGCTGGCCCCGAGCCGGCCCTGCAGGCCGCGGAAGGCGCCTCCGGCTTCGATCTCGGGCAGCTGGCAAGGGTCTCCGACAAGGACGACCTTCGCACCGGCGGTCTCGGCGTGGGTGAGTAGGCGGTCGAGCTTGCGGGTGCCGACCATGGCGGCCTCGTCGATCACGAGCACCGTGGCGTCGCCGAGTGTCGTGGTGTGCCGGTCGAGGCCGGACAGAAGGCGATCGATCGTCGAGGCGGGGATGCCGGCGTCGTCTTGGAGCTGCCTAGCGGCGCGGGCGGCGAGGGAGCACCCGATCACCCGGTGCCCCGACGCCTCCCACGCGTCGCGGGCGGCGGCCAGGGCGAAGGTCTTGCCGGCCCCGGCCACGCCTTCAACGATCTCGACACCATCGCCCGATGAGCAGATCGTCCGCACCATCTGCTCCTGCTCTCCGGTCAGCGAGGGTCGCGACGCCAGGGCGGTGTCGATCGCCGCGCGCCCCGCCACGCCTGTCCCCTGGTCTCGGCGGTGGAGAGCCGAGGCAAGGACGCGGGTCTCGGTCTCGAGCATCTCCGGGGTGGTCCAGCGGTGCTCGTCGGTGCGGGCGGCTATGACGGCGCCATCGTGACGACAGATGACTGCGGCACGGTCGTCGACCCGGACGGCGAGGACGTGCTCGGAGCGAAGGAACCCGTCGACGAGGTCGAGGACCTGGTCCACCGGTCCACCATCAGGGAGGGCGTTGCAGACGTCCTTGATGACGTCGCGCTGCCCGAACGTGCTCACCGCCGCGGTCAGCCCATCGGGGCTGGCCAGCCACCGGTACAACCCATCGGCCTCAACACTGCCAACCACTGGCGGCTCGATCGCCGGTCGTCGGTTCAGTACGGCAGCCAGGGAATCGGCGTCCAGGCCGAGGGCCTCGGCCCGCACCCGCCACGCCGGCACCAACCCGGCGGGGTCGCCCAGGGAAACCTTGGCTTGGCGGGTGGCGTAGGCGGCGACCTGAGCGGCCTTGGCGCCGTGTTGGCCGTGCTCGTCGAGGTGGGCCTCGATCTCCCGTCGCCGGGTCGAGAACTCCCGGAGCGCCGGGGTGGAGAAACCGGCGATGTCGGCGATGCCATTGCGGACCGGGCCCCACTCGACGCCCAGGCGCCGGGTGAGGTCCCAACGGAGCTGCGCCTCGTAGAGGTGCCCCACCGGGGACAGCCACGAATACAGGGGCCGGGCATCGAGCGCCGTCCAGCGGTCGTCCACAGGGCTGTGACCAACGTTGGCGATGACAACATGGGTGTGGAGGTGGGGGTCGCCGGCTCGAGAGGTGCGGTGCCGGAACGCGGCGGCCACGAACCCGTCACCATCCAGCACGGTGTGGCCGCCCCCGCCACGCCGCACCCGGCACGCCACATCCTCGAGCACGCGCAGCGAAGAAGTCACCGCCGCGTCAGCGGCATTGCGGACCTCGTTGGACACCTCCGGCCCACCCAGCGCGAACAACAGCGACACCGACTTCGGGGCGCAGAACGTCGCGTCGAACCCGGCGACCACCGGCACCGACCGGGCACCAGTCAGCCGATAGGTCCCCGTCGGGTCGACATGACCGAGGATGTTCGCCAACTCCTCCGCGTCCACCTCGCCCTCGAGCCCGAGCAGTGGAGCGGCCGCGCCGCTCCACTGTCCCGGCGCCTCCCGGGCGCCGGTGTAGTACTCCTCCGCTCCCCGCGCGACCGTGTCGATGTAGTACTGCTGCTGACCCGGCACCAGCTTCCCGAGGCTCAACACGGCCCCACCGCCCACCAGTCCGCTGAGCGGACAGCCCGGCACAGCACGGCAGGTGCAAGTGCGTCACCGTTCTTGGTCTGGTCGGTCGGGACGGACATAAGCGGCGGCATGACGGTCAGCCGATAAACGGCAGAGAGCTCTGCTCGGGAGCGCGTCGGGATTTACCGCTGGGCTTCGGGCTGGTCGAACGCTTGGATACGGACGGTGTCGGTTCGCGCCGGTCGTCGAGGTCGACGACATCGGCCGGGCCCGGCGGGGGCCAGGTGATCGGCCCGCCCACCAGCTCCGCCAGCTCACTGCTCGGCACCCGCAGCAGACGGCCCACCCGCCGGCAAGGAATACCCTCCGCACCATTGGTCGCGAGGGCGCTGTGGGCGAGCTGATACGCCATCGTCCGACCGATCCGCAGCACCCGAGCCGCTTCCTCGACGGTCAACAGATCAGGAGGACCGGCCATACACGTACCTCACTCACTCGTCACCTACCCAACGGATGGGTAGAGTATCACAGAACCACGAGTTTGTGAATGACACGTCGAACATGTTGAGGTACGGTGAGGCGATGAGTGCAACCCGAAAGTTCGGCATGCGCCGCGTCATGACCCCCAACCAGATCGTCGCCCACAACGTCATCAAGGCCCGGGCGCTACGAGGCTGGACCCAAGAACAAGCCGCCGAAGCCCTCGCCCCCTACCTCGGAGCCAAGCTCTCCGGGCCGAGCTTCTCCGCCCTGGAACGATCGGCCGTCAAGGTCGAGCGGATCAAGCAGTTCTCCGCCGATGACCTCCTCGCCCTGTCCCGCGGGTTCGACCTGCCCATCGGGTACTTCTTCACCCCTCCCCCACCCGAGATGGACGCCGGCCTCTACGGCCCCGACGCCGGGATGAAGGGCCTCGACCCGATCGTGCTCCTCGACGCCATCCTTGGAACCCCTGACAACCTCGACTACTGGGCCGACGAGCTGCTCGCCTACTCCGCCAGCCACGCGCCCATGCCCCGCAGCAAACGGGAGAAGCCCAGCGTCTCCCCCGCCGACCTCACCGAACGGCTCACCCCCCTGATCGACATGCGAGCCAAAGCGCTCCTCCGCAACGCCCTCGGCGACCTAGATGGCGCCAGCGACCTCCTCGAACGCCTCGCCGAAGCCCTCCGACTCCTAGACGAGACGACACGAGCCAGCACGGCGAATAGGGCAGCACGGGGCGGCACGACGGACGAGACGTCACGAGCCAGCACGACCTCGAATACGGGCACCAAGAACGGGGGAAGCTGATGGCCCACATCCGCAAGACCTCATCTGGGCGCTTCGAGGCCCGATTCCGAGGCCCCGACGGGTCCGAGCACGCCAAGCGCTTCAACACCAGGCGTGACGCTCAGACCTTTCTCGATCGCCACGGCGTCGACCGCCAAGCCGGCCACTGGCGTGACCCGCGCGCCGGCAGGATGCTATTCGCCGACTGGGTGAAGCTGTGGCAGCCGACCACCGTCGACCTCCGCCCCTCATCACGAGCCCGCGACGACTCCTACCTGCGGACCCACGTCCTCCCCCGCTTCGGGGCACTTCGCCTCAACGCCATCACGCCGCTCGAGGTCCGAAGCTGGGTCGCCGACCTGACCGCCAGCGGGCTAGCTCCCGCCACCGTCCAGAAGGCCTACCAGACCCTGGCCAAGGCACTGCGCTCCGCGGTGGACGCCGACCTGCTCGCGGAGACACCTTGCCGGCGGGTCCCGCTCCCCAAGGTCGAGACCGAGGAGATGCAGTTCATCTCACCCCAGGAGATCGACACCCTCAGTGGCCTCATCGAGCCGCGCTACCGCTCCCTCGTCCTCTTCGACGCCTACTGCGGCCTCCGCCTCAGCGAGCTCGCCGGCCTCCGCCGCTCGGCCCTCGACCTGGGACGCGGCCGAGTCCGGGTCACCGAGAACGCCGTCGAGGTGAGAGGGACCATCGAGTGGGGCGTCCCCAAGACCCGCGCCGGCAAACGCACCGTGCCCATCCCCAGCGCAGTCGTCTCCGCGCTCGACCAGCACCTCCGCGAGCACGTCGACCCCAAACCCGCGGCACTCGTGTTCGGCGGAGCCAGCGGCGGTGTTTTACGTGCCGGCTCCTGGCGCACCCGCTTCTGGCACCCGGCGATCCGAGCGGCCGGCCTCGGGGGCCTGCGCGTGCACGACCTCCGCCACACCGCCGTCTCACTCTGGATCGCCGCCGGAGCCAGCCCCAAGCAGATCGCCACCTGGGCCGGTCACACCAGCGTGTCCATCGTCCTCGACCGCTACGGCCACCTCTACGAAGGCAACGACGCCGACGTGCTGGCCCGTCTCGACTCGTTCGCCTCCGTGGCGGCCGATGACGCCCCGTCCCGCTGGATCCCGCGGGTTTTCCGCGGGGCGCGGGGCGAATCCGACGACGAAGCGGCCGACCCACAGGTCGCTGACCTGGGAAATCGTGGTGGGCGCGGAGGGACTCGAACCCCCGACATCTGCCTTGTAAGGGCAGCGCTCTAGCCAGCTGAGCTACGCGCCCGAAGGATGCCGAGGTTAGCGAGGCGGTGGTCGGCCGGTTCCCGACGAGGCCGGTCTCTCGGTCAGGGCAGTGGCTGCGGCAGCTGAGCCGATGGGAGGAGCATCGGTGGCGCGTCGGCGATCACCAGGCGGTCCCGGCCTGCTCCTTGAGTCATCTCCGGTACGTGGCCACGCCCTCCGTCGCCCTCGCCTGGGCGACGAGGCTCTCGAGGAGGGTGATCAGGGCCTGCTTGACGCTCTCCTTGGTGCGGGCGTCGCAGCCGATCACGGGCACGTGGGGGCCGACGCCGAGGGCGTCGCGCACCTCGTCGATGGCGTAGATCGGCGCGCCATCGAAGGCGTTGACACCGACGACGAAGGGGATGGCCTTGGCCTCGAAGTAGTCGATGGCCGGAAAGCTCTGGTCGATGCGGCGGGTGTCGACCAGCACCACAGCCCCGAGGGCGCCCGTGCAGATGTCGTCCCACATGAAGCCGAAGCGGTCCTGGCCAGGAGTGCCGAAGAGGTACATCACGAGCGTCTCGTCGACGGTGATGCGCCCGAAGTCCATGGCCACCGTGGTGGTGGTCTTCTGGCCCACGTGGGTGAGGTCGTCGACGCCGGCCGACACCGAGGTCATGGCCGCCTCGGTGCGGAGCGGGTCGATCTCGGAGATGGCGCCGACGAAGGTCGTCTTGCCGACGCCGAACCCGCCGGCGACGACGAACTTCACGGGGACGATCCTGGGCCTGGTGCGATGCGGCTCGGTGGCGTGCACGGTGTTCCTTCCTGAGGTCAGTCGATCAGATGGCGCGCACGCGCTCGATCATCTTGATGAGCATGTCGAGCTCGATCTCGACAGGGTCCGTGTGGTGGACGTCGAGGAGCCCAGCGGCGACGAGGTCACCGGCGATGACGGCGACGACGCCGACGACGAGGTGGAGCTTGGCGGCCACCTCGGCCACCGACTGCGGGTCCGTGCAGGCGCGGAGGAGCTCCTCCTGCTCCGAGGGAAGGTCGTGAGGGATGTCGTCGACCGCCGCCCGGAGCATCGTCTCGACCCGGAGGTCACGTCGCTCGGCCCGGGTGCGGCCACCGGTCATGATGAACGGACGCACGAGGTCATGACCGGTGCGAGGCTGGCTCACCGCGGCTCCTCGTGGGAATCGGTGGACGGGTCGGGCGCCGCGTCGGCCCGCCCGCGAGCGACACCGGACTGGAAGCTGGACAGGAAGGAGTAGACGTCGTCGGGACTCGAGCGGGCCGGTTCGGCGGCTTCGGGCTGAGGAGCCCGGACGGCCAGGGCCGCGTCAGGCCGCTGAGCCCCCGGGACCCGTCGGACCAGGCCGGCCGGGGTGGCGGCGGCGCTGGATCCGGCGCGGGCGTTGACCGCCGCCACCGAGTGCATCGAGGGTCCGGCCGTGGCGACCGGGAACGGGACCTGGGTGGCGGGCACCGACGGTTGCGAGGCGGCCGACCCGCGCTCCGGGGCAGTATCGACCGGGGGTGGCCGGCCCTTGAGCGGCGGCGTGGGCCATCGCCGGGCGACCTCACCACCATCCCCGAGCCTTCAGAACCGGACCACTACCGTCGATCATCGATCGGACCCTCAGGTCGAGGGCCGTTGACGGAGGCTGTGGTGCCGGGGCGCAATCGTTCCCACGAGAGCGAGAGCACGGTCGACCTGACCCGCC
>Ga0183260_10001263_pt1 | contig 21411 bp, 15 predicted proteins | sample AntDrymUQ4972206_2_FD_129768 | JGI IMG/M metagenome (GOLD analysis project Ga0183260, IMG submission 129768) | Polar desert sand microbial communities from Dry Valleys, Antarctica - metaG UQ497 (22.06) (version 2) (version 2) | ecosystem: Environmental > Terrestrial > Soil > Desert | place...
CCGAAGTCGGTGGTGGCGGCCAGGACGTCGCGGACGTCCTCGGGGTAGCGGCCGCGCAGCAGTGGGTCGAGGAAGAACCGGTTCTGCATCCCGTCGATGCGCCGGGCAGCGTCCAGCGCGGCGGGAGTGGCCGACGCCGGGTGCACCGGGTGCAGGTTGAGGGTGACACCGACCTGGAGCGGTCCGGACGCAGCGGCGGCCGACGCGCGCAGCGCCTGCACCGCCAGCCCGTGCCCGAGCAGCAGGTGATGTGCCGCGGCCACGGAGGCGGCCGGCTCGTAGCGACCGGGAGCGTGCTCACCGGCGGCGTAGCCGAGGAAGGCCGCGCACCAGGGTTCGTTCAGCGTGGTCCAAAACCGCACCCGGTCACCGAGCGCGGCGACGGTCGCCGCCGCGTACTCGGCGAAGCGCTCGGCGGTGTCCCGCTCCGGCCAGCCGCCGGCGTCCTCGAGGGCCTGCGGCAAGTCCCAGTGGTACAGCGTGATCCACGGCTCGACGTCGTGGGTGCGCAGCTCGTCTACCAGCTGCCGGTAGAAGTCCAACCCCGCCTCGTTGACCGGCCCCCGGCCGTCCGGCTGCACCCGTGGCCACGCGACGGAGAAACGGTAGGCCCGCAACCCGAGCTCGGCCATCAGCGCGACATCCTCGCGCCAGCGGTGGAAGTGGTCGCTGGTGACGTCCCCGGTGTCACCGCCCAGCACCGCGCCGGGAGTGTGGCTGAAGGTGTCCCAGATCGACGGCCCGCGCCCACCCTCGCCGGCGCCCCCTTCGATCTGGTACGCCGCGGTCGCCGCGCCCCAGCAGAAGTCCCGCGGGAGCGCGGTCAGGTCCACGGCGCCGGGCTCGACCATCCTCGGCACGCTACCGAGGTGGCGGGTCGGCTCGCGCCGGGACCAGCGGCGAGGGAGCCACCCGCAGGACAACGGCCAGCCACCCGGGCAGCCACCAGTTCCACCGTCCGAGCACGCTGACCAGCGCGGGCACCAGCAGCGCCCGGACGATCGTGGCGTCGATGAGGATGCCCACCCCGAGTGCGGTGCCGAGCACCTTGATGTCGGTTCCGGGGCTGGATGCCAGGGCGGAGAAGGCGAAGAAGAGGATCAGCGCCGCCGACGTCACCAACCGGCCGGTGCGGCCGAGACCGATCACCACCGCCTCCGAGGTCGAGCCGGTCGCGTCGTACTCCTCGCGCATCCGGGCGAGGATGAACACCTCGTAGTCCATCGACAGCCCGAACAGGAACGCGAAAATCACCACGGGCAGCCAAAACGTGATCGCTCGGTCTCGGAGACGCCGAACAGGGCCTGCGAGCCGTTCCCCTCCTGCCAGAAGTACGTGACCGCCCCGAAGACGGCGGCCAGCGACACCAGGTTGAGCAGCACCGCCTTGAGCGGCAGCAGCACCGACCGGAAGGTGCGCACCAGCAGCAGGAACGTGACTGCCGCGATCAGCAGCAGCACGTACGGGAAGTTGTCGTAGACGGCACCGAAGTAGTCCTCGACGACCGGACCGGCGCCGGTGACCAACACCTCGCCGTCGGTGGCCGACTCGACCGCGGCCCGGACGTCGTCGACCACGTCGATGCTGGTGCTGTCGACGGTCTCGGCGTCGGGGATCACGTCCACGGCGGTCGTGCCCCCGGAGCTGTCGCTGCTGGCCGCCGTGTAGACACCGTCGACCTCTCCGGCGGCCCGCAGTGCGTCGGCGGTCTGGTCGGCGGGAACGAGCACCTCGATCGGCGTCAGCACGCCGGTGCCGATGCCACCGTCGCGCAGCGTCTGGATGGCTTGGAACGAGGGGCCGCTGGTGTGGCCAGCGAGTCGACGCTGGCCTGTCCGATCTTGAGGCCGAAGACCGGGGCGACCAGCAGACCGAGAAGGACCACGGCAGCCGCGGTGGCGACGAAGCGGCGCCGCACGATCGTTCGCGCCCACGCCGACCAGCCCTTGGACGCCGCGCCCTCCTTGCGGATGCGCGGCCAGTCCGCCCGCGGTCCGATGCTGGAGAGCAGGGCCGGGAGCAGGGTGAGCGAAACCGCCACGCTGACGATCGGGATGAGCATCCCGCCCAACCCCATGCTGCGCAGGAACGGCACCGGCAGCACCAGCAGGGCGACCAGGCTGATGGCCACCGTGCCGCCCGAAGCGAGCACTGCGTGACCCGCGGTACGCATCGCGATCACCACCGACTCGTGGTTGTCGTGGCCGTGGGCGCGCTCCTCGCGCCAGCGGGACACGATGATCAGCGAGTAGTCGATCGCGACGCCGAGGCCGATCAGCGAGATGAGGAACTGCACGACGAAGCTCACCTCGGTGAGCGTCGTGAGCCCGAGGACGATCAGGAACGTGGTGAGGATGGAGACCGCCGCCACCAGCATCGGAACCAGGGCGAGCAGCGAGGCGAAGACGAACAGCAGCACCGCCAGGGCGCCGGCCGCCCCGACGAGGGTCTCGACGAGCACGCTGGGGCCCTCGGTGTCCCCACCGGCGGAGAGCAGGGCGTACGACGTCAGCTCGGCGTCGAGGCCAGCCGAGCCTGCGGCCCGCTGAAGCGCCGGCTCGATCTCTGTCTCGAGTCCCGGCCCGAAGCTGGTCGGGATCGGTCCCTGCACGAGTGCGAACGTCGTCCGGCCGTCGTCGGACACGAACCGCTCGTCCCCGGTGCTGGCGAAGTCGACCACCCGCGCCTGCGGCACCTGCTCCCGCAGCTGGTCGAAGACCTGGGCGACCTGGTCGCTCTGCTCCTGCACGGTGGTGTTGTCCGGCACGGTGACGACCGGCACGAAGGTGTCGAAGGTGCTGACTTCGTACTCAGCGATCAGCACCTGCTCCGCGTCGTCACCGGGTTGGCCCGGCAGCGAGAAGTCGACCGACAGCCGGTCGGACAGCTGGCTGGCGGCGTAGCCGCCGGTCACGAACAGCACCAGCCAGACCAGGCTGACGATGCGGCGGTGGCGGAGCACCGTCTCGGCGAAGCGCTGCATGACCTTCCCCTCTGGACAGCCGATGGGAGATTCCCGTCGCTGCAACGACGAGGATGTCTCATCGTCGATCCGGGCAGCGCACCGGCAGGCTCAGCCGACCGCCCCGGCGAACCGGTCGGCGTCCTCGAACGGGCCGACCACCGCCAGCGACGGCTCTTCGGCCAGCAGCTCGCCGGCCAGCTCGCGTACCTCGTCGGGCGTGACCGACGCGATCCGCTGCAGCACCTCGTCGATGCTGAGCAGCTCGCCGTGCACCAGGTCTGCCTTGCCGATCCGGCCCATCCGCGACCCGGAGTCCTCCAGGCCGAGCACCAGACTGCCACGCAGCTGACCCCGACCGCGCTCCACCTCGTCGTCGGACAGCCCACCACGGGCCACGTCGGCGAGCTGGTCCCGGCACAGGGTGAGGACCTCGTCCACGCGGGACGGTGCGCAGCCGGCGTACACGCCGAGCATCCCCGAGTCGGCGTAGTGGCTGGCGAAGGAGTAGACCGCGTACGCAAGGCCTCGCTTCTCCCGCACCTCCTGGAACAGCCGCGAGCTCATCCCGCCGCCGAGCGACGCGTTCAGCACGCCGACGGTGAATCGACGGTCGTCGGAGCGCCGCAGCCCGGGCAGGCCCAGCACCAGGTTGGCCTGCTCGGTGGGGCGGTGAACCAGGTCAGTGCCGCGTCCGAAGGCCACCGCCGGTCCGGTACCGAGCCGGGCCGGCCGCGGCCGGGTGGCGATCTCGCGCAGCCACCCGCCGGCCGAGAACGCCGCCCGCACCCGGCGGACGACGGCCCGGTGCTCGACGTTGCCGGCGACCGCAATCACGACAGCTTCCGGCCGGTAGCGCCGCCGGTAGAAGCCGGCGAGCTGCGCGCGGGTCAGTGCCGCGATCGACGCCGGGCTGCCGGAGACTGGCCGGCCGAGCGGCGACGACGACCACAACCTGCCGGCGATCAGGTTGTGCACGACGTCGTCGGGGTCGTCGTCGTTCATCGCGATCTCTTCGAGGATCACGTCCCGTTCCGACTCCACGTCGCCAGCGCTCAGGCGCGACGAGGTCATCATGTCGGCAAGGATGTCGACGGCCAGCGGCAGGTCGTCGTCGAGCACCCGGGCGTGGTAGCAGGTGTACTCCTTGCCGGTGAAGGCGTTGACCTCACCTCCCACTGCCTCCAGCGGCCCGGAGAGCTCCAACGCGGAGCGCTGCCGGGTGCCCTTGAACAGCAGGTGCTCGAGAAAGTGCGAGGCGCCGACGAGGGACTCCCTCTCGTCGCGTGAGCCGACCCCCACCCAGCAGCCGATGCTCGCCGAACGCACGCCGGGCATCGCCTCGGTGACCACGCGCAGCCCGCCCGGCAGGATCGTACGGCGCACCAGGCCGCCCTGCTCCGCATTCAGCAGCGTCCGGGTGCTGCCGGGTCGCTGGTCCGGCGGGAGCCGGACCCTCACCCGACCCGGGCCTCGTCCTCCACCCGGGACTCCGGCGCGCCGTTTGCCTCGTTGCCCGACTCCTCGACGACGGGCCGCAGCGACAGCTTGCCGCGGTCGTCGATCTCGGCGATCTCTACCTGCACCTTCTGGCCGACCGACACCACGTCCTCGACCGCCTCGACGCGCTTGCCGCCGGCCAGCGCACGCAGCTTCGAGATGTGCAGCAGGCCGTCCTTGCCAGGGACCAGCGAGACGAACGCCCCGAAGGCGGTGGTCTTCACCACGGTGCCGAGGTAGCGCTCCCCGATCTCCGGCATCGTCGGGTTCGCGATGGCGTTGATCATGACCCGGGCCGCCTCGGCGGCGTCGCCGTTGTCCGCCCCGACGTAGATGGTGCCGTCGTCCTCGATCGATATCTGGGCGCCGGTGTCGTCCTGGATCTGGTTGATGATCTTGCCCTTGGGCCCGATCACCTCGCCGATCTTGTCGACCGGAACCCGCAAGGTGATGATCCGCGGCGCGAACGGGCTCATCTCGTCCGGCTCGTCGATCGCCTCGCGCATCACGTCCAGGATCGTCATCCGGGCGTCCCGCGCCTGCTGCAGCGCAGCTCCCAGCACGGTGGCTGGGATTCCGTCGAGCTTGGTGTCGAGCTGCAGTGCGGTGACGAACTCACGGGTGCCGGCCACCTTGAAGTCCATGTCGCCGAACGCGTCCTCGGCGCCCAGGATGTCGGTCAGCGTCACGTACCTCGTCTCGCCGTCGATCTCGTCAGAGATCAGCCCCATCGCGATGCCAGCGACCGGTGCGCGCAGCGGGACACCGGCGTTGAGCAGGGCCATCGTGGAGGCGCAGACCGAGCCCATCGAGGTCGAGCCGTTCGAGCTCAGCGCCTCAGACACCTGCCGGATCGCGTACGGGAACTCCTCGCGCGTCGGCAGCACCGGCAGCAGGGCGCGACCCGCGAGGGCGCCGTGCCCGACCTCGCGTCGCTTCGGCGAGCCGACCCGACCGGTCTCCCCGGTGGAGTACGGCGGGAAGTTGTAGTTGTGCATGTAGCGCCGGGTCCGCTCCGGCGACAAGGTGTCGAGCCGCTGCTCGAGACCCAGCATGTTCAGCGTCGTGATGCCCATGATCTGGGTCTCGCCACGCTCGAACAGCGCCGATCCGTGCACCCGCGGCACCACGGCCACCTCGGCGCCCAGCGTCCGGATGTCGGTGAGTCCGCGGCCGTCGATGCGCACCTGGTCGCGCAGCACCCGGTGCCGCACCTGCTGCTTGGTGATCGACCGGATCGCCGCGCCGACCTCCTTCTCGCGGCCCTCGAACTGACCGGCCACCTGATCCAGCGAGGCCGCCTTGATCTCGTCGAGACGGGCCTCACGCTCGGCCTTGCCGGCGATGGCGACCGCCTGGGTGATGTCCTCACGCACCGCCGCGTCGACTGCGACGTACACGTCGTCGCCGTAGTCCGGGAACCGGGGAAAGTCCCGGACCTCCTTGGCGGAGGTGGCGGCGAGCTCGCGCTGGGCCAGGCACAGCTGGCGGATGAAGCGTTTCGCTTCCTCCAGCCCCTCAGCCACGACCTCCTCGGTGGGCGCCTGCTTGCCGGCACGCACGAGCTCCCAGGTCTGCTCGGTCGACTCGGCCTCGACCATCATGATCGCCACGTCGCCGGAGTCTTGACTCGAGTCGTCACTGCCCTCGTCGACCAGGCGCCCGGCGACGACCATGTCGAACACCGCGCCCTCGAGCTGAGCGTGGGTCGGGAAGGCGACCCAGTCCCCGTCGATCAGCGCGACCCGGGTTGCGCCGATCGGACCGGCGAAGGGAAGCCCGGAGATCTGCGTCGACGCGGATGCGGCGTTGATCGCCAGTACGTCGTACGGGGAGTCCGGGTCGAGCGCAAGTACGGTGATGACGACCTGCACCTCATTGCGGACGCCCTTGCCGAACGTCGGGCGCAGCGGCCGGTCGATGAGCCGGCAGGTCAGGATCGCGTCCTCGCTGGGGCGGCCCTCACGGCGGAAGAACGAGCCAGGGATGCGGCCCGCGGCGTACATCCGCTCCTCGACGTCGACGGTGAGGGGGAAGAAGTCGAAGTGCTCCTTCGGGTGCTTGCCGGCCGTCGTGGTCGACAGCAGCATGGTGCCGTCGTCGAGATATGCCGAGACGGCGCCGCCTGCCTGGCGGGCCAGGCGGCCGGTCTCGAAGCGGATGGTTCGGGTGCCGTGCCGGCCGTTGTCCAAGGCGGTCTCGACGGCATGGGTCTGTGTGTCGGGCTCCATCTGGAGGTCCCTCTCTTCTGTTCGGGTCAACGGCTGTGTTCGATCAACGGCGAAGGCCGAGTCGTTCGATCAGCGACCGGTAGCGCCCGATATCGGTTCTCTGCAAGTAGTTGAGCAACCGTCGGCGCTGGCCGACGAGAAGCAGCAGGCCACGACGGCTGTGGTGGTCGTGCTTGTGCTCCTTCAGGTGCTCGGTGAGGTGGGAGATCCGGTGGGTCAGCAGCGCCACCTGGACCTCAGGGGAGCCGGTGTCGCCCGCGGACGTGGCGTACTCGTCGATGATCGTCTTCTTCGTCGCGACGTCGGTGGGCAACGCCCTCTCCTCTCGGGGTTCGCTGCGCGGCGCGCCCGGGCGGTATCACCGGGCCGCCGCACGGCACCAGTCGAGGTTACCAGCGGCGGCGCCGGACCCCTAAACCGCCTCGTTGCGGGTCATCTGCACGATGGTGTGGACCGCTACCTCGAGGACGGCATCGGGACTGGCGTCCGCCGGGTGCCGGGCCCGCTCGGGCGACACCGGCTGCGGCCGCAGGTCGTCGAGGTCGCCGACGACGGAGTACCCACCGGCGCGGAGCCCTGCGATGACCCGTTCCGAGCGCGCAGACACCCACGACAGGTCGCGTCGGGGCAACGTGAACCGGGCCATGTTCTCCCGAGTCTCGAGCTCGCGCCCTAGCCACCGGGCCCAGTTCATCCAGTCGGTCGGGTCGATGCCACTGGTGGACAGCGCCTTGTTGACGCGCCGGAGGAGCTCGGCCTCGGCGGTGCCCAGCGACGGGTTGAAGCGCGGCGACGCCAGGTCGTGTCCGGACGGGTCCACCTCGAGGATGGAGCAGAACCGTTCCCACAACAGCTCCGGCGGGCTGCCCTGGCGCGGCACGGTGAGCACATGCAGGTTCTCGGTGGGCAGAAGCCGGCCCCACCGGCGCAGCACCGCAACGGCGTTGTGGCTCTGCCAGAACCGCTTGCCCCACGGGGCGTTGCCCCGGTTGGGCCGCTTCAGCGACCGGGAGTACTGCCTCCAGGTGAAGCTGCGCGTGCTGCGCAGACCGGTCTGCCACATCGCGGGCACCACCGCCGACAGGTCCCGCGCGGAGTAGATGACGTGCAGGTCAACCGCCCGCAGGCCCTGGACGAGTCGGTCGATCTCGCGCTGGGTCGCGGAGCTGATCATCTCGTGCGAGATGACCGCGGCCCGGCCATGCCACCGCTGGAGCCTGGCGAGCAGTGCCGTCCACCTGCTGTCGTCCGCGACAGGTCCGCGGCCCATGGCCTCCTTCATCGCCGGCAGCGTCGGCCGCGGGAACAGCACCCCCTGCCGGGCGAGATGCTCACGGTTGACCGCAAGCAGGCCCTGGAGGTACGTGGTACCCGTCTTGTGCGGTCCGACGTGCAGGTACACGCGCCCGGTCAGACCGGTTCCCCCGGATCGGCGGGGCGGCGCGCCGCCAGGGTCATTCGGCGGATGATGTCGATCGCAACCTCGAGGACCGCTTCGGGGCTGGTGTCCGAGGGGTGCCGTGCCCGCTCGGGCGCCACCGGCTGCGGGACCAGGTCGTCGAGGTCGCCAACGATGTCGTAGCCGCCGTCGCGGAGCTCGGTGATGATCCGAGCGGCGCGTTCGGTGACCCAGCCGAGATCCTCGGCCGGCAGGGTGTACTTGGCCATGTCCGCGCGGGTCTCCAGCTCGCGGCCGAGCCACCTGGTGCGCGACAGCCAGACAGTGCTTGGGACGTCGCCCGCCGACAGCGCCTCATTGATCCGCCGGATCAGTTCCGACTCAGCCGTACCCAGCGAAGGATTGGATCGTGGCGGCACCAAGTCGTGTTCGGACGGGTCGAGGCCCAGCACGGAGCAGAACCGCTGCCACAGCAGCTCCGGCGGGTTGCCAGGTCTCGGCACGGTGACCACGTGCAGGTTCTCGCGTGGCAGGTGCTTGTTCCACCGCAGCAGCAACGCGGCCGCGTCCTGCTCCCGCCAGAACCGCTTGCCCCACGGCGCCTGGCCGTCATCGGGCCGCCGCAGCGAGCTCGCGTACTCCTCCCAGGTGAAGCTGCGGGTGCTGCGCAGGCCGGTCTGCCACATCGCCGGGGCAACCCGAGCAAGGTCCCGGGCGGTGTAGACCACGTGGACGTCGAAGCCCTTTAGCCGTCGGACGAGTCGGTGCGTCTCGGTCTCGGAGGCGGAACCGATCATCTCGTGCGAGATGATGGCCGCCGGGCCGGCCCAGCGGTCGGTCTCGGCGCGGAGCTTCTTCCACTCCCCCTTGACGGCCCGACCGGTCTTGGGCATCACGCCGCGGTTCATCGCCTCTCGGACGGCTCGGCTCTGGGCCTTGAACGTCTGCCTCGGGAACAGCACACCCTGCTCGGCGATGCGGTCGTGGTTGACTGTCAGCAGCCCCTGGACGTACGTGGTGCCGGTCTTGTGCGGGCCGACGTGGATGTACACCCGCTCGGTCATCTGTGCCCGCCCCTTCCGGTCACCACGCGGCGCGCCAGCCGCCTGGCGAGAGTACGGGGGCCCGGTCGGCCGGGACCCTGCGCGGTCGTCGGTGTGATGCCGATCCCGTACGACTCCCGCAGCTGCGCCACCTGGAGCACCATCCCCGCCACCGCGTCCACCCCGACGTCGGCCAGCTCGGGGGCCGGGGTGTCGTCCGGGTGCGCGGAGTCGGCGCGCGGCTCCTCGGGGACGAGCTCGCAGAGGTCGCCGACCACCTGGTAGCCGGCCGCGCGCAGTCCGGTGGTGAGCTGCTCGGCGCGCGACCTCACCTGCTCGAACCGCTTGGTCGGCGGCGCGTACCGGGCGCTGCCCGGCCGTGCGGACAACACCTCCTGAGCGAGCATGGTCTTGACAAAGCGGGCGTACTCGCCGCGGCGGAACATGTCCTGCCTGCGCTCGCCGAGCCGCTCGTTGACCCGGCGTAGGAAGGTCACCTCGGCCGCGCCGAGGGAGGTGTTCGGGCGGGCCACCGTGGTGTCGACCAGCCCCGGGTCGATTCCGAGCACGGCACAGAAACGCCGCCACAACAGGGTCGGGTCGGTACCGGACGGCGGGACGGTGACCACGTGCACCCGCTCCGGCGGCAGCTCGGCACTCCACCGGCGCAGCACGTCCACCGCGTCGTGCACCGACCAGAACCAGCTGCCGACCATGCCGTCCTCGCCCCGATCGAGCACGTCGGCGAGGAACTCCTCGAACGACAGGTGCCGGCCGTGCTTGGTGACCTCCTGCCACTCTGCGCCCAGCAGCCGCCACAGGTCGCGGGCGGTGTACACGACGTGCACCCGCTCGGAGCCGAGCGAGGCCATCGCCCGGGCCACGTGCTGCGGCTTCGCGGCGGCGAAGAACTCGTGTGAGATCACCGAGGTGCCCGGCCAGCCCGCGCTGTCGCCGGCGACCTGGTCCCAGATCCCGGCGGCGCCCGGGCGCGGCTGCTCGCGCAGGTCGAGGCTGGCCCGGTAGTGGTCGTCGTAGCGCCGCCTGGAGAACAGGACTCCGGCAGCGGCGAGGCTGTCGCGGTGGTACCACAACACGTCCTGGAGGAAGGTCGTGCCGGTCTTCGGCGCCCCCACGTGCACGAAGACCGCGCGGTCGAGGTCGTCGCCGCGCTGCACCGGCCGGCGCCTGCGGCGGGTTTCCTGCCCGGGGGTTGCGGTGGCATCGGTCGCCGGGGCCTGACCACGCGCCCGCAGCCGCCGCTCCAGCGGGCCGAGCTCGGCGACCAGGTCGGCCACCGCCCGCACCGAGACGGCCGCCACCTGCGCATCGTCCACCGGCGCAGGTACGACCTCCCGCAGCGCGTCCCGGTCGGGAACCAGGTCGGCGAGATCGCCCGCCACGTCGTGGCCGTTGCCGGCGAGCTCGGCCACGGTGGACCGGGCCCGCTCACTGACGGCGTCGGCGAACCGCGCCGGCAGCGCCAGCCCGCCGGTGTCCCCGGCGCCGGTCGACCCGGCCGCCAGCAGCTTCTCGGCGAGCAGCACCCGCACCACCTGGTCGTAGTGCCGCGGCGTGACCTGATCGGTGCCGCGAGCGTTGTACCGACGCAGCAGCTCGGCCTCCGGGGCCGTGAGCGAGGTGTTGGGGCGAGCGGTGTCCACTCGACCGAGGGACACGTCGAGGCCACAGACTTGGGCGAAGCGCTGCCACAGCAGGTCGCGCGGTCCACCCGGCGGCGGCACGGTCACCACGTGCAGGTGCGCGGCCGGGATGGCGGTACCCCAGCGACGGGCCACGTCCGGCAGGTCGTGCAGCCGCCAGAACCGCTCCGCCTCCCGCCCGGTGCCATCGAGGCATCGGGCCACGAAGTCCTCCAGCGACAGGGCCAACCGGTGCTTGACCTGCTCCTGCCAGCCGGAGACCAGCTGTCGGGCCAAGTCGCGCGCGGTCAGCACGACGTGGACCTCGTAGCCGGGAAAGGACTGGCCCGCCCGCTCGGCGGCGTCGACGTCGGCGGCGGCGAGCAGCTCGCTGGACAGCAGGCCGGTGTGCGCGCCCGACGCCAGCACCGTGCCCGCCAGGCGATCCCAGGTGCCCTCCCAGGCGGGGTCGCGGCGACCGTCCCACGAGGCTCCGCGCAGGTCCATGGTCGCGGCGAAGTGCTCGGCCCGCCGCAGCAGCGGGTAGCACACCCCGGCCTTGGCCAGCTGCGACCGAGCTCGCCACAGCACGTCCTGGACGAAGGTGGTGCCGGTCTTGGGCACCCCCACGTGCAAGAAGACGCGTGCGGTCACGTGCCGCCGCCAAGCAGTCGCCGGCTGCGGGTGAAGGCATGCCGCAACGGCATCGTCCATGGGTGCCGGTCGCTGTAGCGGACCAGCCGGCGGGTGATGCCGCCCCGCTGCCAGGAGTCCAGCTCCGCCCGGACGCGGGCAGCCTGCTCGGTGACATCGGCGCAATGGCGAAGCGTCCCGGCCAGCGCGTCCAGGGCCACCGGCAGCAGGTCGTCGGCCCGCAGCTGCTCGGGTTGCCGGGCCGTGGACGCCGGCGCGGGCAGCAGGTCGGTCAGGTCGCCGACGACGTCGTAACCGGCCACCTTGACCGCCTCGACGAGCTGCTCTGACCGGCACCGGACCCAGTCGTGGTACTCGGGCGGCAGGGTCGGCCGCTCGGACGCAGGGACGGCGCGCCGCGGTGAGACCAGCACCGTCTCGGCCAGCACCCCCCGGACCAGGTCGTCGTAGTGACGGGGTGCCAGCCGCCCGCGCAGGTGAGCGGTGAGCAGCCGCAGCAGCTCGGCCTCCGCCACCCCGAGTGACTCGTTGCGCGGCCCCACCTCGAGATCCAGGTCGAGCCGCTCCAGAGCCGCGGCGCGGGCGAACCGCTCCCACAGGTCATTCGGACCGCTGCGCTGGTGCGGCAGCGTCACCAGGTGCAGCTGCTGGACGGGGACCACCGCGGCCCAGGTCCCCAGCACAGCGGCTGCGTCGTGCAGGCCCCAGAACAGCTCGCCGAATGGGGCCGGGGCGTCCAGCCCGAGCCGCACCAGGTCCCCCACGAACCTCGACAGGGTCACGTCGTGGCGATGCTTGACCTGCTCCTGCCAGTCGGACGGCAGCTGCCGCGCAAGGTCGCGGGCGGTGAACACCACATGCACCTCGCGCGCGGCCGGGCCGGCGAGGGTGTCCACGACCCGACGGCACTGCTCGGGGGTGGCTCCGCCGAGCAGCTCGTTGGAGATCACGACTGAGCCGTCCCACGCCTCGATCCGGGCCGCGACCTGGTCCCACGCCCCGAGCCAGGGTCCGTCCGCCCTTCCACCCCAGGACATCTCGCGTACGTCGAGCGTTGCGTGGAAGTGCTCGGCCGGACGCTGGAGGGGGTAGAGCACCCCCGCGGCTCGCAAGGCCGCACGGTTGCGCCACAAGACGGCCTGCAGGTAGGTGGAGCCGGTCTTAGGGGCACCGACGTGGACGACGGCGCGCGGCGCAGGCTCGGGAGCGAGCACCGGGTCAGTCCCTCGCCACGACCTGGCGGACCCTGCCGGCGACCCTGCGGGCCAGCGACCTACGCCCGCCTCGGCCGGATCTGCCCCTGACGCCACCCTTGCCGCCACTCTTGCCGCCACCTTTGCGAGCGCCCTCAGCGGTGGGCACGGTGCGCCGCTTGCCGCGTCGCCACGCCTTGCGGCGGTGCGCACCGTCGGCCTGCATGGTGAGAAGCAGCGCCGCCATCGACGTCACCGCGGCGCGCGCCACGTCGTCGGTCGACGAGTCCTCGGGCAGGAAGGTCGCGCCCGCTGAGGTGTTCACCGACAGCTCGTCGAGACTGCCCACCACGTCGTAGCCGCCGGCAGTCAACGCGGTCGTCACCTCGGCGGCGCGAGCCGCCATCTCGGCCAGCGCCGGGGCGGGCAGCCGAATCTTGCCGCCGGAGCCGCGGTGGCGGATGAGCTCCTCGTTGAGGAAATGCTTGACCAGCGGCGCGTGGGCCACCTTCTTCATCCGGCCGCCGAGCTCTGCGTTGACCCGACGCATCAGCTCGGCATCGGCGGGGTCGAGGCCGGGGTTTGCCCGGACCTGGCTGGTGTCGAACTGCTCGGGGTCCGGCAGCAGCAGCGACCCGAACCGGCGCCACAGCTCGTCCGGCGGCGCACCGGACGGGGGCAGCGTGACCAGGTGGATGCGGTGGGCGGGGAACTGGCTCTCCCACCGCTGCACCAGCTGCCGAGTGTCGTGGACGCTCCAGAACACCTGCCCGTAGTGGTGCACGTGCGGCTGGGACAGCTGGTCTAGGAACTCTGTCATGGTGAAGTCCTTGCCGTTCTTCACCTGCTCCTGCCAGACCGCGGGGACGAGCCGACCGAGGTCGCGAAGGGTCAGAACCGCATGCACCTCGGCGTCACCGAACGAGCGCGCCGCGCGCGCGACCTGGTCCTCGTCGCAGAAGGCCATCCACTCACACGAGATCACCGCCGTACCAGACCACTTGCGCACCTCCGCCGCGAGCCGGTCCCAGGCCCCGCTGGTCGCCGTCCTGCCGCCGCGGCGCGGACGGCCCCGCAGGTCGCTGGCCGCCTCGAAGTGCGGCGCTGGGCCGTTGCCGGGCACCAGCACACCAGCCCGCTTCAACTGGCGCTGGTTGGTACGCAGAACCGATTGCAGGTATGTGGTGCCGGTCTTAGGCGGCCCGATGTGCAGGAAGACGCGTCGCGGCACGGGGAGACCATACCCACAGCGATAGGCTACGAAGCGTAACGCCGCCGACCGAAGGACGTAACGTGAACGGACAAGCCGTGGAGCGGGAGACGCCCTCGGGTGAGCGGGTGCTGCAGCGGGTCGTGCTCCCGCTGGACGCCGACCACGACATCCTTCCCCTGTACATCGAGTCCGCTGTGAACCAGGGCGCCGACGAGGTACGGACCGGTGCCCTGGCCGGTGCGCAATCCGGTGGCCAGTCCGACGCGGGCGACTCCGCGCCGCCAGCGGACAACGCCGTCGGCGGCTCCCAGGGTGCGCCGGTGTCCGCCTCCTCGACCGTGACCGGGCGGCACAGCCTGTCCGTGCGCGACGGCGACATCTTGTCCTTGGGGTCGTACTTCAACGCCTTCCCCGCCGGGTACTGGCAGCGCTGGAGCACCATCACGGCGGTACGGCTGCGGCTGCGGCTGGTCGGCGCGGGTGCGGTGATCGTGCAGCGGACGACCTCCAAGGGCTACGTGATGAGGGTCGAGTCCCGCCAGGTGCGGTGCACCGAGCCGGAGACAGTCGAGTTCGACCTGCCGCTGAAGACGTTCATAGACGGCGGCTGGTACTGGTTCGACCTGGCGGCCGACGGTGCGCGACTGCAACTGCTGACCGGTGAGTGGGTGGCCGACACCGACCGAACCACGCAGGGGACGGTCACCATCGGGATCACGACCTTCAACCGGCCCACGTTCTGCGTCGACCAGCTGGAGTCGCTCGGCAACCAGCCGGAGGTGCTCGCGATCCTCGACGAGATCCTGATCGTCGACCAAGGGACCCAGAAGGTCGTGGACGACCCACGGTACGCCGGAGCGGCGGAACGGCTCGGCGGCAGGGTGCGCGTGGTCGACCAACCCAACCTGGGCGGCTCCGGCGGCTTCTCGCGGGCGATGGACGAGACGGTGATCAAGGGCGACAGCACCTACTGCCTGTTGCTCGACGACGATGTTGTCTCCGAGCCGGAGGGGATCTTGCGGGTGGTCACGTTCGCTGACCTCGCCCGCACCTCGACCATCGTCGGTGGGCAGATGCTCAGCCTGTACTCCCGCTGCGTGCTGCACGCCTACGGCGAGGCCGTGGCGCAGTATCGCTGGTTCTGGGGGCCGGCCCCGGGAACCTTCCACGGCATGGACTTCGGTCGCCAGAGCCTGCGGTCGACACCCTGGCTGCACCGCCGCGTCGACGTTGACTACAACGGCTGGTGGATGTGCCTGATCCCGGCCGACGTGATCCGCAAGGTCGGCCTGTCTGTGCCGATGTTCATCAAGTGGGACGACGCCGAGTACGGCATGCGGGCTCGCGACGCCGGGTTCCCCACCGTCACCTTGCCGGGGGTGGCCGTCTGGCACGTGCCGTGGCACGAGAAGGACGACACGGTCGACTGGCAGGCGTACTTCCACCGCCGCAACCGGATCGTCGCCTCTCTGCTGCACTCGCCGTACGACCACGGCGGCCGGCTGATCGTCGAGAGCTTCGACATGCAGATCAAGTACCTGCTGGCGATGCAGTACTCCGCCGCCGAGCTGGGCCTGATGGCAATCGAGGACGTGCTCGAGGGTCCAGGCCGGCTGCACCGCGACGTCGCCCGGCGGATTCCCGAGCTGCGGGCGCTGCGCAAGGGCTACCCGGACGCGCAGATGGCCAACGACCTCGAGGACTTCCCGCCCCCGCGCCGGCCCAAGCCCCCGCGCAAGGGCAAGACGCCCACTGCGCCCGAGACCCCGCTAGGCCTGTTACGCAACGTCGCCCTCGGGGCGCTGAGTCAGCTCAAGCCGGTGCGGGAGACGTCGCGGCGCAACCCGGAGATCGCGCTGCCGCACCTGTACCAGCACTGGTGGCGGCTGGCCCGGGTCGACAGCGCCCTGGTCTCCAGCGCCGACGGCTCCAGCGCCGCCTGGTATCAGCGGGACAACGAGCAGTTCCGCAACCTGCTGGCCCGCTCGGTGACTTTGCACCTGCGACTGTGGCGGCAGTGGTCGGCCCTCACCGAGACGTACCGCACAGCGCTGCCGGAGGTGTCGTCGGCGGAGTCGTGGCGGCACACCATCGAGCACTTCGCCGAGCTGGACGGCAGTGAGACCGGCAGTACTGAGACCGGCAGTACTGAGACCGGCAGTACTGAAACCGGCAGTACTGAGACCGGCAGCACTGGGACCGGCAGCACTGGGACCGGCAGCATTGGGACCGGCAGCGCCACCTGAGCCCCTCGGGCCCAGGTGGCGCTCAGCCACACAGGAACCGGCGTCAGTTCTGGTCGAGCGGCAGCGCCACGTCAACCACCGCCGCGCCGTTCCCGAACCGACCGACCTCGGTCAGCAGGCCGGTGAGTGGGGCCAGCCGGTACAGCTTGTGGGCCTCGCCCGGAATCTTGATGGTCGCGAAGAACACGTTCGCGTCGGTGCGGCCGTCATCGTTAAGCCCGCTGTAGACGTCGATGTCGCCGCGAGCCTGCGCGTCGACCCCGATGCCGCCGGTCGGATTCAGCGTGCCGTTGTTCGCCGGCGCCTGGATGGCGATCCGGTCGAGATCGGTGTCGACGTCGAACAGCGTGGTCCCGGTTGTGGTGTCCAGGTCGTTGTTGGTGTAGGCGGCCATGGTGACGCCGGTCGCCGGTGTGGGCGTGGTCGCGGGGGGTACCGGCGGGTTCGTCAACGGTGTGTCGACGGTGGTGGTGTCGGTGGGAAAGCTGTGCCGGAGGTTCTGGGTGTCGTCGGAGATGATCCGCAGCGCGTCGGCCGCCGGGTTGAAGTCGACCCCGAACTCCTCGCCGGACAGCGGCACGGTGAGCTCCGACACCTCGGTCGCCACCGCGGTCCTGCGGGTGATCGTGTAGATGTTCCCCGCATCGCCGACGCCGTACAGCAGGCCGTCCTGCACTCGGAAGTCGATGCCGATCAGGGTCTCGCCTGCGGCCAGCCCGGTGACCGGACCGACCCGGTTGAGGGCGGCCGGGTAGGCGGCCGGGAAGCGGACCAGCACGTCGCTCTGGGTGACGCCGAAGACCCGGAGATTGGTGGTGTGGGTGCGGACGTCTGCGGCGACCGAGCCGGTGGGCACGACCAGCGCCGCCGCGGCGGCAGTGGTCGCGGCGGCTACCGCGATCAGGCGTGGACGGCTCAGCACCATTGCGACTCCTTGAGACTCGAAAGGCTCGCGCCCCCCTGGAGTCGCGCGGTCACTGAGTGTAGGCAGATACGCCGCCAATGGGAAATACCCGGTCAAGTCTGGACGGTTCACCCATCGCGCAACCGGTCGTACACGACCACGCCGTCGACCGCTGTCAGATCCACCTGCGCCTGGTCGATGGCCGCCGGTGGACCGGCGAAGATGTCCCGGTCGAGCACGACCAGGTCGCCGCGGGCACCGGGGCGGAGCACACCAGCCTCGTCGTCGTGGGTGGTGTAGGCCGATCCCGCGGTGTAGGCACGCAGGGCGGTCGCCAGGTCCAGCGCCTGCTCGGGCAGCAGCGGCGGCCCATCCGTGCCTGGTTCGGCTCGGGTGACCGCCACCTTCACCGCCTGCAACGGGTCAGGCGTGCTGACTGGCCAGTCCGAGCCGCACGCCAGCCGGGTGCCGAGGCGGTGCAGGTCGCCGAACGGGTACTGCCAGCCAGCGCGCTCGGCACCGAGGAACGGCAGGGTGAGCTGGTCCATCTGCGGCTCGTGGCAGGCCCACAGCGCCTGCATGTTCGCCGTGACGTCGAGCGCAGCGAAGCGCCCGAGGTCGTCGGGATGCACCAGCTGCAGGTGGGCTAGGTGGTGCCGCCCGCCCGATGCGCCGTTCGCGCCCCGCGCCGCCTCGAACGCGTCCAGGGAGTCACGGACCGCCCGGTCACCGATCGCGTGCACATGCACCTGGAAGCCGGCCGCGTCGAGGGCGACCACGGCCGCACGCAGCGCGCCGGCGTCGACGAAGCCGTTACCGCTGTTGCGGGTGGGGCCGCCGTGACCGTCAAGGTAGGGCTCGCGCAGGGTCGCGGTGAACGACTCGACGACGCCATCGACCATGATCTTGACCGCCAACGGCCGGAAGCGTCCCGCCGCACCGGCACGGCGCCGTTCGGCCAGTCCGGCGAGCTGCTCCACGCCGCGCTCGCGCTCCCACCACAGCGCGCCGGTCACCCGTGCGGTCAGCCGCTGTTCGCGGGCGGCCCGGACATAGACCCCGAAGACGTCTCCCGAGCCGGCGTAGTCCCCCACGATCGCGTCCTGCCAGGCCACCACTCCGTACGCGTGCAGCTCGGTCTGCGCCAACAGCAGGGCCCGCAGCTGCTCGTCCTCGGTCGGCGGTGGCACCATCCGACCGACCAGGTCCATCGCTGCCTCGTGCAGCATTCCCGTCGGGGCCCCCGACGCGTCCCGCTCGATGCGCCCGTCGGCGGGGTCGACGGTGGCGGCGTCGATCCCTGCCAGCTTCAGGGCCCGGCTGTTGACCCAGGCACCGTGGCGGTCCCTGTTGGGCAGGTAGACGGGCCGGTCGGCCACCGCCCGGTCCAACGCCGAGGCGGTGGGCAAACCGCCTGGGAAGCCCGACATCGACCAGCCGCCGCCGAGCACCCAGTCGGCGCCGGGCCGGCTCCGCGCGTAGGCGGCAACGGCGTGAACGTACGCGTCCTGCTCGTCAGTCACCTGCGACAGGTCGCACCGCAACCGGTCGAGGCCGGCCTGCACCGGGTGCACGTGAGCGTCGATGAAGCCGGGCACCGCGAGACGACCCTCGAGGTCGACGACGCGAGTGGACGAGTCGATGAGGGCCTCGGCCTCGGTGTCGACAGCCACCACACGCCCGGCGTCCAGCGCGACAGCGCGGGCGTCGGGCCGGTCGGACCGACCTGTCCAGACCGGGCCGCCACGAGCCACCAGGTCGACCACGACGGCAGGCTAGTGCCCCTAGCCTCGAGCAGTGCCCCGCCGGTTCGCAGTCATGCTCGCCGCCGTCCTCGCTGGGACCTTGATCGGCGCCGCGGCGCTGTTCTGGCTGCCGGCCCGTGACGTCCGGGACGCATCGCGACCCCCTGCCGCGTCACCCCTGCGCCTCGATGCTCCGGTTGAGCGGTACGTGGCGCTCGGGGACTCATTCACAGCCGGTCCGCTGATCCCCTACGTCGACCGGAGCTCGACTGCCTGCCTACGCTCGAGCGCGAACTATCCGGCAGTGCTGGCCAGTTGGTTGCGGGCCGGAACGGTCGTCGACGTGAGCTGCTCAGGGGCCGACACCACAGATCTCGCCGGACGGCAGCTGGTCGCCGTCACCACGTCCACCGACCTGGTCACCATCGGGATCGGCGGCAACGACTTCGGCATCTTCGGCACCGTGGTGTCCCGCTGTCCCGCACTGGCGGCAGCCGACCCCACCGGGGCTCCGTGCCGCGAGGCCTTCACCCTGGCCGACGGCACCGACCGTCTGCTGAGCCGGATGGGCCGGCTCGAGCAGCGCCTGCTCGACCTGCTGGCCGAGGTCGGGCGTCGTGCCCCGGACGCGGCCGTGGCCGTTGTCGGGTATCCACGCTTGGTGCCTGCGCGTGGGCGGTCGAGCGGTCGCACCTGTCCGGAGCTGCCGTTCGCGACCGGCGACTACCGCTGGGCCGACCGGGTCGAGCGTGCCCTGAACGCCACCCTCGCCAGGGCGGCGGGACGCTCAGGCGCCGCCTACGTCGACACCTACCGCGGGTCGCGGGGCCACGACGCCTGCGCCGGCGACGCGGCGTGGGTCAACGGGCAGGGTTCGGTCCCGACCCGGGCCCTGGCCTACCACCCGTACTCGGAGGGGATGGTCGCCGCGGCCACGGCCGCGTACGAGACGGTGACCGGTCGGCAGCCGACCGGATCGATGCTCCGACGAGCCGAAGTCCTGGCGCAGCGGCGTCCGCCAGGAACGTTGACCCTCCGCGGTCAGCGGGTCATAGCGGCACTGCTCGGCGCGTCTGCTCCACGTCGGTAGCCATCTGGGCAACGAGCGCGTCGACGTTGTCGAAGCGTTCCTGGCCGCGCAGGTGGGCGGTGAAGGCTATCCGCACGGGAACGCCGTAGAGCTCGAGGTCGTCGCGGTCGAGCACGTAGGCCTCGATCCGGCGAGCGACCCCGGCGAAGGTCGGGTTGGTCCCCACGCTGATGGCGGCCGGAAGCTCCGGCGCATCGGGCCGGTCGAGGCGCCGCAGCGTGCCGGCGTAGACGCCGTCGGCGGGCACCACGACCGTGCTCGGGGCGGGCACGTTGGCGGTTGGGTAGCCGAGCGCGCGGCCGCGATGGTCACCCTCGACGACGACCCCGTCGACGGCGTGATCCCTTCCGAGCACACCGGCGGCGGCTCCCATGTCACCGCGGGCGACGGCGTTCCGCGCTGCGGTGGACGACCACCGCGCCTGCCCGGCGCCGACACCCAGCTCGACCGGCTGAACGCCGAACCCGAGCGCCGAACCATCGGTACGCAAGGTGTCGACGGTACCGGCGGCGCGCGCCCCATAGCGGAAGTTGGCGCCGACGACTACAGCTCCAGCATGCAGAGCACCGAGGAGAACCCGGCGTACAAACTCTCCCGGTGACCAGGCGGCCACAGAGCGGTCGAAACCCAGGACGAGGACGTGGTCGGCACCGGCCCCGGCGAGCAGCTCGAGGCGACGCTCGAGCGGCGTTAGCTGAGGCGGTGCTCGGTCGGGGGCAAGAACCGCCATCGGGTGCGGATCGAAGGTCACCGTCACCACCGGCGCCCGCCCGTCCCTACGGCCGCCGAGGTCCCACGCGGCTCGTCTCGCCTGGTCGAGCACGGTCCGGTGCCCGAGGTGCACTCCGTCGAAGTTCCCGATGGTCACGACGGTGGGCCCGTCGACCTGGACGGTGCGAAGGTCGCGCCACACGGTCACGGGCGGGCCTTGCGGCGCGAGTCCTCGGCGCCACGCTGGGCTTCGGACCTGGTCAGCGTGACTGCCCCCGCGATGGTGAGCAACAGGCCGAGTACGGCGCCGAACAGCCATCCGGTGCGAATCTCGTCGCCGAGGGCCACGACGCCGACGACGGCCGGCGTGAAGGTCTGCAACACGACCATGGGCGCGGTGGCAGCCGTGACATCGCCGCGCTGCAGGGCCAGGGAGTACAGCAGGAACGCCAGCGCACCGGCGACCGGGAGCAGATAGGCGACCGGGGACGACAAGATGGACGACGCCGACAGCTCGGGCAGCAGTCGCGCGCACAACGCGGTGGTGGCGAAACCCAGCCCGGCGAGCACACTGAGCGACGCGGTGACCGCCGGGCCCCGGCCCCGGCTGAGGGCTGCCCCCACCACCCCGACCGCCGCTACTCCGACCACCAGCGCGATGCTCAGCCCACCGGTCGCCCGTTCCGTGCCCGTCGTACCGGCCGCCGCGGTGAGCAGGGCCAGCCCGACGCACACCCCGGCCACGGACCACCAGTGCGCCGGGCCGAGCCGCTCGTGGAAGATGCGGACGGCGAGCAGCGCCGTGACGGCAAGCCCGGCGGCGATCCCCGCCTGGGCCAGGAAGAGCGGGAGCAGTCGCAGGGCGACCAGGTGCAGC
>Ga0183260_10001264_pt1 | contig 21409 bp, 17 predicted proteins | sample AntDrymUQ4972206_2_FD_129768 | JGI IMG/M metagenome (GOLD analysis project Ga0183260, IMG submission 129768) | Polar desert sand microbial communities from Dry Valleys, Antarctica - metaG UQ497 (22.06) (version 2) (version 2) | ecosystem: Environmental > Terrestrial > Soil > Desert | place...
CTCAACGCCGACCAGTCAGCACGACCCCTTGCGTGAATGCCCGCTGGGCTAGAAAGAACACGATGATGCAGGGAAGCAGGGCGAGTAAGGACGCGGCCATCAGATGGGCCCACTGGGTGTTGTAGATGTCCTTGTAGAAGTTGAGCCCGAGCGGCAGTGTGTACTTGCTTTGGTCGGTGATGTAGAGAAGTGGGCCCAGGAAGTCGTTCCACACGTGGACGAACTCCAGCGCTGCGACCACCGAGATCGCCGGCCACGACTGCGGGATGATCACTCTGAGCAGGATCGACAGAAAGCTGTGACCTTCTACTCTGGCCAGCTCCTCCTGCTCACGCGGAATCGTTAGAAAGTACTGACGTAGCAGGAAGATGTTGAAGGCGCCTCCTCCCAGCCAGGCAGGGACGGTCAGTGGAAGATAGCTGCCTACCCACCCCAGTTCTTTGAAAAGGAGGAATGACGGGACCAGCGTCACCTCGCCGGGCAGCATGATGGCTGCGACCACCAGCAGGAACAGCCAGCGCAAGCCGGGGGCGCGCATCCGGGCAAAGGCGTAGGCCACCGCCGTCGAACTCACCACCGCGCCGACGACGACAGGGATGGCCACGATCAAGGAGTTGAGCGCATAGCGCCAGAACGGGACGAGCGAGACCGCTTCGCGGTAGTTCTCCGGGCGAACGGTCGACGGCACCCACTCGATCGGAGCGCGAAACACCTCCGACTCAGGCTTGAGCGATGTGGACAACATCCAGGCCAGCGGGAGCAGTACGGCGACCGCGCCGGCGAAGATGACCACCGCGGAAAGCCGGCGAGCCCAGAGCCCGGTGGGACGCGGCCCCAACACGCCGGTCGTGACGGCCATCACGACCTGTCTCCTGGCGCGCCGGCTTCGTAGTACACCCACCGTCGAGAGGAGCGAAACACCAACAGCGTGAGGGCGAGCAGCAACGCGAACAGGATCCACGCCAACGCTGATGCATAGCCGACACGGAAGTAGCGAAAGGCGTTGCGGTAGAGGTACAGCGTGTAGAAGAGGCTGGCGTTGGCTGGGCCTCCCTCGGAGATGACGAAGGCCTGGGTGAATGTCTGGAAGTTGCCGATGATCCCAAGTACGAGGTTGAGGAAGATGGCCGGGGTCACAAGCGGGATCGTGATGCGGAAGAGCCGTCGAAGGGGTCCAGCCCCGTCGACAGCAGCGGCTTCATACAGGTTGGTGGGAATCCGCTGCAGGATCGCGAGGTAGATGAACGCGCTGCGGCCCACCCCCCATAAGCTCATCAGCACAAATGCGGGGATCACCCAGGTCGTGGAGTACACCCAGTCGATGGCCGGTAGTCCGACGAGTTCCAGGAGCCCGTTGGCCAGTCCGCCGCTTGGCTGGAAGATCCAGAGCCAGAGCAGGGAGACCGCAACCCCGGAGACCGCAGCGGGTAGGTAGTAGATCGTGCGGATAGCACCGATTCCGCGAAATCCGGTATTCAGCAGCAGAGCCAGAGCCAAGCCGACTACCAGGTCCAAAGCTACTGCGAGCGTCGCGTAGTAGGAGGTGACCCGCAGCGACTGCATCACCAAGGGATCGTCCGCCAGTGCTTTGCGGTAATTCTCGATCCCCACGAACGACGTGCCAGTCGTGCTCACCAGGTTGTAGTCCGTAAACGACAAGATCAGCGATGCCAGCATCGGGCCTAGCGTGAGGCCGACGAAGCCGATGACCCACGGGCTGATGAACCAGTAGGCGACAACCGCTTCACGCTGAGATGCTGTCAGGCGACGCACCCGAGTCGTCGGCACGGCCGTCACCGCTCACTTGTCAAGAAGGCAGCTCGTTTTCCTCGAACCACCCGTCCACGAGCGCTTGCGCTGCCTGCTGGTACTTCGGCAGCTGCTCCGCTGCCGTGGCCTCGCCCAGGGCGACTGGGTCGAGGAACTGCCCCCCGAGGTCGCCGACCTCCGTGAAGGCCGGGAACCAGCCCTCTTGGTTGACGGAGTAAGGAAAGGCATCCAGGAAGAGTTGGAGGTCGACGCCGGGAAAGTCGCCTTTGAGCTCATCCAGGAAAGCGCCTTGCTCACTCTTGAGTGGCGACATCGCGCCGTAGCCCTTGGTAGACAGCTTTCGTGCGTTCTCCGGCTCCACAAGGAGGAATTGCAGCGCTTCGAACGCCTCGTCGGGTTGACTGCTCGCCGCCACAATGGCGCCAACGTCGAGGTTTAAGGTAGAAACCAGCCGCTCCGGACCTCTCGGCCATGGGGCGACATCCCACTCGAACTCGTTGCCCAGGCCGTACGACTGCAAATCGCAGCCGCACATGTCGATGATGGCGATCTTCCCGGACTTCCACGCCGCCAGCTGGGGGTCGTCTGCCCCCGACGCGACCCCCGCCGCAAGTTGGTCACTGGCGAGCACGTGGTGCACGTTGGTCAGGTCGGCACCGAACTGAGTGCCGGCGATGTTTTCCGGCGAATCGAGCAGGAGCTTACGGGACTCGGGATCGTACTTCTGAGCGCCATACCCGAGGGCCATCAGACCGGTGTCCCAGTGTCCGAGGCCGAACTGCACAATGTTGTCCGGGTCGAAACCGGCCTCCGCTGCATTGCGCCCGCTCGAGTCAAGAGTGAGCGCCTTGGTTACTTCGAGGAGCGTGTCGTAGTCCCAACCGGGTGCATTCCACTGTTGCGGGGGCTCGTCGACTCCGACCGCAGCGAACAGGTCCTTGTTGTAGGCGATGGTGTGCGTAAAGACCGCCGCCGGCACACCGATGATGACGTCGGATTCGGGGCCGTAGTAGTTCGCCGCCTTGGCAGCGCTCACCGCCGCATCGACGAACAGGCCGAGATCTACGTCCGCATCGCGAAGATGGCCGGCCAGATCTAGCCACACTTTTTGGTCAAGGTAGAGCGACAGGCCGAAAATGCCGGTCGGCAAGATGATGTCGGGAGGGGTGCCTGCAGCGATGAGCACCCCGAGCTGGCGTTGCGCCTCTTCACCGTCTGGTATGCGTCGGAACGAGATCGGGCTGCCACCGCCCGCCTCGAATGTCTTGGCGAGTTCCTCCTGAGTGGGGATCTGCTCCGGTGCATTGCCGGTGCCGAACCCGACAAGTATGTCGAGAGCGTCGCCGCCTGCCGATTCAGTTTTCGGCTCAGAGTCGCTGCAGCTTGCCAGCAGCGCCGGCCCGAAGGCGAGAGTCGGTGTGAGGTACGCGGCGCGCTGCAGCAGCTGCCGTCGGGTCAGGCCTGGCAAATCCTTCTCCTTGATCGAGTGGTGGTCAGCGTAGGGCGGGACTTCGATCAATTAAAAGGTCTGCCACCTGTGTTGGCACCTTGAGGTTATTGGCTGCGGTTCTTGTTTGTCGTGGCTACCCGAGGTCTCGGCGCCGCAGAGCGGAAGACCCGTCGGTCGTATCGTGGAGACGAAGGGACTCGAACCCTCAACCCCTGCCTTGCAAAGGCAGTGCTCTGCCAGTTGAGCTACGTCCCCGAGCGGAGTCGAGGGGAGGAGAAAACGGTCAGCGAGGCAGGTCAGTAGCTGGAGTCACCGGGTCAGTTGCCTCTGACCACAATGCTGCCTCGTTGTCGCTCCTGCTGGCCATCTTGTCGCGAACCACCTTGGCGATCGCGCCGACGATGACAAGGCTCAGCAACTTCTTGATCATCCGCTCTCCTCCTGTGCAATTGCCGAAGTGGGCCTAAGAGGACTTGAACCTCTGACCTCTTCCTTATCAGGGAAGCGCTCTAACCGTCTGAGCTATAGGCCCGGGTGCCGGGGACAACGACCGCCGACGAAGGCTACCCCATCGTTAACGGGGCTCCCAAACGAGTTGGTAGGGCAGCCGGCGGCGGGATCCGTGGTCAGCGCAGGTCCTCGGCGAGAGTCACCTCGAGACCCCCCAGGAGCGAGGCGGCCATGTTGTAGATGAAGGCACCAAGCGTTGCCAGGGCGGTGAGCAACACCACATTGATGGCCGCGATCAGCAAGGTGATACCCATGACGCGATCCATGCCGACATACTCCTTGACGTCGAAGGGCTCCTTCTGCTTCACGAGATTCTGGATGGTGGAGTTGACGTTGTCCCAAAGTCCAGAAGCGGCCAGGATGGAAAAGATCAAGAAGACCGCCACAACACACATCACGCCGAAGGCGATCGCCAACAAGAACGACACCTTGGTCACAGACCAAGGGTCCAGCCGCACCATTCGGAGCTTGGCACGACGCACTGCTCGCGGCTTGCGGGAGGGCTCGCTCCGCTCGTCCCTTTTCGTCGGGGTAGGCGTCTTGGCGCCGGCAACCCCGCCTGACGACGGCTGGACGACGGTGGGAGCAGTGTCGGGGTTGCGTGCCGGCTGGCCACCCACGGGTCGGCCCGTCCGGAGCGGAGGGGAACCCGGCTGACCTGGCGTTGTCGAGGAGCTACCGAGAGGACGGGCGCCGATCACGCCCGGCCTCGACCTGCCGCCGGAAGGGGTGGACTCGTCGTACGGGCCACTTGGTGCCAGTGGCTTCTGGTTACCCGGGTTTGTCATCGAGCCTCATCCTCCTACGAATCTGCCGAATCGTCTGCGGCCGCATCCGATCCTCGCACCTCATCAATACCGCCTGCTGACGACCCTGCGCCGGCTGCTGTTGTCTCACCAGACCCTGCCGGGACCTCTTCCCCACTGTCCTCGGAAGCCTCCGAACCAAGGTGCCCGTCAGGCACCTCACCCAACAACTGCGCATCCACGTCCCGCTCAGTGTTTCGAGAGATGGCGACGACCGAGTCCGAGCCGCTCACGGTGACGAACTTCACCCCCATGGTGTCACGCCCTTTGGCGGGGACGTCACGAGCGGCCGACCGCGTTACTTGGCCACTCGCTCTGATGGCCATGACCTCATCGCTGGCGGTGACCACGATGGCTCCCACGAGTGAGCCTCGTTCATCTGCAAGCTTCATCGCCTTGATGCCGACGCCTCCGCGCCCCTGCAACCGGTAGGCGCTGACCTCGGTGCGTTTGGCGAAGCCACCATCGGTCGCGGTGAAGACGTACAGGGCGCGTGGCTCATCGCCGGTGTCGGCCTCGATGACGGACATGGACAGCAGCTCGTCGCCGGGGCGGAACCTCATCCCGGTGACGCCTGAGGTGGCCCGACCCATCGGACGCAGCTGCGAGTCACCGGCGCGAAAGCGCACCGCCTGGCCCTTTCGCGACACCAGCAGCAGATCGTCATCAGCAGTGACGAGCTCAGCGCCGATCAACTCGTCGTCATCGTCGCGGAAGTTGATGGCGATGACACCCGCCTGGCGTGGCGAGTTGTACTCGCTGAGCCTGGTCTTCTTGACCAGGCCACGACGGGTGGCCAGCACGAGGAAGGGGGCAGAGTCGTAGTCGCGAATGGCCAGCACTTGGGCAATCTGCTCGTCGGGCTGGAAGGACAGCAGCCCAGCCACGTGTCCTCCCTTGGCGTCACGAGCCGACTCGGGCAGGTGGTACGCCTTGGTGCGGTACACCCGGCCAGCCGTCGTGAAGAACAGCAGCCAATGGTGGTTCGTCGACGAGAAAAAGTGCTCCACCAGGTCGTCGCCGCGAAGCGAGGCGCCTCTCACTCCCTTGCCGCCACGTTTCTGCAACCGGTACAGATCTGCTTTGGTGCGTTTGGCGTATCCCCCGCGAGTGATGGTGACGACGATGTCCTCGTCAGGGATGAAATCCTCCATCGACAGGTCGCCGTCAGCAGCAATGATCTGGCTGCGACGATCGTCGCCGTACTTGTCCACGATCGCGGCCAGCTCTTCGCTCACGATTGTGCGCTGGCGCTCCTCGCTCGCCAAGATGTCCTTGAGGTCCGCTATCCGCTCTTCGAGAACGCGCAGGTGGTCAATGATCGCCTGCCGCTCCAACGCAGCCAGCTTGCGAAGCTGCATGTCGAGAATCGCGCGGGCTTGCAGCTCGTCGATCTCGAGCAACGTGATCAAACCGTCACGTGCCTCTTCGACTGTCTGGCTACGCCGGATCAGCGCGATGACCTCGTCCAGTGCGTCGAGCGCCTTGGCGAGACCACGATAAATGTGTGCCTCTTCCTCGGCCTTGCGCAGGCGGTAGCGGGTCCGGCGTTGGATGACGTTGATCTGGTGCGCGATCCAGTTGCTGATGAACTGGTCGAGTGTCAAGGTCCGCGGGACATCGTCGACAAGCGCCAGCATGTTGCAGCTGAAGTTGTCCTGCAGCTGGGTGTGCTTGTAGAGGTTGTTGAGCACGACCCGCGCGATGGCGTCCCGCTTGAGTATGACGACCAGCCGTCGTCCGGTTCGCGCCGACGAGTCGTCTCGCACATCGGCGATCCCCTGGACCTTGCCTGAGTCGGCCAGCTCGGCGATCTTGTAGGCCAGGTTGTCGGGGTTGACCTGATAGGGCAGCTGGGTGATCACCAAGGTGGTGCGGCCCTTGTTGTCTTCTTCTACGTCGACGATGGCTCGCATCGTGACCGAACCTCGGCCGGTGCGGTACGCCTGCTCGATGCCCTGCCTGCCGACGATCAGCGCACCCATCGGGAAGTCCGGACCATTGATGCGTTCCAGCAGGGCCTCGAGCAGCTCGGCGCGCGAGGCGTCAGGGTGAGCAAGCGACCACTGCACCCCGTCCGCCACCTCACGCAGGTTGTGCGGGGGGATGTTGGTCGCCATGCCGACGGCGATGCCGGCTGATCCGTTCACCAGCAGATTGGGGAACCGGGCCGGCAGCAGCACCGGCTCCTCGCTGCGGCCGTCGTAGTTTGGCCGGAAGTCGACGGTGTCTTGCTCGATGTCGCGCACCATCTCCATGGCGAGCGGTGCCATCTTGCACTCGGTGTACCTCATTGCGGCGGCGGGATCGTTGCCCGGGGAGCCGAAGTTGCCCTGCCCCGACACGAGCGGTGCGCGCATCAGCCACGGCTGGGTGAGGCGCACCAAAGTGTCGTAGATCGCAGTGTCGCCGTGCGGGTGGTATTGGCCCATCACGTCGCCGACGACGCGCGAGCACTTCGAAAAGCCGCGGTCGGGGCGGTAGCCGCCGTCGTACATCGCGTAGAGAACGCGCCTGTGCACCGGCTTGAGCCCGTCACGAACATCCGGGAGCGCCCGACCGACGATCACTGCCATCGCGTAGTCGATGTAGGACCGCTGCATCTCGGTCTGCAGCTCGACCGGCTCGATGCGGCCGGGTCCGTTGGGAGTGGTGGTCACGTCGTCAGTCACCAGGAGTCCTCTAGCTTCTCGGGCGGAGTGCTTGCTTCGGTCGTGGATTCACAACAGGTATGACGGTCTGGCGGGCAACGGCTCAGATGTCGAGGAAGCGGACATCTTTGGCGTTGCGCTGGATGAAGGACCGGCGTTGCTCGACGTCCTCGCCCATCAAGATGGAGAAGATCTCGTCGGCCTGGGCCGCGTCGTCGAGGGTCACCTGGAGCAGCACGCGGTTGTCGGGATCCATGGTGGTCTCCCACAGCTCGTCGGCGTTCATCTCGCCGAGCCCCTTGTAACGCTGAATGTTGTTCTCCTTGGGCAGTCGTTTGCCCGCCGCAAGACCTGCCGCCGTCAGGGCGTCCTTCTCACGATCTGAATAGACGAACTCATGGTGGTGCGGACTGCTCCACTTGAGCCGGTAGAGCGGTGGCTGGGCCAGATAGACGTAACCCGCCTCGATCAGCGGCTTCATGAACCGGAAGAGCAGCGTGAGCAGCAGTGTCCGGATGTGATGTCCGTCGACGTCTGCATCCGCCATCATCACGATCTTGTGGTAGCGGCACTTGTCGAGGTCGAAGTCCTCGTGGATGCCAGTCCCGAGTGCAGAGATGATGGCTTGGACTTCCGTGTTCGCGAGCACCCGATCAATCCGAGCCTTCTCGACGTTCAAGATCTTGCCGCGGATGGGCAGAATGGCCTGGATCCGCGGGTCTCGCCCACCCTTGGCCGAGCCCCCTGCTGAGTCGCCCTCGACGACGAAGACCTCGCACTCGGCGGGGTTCGTCGACTGGCAGTCGGCGAGCTTGCCGGGCAGTCCACCGCCGCCGAGCAGGCCCTTGCGGTTGCGGGCGAGGTCTCGAGCCTTGCGAGCGGCCAGGCGCGCCGATGCTGCTGCTATCGACTTCCGGATGATGTCGCGTCCCTCTCCAGGGTTCTTTTCGAACCAGTCGCCCAGGTGGTCGTTGACCACCTTCTGCACGAACGACTTCGCCTCGGTGTTGCCGAGTTTCGTCTTGGTCTGGCCCTCGAACTGCGGCTCGGCCATCTTGACTGAGACGATCGCAGTCAACCCCTCGCGGACGTCATCGCCAGAGAGCCGGTCCTCACGCTTCTTGATCAACCCCCATTCCTCAGCCCAGTTGTTGACCGTGGAGGTGAGCGCGGATCTGAAGCCCTCATCGTGCGTGCCGCCCTCGTGGGTGTTGATGGTGTTGGCGAACGTGTGGACCGACTCGGTGAAACTCAGATTCCACTGCATTGCCACCTCGAGGCTCATACCAACGGCGTCGTTGACCGCCTCGAAGGAGATGATGCTGCGATGGACCGGGTCCTTGGTGGAGTTGAGGTGCTGAACGTAGTCGACCAGCCCGCCGTCGTAGCGAAATCGCCGCTCGACGGTGCTGCCGCTCGGTCCAGCGTGGATGCCGTCGGGCCCGCCATCGACCTCGTCGGGGATGGTGGCGTCCTGGACCGCCTCCACCAGCCCTTGGATGTGCTCAGGACGCTCGTCACGGACGACGATCTCGAGGCCCTTGTTGAGGAATGCCATTTCGCGGAAACGGCTCGCCACGGTCTCGAAGGAGTAGTCAGTGGTCTCGAAGATGTCGGAGCTCGCCCAGAAGGTCAAGGAGGTACCCGTCTCGTCGGTCGGCTCGTGGGGCACGAGCGGACCGGTCGGCTCTCCGTAGACGAACGACTGCTCCCAGCGGTACCCGTCGCGCTTGACCTCGACCGTGAGCCGCTCGCTGAGCGCGTTGACGACGCTCACCCCCACGCCGTGGAGACCACCGGAGACCTTGTAGCCGCCCCCACCGAACTTGCCGCCCGCGTGAAGTACGGTCAGCACGACTGTTACAGCCGGCTTCTTCTCGATGGGATGCTCGTCGACCGGGATCCCCCGACCGTTGTCGACGACGCGAACTCCACCGTCTGCTTGCAACGTGACCTCGATGCGGTCGCAGTGGCCGGCCAGCGCTTCGTCGACGGCATTATCGATCACCTCCCACACGAGGTGGTGCAGACCCCGCTCACCGGTGGAACCGATATACATGCTGGGGCGCTTGCGGACCGCCTCGAGGCCCTCGAGCACCTGGATCGCCGATGCATCGTACGTCGGGTCGGATGCGACCGTGGCGGAGGAGAACGCGGAAGTCGTGGAGGGAGAAGCCTCGGCTGCTTCATCGGGCTGAGATGGCGTCTGATCGTCGTCGGGCAACACTCTTCAGTTCCTCCAGGTGCACTCAGCCAAAAAGCCGCTAGCCGGACGTGGACGCTCTCGGGAGTCGGAGGCCGACGGGGGAGGCGCGCGGCGACTTGGCGGCTTGGTTTGCTTCTTCCAGTATAGGCGAGACACGCCCCATAACGTGCGCCCTCTCGGTCAAACTGTGTGCGAACCTGCCTGGAAACGTCTCCACAGGCTCTGCAACCGCTCTTTGAGCCGCTCCGAGGGGTCCGACCACCTCCCCATACCCGGAAAAGTCCGTCGGCGGGCTGAGCGGGGCCGCAGAGCGTGAGGCGCGGAGGCGTCCAAACGCCGCCCCGCCCAGATGTCCGCCGCCTGGCCTGCGGCCTACCCGTAGGTGTCTCGGGGACCGCGCGCGCCGCGGACCGAACGAGGACCGCGACGCCACGAGGGGCCTTCCGGACCTTGTACATCGATCCGTAACACACTTGCGTCTCCTAGCTCTTCGTTCATCCGCCGCACGACCTGAAGAGCCAGCAGCCGCATCTGCGTCGCCCACGCCGTGGAGTCCGTCCGAATCGTGAGGTGTCCATCTCGGTAGGTCTCGGGTTGGCAGTGCGCGGCGACCTCAGCCCCAACGATTTCGGGCCATCGTGCGAACACGGCTCGCACCGCCACGTCAGCGGCCCAGCCGCTGTCTGTCACCAAGCGCTCCAGCGAGGCACTCAGCGTCATCGGGTCGCGGCCGTCTGGGTGAGAGCCCGACAGCTCCGCAGTCTCGGGTCGTCGCGACCGACCCCACTTGTAGCTAGGGCGTCGCGCGGCGCTTCCTCTCACAGCAGCCGCGGTCGAGCGGGCTAGATCGAGGCCGGTCGGCTCGTGCTCGGAAGCCTGGCTGACCGAACCCTCGGCAGGCGGAGTGCCGGAAGGCGACTCCGGGGCCGACTTTATGACCGCTTCGGTGTCTTCGCTGTTGCCCGACTGAGGTCCAGATCCCGTGGAGGATTCAGGCACGGGTCACCCTCCCGTCGCGTACGTCGAACTGCTGGTCAACCAGCTCGGCCGGTACGTCGGCGCCAACCGCTGCGGTGACGAGCACCTGCTCTGTTTTGACGACCAGGTCAGCGAGATGTCGCCGGCGTACGTCGTCGAGCTCGGCGAACACGTCATCGAGTATCAGCACCGGGTCATCGCCTTCGTCTCGCAGGAGTTCGAACGCCGCAAGGCGCAGCGCCAGTGCCAACGACCACGACTCGCCATGACTCGCGTAGCCGCGCATCGGTAACCGGCCGAGGCTGAGAACCAGATCGTCTCGATGTGGACCGACCAAGCTCACGCCACGGTCGAGCTCATCGGTGCGCCGACGTGCAAGTTCAGCCAGCAGTGCCTGTGTAAGCGCCTCCTTGTCGACGAGACCAAGCGTGGCGTCGGGTGCGACGAAGCCGGACGGTGATGTGGATGCTGCGGGACGGAGCCCAGCTGGCATGTCGAGGGAACCGGTGTAGGAGAGTTTCGCATCGTTGCCACCACCCGGTTTGGGGATAGCATGAGCCACCTCCTCGTAGTGGCGCGTCACGTGCGGAGCAAGCGCGTCGACTAGAGCCAGACGCGCCGACATCAGCTCCGCCCCGGTGCGGGCAAGGTGGGAGTCCCAGACCTCCAACGTGGCCAGGGCACTCTCGTTCCGCCGGCCGGAGGCGCGCCCACCAGCGGTTTTCAACAAGGCGTTGCGCTGGCGGAGCACCCTCTCGTAGTCGCTGCGAACCGCAGCGAACCGCGGCTGGCGGGCCACGAGCAGATCGTCGAGGAAACGGCGCCGTGAGCTGGGGTCTCCTTTGACGACGTCAAGGTCGTCTGGCGAGAAGACGACGGTGCGCAAGATGCCCAGCACCTCACGTGGACGGGGCACGTCTGACCGATTGAGCCGGGCCCGGTTTGACTTACCGGGGTTGATCTCGAGCTCGATGAGGGCTTGGCGGTCATGGCGTTGCACCGTCGTACGAACAATCGCCTTGTCAGCCCCGAACCGGACGAGGGGTTGATCGCTCGCCACCCGGTGAGACGACTGCGTTGCAACGTAGTCAATCGCCTCAACGAGGTTCGTCTTGCCTTGACCGTTCGGACCTATGAATGCCGTGGCACCTGAGTTCAGATCCAGGTCGACCTGGGCGTACGAGCGGAAGTCGACGAGGGTCAGGTTGGAGACGTACACGCCACGATCACGGCGTCAACGGATCAATCGACTCGGACTTGGCGCGCACTGCGTGGCCACCGAACTGGTTCCGCATGGCGGCAACTGCCTTCATGGCCGGGGATTCCTCCTGCCGCGACTGGAACCTGGCAAAGAGCGCCGCCGTGATCGCACTCAGGGGCACGGCGTTGTCGATCGCTGCCTCCACCGTCCACCGTCCCTCGCCAGAGTCCTCGGCGTATCCCTCGAGCTTGTCGAGCTTGGGGTCATCTTTCAGAGCCGCACAGAGCAGGTCGAGAAGCCAGGATCTGATCACAGTGCCAGCGCGCCATGAGTCGAAGACCTCAGCGACGTTGTCCACGACGTGAACCTTCTCGAGAAGCTCCCAGCCCTCGGCGTAGGCCTGCATGATCGCGTACTCGATGCCGTTGTGGACCATCTTGGAAAAGTGGCCCGCCCCAACTGGGCCGGCATGCACGAAACCTGCGTCGCCCTCCGCCCGCAGGGTCTCGAAAGCCGGCTGTACCTTCGCTACGTCAGCGGCGTCGCCTCCGCACATCAGTGCGTAGCCGACTTCGAGGCCCCAGACTCCGCCGGATACACCACAGTCGACAAACCCGATGCCTCGCTCGGCCAGGAAGTCCGCGTGGACCTGATCGTCCGTCCATTTCGAGTTGCCCCCGTCAACGACCACATCACCGTCACCGAGCAGTTCTCCGAGTTTCTTGATCGTGTCGCGGGTTGGGTCACCCGCTGGCACCATCACCCAGACCACCTTCGGCGACGGCAATGCTTCGACCATTTCCTCCAGGCTCGTGACGTCGCTGACATCGGGGTTGCGGTCGAAGCCGACCACGGTGTGGTCGCCACCGCGTAACCGCTCGCGCATGTTGTTGCCCATCTTGCCCAGCCCGATGAGTCCAAGGTGCATGGCGAAGCCTTTCGCAGGGTGCTCGTCAGCCTTGCATACGCAAGGGCATCAGAAGGTAGCGGAAATCGAGGTCAGGCGGCACGTCGGGGCCGCTCACGCTGGCGAATGCCGCCGGTCGAGCCGGCTGGGTCATCGCGATGTGCACGTGAGAACCAGTAATGGCACTCAGCCCGTCCAACAGGTACGACGGATTGAACCCGATCGAGATGTCCGCGCCGACCAACAGGCAGTCGAGTGACTCAGAGGCATATGCCTCCTCACCATTTCCGGCTTCGAGCGTGACCATGGCGTCAGTGAAGCTCAACCGGATCGGGGTGTTGCGACCCGCTACGAGCGATACCCGCTTGACGGCGTCGACAAGGGGTGCCAGCTCGAGTTGGGCACTGATGTCAGAGGTGTTGGGAAAGAGCTGTCGAACATTCGGGAAGGCACCCTCGATCAACCGGGTGGTGGTTCGCCGTGTCCCGACGCCCGTTGTTGACTGAAACCCGATCAGCCCATCGCCAGCTAGACCCGTGGCCCCTCTCGTCGAGAGGGCGATGCTCAGCTCAGAGCCGGGGCCGAGGGTCTTGGTGGTGTCGGCCAGCACCCGGGCAGGGACAAGTGCGCTGACGCTGAGGTCGGACTGGTCTGGACGCCATTCGATCTCCCGCAGGCTCAACCGAAATCGATCAGTAGCCAGGAGCGAGAGGGTGGCGCCGTCGATTTCCAGTTTGACACCGGTCAGAACCGGCAGCATGTCGTCGCGCCCGGCTGCGGTCACTGCCTGAGCGACCGCAGCGGCGAACACGTCACCATCGACGCTGCCCGCCACCTCGGGCATGTCAGGCAATGCCGGGTAATCCTCAACAGGCATGGTCTGCAAGCTGAACCGGGTGCTTCCGCACACCAGTGAAAGCTTCGCACCGTCGAGGGCCACATCGACCGGTTGGTTGGGCAGGGCCCGGGCGATGTCTGCCAACAACCGGCCGGAGACGAGAACTTCGCCTTCATCGGCGATATCGGCGAAAAGACTTACGTGCGCGGACGTCTCGTAGTCGAAACCGCTGAGGCTGAGGCCGTCGGGTCCGCCGGCAATCTTGATGCCGGACAGTTGCGGCAAGGTGCCGGGTCGGGCGGGGATGCTGCGGGCCGTCCAGGCGACTGCCTCAGCAAGCACGTCACGTTCAACACGGAACTTCACGATGGAGTGTCTCCTCCCCAGGACGTGGTCAGGTGGTCATCCCCAGGTCGGTCGATGTGATTGTTCTGAGAAGTCTTCCTGCAAATAGCTGTGTCATCATGTCCGTAGCGTCGGTGGATATGTGTGCAACCGCCATAAGCGCAGGTCAGAGCGAAACTTATGGCCGACGTCCTTGTGGATAGTTCGTCTTCGCTGGGGAGCCACGGAGAACAATCTGGGACCGCTCGGCCAGTTGTGGGCACCGTGCACAGCAGTCGGGACAACAACTTGTGGCTGTCAACAGGATGAGACTGTGCATCCACAGCGGTGCGGGGCGTTCCGGTCACTGCTGGCGAGCCTGCTGCTTGATGCGGTTGGTCAACTCCCGGACCTGGTTGTAGATGTTTCGACGTTCTGCCATCTGTTGCCGGATCTTACGATCGGCGTGCATCACCGTCGTATGGTCTCGGTCGCCGAACTGCTGGCCGATCTTGGGCAGGGACAACTCGGTCAGTTCGCGGCACAGGTACATCGCGATCTGCCGCGCGGACACCAGCACCCGGCTACGACTCGGGCCGCACAGGTCATCGATCGAGAGGCCGAAGTAGGCGGCTGTCTGCGCGATGATCACGGCCGAGGTGATCTCCGGCTCGCCACCCTCGGGAATAAGGTCCTTGAGCACGATCTCTGCCAGTGTGAGCTCAACCGGTTGGCGGTTGAGGCTCGCAAAGGCCGTGACGCGGATCAGGGCCCCCTCGAGCTCACGGATATTCGTCTGGATCTTGCTGGCGATGAACTCGAGCACGTCGGGTGGGGCCGTCATCCGTTCCGTCGTCGCCTTCTTTCGCAGGATGGCGATTCGGGTCTCCAGGTCCGGTGGTTGGACGTCAGTGATGAGTCCCCATTCGAACCGATTGCGAAGTCGGTCCTCGAGAGCCTCGAGCCGTTTCGGCGGGCGATCCGACGTGATCACGATCTGCTTGTTGGCGTTGTGAAGGGTGTTGAACGTGTGGAAGAACTCTTCCTGGGTCTGGATCTTCCCCTCGAGGAACTGGATGTCGTCGATCAGCAAGACGTCGACGTCGCGGTAGCGCCGCTGGAAGCCTGCTGCTCGGTCGTCACGGATGGCGTTGATGAAGTCGTTCGTGAACTCTTCACTGCTGACGTAGCGCACCCGGGCACCCGTGAACAGACTGCGCACATAGTGACCGATCGCGTGCAGGAGGTGAGTCTTTCCCAGGCCGGAGTCGCCGTAGATCAACAGCGGGTTGTAGGCCTTACCGGGGGCTTCGGCCACCGCGACGGCGGCGGCGTGCGCGAACCGGTTCGAAGAGCCGATGACGAAGGTCTCGAAGACATACTTCGGGTTGAGTCTGGCCTCACGCACGCTTCGCCCTATGTTCGTCGCCGTCTCTTCGCGCATCTCCTGCGATGGAAGCAGTGCTGGCTCGGGCGGTGTGCCGGATCCAGGTGAGTCCGGATGAGGGTGAGGAGAGCTTCTTGTATCAGCGCCGTTGGTGGCGGGGGCGGTCAGAACACCAAGACTCGGGTCGACCGTGACCGCCAGCCTTACCTGCTGACCCAGTGACCGGCTGAGGGCGTCCTCAAGCCGGGTGCGCAACCTACTCTCGAGCTGGCTGCGAGTGAAGTCGTCGGGGACGGCGACGATGGCGGTGCTCTCATGCAGCGTCACTGGTCTGGAGACAGACAGCCACGCCCGTTGACTAGGGGGAAGATCGTCGACCAGTTGTGTCCAAGCTTGCGTGAGGTCGGCGACCTGAGCCATCGTGTTCCATCACCTTCGAGTCGGCTGCGGGACGGGAACCGTCCACATAGTTGTCCACAGATTGTGAATAACCGAAATACGGTGTCCGACGCGCCAGATTCCGAGTGGCGGGGAAACATCGGTGATCCGCGAACTTAACAACAAGTGGGGGGCGAGTTCAAGCGGGATCCCCAGGTTTCGCCGACACATCGGGGAATCCGGCGTGTCCTTCATACGGCGTGTCGCCTTGACGGCTGGCGCAGACCTTCCTCGGAGGGGGGAAGCGGGTCGGAAAGTTCCAGCCGGCCGGTTTGACCCTCTCCGGCGACGGCGCGTACCGTGGCACAGTCGGCTGATCGCCGGCTCTTGCCGCATGTGCAAACCATGCCTTTCTTTAGCAATATGTCGATACGGCTCATCGTGAGCGGGTGGTGGAGGATGACACCACCTGGGTGCGGGGCGGGCCGTCGACCCGATTCTGGGAGCTCATGCTCGTGACGAAGCGCACTTTCCAACCGAACAACCGCCGCCGACACAAGACTCACGGGTTTCGGTTGCGCATGCGTACTCGTGCGGGGCGTTCGATCCTGGCGAGCCGTCGTCGCAAGGGCCGCAGCAACTTGGCCGTCTGAGCCGCCGCCGGCTTATCACGCATGCTGTCGAAACCTCATCGCTTGCGTCGTCCCAGCGAGTTCGAACTCACGGTACGGCGCGGTCGGCGCGCATCCAGCGCGACCGTCGTCGTACACGCGGTGGCAAAGAGTTCGGCTCCTTTCCGCCGGGCGTCGACCCAGCGAGCCGAGACGGAAAGCTCAGCCGCGGCGAAAGGAACGCCTGAAGTCGGGATCGTGGTCAGCAAGGCGGTAGGCAATGCCGTGCAGCGAAACCGGGTCAAGCGAAGGCTGCGACATGCGGCCAAGTCGCGCCTGGCTCAGCTCACCGGCCTGTTGGTCGTCATACGAGCGAATCCCTCGGCAGGATCGGCCACATCAGCGCAGCTGGCCGGAGACCTCGACCGGTGTTTGGCTCGCCTGAACAGCGGTAGCAGATGAAGCGGCTGCTGATCGGCTCGCTGCGGCTCTATCGTCGCGTGGTCAGTCCCGTCTACGGTGACGTGTGCCGCTACTATCCGTCCTGCTCGGCTTATGGTCTTGAGTCGATCGAGCACCATGGTGCGTTGCGGGGAAGCTGGCTGGCAGTGCGACGAATCGGCCGGTGTCACCCCTGGGCTCTTGGTGGGCTGGATCCGGTGCCTGTGACGTTCTCATGGCGGCTCCCTCCGCCGACTCTGGGCGGCTCGAAGAGCGAGGAGCTCACGTGATCGACTTCTTTGTTGGTATCGGCGAGGCCATCATGTGGCCGCTCTACCACCTGACGTCGGGAATCTTGATTGTCTTTCACAGTCTCTTCGCCGAGAACCTGTCGATGCCGGCAGGTCTGTCGTGGGCGCTTGCGATCATCGGCCTGACGATCGTCATTCGCATCCTGCTGATCCCGCTTTTCGTCAAGCAGATCAAGAACAGCCGCAACATGCAACTGCTGCAGCCGAAGGTAAAGGAGCTGCAGAAGAAGCACGGGCATGACCGCGAGCGGCTGACCCAGGAGACCATGAAGCTGTACAAGGAGACCGGCACCAACCCCCTTGCTTCCTGCCTCCCGCTGATCTTGCAGATGCCGATCTTCCTGGCGCTGTTCCGCACGCTCGACAAGGCGGCCAACCACGAGAAGGTCGGCTTCCTCACCGACGAGCACGTAGGCGCCGACTCCGACTCGCTCAGCGAGAGCGTCATCTTCGGGCTGGCGAAGATTTCCGATTCGTTCCTGAGCCAGGGGGTAACACTCTCGACGCAGATCACGACGGCGAGCCTGGTCGTGCTCATGACGATCACTACGTTCACCACGCAGCGCCAGCTGATGCGCAAGAACATGCCCGAGTCCGCGCTCACGGGGCAGTACGCGCAGCAGCAGAAGATCCTGCTCTACGTGCTGCCCGTCGTCTTCGCCGTGGGTGGAATCTTCTTCCCAGTAGGCGTGCTGCTCTACTGGTCGACGTCGAACCTGTGGACGATGGGTCAGCAGTTCTACGTCATCCGCAACAACCCCACCCCTGGTACTCCGGCATTCGACGCCAAGCAGGCTCGTGACCTGGCCAAGCACGGTCGTCGAGGCGCAACCGCTGTAACCGAGGTGATAGCGATGGACCCCCAGGACCTGAAACCCAAGGCGGTGCCCCGGGCCCAGCCCAAGAAGCAGTCCCGTAGCCAACGCAAGACCCGCTAGCCAGCGAAGTGTTTGCCCCGTCGCCTCCCCACATCCAATCGCCACGCAGCCAGTTGGAGAACGCATGACCGAGAACCCGAAAGACGAGACAGGCCAGGAAGTCGACGCGGCCGCCTCGCTGGACATAGCGGCCGCTACTCCGGCTGGTCCCCCCGGCGATCAGCCGGTAGACCGGCAGAAGCAGCTGGAGAACGAGGGCGACATCGCCGCCGACTACTTGGAGGAGTTGCTCGACGTCGCTGATCTGGACGGGGACCTCGACATGGACGTTGAGGGGGACCGCGCCGCCGTGTCAATCGTCGGCGACGACGTCGATCTGCTGGTCGGCCCTTCCGGAGCCGTTCTCGAGGCGCTGCAGGAGCTCACCCGTCTGGCGGTGTTCCGCGAAACCGGCGAAAGGTCCCGGCTGATGCTGGACATCGGCGGGTACCGAGCAGGTATTCGCGACAATCTCATCAAACTCGCCGCCGACGCAATCGCCGACGTTCGCGAGGAGGGTGAGGCGGTAAAGCTGGCGCCGATGTCAGCGTTCGAGCGCAAGATCGTCCATGACGCCGTCGCCGCGGCAGATCTGACCAGCGAAAGCGAAGGCGTAGAACCTGCCCGCTGTGTCGTGATCCTGCCTAACTCCTGACGTTCGTCTGGAGAAAGCACGCTCTGCAAATGAGCTCCGTTTCACGTGAAACTCAGCCGGACGAGGATCTGGTACGTACCCTATTTCCGTCTCGGGTAAGCGAGATCAACCGGTATGTCCACTTGTTAGGCACCATCGGTACCGAACGGGGGCTGATCGGGCCGCGTGAGGCGCCGCGCCTCTGGGAGCGGCACATCCTCAACTGCGCGGTGGTGAGTCCCGCTTTCGCTCCAGGTGCCAGCGTCGCCGATATCGGGTCGGGTGCCGGACTGCCCGGCGTGGTCTTGGCTCTTTGTCGGCCGGACCTGCGTATGACGTTGGTGGAACCGCTTCATCGGAGGGTGGCGTTTCTTCACGAGGTGCTCGAGGAGCTGGGGCTGACGTCCGTGGCCGTGATACCAGCCCGCGCAGAGGACCTGCACAACACGATGTTGTTTGACGCGGTGACTGCACGTGCGGTAGCTCCGCTCGGTCGCCTGGTGCCGTGGGCGCTGCCGCTTTGTCGGCCCGGTGGCGAGCTGGTCGCCATCAAGGGGGCGGGAGCGGCCGACGAGCTAGCTGGCGCCGAGCAGCTGTTGAAAGCATTCTCGGTCAGCGAAACGGCTATCGAGCGTTATGGCGAAGGCGTGGTGTCGCCACTTACGACAGTGTTGCGCATACGGTCGAGGGATTAGATTCGCTGCCTCTTGACGAACAGGACCCGCCGATGACGCCTCCGCCCTCAGGTTCTGGGTCTCTCGGCTGGCCCGAAACCGTGATCCGCGCCGGCGCCGGCCTGGGATGGCCTCCCGTTTCACGTGAAACCGAGCTTGGCCCTGCTTCGTCAACCACAGCGCTACAAACCTGCGAGGTGCGGTGGGTAAGCGGCAACGCGCCGAAGCGTAACGGCGCCAAACCGGACTCCCTGACGACGACAGCCGCGTCGCAGCCGCCACATCGGCGACTGCCTCGCCCGGCCGAGACGAGGGTCATGGTGGTGGCCAACCAAAAGGGCGGGGTAGGGAAGACCACCACCGCCGTGAACATCGCCGCAGCGCTCGCCTCACAGGGCTTGAAGGTGCTCGTGGTCGATCTGGACCCGCAGGGCAACGCATCGACGGCCTTGTCGATCAAGCACGACGAAGGAGTTCCGAGCGCGTACGAGGTGCTGATTGACGGAATCGATATCGCCGACGTCCGTGCCGAATGTCCACACGTTCCAGGCCTCTTCGTCGTCCCCGCCACGATCGACCTGGCCGGCGCAGAAATCGAACTCGTGTCGATGGTGGCCAGGGAGAACCGCCTGCGTCGGGCCCTTGACGCCCACCTGCTTGCCCTCAGTCTTGCCGGACAACGCTACGACTACGTTCTGATCGACTGTCCACCCTCATTGGGGCTGCTGACCGTCAACGCGCTGACAGCGGGCCGAGAGATGCTGATCCCGATCCAATGCGAGTACTACGCACTCGAGGGCGTGAGTCAGTTGATGCGCACCCTGGAGCAGATCCGGGAGCATCTCAACCCTGACCTCACCGTCGGGGCGATCGTGCTGACGATGTTTGACGGACGGACCCGGTTGGCCTCTCAGGTCGCCGCGGAAGTTCGAGCGCACCTCGGCGCGCAGGTCCTCAAGACGGTGATTCCCCGCAGCGTGCGAATCTCTGAGGCACCCAGCCATGGTCAGACGGTACTTACCTACGACCCCGGTTCTTCCGGCGCGATGTGCTATCTCGAGGCGGCCAGAGAGCTGGCCTCCCAAGCCAAGGAAGCCCCATGAACTCACCACGGCGCGGGCTCGGCAGGGGACTAGGTTCACTCATCCCCGCTCGGCCTGCAACCTCTCCCAGCGACACCCTCGCGCAGCACCCGAGTTCCACCTCTGAGCGCGAGATTGTAGCTGGCGGAGAGCTCACCGGCCATCCGCCAGCCGCGGATCAGAACGGGTATGGCTCAGTTCCGGCAAGCCGGCCGAGCGCAGACAACGGCGCCGGGAGCGATGATTCCTTGGCGAGTCAGCACTCTGGAGGGCCGGCGAACGCGGACGGGGCGGCCTACTTTGCCGAGTTGCCGGTCGGTTCCATCAGGGCCAACCCCCAGCAGCCTCGGAGTGTCTTTGACGAGGAGTCGCTGGCTGAGCTCACTGCCTCGATTCTGGAGGTGGGCCTGCTGCAGCCGGTTGTCGTCCGAGAGCTGACCGAGGGGGGCTACGAACTTGTCCTGGGTGAGCGTCGGTGGCGCGCCTCGCAACGCGCCGGACTCAGCCAGATTCCGGCCATTGTACGGCAGACGGCCGATCATGACCTGCTGCGGGATGCGCTGCTGGAGAACCTCCACCGCGCTGATCTGAACCCGCTCGAGGAGGCAGCGGCGTATCAACAGCTACTCGATGACTTCGACTGCACCCACGAAGAGCTCGCAGCCCGACTCGGGAGATCCCGTCCGCAGATCTCCAACACCTTGAGGTTGTTGAGGCTGCCGCCCGCTGTACAGCGCCGCCTGGCCGCAGGGGTGCTCTCAGCAGGACATGCCCGTGCCTTGCTGGCCGTGGAGGGTGCCGAAGATCAGGAGGCGCTCGCCGCACGGGTTGTCGCCGAGGGCATGTCGGTGCGCTCGCTCGAGGAGCAGATCGCCCTGGGAGGTCGGGAGCGGCCTCGGCGAGCTGAACGTAACGCCGCCACGTCGGTCACGCCTGAACTGGTCGAGGTGGCGGATCGGCTGAGCGAGCGGTTCGACACCCGCTGCAAAGTGGCCCTCGGCCGCAGCAAGGGCAAGATCACCGTCGAGTTCGCCTCGCTCGACGATCTGCAACGCATTCTGGCGGTCTTGCTGTAATAATCTGGTTGTATCGATAAATCTATTTTTATGACTTGACGCCTAGGCCGGTCGGCACGGGCTGAATGAGGCGGGCTTGGACTTCCCTTCGCGACCAGGCGTGCTCGGCCGTTTACTCTGGTCGTAGCGCAACTTCCGCTCCGACAAGTAGGTGACGATGGCCAGGAAGCTCGTGTCGGTGACGCTCGACAACTGTGGCGAGCTGCCGTTTCCTTGCCGCGCCTGCACCCTATGGGAGCTTGGCGACTCCACCGGCA
>Ga0183260_10001265_pt1 | contig 21384 bp, 18 predicted proteins | sample AntDrymUQ4972206_2_FD_129768 | JGI IMG/M metagenome (GOLD analysis project Ga0183260, IMG submission 129768) | Polar desert sand microbial communities from Dry Valleys, Antarctica - metaG UQ497 (22.06) (version 2) (version 2) | ecosystem: Environmental > Terrestrial > Soil > Desert | place...
GCCAGAGGCCATGATCGAGCCGACGCACCTGGATACCGTCGAACCCGCCGTTGCTCGTGACGAGCGCTCGATGCGGGTCATGGAATACGCCATGGCGCTCATCTCGCTCGCGGCGGCGATCCTAATCTCGATCCGCTGAGCGCGGTCGCGCCACCCGATGCGCCGGTCGCGCTCCTGGGTTCCGCGCGGTTCCGCCGCTGGATCTAGGCCGGCGGGTCCTCCTCGTCCATCACCCGCAGGCTGAACCCGAACTCGGCACCCCCCTCGGGCCGTGACCTGGCCCAGATCCGTCCACCCATCGCGCGGATGAGCCGGGAGCTGACGAACAGCCCGATGCCCGCGCCGCCCGCGGTCGCCGCGGTCGACGGGGAGCGGAAGAAGAGCTCGAAGAGCCGGTCCGCCTCGTCGGGCGGAAAGCCCGGCCCGGTGTCCAGGATCCGGACCAGCACCTCGCCGTCGGCAGGCTCGACGACAGCCCGGACCCGGGCGGACTGCCCGCCGTACTTGGCGGCGTTCGACAGCAGGTTCCGCACGACCTGCTCGACATACGTGGGGTCGGCGACCACCGTGGGCACGCCCCCGGGGACGGAGAGCTCGAACGACACGCCCGGCCAGCGGGCTTCCTCGGAGCGAAGCACCGCCGGCAGGATGCGCTGGAGCAGCACCGGCTCCTTGCCGATCTCGGCCTCGTCCTGCTCCCCGAACCGGGTCAACGCGATCACGTCCTCGACCAGCCGGTGCAGCCGCTCGGCCTCGATGTGGATGTCCTCGAAGACGCTGCGGCGGACCTCCTCGTCGAGACCGCCGCCCCGGGCGAGCACCTTGGAGCCGGCGTAGATCGTGGTGACCGGGGTGCGCAGCTCGTGGGACAGGACGCCGATGAACGTGTCCCGCACCGCCTGGCGCTGGCGGGCCATCGTGATGTCGCGCAGGAGGACGATCGTCTCGGGCTCGCCCTCCGCCTCGCCGATCCCGCCGTCGCGGGCCGCGACCGGATAGGTGCTGAGCTCGATCCAGCGCTCGGGCTCGCCCACGATGCGCAGCTCGACCGGGCCGCCGCGCTTGCCAAGGGCCGGAGCACGTCGGTCTGGATCGTCGAGCTGCGATAGGATTTCCTCGTAATGCCGGCCCCCGAAGTCGGGGAACAGCGCCTCGGCTGCCGGGTTCGCGAGCACGACCAGGCCGCGAGCGTCGCAGACCACGACGCCCTCGCCCATCGCACGGATGACGGCGTTCAGCTCCGCCGCTCGCGCGTGCTCGGCCTCCGCCAGCCCCTGGAGGCGGGCCTGGGCCTCCACCCGCTCGCTGATGTCGCGGGCGATGGCGACGATCCGGCCCGTCTCACCGGGCGGCTCTACGTACTGGAGGAGCACCTCGACCGGCACCCGCCGCCCCTCCCGGTGGCGAAGCGTCACGGTCAGCGTGTGCGACCCGATGCGGCCCTCGACGAGCGGCCCGACGAGCGCCCGGAGGCGGGGCTCGTCGCGCTTCTCGATGAGGTCGCGGGGTGCCATGCCGAGCAGCTGCTCGCGCTCCCAGCCAAGCTGGTCGACGCCCCCCTGGTTGACGTACAGGATGCGAGAAGCATCGGGGTCGAACATGAAGACCGCGTCCAGCGTCGCGTCGAGGATGGCCTTGAACCGGGCCACATCGCGGAACAGGCGGGCATTCTGGATCGCCGAGGCGGCGCGCGCCGCGAGCGCTTCCGCGAGCCGCAGATCCTCCTCGCCGTAACGCCGCCCTGATTCCGCGGCGACGAACGTCACCACGCCCAGCGTCTCGCCTCCGGCCCGGAGGGGAACCGACATGTACGAATGGAGCTCGAGCTCCTCGACGATCCGCCGGAGTTCCGGGTTCGGGATGAGCGCCAGCGCCCCGGGCGTGATCGCCGGGACGAGCTCGGGGATGCCGGTTCGGGCGACGGCGGCCGCGCCGGTCGGCGCGTCCGGGTCGGGCGGGAACCGCTCGCGGAGCTCACGGGCGAGCTCGATCCGCGCAGGGTTCGTGTGCGCGACGACCAGCCGGTCAAGGACCCCCGCCTGGCCGACGAGGTCCACGACCGCCCAGTCGGCCATGGAGGGCACGGCCAGACGCATGACCCGGGCGATCGTCTCCTCGTAGTCGAGCGAGGAGGCCAGGACGGCCGACGCCTCTGCGAGGTACGCCTGGCGCTGGGCGGCCAGGTGCTCCGCGGTCACGTCGCTGAAGGTCGACACGGCGGCCACGATCTCGCCCGAGCGTCCACGGATCGGCGCCGCGTCGACCGAGATCCAGCCGCGCGTCCCGTCGAGGCGCTCGATCTCCAGCGTCTCGCCCGTCACCGTCTCGCCGTCGCGCAGCGCGCGCGCCAGCGGCCAGTCCCCGGCCGGCAGTCCCTCGCCGTCGGGGCCGAACGCGACGTACGGCGGGTGGTCGTCGAGCGGCCGGTCGATGGGGATCGTTCCGGGCCAGATCTCGCCGGACAGGCGGTTGGCGAGCACGAGCTGCCCGGATGCGTCGGCGATCAGGACTCCTGCGGGCATCTGGCGCAGGACGGCCTCCAGCCGGTTGCGTTGCGCCTCCAGGTCATTGAGGAGGTGCTCGCGTGCCTCGTTGAGCGAGACCCGGTCGAGCGCCTGGGCCACGACGTTGGCCTGGGCGAGCGTCACGTCGCGATCCACCCTGTCAAATGCCTCGTGCGTCGCGAAAGCCAGCCCCAGCACCCCGATCGCCCGGTCCTCCACGAGCAGGGGGATCGCGCAGACCGCCGCGCCGCCCACATCGGCAGGCGGCTCGCGCAGCCAGATGGGCTTGCGTTCCCGGAGAGCCTGAGCCATCGGCAGCAGCTCGTCGGCGGTGGTCACGCCGGACGAGGACCCCAGGGCGGCGTCGTCGCCCTCGGCACCCGCCACCTCGAGCGAGCCGTCCGTCGCCACGATCGCAAGCACCGCCCCCGACGCCCCCAGCGCTGCCGCCCCATCCTGCGTCGTCACCCGGACGACCTCGTCGCGGGTCGAGGCCCGGGCGAGCGTACGGGTGATGCGCTGAAGAGCGTCCATCCGGGCGGCCGTCGCCTCGGCTGTCTCGCGCGCCGCCTGCTCTGCCGCATACAGCTCCGAGTTCGACAACGCCAGCGCCACGCGCCGGGCGAGGTCCTCGGCGAGCGCCACCAGCCCCGCGTCGTACCGGTGCGGCGTCTTCGAGATCAGGAACATGCCACCCAGCGTGCGGCCGCGCGCGACGAGGGGCACGGCGAGCCCGCTCCGCGGAACCAGCTGGCGGATGAGCGCCGCATGCTCGGCCGATCCCGCGGCGCGGTCGATCAGGTGATCGTCGAAGTCCGGGATCTCGTCGACTTGCGCTCTCCGCAGCGCGCTCGCGAGAGGCCCTCCACCATCCGGGTCCGTCACGAACCCGCGCAGTCCCGTTGCCACGTCGTCGTCGGCGGGGTCCGCGACAGCGACCGCAGCCCGGCGCAGGCGGCCGTTGGGTTCGAGGAGGTCGATGATGCAGACATCGGCCAACTCGGGCACCGCGATCGTGGCAGCCGCATCGGCGGTCGATGCCGGATCGAGTGATTCGTCCAGCCGCTCGGCCGCCTCGGCCAGCAGTCGCGCTGCCGCACGGGCGCGCCGCTCGTCGTCGATGTCCGTGCTCGTCCCGATCCATCCACCTACCTCGTCGTCGTGGTGGACCGGAACGGCCCGCACCAGGTGCCAGCGATACGCGCCGTCGTGGCGTCGTAGCCGGACCGCGCACTCGAGCGGCTCGCCCTGGGCGAGGCTCGCCGCCCAGCCGTTCGCGATCTCGGCCCGTTCGGCGGGATGGACTGCCTCGTCGGCGGCGAGGCCGTCGACGTGCATGTCGGCGCTGTGCCTGTACTCCCGCCAGCGCTCGTTGACCATCAGCACGCGGCCGGCCGGATCGGTGGTCCACGCGATCTGGGGCATCGCCTCGACCAGCAACCGGTAGCTCGCCTCGCTCGCCCGCAGGTCGGCTTCGATCCGCATCCGGTCGGTGACGTCGTGGAACGTGTTGATGGCGTGGGTGATCGAGCCCGAGACGTCGCGCAGCGGCATCGCGCGCACCTGGGACCAGCGGATGGAGCCCGAGGCCACGACCCGGTAGCCGACGACGATCGGCGCCCCGACCTCGCCGAGCAGCGCGTGGCGGCCGGGGAGCGCTGCCGGCGACAATGGAGCGCCGCGCTCGTAGAGCAGCTCGAAGCGGCTCAGGATCTCTGCCGTCGACGCGGCCAGCAGATCCTCGAGCGAATCGAAGCCGATCATCTGGAGGGCCGTCGCGTTGGCGTAGACGACCTGCCCGGTGCGGTCCTGGACAGTGACCCCGTCGGCGACCGCGTCGAGCACCGCCGGCAGCAGGGGAATCGTCGCGGGCGCGACGGGCGGGGCATCGCTCGGCGGGTCGACGTGCTCGATCACGTGGCTGGCAATCCGTCCCTAGACGCGGGTTGACGCCCGGCTGACGTCCGTGGCTCCGGGCGCAGCGTGGGGCTGACGCTAGCGGGTCCTCTGTCTTGCAGAGGTTGCAGGGTCATCTCGTTGCTCCATTGCAACATATCGGCCACGCGCCTATTCTCCTGTGCCGATGTCGCGGCCGGCCCCGGCGCGGGCAGAGGGTTCCCCGAGGTAGACCATGCACCTTGCCCCGCCCGAGGTCCGGTCCGTCCGTCGCGATGGCGTCATCCTGCATCTTGCGGTGCTCGACAGCATGGCCTGGGTCGTCGCGGAGTTCCCCGCGACCGGCAGCGAGGGCACGTTCGCCGAGGCCTGGTGCGAGAAGCCGCACTGGGGCCTCGCCCTTGGCGGAGACCTGGAGCTCGACCTCGAGGGCGAGCGCCGGCCGATCGTTCCCGGGTCGGCGTTCCACGTGCCCGACGGGTTGCGCCATCGGATCTTCGCGTCGCCCGGGGCGCGAGCAGCGGCCTTCGAGCCGATCGCTCCGGGAGCGCCCGTCGACGACGAGGCGCTCCGTCGAGCCGGCTTCGAGGTGACCGGCTTCGGTGGACAGCTGAGCGCGGGCGCCGTCGCCGTCGTGAACCCGCGGCCGGCACGGCCGCCTGCCGCCGGCGAGATCGTCGCCGAGTCGCAGCGCATGGGCGCTCTGCTGCTTACTCGCACCCGTTTCGGCCGGCGAGCGGGCTACGCTTCCGAGCCGTGCGACCAGCCCCACTGGGGCGTGGTCACGATGGGCAACATCGCGATCGAATGGGAGGACGCCATCGAGGTGCTGACGGCCGGCGACGTCTTCCACTGCCCCGCAGGACCGCCCGGCCATCGATTGCAGGCTGCCGAGCCGGCGGCGCTCCTCGACTTCACGCCGATTGCCGATATCCGGGCCGGGCAACGGCGGGCGAGCTGGCGTGCCCGGGCCGCGGATGAAGCCCTGCGCGAGGACGAGGCAAGCGAGCGGCTGCGGCTGACAGCGCGGCGCTGACCGCACGCTTGACCCGGACCTAGCGGGTGGCGCCGTCCGCCAGCGACGACCCCAGCACTCGTGCCTCCTCCTCGGACACGTCCTCGACCCCACCGGGGTCCTGCGCGACCGGGATGGTGCGGGCCTGCAGCCGCTCGAGCACGACGACGAGCGCCGCGGCCACCGGGACCCCGAGGAGCGCGCCCACGAGGCCACCCGCAGCCCCGCCGATCAGCAGGCTCACGATCACCAGGAACGGCTAGATGCCGATCGTGTTGCGCATGACCAGGGGCACGAGCACGTTGCCCTCGATGAACTGGATGATCAAGGTAGCACCGCTACCAGCACGGCGAGCTCGGGCGACACGGTGGCCGCCACGAGGATCGCCGGGATCGCGCCCAGCAGCGGGCCCACGAGCGGGATCGCCTCGGTGATCGCGGCGAGGAGCGCAAGGAGCAGCGCTGACGGAAGCCCGATGATCGTGTACAGGACGCCGGTTGCGATGCCCATCGTGCCCATGAGGATCAGCTGGCCGCGCACCCACAATCCCAGGCGGTTCTCGATCTCGTTCCACGCCTCGCGCGCCCCGGCGCGGCGCCTGCCGGGCAGGAAAGCAGGGCGAACCGCTGGATGCGCGCATGCTCGACGAGCCAGAAGAAGACGATGGCGAGGAGCGTTACCACCGAGAGGACCGCCTCGGCGACCGTGAGACCCACCTCCACCACCTCGTTCGGATCGGGCGGCGCCGGCCGCAGGGTGGTTTCCAGCGAATCCAGCAGCGCCGTGATGCTCGTCGACAGTCCTCCGGGCCGGATGTTCGCGGCCCACTCGCGACCCCGGTCGAGGAGCGGTGGCAGCTCCGCGACGATGTCGTTGAACTGGTTGAAGGCCGCCGGCACGACGACCAGCACGAGCCCCACCACCGAAGCGAAGAAGGTCGCGTACGTCAGGAGGATTGCCGTGCCCCGACCGACCCGGGTGTGGTTGCGGATCCAGCCGATGACGGGCTCGAGCGCCGAGGCCAGCAGGATCGCCACGAAGACCAGGAGCAGGACCCGAGAGGCTGCCAGCGCCAGGCCGCCGAGCAGGGCGACGAGCGCAACGCCGACTGCGAGCCCGGCTCCCCGGATCGCCCACGTGAGGAGGTCGCTGCGCTCGTCAGCCCGGTGATGGACCGGGTTCAAGGCCTCGGCTCGATGGGGATGGGGAGCCGCTCGAAGAGGAACGGATGGCATTGGCCCATCAACGGGCCGCCCCACGAGATCTCGCCCCAGAAGAAGGCGGTTCTCGACTCATGCCGCCCCTCGACGCCCACGCCCTGGGAGGCCCTCGCGACCCAGTCCGCAACGTCCGGGTCCCACGCCTCCGGACCCAGCTCCGCCTTGACCGGATCCACCAGCCACAGGCCGCAACCGATGTTGTAGAGCAGTCCCGGCGGGTCGACGTCGCTGCCGCTGCCCGGCTGGGTTCCCTCGATGAAGTACTCCGGGATGATCTTGGTCGTCCACGGTCCTGGTGACCCGCCGGCCCAGCCGTCGGCATAGGCCGTCACCACGCCGGCCGGCTGCTGGAACTCGGCGACCGGCCAGTCGTTCGACATGTCCCGCATGAACGCGCGCCAGAGCGGTGCGGCGGCCGTCAGCGACGTCGCGGGCTTCTCCGTCTGCGGGTTGGTGTGGTCGCTGTTGCCCATCCAGATCCCGACCGCAAGCCCCGGAATCCCCCTGGCCGTGGGCGGGGGGAGGTAGCCGTATGTTGCGAGGTCGCGGGCATCGTTGGCCGTGCCGGTTTTGACGGCTGCCGGACGGCGAGAGCCGTTGGGGCCGTTGGTCAGCATCGTCTTCTCGGCCCAGATGGGGTTCTGCGCGGGATCCGTGTTGCCGTTGAGGATGTCGGTCACGAGAAACGCCGTCTGCGGCGATATCGCCGCCACCGGCTCGACCCGCGGCGGCTGCCAGACGATGTTGCCCTTGGCATCGCGGATCTCGACGATCATCTGGGGCGGCACGTGCTGACCGCCGTTGGCCAGGGTTCCGTACGCGGCGGTCAGATCGAGCGGCCGGACCTCGACCGTGCCGATCGCGCCGGCGAGCCCGGACCGCAGGAAGGCGAGGCTGCCGCCTTTGAAGCGGATCCCCATCGCCTCTGCCCGCTCGGCCACGGCCTCGTTCCCGGTCCGCTGGAGCGCCCGGATGGCCGGGATGTTGAGCGAGTACTGGAGGGCGCGGCGGACGAGCACGGGGCCGCGGTCGAGCTGGTCAGCGTCGCGCGGCGCCCACTCCTTGCGCTTGTCGAACTCGGTGGTGATGTCGAGCAGCAGCGAGGCCGGCGTCAGGCGGGCATCCTCGAACGCAGTCGCATACACGATCGGCTTGAACGCCGACCCCGGCTGGCGCTCGCCGTCGCCCGCCGCGTCGTACTTGGGCTCGAACTTCTCGGACGCCATCGCCTCGCGGTAATAGCCCGCCGAGCCGGCGTAGGCCATCACCTGACCGGTCTTGTAGTCGAGCGCCACCAGCGCGGCATTGTGCAGGTCCTTGCCCCGCAGCCCACGGATCCAGACGCGATCCTCGTCGGGGATCTCGAGCCGGTCGAGCAGCTCGTTGCCCGCCTCGCGGGGCAGGTTGGGTGCGATGACCGACGCCTCCAGCCAGCGCTCCGCGAGCTGCTGCGACTTCCAGTCGAGGCTCGTGATGACCGTGAAGCCGCCCGTCTCGACCGCCTCGGCGCTGCCCAGGATCTCGACGAGCTTGCGCCGAACCTGCCAGGTGAAATGCGGGGCGCGGAACACGAGCGGCTCCTCCTCGGACAGGATCACCGGCTCGGCCATCGCCCGACTCAGCTGGCTGCGGGTCAGGTGGGTCCAGCGCGCCCCGACGAGGTTGCTCAGGATGTAGTTCCGCCGGATGACGGGCGGCGAGTTGGGCGGCACGACGAGCTGGCCCTCGGCGTTGCGCTTCACGAATCGGTATGGGTTGAGCGTCGTGGGCGACTTGGGCAGCGCGGCGAGCAGGGCGGCCTGCGCCGGGGTCAGATCGGCGAGGTCCTTGATCCCGAAATAGACCCGCGCCGCAGCCGCGATCCCGTAGGCGTCCGCGCCGTAGAAGATCTCGTGGAGATACGCGGTGATGATCTGCTGCTTGCCGGTCTCGCCCGGAAACGCCTCCGTGAGACGGTTGGCCTGGATCAGCTCCTTCATCTTGCGCACGTAGCGATCCGAGCCGGGTCCCACGTACTGCTCGGGCAGCAGGCGGGCGCGCACCAGCTGCTGGGTGATCGTCGAGGCGCCACGATCGCTCTCCCCGCTCACGTTCTCGCCGATCGCCTGGAGGATGGCCGCCGGGTCGTACCCCTCGTTCTCCCAGAAGCTGCGGTCCTCCGCGGTGGTCGTAGCATCGAGCACGAGCTTGGGAATCTCGTCGTAGCCCACCACCCAGCGCAGCTCCTGCTGGAACCGGCCGAGCTCGATCTCGCCCGACTTGTCGTAGACGACGGTGGGCTGGGAGAACGTCAGGTCGCCCAGCCCTGCGGGATCGGGCAGGTCCTCCGACAGGGCGGTCACGGCCGCCACCGCGGCGAATCCGAGCGCGCCGACGGTCCCGCCCACGAACACGATGACCGCCAGGCCGAGGGTGATGAGGATCGGCAGGACACGGCTGCCGCCGCGCTTGCGGGGCCGTGCGCGACGGTGGATCGGGTAGGGATACCGACCGATCCTCGGATGCGCGCGTGCGGACGCGCCCCCTCGGCGACGGATCGGGCGGCGAGGGTTCACGGGGCCATGGTGCCTCATGTCCGCCCCAGACGCGAGGATCGAGCTCGACGAGCGGGGTGACAGGGCCGTTGCAGCCGACCCGTCCCGGGCGGCCAGGAGGTTGCGATCACCGTGCGGGCGCCGACAGGGTGAGCAGCTGCCCGGCCAGGTCGGTGGCATGGATCTCACCCTCGGCGTCCTCGCCGAACGAGCTGATCGACCGGCCGGTCTCGGCCACGACCGTCGGGCTCGCGGTCGGCTCGCCTGCCGCCTCGATCGCCCAGACGGTCCCCGTGCAGTAGTCGGCGAACAGGTACCCGCCGCGCAGCGCCGGCCATCTCGATCCGCGGTAGACGACGCCGCCGATGACGGTGCAGCCGGCGTCGCGACCGTAGAACGTTACGGGCTCGCTCAGGCCCTCGAAGGAGCAGCTCTCCCCGCGGAAGCAGTCCGGGCCCTCGGTCACGCTCCAGCCGAAGTTGAGGCCCGCGGCGCCGGCACGCGCGACGTCCACCTCTTCCCAGCTGCTCTGGCCCACGTCGCCGATCCACAGGTCGCCGGTCTGCCGATCGAAGCTGAAGCGCCACGGGTTGCGCAGGCCGTAGTGCCAGATCTCGGGCTGCGCGCCGTCCCGACCCGCAAACGGGTTGCCGTCGGGAATCGTGTACGGCCGGTCGCCGGACGGGTCGACGCCGATGCGCAGGATCTTGCCGAGCAGGGTGTCGAGCCGCTGGCCTGTGCCCTGCGGATCGCCGCCCCCACCGCCGTCGCCGGTCGCGATGTAGAGGAAGCCGTCCGAGCCGAATGCGAGCGCGCCGCCGTTGTGGTTGCCCGCGAAGTCGTCCATCACCAGCAGTGGCCGCTCGTAGTCAGGGTCGGCCCGCTCGGGATCGCCCGGATCGAGCCGGCGCTCGGCGACGACCTGGTCGCGATCGAGGTTGGTGTAGTAGATGAAGAAGCGCGGGTCGGCGGGAAAGTCGGGGTGGAACGCGAACCCGAGCAGGCCCGATTCGCCGCCGGCGGCCGTCCTGGTCGAGATGTCGAGGAACGGCCGCTCCGCCCTCCGCGCGTCGCTGACGACCCACACAGAGCCGCCTCGCTCGGTCACCATGAGCCGGTCGCTCCCGTCGCCCGGGTCGGCGATCGCCAGCGGCGCGCCCGGGATGTCGACGACGGGGTCGAGCGTCACGGTGACCGCGGCCGGGTCGAACGGCCCGGCCGGTGTGCCAGACGACCCTGGAGATGCGGTCGATCCGGTGACGCTCGGCGTCACGGATGCGCCGCCGGTGGCTGCGCCCGAGGGCGTGACGGTCTGCGCACCGCTCGAGGGGGTCGCCGTCGCACCCGGGGGGCGCGCCGTCGCGGAGCCACCGCAGGCGGCGAGGGCCACGATCAAAGCGAGCAGCGCGGCGGCACGGGTTCGGGAGGAGGGCATCGGTGGTTCCTGCGACAGCGGGCGGATCGTCCCGCCAGATCCTCGGGGGCGGCGCGCAGCCGCCATCCACTGATACGCTCGGCGACCCGCCACGGTTCCATCGCGAGGTGCCCCATGGACGCCCACGAGCTCGCCGAGCTGCTCGCCCGTCGCGCCGCTCTCGGTCGTCCGTATCTCGAGTTCATCCGCGTGCCCCACCTCAGCGTGGGTCTGTACGTCCTGCCGGCCGGCGGCGTCGACCGCCAGGTGCCCCATGCCGAGGACGAGGTCTACCACGTGCTCGCCGGCGAGGGGCGGATCACCGTGGGCGACGAGACCCGGGACGTCGGGCCGGGTGCCACCGTCCACGTCGGGGCTCGGGTGCTCCACCGGTTCCACGACATCGCCTCGGAAATGCAGCTCCTGGTCTTCTTCGCCCCGCCCGAAACGCCGCCTGCCGCTTGACTCAGGCACGGGCGCCGACCACGGCCGCGCGCAGCTCGAGGGCGAGCTCCGCGCCTCGCCCAACCGGGTCGTGCCGGAAGAACACGAAGACGTCGCGGCCCGCCTCGAGGAAGGGCCGAACGCGCTCGACCCAACGGGCGAGCTCGTTGGGCGGGTAATCGTCCCGCCGCAGCCGCAGGTACAGGAACGGTCCGGTCACGAGCAGCGGCGGCGCCTCGCCATCCGGCAGGTCGGTGGCGCACAGCGCCGCTCCGGCTCCGGCGAGCAGGTCATGGACCTCGTCGAGGTGCCACGACGGATCCTGGAGCTCGACCGTCAGCGGCAGATCGTGAGGCCAGGCCGCGAGCAGGACCGACAGGCGGCCGATATCGACGGGCACGCCCTCGGGGACCCGGAAGAGGACCGTCCCCAGCCGGTCCCCGAAGGCGCGCAGCGGGTCCGTGAGCCACGTCAGGCGCGCGACCGGATCACCAGCAATCGCGCCGAGCGAGCCGCTCCGCTGGGCTTTCACCGCGAACCGGAAGTCGGGCGGCGTTGACGCGAGCCAGCGCGCCACGCTCGACGGGCTCGGCTGCCGGTAGAACGTGTTGTTGAGCTCGCAGGCCGGCAGGTGCGTCGCGTAGTGGCGGAGGAGACCGTCACCGCGGACATCCGGCGGATAGAAGCGCGGCGCCCAGCCGGGGTAGGCGAAGCCGCTGGTCCCGACGAGCAGCCGGCCGCCCGGGACGCGGTCGGCCGTGTCGGTCGGCCCGGGGGTCAGCCCGACCTGGCCGCGGAACGTTCGGTCGCCCGCATCGGCTCGCACGATTCCTCGAGCATCTCGCCGGTCAGCCGAGAGACCGAGCTCATCGTTCGCTCGATCGTGTGCAGCTCCGACGGGTCCAGCGCACCGATGAAGTAGCGCTCGACCCCGCGGAGGTGGGTGGACGACGCCTTGCGCAGCCGGCTGAGCCCTTCGTCGGTGAGGACCGCCTCGGCGCCGCGGGCGTCGTGTGTGCACTGGAGGCGCTCGACGGAGCCATCTGCCTCGAGACGGTCGATCAGCCTCGTCACGCCGCTCTTGCTGAGCAGCACCAGGCCCGCTAGCCGGCTCATGCGCAAACGCCGCCCCGGCGACTCGGCCAGGTGGACGAGCGCGTCGTACTCGGGGAGGGACAGATCGTGCTCGGAGCGCAGCTCGTCGTCGAGACGGCGGAAGAGCCGGGCATGGGCGCCCAGGAACGCGCGCCAGGCATCGAGCCGCGGGTCGCGGGGCGTGAGCGAGCGGCTGGCCCACTCGTCGGTCATGGCGCGATGATACACGGGCTGTCGTTGACAGGGCAACGACCGGTGCCTCGCGCGCCGACTCCCGTGCAGCCGGAGCGTGCCCTCGAGGCCCTACCATGCGGGCATGACCGCGTTCGACGTCGACGGCCTGCGGGCGCGCTTCCCGGCCCTGTCGCTGACCCACGAGGGCCGGCCGATGGCCTTCTTCGACGGGCCCGGCGGCACACAGGTGCCCGACACGGTCATCGAGGCCGTCGCGGCCTACTACCGGACGTCCAACGCGAACGCCGGTGGCGACTTCGCGACGAGCCGCCGGTCCGACGCGATGGTGGCCGAGGCCCACGCGGCACTCGCCGATCTCTTCGGCGCCGACCCCGACGAGGTCAAGCTCGGGGCCAACATGACGTCGCTGACGCTCCACGCGAGTCGCTCGATCACGGCGACCATGGCGCCCGGCGATGAGATCGTCGTGACCCACCTGGACCATGAGGCGAACGTGGGGCCGTGGCTGTCCGCCGCGGCCGACCGTGGCCTCACGATCCGGACGTGCGACATCCGCGAGGACGATGTCACCCTGGACCTCGACGCGCTCGACCGCCTGCTGGGGCCGCGGACGAGGCTGGTGGCGTTCGGCTGGGCGTCGAACGCGGTCGGCACTATCAACCCCGTCGCGGAGATCACCCGGCGTGCGCATGCCGCCGGCGCGTTGGTCTACGTCGATGCCGTCCACGCCGCACCGCACCTGCCGCTCGACGTGCGGGCCGTCGACGCGGACTTCGTGGCCTGCTCCACGTACAAGTTCTTCGGCCCGCACCTCGGTGCGCTGTACGGGCGGCGCGAGCTGCTCGGCGCCCTGCCGTCGTACAAGATCCGGCCGGCGCATGACCGGTTCGAGACTGGGACCGGCAACTTCGAAGGTCAGGCCGGCGCCCTGGCCGCGGTCGAGTACCTGGCCGATATTGGACGTGCGTCGGATGCCGGGGCATCGAACGATGGCCGCCGTGCGGCGCTCGTCGCCGGCATGACGGCGATCCGCGGGTACGAGCTGGAGCTGTACCGCCGACTCGCCGACGGGCTGGCGGCGATCGAGGGCGCGAGAGTCTGGGGCATCACGGACCCCGCCCGGGACGACGAGCGCACGCCGACGGCGGCCGTGACGTTCGAGTCGGTCGACCCAGCCACTGCGTCAGCAGCGCTGGGCGCGCAGGGTATCGCGACCTGGCACGGTGACTTCTACGCAACCGGGCTGCTCGAGCGGCTCGGGCTCGGTGACTCGGGCGGCGTGCTGCGGATCGGGCTGACCCACTACAACACGGCGGCCGAGGTCGACCGGCTGCTCGACGCGCTCGAGCGGATGGCGGTCAGGGGCGCTCCGACGGCGGCCGTCCCTCGCTGACCGCTTACGGCGTCAGGTCGGGATCGCGATGATCCGGTAGACCGTGCCGCCGTAGTCCACGACATAGAGGTTCCCGTCGTCGTCCTCGCCGAACGACGAGATCGCGAGCGACGTGTTGAGCAGCTCACGCGGGGTGGCCGGGCTGGCAGCGCTCACCCACACGCCCCATATCCGGCCGGAGCAGATGTCGCCGAAGAGATACGCGCCGTAAAGCGCGGGCGACGCGGCTCCGCGGGAGACGTAGCCACCCGTCACCGAGCAATTGTCATCGCCCGTGACCGAGTGGGCGTACTCGATCAACGGGAGCTTCGTGCCAGCGGAGCTGCAGCCAGTCGGCGGGCTGAAGCAGTGGCGGCCCTCGAGGATCTGCCAGCCGTAGTTCTGGCCGCGGCCCCCGGCATCGGTCTCCTGCGTGATCCGGTTGACCTCCTCGTACCTGTCCTGACCCACATCGGCGATCCACAGCCAGTTCCAGCGTCGATCGAACGAGAAGCGCCATGGGTTGCGGAAACCGCGCGCCCAGATCTGGTCGAGCCCGGCCCTGCCCACATAAGGGTTGGTCGACGGAATGCGATACGGCACACTGCCGTTGGTGCCGTTCACATCGATCCGGAGCATCTTGCCGAGCAGCGTGTTGAGGTCCTGGGCACGGTTGCCGGGAGTCCCGCCGCCGTCGCCCATCCCGATGTAGAGGTAGCCGTCTGCGCCGAAGGCAAGATGGCCGCCGTTGTGGTTGGGGTACGGCTGACCGATCGTCAGCAGCCGCCGCCCGGTCCGCCAGTCGATCCGGTCCGGGTTCGTCGTGACCCGGTACTCGTTGATCGCGGTGTTGCCGAGGTTGTTGGTGAAGAGGCCGACAGGTCGAGAAACGGCGCTGGCAGGACGACGCCGTTCTTGACGATGCGGATGAGCCCGCCCTGCTCCACGACGAACAGCCGGCCGGAGCCGTCCCGGGGGCTCGTCAACAGCACGGGCTGGGTGTACGACCCGGGGATGGGCTGGAGCTGGAGCGCGACCCCGTTCGGATCCCACGCCGCGGTTGGGGCGGCGATCGACGGACCGGAGGCCGGCGGCCGAGCGACGCCGGCCGCCGGAGCGGCGGTCAGCAGCGCGACGAGTGCCGTCGCGGCGGCGATCGGGGCGAAGCGGGAGGTCCTGCGCCTGGAGCGGGCGCCGGGTGTCGCAAGGATCACGGGGTGTGCCTCCGATGGTTCGGTTCGGGGGGCGGTTGTGGGATCGTGACCGGTTGGCGGAACGGCCACAACCCGAACTTGCGGATGGCGCGGCGCCGGGACGATCAGCGCCAGCCCTCCTCGTTGAAGAGGAAGAACGTCGTCTGGGCCCAGACGACCCGCGCGTCGGCCAGCCAGCGCCGGAAACGGCCGGCGTTCGCGATGGTCATGATGACCACCGGCTCCTCAGCGCTCGTTCCGCCCGTCGGCCGGAGGGCGAGCGGGTCGTTCGGCCGACGCACCGCCCGTGACCGTACCGGGCCGGGGCTGAGCCGCGAGCTGGCCGCATAGCCGCTCATCGGGGACAAGCTAACGCGCCAGGGATGTCGCGACCAGCCCTCACCTATGCTATGCGGCCATGGTCACCCAGGTCGGTGCGTTCGGCGCCCAGTCGATGACGGCGCCGTTGCGCGGCGTGCTGGTGAAGCGACCGGGACGCGCGTTCGGCGCCGCGTTCGACGACCCGGCCCACGGATACCTCCGGCCGGTCGATCTTGCCGCGGCGCAGCGCGAGCACGATGCGTTCGTGGACCTGCTGTCGTCGCTCGGCCCCACCGTCCACCTGCTGGACGAGGAGACAGACAGCCCGGATCTCGTGTACGCCTTCGATCCGCTGCTGGTCTCCGACCGCGGCTCTATCCCGCTCCGACCCGGCAAGCCCAACCGGCTCGGCGAGCCCGCCGTGCTCGAGCGATGGACCGCCGCGGCTGGCATCCCGATCGCCGGCCGGATCGAGTCGCCGGGCACGGTCGAGGGTGGCGACACCTTCTGGCTGCGGCCGGACCTCCTGTGCGTCGGCCGGACCCTGCGCACGAACGACGTGGGCGCCCGCCAGCTGGCGGCGATCGTGGGTGGCGACGCGCTGATCGTCGACCTGCCGTACTGGCGCGGGCCATTGGAGCTGATCCACCTCCTGTCGGTCATCTCGCCGGTCGCCGACGACCTGGCGGTGGTCTACCTGCCGCTGCTGCCGGTGGGCCTGTGGGAACGGCTGGGCGACCTGGGCATCCGGCCCCTCGAGGTGCCCGACGACGAGTTCCCCACGCTCGGCTGCAACGTGCTGGCGGTTCGTCCGGGCGTCCTCATCATGGCCGAGGGCAATCCGCGCACCAGGGCCGCGCTCGAGCGGGCAGGCTGCGAGGTCCATGTCTACCAGGCGAGCGAGATCGGGATCAACGGCTCGGGCGGTCCCACCTGCCTGACCCGCCCGATCCTGCGGGGATGAGCGGCCTCCCGGCGCGAGCATCCACCTCGGCTGGCGTCGACGCCGCGTGGGCGACCGAGGTCCTCGCAGAGCTCATCCGGATCCGGAGCATCACCGGCACGGAGGATGGGGTCCAGGACGCCGTGGCCGCTCGCTTGGCGGAGATCGGCGTCCGCCCCGAGCGGATCGAGACGGATCCGGCCGTTGCCGCCGCGGATCCCGACTGGCCGGGTGCGGAGATGCCTCGCACGACGCTGCCCGCGGTGCTAGGGCGGATCGGCCGTGCGGGCGGACGACGGCTGCTGCTCGTGGGCCATATCGACGTCGTGCCGCCCGGGGATCCGGCCACGTGGACCGTGGATCCGTGGGGCGCGGAGGTCCGCGACGGTACGATGTACGGCCGGGGCGCCTGCGACATGAAGGGCGGCGTCGCCTCGATCCTGGCCGCGATGCGGGCGCTCGTCGAGGCCGGTGCCGCGGACCGGCTCGACGGCGAGGTGCTCGCCGCGTTCGTGCCGTCCGAGGAGGACGGCGGGCAGGGGATGCTCGCGGCGATCCGGGCCGGCGTCACCGGCGACGCGGCCGTCATCACCGAGCCGACGTCGCTCGACGTCGTGATCGCGCATGCCGGCGCAATCACGTTCCGTCTCGTCGTCCCTGGGCGCGCCGCGCACGCCTCGATGCGTCGCGAGGGGGTGTCCGCGCTCGACAACCTCTTTACGCTGGTCCGCGCCCTCGAGACCGACGAGCGAGCCCGGAACGAGGCGGAGACCGATCCGCTGATGACCGCGATCGGGTTGCCGTACGCGACGATCGTCGGCAAGGTCGCGGGCGGGGAGTGGGCGTCCACCGTGCTCGACCGCGTGGTGGCCGAGGGCCGCTACGGTGTGCGGCTCGGCCAGTCCTGGCGCGAGGCCGAGGCGGACCTGCGGGCGTGCATCGAGGCGGCCTGTGCGGCCGATCCGTTCCTGCGCGACCACCCGGCGACGCTGGAGATCACGGGCGGCCGGTTCTCGTCGGCGCAGGTGGCGGCGGACCATCCGCTGCCCGTCGCGCTGGCCGCCGCTGCCGAGCACGTGCTGGGCCGGCGGCCGGCATCGATCGGCAAGCCCTACGGCGCCGACATGCGGCTGCTCGTGAACGAGGGCGCGACGCCGACGGTGATCTTCGGCCCGGGCGACGTCGCATTCGCCCATTCGGCCGACGAGCACGTGCCGCTGGCCGAGGTCGTTGACTGTGCCCGGGTCCTCGTCGCGTGGGTGGAGGAGGAGCTCACCCCCCGGCGCTGATGGGTAATGCCGCAGTGGCGCCGACCCCGGCCGTCTCGTTCGCCATCTCCACGAACCGGCAGAGGGCATTGGCGAGCCGCATCTGGCCCGGCGTACGCGCCCGTACCCGGAGCAGGTCCGGCGAGGCCGCCACGACCGCGACGCAGCGCGCCCGCGAGGTGGCCACGTTGAGCCGGTTGCGGCTGTACAGGAAGTCCATGCCGCGGGGTGCGAGCTCCGGCGCGGACGTCGTCATCGAGTAGATGCTGACCGGCGCCTCCTGGCCCTGGAACTTGTCGACCGTTCCGACCCGAGCCTGCGACGGAAGCCGGCGGACGATCGCCCCCACCTGGGCGTTGTACGGCGCGACAATCAGGATGTCGTCCCAGGTGATGGGCCGCTCCACGCCCTCGGCATCGATCCAGGTCGCCGCCTCGTCGACGAGCGAGCGCGCCAACTCGGCGACGACCCGCGCCTCGTCCGGCGACTCGTTGTCGTATCCGCCATCCGTCGGGGCCTCGCGGAACCGGACGCCCACCCCGCCGACCGGCGGGTCGGCACGCAGCCGCTGTCTGGCAAGGTGCGGCTCCGACTCGAGCCGGCCGTCGTAGAACGCCTCCGACGTGTAGCGGCACAGGTCCGGGTGAAGCCGCCAGGTCATCTCGAGGAACAGGCCCTGGGCTGGCGGCATCGTGGCCCGGTCACCGAGGACGTGCGAGAGCGCCGACCTGTCCGCACCCGGCGGATGTGTTCCACGAAGTGGCTGATCGAGCTGTTGCGGGTCTCCCAGCAGGACGATGCTGGCGGTGGCGTCGGCCATCGCGAGGACGTTGGCCAATGAGATCTGGCCGGCCTCGTCGACGAACAGGACGTCGATCGAGTCGGACATCTTGTCCGACGCCCACAGCCACGACGTGCCGGCGGCAAGATTGGCCCGGCCGTCGTCGAGCCGGGCGCGGACATCGTCGGTGGTCTTCGCCCGCGTCACGCGGTCGTGCACGAATGCCTGCTCCTTGGTCGTCGACTTCTGGATGACGCGGACGTCGACGCGGTCCGCGGCGCGTCCGTCGTCGGCGGCGGCCAGCACCGCCTTCACAAGGTTCCCGATCACCTTGTGGCTGTTCGAGGTGATGCCCACGCGCTTGCCCGCGGCAAGGAGCGTGCAGATCATTCTCGCGCCGGTATAGGTCTTGCCGGACCCGGGTGGACCCTGGATCGCGAGCGTCGTGTGGTCCAGCGCGAGCGCCAGCCGGCGCGCCGCGTCGAGATCTGACTCGCCCGACCCGACCAGCCGCCCGCCGGCCCGTTGTCCGAGCCGCGGCGGGCGGCGCAGGAGGAGATCGCGGGCCGCGCGGTATCGGCCCGGGGTGTCGACGCCGTTGGCAAGCACCCACTCGCCCAACTCGAAAAGCACGCGCTGCTGCGCGGATGTCCGGAGATATCCCAGGGGCACGATGGCCTGCGGGTGCGGCTCATCGACCTTGCGATGGAGGTCGACGGTCATCGAGGCACTGTCCGTCGCGACGATCTCGCCGACAGCCCACTTGAACGGGTTTCCGCCGGGCGTCGCCTGCGCCCTTGCCGGGTCGTACACCGTTCGCGAGACGTCGAAGTCCTGGCCCGGGAACCGGTACCTCCACGTCTGGCGCCCGTTGATGACATCGGTGGTGGGACCGATGGGCTCGAGCCGGCCGATGGGACTCGATTCGGCGACGAGGTCGTCCGGCGTCTCGCCCATCCAGTGGAAGAACTCCCACCACATGGCCTTGTCCTCGCGACGGTGCCAGCCGAGCAGATGCCCCAGGAGCCAGCGCGCCTGCTGCGTCTCCGTCCAGTCCGGCGCGCCGGGGACGTCCGTCAACGCATCGGCCAACGCCTGGACCCTGGCCTGCGACTCGGTGAGCTCGTCCGGGAGGCCCTGCCGCTCGGCGGGCCGGGGCACCGGCTGGCCGGCGAGCGCAGCGAGCTCGCCGCGCAACCTCTCTAGCCAGTCGCGGAGCCGTTCGGTGCTGACCACGTCATCGCGGTTGTAGGCCTCGATGCGCTCGAGGTGCGTCGCCGCCGGCCGGTCCCCCTCGCCCAGCTCCAGCCACTCCTCGAATGCGACGATGCTGGAGCCGGCGTCGCGCAGGTCGATCTCGCGCTCGAAGCCGTAGAAGGGCTCGAGCCGCTTGATCGAGTAGCTCTCGACCGACGCCCGGAGCGACTGTCGAACCGCACGCAGCAGGTCGACCATCACGCCGGCCCGGAGGAGCCGGTCTACCTCCGCCTCGCGGGTCGCATACCGGCCCATCAGCCGCTTCAGGGCCGTTGGCTCGTAGGGCGCGTAGTGGAAGACGTGAAGGGTCGGGTCCGAGTCGAGCCGGGCGACGATGAAGTCCATCAGCTGCTCGAACGCACGCAGCTCGCCCGCAGCGGTGAACGCGCCGTCATCGTCGCGCGACCAGAACGCGTGATACGTGCCGTCCGTCTCCAGGACGCCGAACAGGTAGTCCAGCCCATCGTCGAGCGCGTACGGGTCGCCCTCGAGGTCGAGGAACAGGTCGCTCGTGGAGGGTGGCGGCAGAGTCGCGAGGCCGCGCTCCGGGTCGATCGTGTCGCCCGCCCGTGGCAGCAGCACCTCGTACTTGAGGCGCGCCTCCCGCCGGCCCTCGAGCTGGATGCGGGCCTGCTCGCGGACTCGCAGGAGCGCCGCCTCGCCGATGCCTTCGAGCCTCGGTTCGAGCGGCAAGGTGAGGTCGCCAAGCTGGGCCAGGGTTGCAACCGAACGATCTGTGAGCGCGCGACGCTGGCGCGACGAGATGCCCGCGACGAGGCTCAGATGGTCGTCCGTGCGGCGCCGCACGGAACACTCGATTGCCCATCGGCACACATCGCAGTGGTCGACCGGCTCGGGGTACGTGCGTGCCGGCGGGTACGAGGGCGCGTCGCCGGCCATGGTGGCCAGGAATCGATCCCGCGCCCCGCGGTAGTACGCCATGTAGTCGTCGACCCTCAGGTGCTCGACGGTCCTGGCGCTGCCACCGAGCGCGACGTGCATCCACTCCGGCAGCACACCCTGGATCGTGGCCAGCTGCGCGACGTAGCTGCAGATCTGGAGCACGGCGCTGGCCTTGACGTGGCGAGCCAGCTTCGTGTCCGCGATCTCGTAGTGGTACGGCCCCCAGCGGGACGGCCGATTCACGGTGTCCACGCGCAGCAGGAAGTCAGCGTGGCCGCGCCAGGTGCCGTCGAAGAACGTGGCCTGGAAGATGACGTCCGGTCCCGCGGCCATCGCCGCCACGGTCGCCGCGGCCGCGGCGCGCAGCTGCTCTCCGCGCTCCTCGATCGAGCCGTCGAGCTCGATCTCCACCACCTCCTTGCCGTCCGCCCGTAGGTCGGCGAGGTAACGCTGCTCGTGCTGGAGGCCGCGCCTGCGGATGACGTCCAGCTCCGGGTCATTTCGAATCGGGCGCTTCGCGAGGCCCTCGACGACCGCCCGCTCCAGCTGGGTCAGGTGCTCGCAGGCGAGGAAGCCGACGAGGTCGGTCGCCGAGTAGACAGGGCAGCCGTCGATCAGGTCCATGGCGGCGCGCGACGCGGTGTGGTCACGGGTCCACCTTACCCGCGACCCGTGACACCTGGCCTGTCACGTCCCGGCCGGAGCGCGGCTACCATTCAGTCGTGTCCGACGATCGCTGGAACCTGTGGCAGCGGCCGCCCCGGGAGCCGCTGCTGGAGCGCCAGATCCGGGAGGCGGTGGAGGCAGGCAAGTTCGACGACCTCCCGTATCGGGGCGAGCGGATCCCGCTGGAGGACGACAGCACCGCGGGCGACTGGGCCCCTGCATTCCGGATGCTCCGAAACGCCCGGATGGCGCCGCCCTGGATCGAGGCCGACCTGAGGCCCGGCGCCAGCTTGACGCACTGAGCTCTTTGCTCGAGCGGACCCGGGGTGCCGGCTCGCTGGGCCACGAGTGGCGTCGCCGTCA
>Ga0183260_10001266_pt1 | contig 21383 bp, 22 predicted proteins | sample AntDrymUQ4972206_2_FD_129768 | JGI IMG/M metagenome (GOLD analysis project Ga0183260, IMG submission 129768) | Polar desert sand microbial communities from Dry Valleys, Antarctica - metaG UQ497 (22.06) (version 2) (version 2) | ecosystem: Environmental > Terrestrial > Soil > Desert | place...
ACCTCGCGCTTCTCGGTGTCGCGGTAGAAGAACAGCTCGACGGCCTCCGAGCTCCACGTGGCCTGCTTGACGAGCTCCATGGCGACGAAGGTCTCGAGCAACATGCCCGCGAGGCTCCCCTGGTCGGGTGCGGCGTACCGCGCCGCGTCGGCCCCGACGAGCGCTGCGGCCATCCCGCTTGTCGGCGAGCAGCAGCTTCGGTGTCTTGACCTGCCGGGAACCGAGGTTTCTCGACCACGGGGAGAGCCGGTGGAGCAGGAAGAGCTGGCTGAGCAATTCCACGTGCGCCTTGACGGTCTTGTCGTCGAGTGCGAGCTCTCGCCCCAGCGCCGAGTATGCCGTCGGCAGAACCCGCTCTCGTGCTGGGTTTTTGCCCAGCGGAGCTGGTTACGCCTGACCGTCCGTCTTCGGCCCCGCAGCCTGCCCCCGCACTTCGGGCGTCTCGATGGTGACCGCCTGGTTTGGCCAGGCCACGACGAACAATCCACTCGGGGTCAGCACCTCCCAGAGCTCGAGCTTCCTCTTGTTTTGGCGCGGCTCTGTCAGAGCCATGAACCACGCGTCACCTTCGAAGCGAAGCGTCACGGCGACGTCGCTGCGACGCAGCCGCGTCGCGTTGAGCCGCTTTCCCTCCAACTCCTCGAAATGGCGCAAGGCGTGCTGCTGCTCGTCGAGTGAGCGTGAGAGGAGCGCGCCGTCGGCGGCTAGCACCCAAGGGGTCGCTCTCAGCGAGAGCACCCACTCGCCACGAGTGCGCCCGGTCATCCGTTCGTTCTCGTATGGGACCGCCTTGCCGAAGTGCAGCCGCAGCTCGCCGCCATAGGCGAACGTGGCGCGGAGGAAAAGCTGATCGGCCAATTTCTCGACCCAGCGAGCGCCCTCATCGGCGAATTCCGCGCGCGCCTGCCTTTCGCTGGCCGCCATGTGCCCTCCCGAGCCGCGGGTCACGCGATCGGGATTTGTGGCGGACGCCCGGGCTCCTCCCAGCCGACAAGAGCGATGTCGAGGTCATCGAGGGCGCGCTTGCCGTCCATCTCGGTCTGAGAGCGCTCGATGACGCGCGTGCACAAGGCACGCTTGGTCCCGAGCAAGCCGATCGCCTCGCCGTCGAAGAGGTCCGCGCCACGCGTCGCGTGCGTCACCGTGCTGCGTGATCCGTGCCGTCGTGGACCCGAGTGTCCTCGTCTCGGCATGGACCGCGACGTCCTCGACGCCAACCTCAACGACATCTCGATCGAGCGCCCCGCCGTATTCCTCGGATGGCTCCGTGAGCCATCGAGCGAGCAGGGGCTTGGGCTCCCCCGGCGGGGCGAAGGCTCCGTGCGCAGCGGTGGGCGGCCCGGCGGGCCGGTGCTGGCCCGCCGGCGGTCAACCGGCGACGACGACGCGCGCCCCGACGGTCTCGTACGTCGCCCGGGCCCGGACGTCGCGCGTGGCGAGATCCACATCGTGCTCTACGGCGGCGAGCGCGACGAGCGCGTCGTAGACCGCGCCGCCGGCGATCCCGAGGCCGCCGAGCACGTCTGGGAGGCGACCGGACACCCCCGATCCGAGGAGCAGCGGCTCGCGGAATCGCGCAGCGAGGAGCCGGGCCGCGTCGGTGGGCGCCAACCGGAGGTCAGCGGGCAGGCGCGTGAGGACGGAGTACGTCTCCGCCAGCGCGTGACCGCTGAGCGCGACCTCTCGGCCGTCCCACCAGCGGACGACGGCCGTGTGCGCTCGGTGAGTCTGCACGAGCAGCGGAACCGCGACGCTCGTGTCCAGCCCGAGCAATGGTCAACGCCGCCCGGAGTCGATCAGCCCGAAGACCGCGTCGTCGTCGACTGCCGTCTCGCCCGTGGCGACCAGGACCCCGGACTCCTCGACCAGCCGGGCGGTACGCCCCGTCGGGATCAGCTGCAGTCCGGCGCCGTAGCGGGAGATGTCGACGGTTGACCCGGCGGTGAGGCCGAGCGCGTCCCGCAGAGGCTTCGGAACGACGATCCGCCCGACAGAGTCCATCGATATCTCCATTGGGAACACGCTACCACTCACTTCCCAGCTCCGCGGTTCACAGGGGGTGCCGCCGAGGCGTTCGGTGTAGTCGCTGGCAGTAGTCAGTCACCGGATACAGCAGCGCCGCCGCCGCGCTCGACCATGGCAACTTCCACGCTCGAGACGCCCAGGTACAGGAGCGTGGCGGCGAGCGTGGCGAGGAGCCACGCGGCGCTGCTCCTGATTTGCGCGACCAACAAAGCGGCGGTGATGGCCGCGCCGATGGCGGCGAGATGGACGAGACCCGCCCGTAGCGGGTGAGGGCTGCGGCCGAGCGACTTCTCAGCCTCTCCCCCGGTTTTCGAGGTCAATAGCGTGAGCCCGCCGTATGCACTCATCGCGCCCACCGCGAACAGGAAGATCTCGGCCTTCGTCGGCATTCCATGCTCGCCGGCCAGCGCGGACCCAGCCGACCACACCGTGACCGCGTAGCCGTAGGGCAGTCCCGCCCCCTGAAGTGCGGTTCGGAGCGCCTGCAAGTACGCCGACTCCCGCGTCACCAGGACAAGCTTGCCGTTCGTCGCGGACGTCACTCGAGGTCGCCGAGTCCAAGCTCGTTCTTGCGCCCGGGCGGAGCGTGGACCTGAGACGGCGGCGGGATTAGGATCGCGCTGCAGGCGTGCTTCCGGCCCGTCGGGCGTCGCGGCTCAACGTGCTCCATGCGCTCCAGTACGAGTGAGCTGATGGGGTGTTGCGCTGACGGCGCTCGCGGTCGTCGCACCTCGCGCGATCAGTCAACCAAGGCGAGCTTGTCTTGGGGCTTGAGGTAGAACAGCTCGGAGGAGACGTCTTCGTTCACGTCCGTGCCGCTGACGAACGCCCGGACCGTGCGACCGGTGATCCGCTCGACCGCCTCGCGAAACTGGTCCTCGGTCGCGTGCTGGAAGAACAACCGGGTGTCGCGCACGCGTTGGTGCTCGCCCATCCTGGCGAGGCTGTGCTCCGCGGGCGTCAGCGAGTCCTCCAGCGTGCACAGCGGTGCGTCGGGGCCGGCGTACACCGTCCATGCACGTGTGGGTCCGCGCCCCAGCTGCTCCTTGTAGATCCGCACCATCTCGTTGGAGACCTGCATCAGCTGCAACTGCTGCGGCGGCGGCCCGCGCTCCTCGCGAATGGGGCTCTCGGTAGCCATCGTTTCCTGTCTCTCCGTCGCTCTGAGCAAGGCCGCGCAAAAGGAAGAGGGACGGGTGAGAACCAGGCGGCGACTACTTCGTCCTCCAGGCTAGCGAGAAACCGTCCGGGCGAGCTAAGCGTCCACCCACAGGGCGTTTTGGACCTCGCTGGGGGCGGTGAACCTGTCCTTGTCCATGTCGCGCAGAGTTTGCAGGGCGTCGTCCGGCGCGCCGTTGTCCTTCATCTTCGCGATGAGGGTCTCCTTGTCCGCCGGCCAAATGATTCCGTCCACGTACTTCCGGGTCGCGTCGAGAGGCGTCTCTTCCATGGCTGGTCTCCTCGATGTAGATTGCCAATCGCGCCTACCCCGTGGCGCACAGACCTAACCTGGCCTATGCGGGCTCCGGTCGTTCTCCACGCGGGCCGCTCGGCCGATAGAGCGCGTGAGCGCAGACGCCAGCAGGTTGCCGTCGATGCCGATCGCGACGCCCAGCGCGAGAGCGCCGAAGCGCGCCAGCGCGAGGAGGAGGCGCAGGTCGACGAGGCCAAGGCCGGCGCCGCAAGGACCGCTCAGCGACGACGCCGGCCGCGCCAAGGCGTCGCGCAAGAGCGAGAACTAGCGACACCGTCACAGCTTTCTTCCTTGAAGCTGCGCATTTCCCGCCGAGGGGTGGAGCTTCCGTGAGCGAGGTCGACCCTCTCTGGGATGCCTCGTTCACTGCTCGTGCACGGATGCGCGATCGCTATCGCCTTCGGCGTGCCTGCCACGGCGGTCGCCGACGGCGCGGGGGGCACGGCACCACCGGCCACCGCGGCGGCGTCTGGAGGGACGACCGCGGGCAGCGGTGCGACAGGACCGAAGCAGGCTTCGGGCAAGGACAGCGGCGGCACCTCGTACGGGACGGGCACGATGGCCGAGCGGGCGCGCGAACGCAGGGCGCGACGCACGGCTCGCGAGCGAGACAGGCGCGTCCGGGTGCGGCGCCAGCGCACCGCTCAGCGCCGCGCGCGCATCCGGCGCCAGCGACAGTCGGCGGGCGCCGGCGACGGCGCGGTGTTCCCGATCCAGGGCTCCTTCAGCTATGGCGATGACTTTGGCGCGCCCCGGCCCGGCGGGCGCAAGCACAAGGGCCAGGACATGGCGGCAGACCAGGGCACCCCCGTCGTCTCGCCCCGCGCGGGGAAGGTGACCACGCGCGGCTACCAAGGAGGCGGCGCCGGCAACTACCTCGTGATCGCCGACGCGGGCAACGACCTCTCCTATGTCTTCATGCACCTCGAGGAGGGCTCGCTGCGCGTCGGAGAGGGCGACGGCGTGGGGCGCGGGGAGCGGATCGCCAGCGTTGGAAGCACCGGCAGCTCGACCGGCCCGCACCTGCACTTCGAGATGTGGCGAGGCGGCTGGTACAGTGGCGGGGAGGCGATCGACCCGCTGCCCTACCTGAGGCGCTGGGAGCGCTGAGGGGGGTGGAGGCAGCGCTGCCGAAAGGCGGCCGGCTACTAGCCTTTTCCCGGTGCCGCACGCGTCAGCCCAGCCGAGTGCGGGTCGCGGCCTGAGCCGGGCCTTCTTCATCCCCGACGGTCCCGCCTTCGCGGCGACCGAGCTCACGCGCGGCCCGTGGGACCCCGGCAGCCAGCACGCCGGACCACCGGCGGCGCTGCTCGCCCGGGCCATCGAGCGCTGCGAGCCGCGCGAGGCCGCGCAGCTGGCGCGGGTGACGATCGAGATCCTCCGGCCGGTCCCGATCGCGTCGCTGACAGCCACAGCGTCCATCCGTCGCCCGGGGCGAAGCGTCGAGCTGCTTGAGGGATCGCTGACCCTCGCGAGCGACGGCACCGAGCTCATGCGCGCGACCGCATGGAGGCTGCGCACGACCGAGCTCGAGCTTCCGCCGCCGCCCGCCGAGCCGCCCGACCCGCCGCCGCCCGGGCCCGAGTGCGGCGAGAGCACGCCGTTCTTCCCCACGGGCGCCGCGGTCGGCTACCACACCGCGGTGGACTACCGCTTCGTGCGCGGCGCCTTCCTCGAGCCTGGCCCGGCGATGGTCTGGATGCGTATGCGCCAGGCCCTGGTGGCGGGCGAGGAGCCGACCCCGCTCCAGCGCGTGATGGTCGCGGCCGACTCTGGAAACGGGGTCAGCGCGGCTCTCGATTGGGAGCGCTTCGTGTTCATCAACACCGACCTAACGGTGCATCTCGCGCGGCCGCCCGCCGGAGAGTGGGTAGGGCTCGACGCGGTCACAATGCCGCTGCCCTCGGGCGTGGGGCTCACCGACACGGCGCTGTGGGACGAGCGCGGGCGCATCGGGCGCGCCGCGCAGACGCTCCTCGTCGCGCCTCGGTGCGACGACGCACGCGCGATGCGTGGAGCGCACGCGATCACCGAGCCTCCAAGTGACGTGGCTCCGGACGCCGGTGTCGATAGATCCTCGTAGCGATCAGCGAAGGCGCGGCTGCGGGGCGGGGCGCCCCTACGCGGCCGCGGGAGCCGGCTCGCGCGCGGCGACGAAGTCGCGGCGACGGACGAGCACGAAGGACAGGATGGCCCCCGCGAAGGCGACCCCCGCGCCGATCAGCAGAATCTCGTTGAGCCCGGCGACGAAGGCTGCGCGCGCCGCCTCCTCCAGGACCGCGCGCGATCCCGCGGGCGCCCCGCGGGCCGCCGCCTGCGAGCCGCCGCCGACGACCGCCTCGGCGAGCCGGTCGGCCCGACCGGCGGCGGGCGTCCCCGCCAGGCGCTCGGCGAGCTCGGATGCCACGCGGTGCTGGAAGACCGCGCCCAGCGCGGCGATGCCGGTTGCAATGCCCACTTGGCGAAAGGTGGTGTTGATCCCCGAGGCCATCCCGCCGCGCCGGGCATCGACGACGCCGATCGCCGTGGAGGCCAGCGGCGGGTTGACCATGCCGATCCCCGCGCCCGCGAGGACGAAGCCGGCGAGCAGAGCTGTCCACTCCGAGTCTGCGCGCAGGCCGCCCATGAGCACGAGCCCAACGCCGACGAGCGCGAGGCCGCCGCCCAAGAACCCGCGCACCGGCAGGCGCTCTGAGAGCTTGCCGGCGATAGGCGCCACCGCGAAGGAGAGCAGGGTGATCGGTAGGAACCGCAGGCCGGCCTCGAGCGGCGAGTAGCCGAGCACGCTCTGGATGTAGAGCGTGAGGTAGAGGAACATCGCGAACATCGCCGCCGACAGCGAGAAGGCCGCGACGCAGGCGCCGACGAAGGTCGGCACCCGAAACAGATCGAGGTCGAACATCGGCCGCTCGCGCGTGCTCTCGACCGCGACGAACAGGGCGAGCAGCCCCACCACCGCCGCGAGCAGTCCGAGGATCAGCGGGCTTCCCCAGCCCTCGTCGTTGCCGCGGATCAGCGCGACGACGAGCGCGAACAGCGCCCCGCTGAAGCTCAGCAGCCCCGGCAGGTCCACGCCGCCGGGCTCGGGCGCTCGTTCGTCGACGAGGCGAGCGAGCGAGAGCCAGATCGCGGCGGCGCCTACGGGCAAATTGACGAGGAAGATCCACTCCCAGCTCAAGGATTGGGTCCACCCCCCCGAGCAGCGGGCCGACGGCCACCGCGCCGCCCGTCGTCGCACCCCACGCTCCGAACGCGGTGGCCCGCTCGGGTCCGCGGAACTCCTGGCCGATAAGCGCCAGCGAGGTGGCGAACATTCCCGCACCGCCGACGCCCTGGAGGCCTCGCGCGAGGTCGAGCGCGGTGGCGCTGGAGGCCAGCGCGCACAGCAGCGAGGCGAAGGTGAACAGCGCCAGCCCGCCGACGAAGATCCGCCGCCGGCCGAGCAGGTCGCCCAGGGAGCCCGCTGTAAGCAGCAGCCCGGCGAGCGTGAGAGCGTAGGCGTCGACGACCCACTGGAGCTCGGTGAAGCTCGCCCCGAGCTCGCGCTCGATGTCGGGCAGCGCCACGTTGACCACCGTGATGTCCAGCAGCAGCATGAACGTCGCGATGCAGACCGCGACGAGCGTCCACCACTTGCGCTCCATGGGCTCACCGTAGCGGGGGCAGGGGCTGTGCGGCCCCCGGAAGGCGCCGCGAGAGCGGTCGGGCAGGACGCCCAGCCTTCTGCGGCGTCCGAACCACATCCCATGTAGTCGAGACGCCGCAGAACGCTGGAGAGGGCATCATGACGTCCGTGGAGCGCCCGCCTCCCACGGATCCGTCGTTCGAGCCGCAGTCCGAGGACGAGCGCGTCGATCCGCCCCGAGCGCTTCCGGGCCGGCTGTGGGAGCAGCTGCGAGCCGACCCGGTGCGCGCGCCCGAGCACCTCGCGCTGGCGGCCTCGAAGGCGCACGGGCCCGCGGCGGCGACCTGGGCGCTCGAGATGCGAGGTCGCTACGCCTACCCGCCGGCCGAGCTCGCCCTCGTTGCCAAGCGCCGGCACGCGATGCTGTCACGGTGGGCCGGGGCGGCCGGCGGAATCGGCGGCGCGTGGACGATGCTGCCCGACATCGCCGCGCTCGCCTGGCTTCAATCGCGGATGGTCTTCTTCATCGCCGCCGCTTACGGTTACGACCCCCGGGATCCCATGCGACCGGCCGAGTTCCTGGTCCTGCGCGAGTTCTACCCCGACCCGATCAGCGCCCGCGCGGCCCTCGACGGCCTCGGCGCAACGGTGGCCGAGCAGTACGTCGGCGCCAAGCTGGCCGGCGACGAGGCGCTGCTCTCGCGCCTTACCAAGCTCGCCATGCGAAAGGGGGGCACCAAGCTGGCCGCCAAGGCAATCCCCGGCTTCGCGATCGCCTTCAACGCGGTCACCAACGAGCGCGAGACGCGCGCCCTGGCCAAGGACGCGATGCGCTTCTACGGCGGCTGAGCGCTACGCACGCCCGTAGACCGGGATCTCGGCTCCGTTCGTCGCGCCCGACTCCTCAGAGCACAGGAAGCGGATGACTCGGGCGATCTCCTCGGGCTTGACCCACTTCTCGTGGTCGGCGTCGGGCATCGCGCTGCGGTTTGCCGGCGTGTCGATGACGCTGGGGAGCACCGTGTTGCAGCGCACGCCGTCGTCGCGGTAGTCGGCGGCGACGGCGCGGGCGAAGGCGATCACCGCAGCCTTGGCGGTCGCGTAGGCGGCCGCGCCACGGTAAGGGCGCAGCGCAGCTCGGCTTCCCACGCACACGATCGCACCGCCGCCCGCGGCGAGGAGGGGCGGAAGAGCCGCTCGCGTGACCAGGAAGGTCGGTCGCAGGTTGAGCGCGAGCTGGCGCTCGAGGTCCTCGAGCGAGAGCTCGTGGACGCGCGGGCCGTCGAAGAACCCTCCCACGAGGTTGACCACCGCACGCAGCGGCGCCGCCTCGACGGCGGCCGCCACATCCACTGCCGCGGCCACCTGCTCGGCGTCGAGGAGGTCGGCCCGGACATGCTCGAGGCCGGGTCGGCCGGCCTCGCCGCCGTCCTCGCCCCGCACCGGCGCGACGACGCGCCAGCCGTCCGCGAGGAAGGCGTCGATCACCGCCGTGCCCAGTCCGCCCGTCCCGCCGGTGATGAGCGCGGCCTTCTCCACGGTGCCAGCGTAGGGCAAGGACCCTGAGGATCGCCGGGCGCACATAGGCTCGGGCGCGCCTCGTGCACGAATCCGTCCGCGGGCGACTTTACCTTCGAGCCCATGTTCGTGCGGGAGTTGCAGGACGGATGCGATGTCGAGCAGGTGCTGCTGGTCCGCGAGGTCGAGCTGCGCCGCCGGCGCGGAGGAGGCGAGTATCTGAAGCTCACGCTCGCCGACCGGACGGGAACGCTCGCAGCCGTCGTGTGGGACGGCGGCGCCGAGCTGTCGCCGATCGCCCGCCCCGGGCTTGCGGTGCGCGTGTCCGGCTGCTACTCCGTCCACGCGCGCTACGGCCCCCAACTGGTGGTCACCTCGTTGCGGGTGGCGAGCGAAAACGAGTACGAGAGCGCCGACCTCCACGACGGCCCCCCGCGCGCCGTCGGTCAGATGGAGGCCGACCTGCGCGAGCTCGTCGCGACGGTGCGAAACCCGCACCTCCATCGCCTGCTCGACCGGGTCTTCGGCGAGGGCTCGGAGCTGTGGGCGGCCTACCGCGTCGCGCCCGCGGCCAAGTACTACCACCAGGCCTACCGGCACGGCCTGCTCGAGCACTCGCTGTCGGTCGCCCAGTCGGTCAGCGCCATCTCGGCGACCTTCCCGGGGATCGACCGTGACGTGGCGATCACCGGGGCGCTTCTGCACGACATCGGAAAGCTCGAGGCCTACGCCGCCCAAGGCCACGCGTTCGACCTCACGGACACCGGGCGCCTGCAGGGAGAGATCCCGCTCGGCTACTACCGGATCCGCCGCGCGATCGAGGACATCGCTGGCTTCCCGTCGGAGCTCGCGCAGGCCGTTCTGCACATCATCCTCTCCCACCACGGATCGCTCGAGCACGGCAGCCCGGTCGTGCCCTGCACCCGCGAGGCGACGCTCGTCCACATGGTCGACAACCTCGGCGGCCGCCTGGGCAGCTTCGACCGCCTCGAGAAGGAGCTGGCCGGCGGCCAGCGCTGGTCGAGCTTCGACCGGGCGATCGGGGCGGGCGCCTACTTCGCCCAGCCCGCGCAGGACCGAGCGGCCGCCGCGTAGGCGAGCCAGGCCGCGGCAACCCAGCAGCGCCCGACCCGCGTCCGGCGGCGAAACTCCGCAAAGAGCGACGGGATGGACGCTCGCCGGGACGAGCGGCCCGACGCGCCGGACTATCCTCGTCGGCCGATGGCCAAGGACACCGAGAAGCTCGTCCGCCAGCTCTCCCTGATCTCCTACCTGATGGCAGAGCGCCGGCCGGTGACGGCCCTTGAGATCCGGCAGGTGGTCGAGGGCTACAGCGGGATGAACGAGGACGCATTCGCGCGGCGCTTCTACGCCGACCGGGCCGAGCTCGAAGGGCTCGGGATCCTCCTGCACGTCGACCGCCCGGCGGACGGCGTCGTCGAGCAGGAGACCTACTCGCTGCCGCCCGAGAACTACTACCTCAGGGCCGTCGCCTTCACCGACGAGGAGCTCGCCGCGCTGCATACCGCGCTCTCCCTGCTCGACGGCGAGTTCGCCTATGCGGAGCCGCTGCGGCTCGCACTCCAGCAGCTCTCGTGGGGCCGGCCCAGCCCTCTGCGGGCGCCCGACCAGCGCGGGGTCGCGCTCGGCCTCACCGGGTCAGCGGGGGGCCGCGACCTCTCCCAGCGCCTGTCGAAGATCGAGACGGCCATCCACCGTCGCAAGACGATCACCTTCGACTACTACACCATGGAGCGCGACGAGCTCGGGCAGCGCAAGATCGATCCCTACCAGCTCGTCTACCAGGGCGGGCAGTTCTACCTCGTCGCCCACAGCCACGAACGCTCAGCGATCAGGGTGTTCAGGTTGTCGCGGATCAGGGGGAAGGTGGCCTACGCGAGCAAGGCCGAGCACGACTTCCAGCGGCCACCTGCCGAGGTCTTCGACCCGCGCGCCTACTCCAACCGGATCGAGTGGCAGCTCGGCGATCCGGTCGGCACCGCCGAGGTCTGGGTCTCCGAGCGCATCGCATGGCAGATCGAGCGCCATTTCGGCCGCTACGGGGCGTTCGACGGCGACGTGTTCCGCACCGAGTACGCGAGCCCCCGCCTGCTCATCTCCTGGGTGCTCTCCTTGGGCGAGAACGCGCGTCTGCTCGGCCCCTCCGAGCTCGTCGACGAGCTCGCCCAGCGCGTCGAGCTGCTCGCCGAGCGCCACGCCGGCGAGGCGCCCGAGCTCCACGGCGCCGCCCGCCCGGCGCCGCCCGTCGAGGCCGGCGCGGAGGCCAACGGCCGCGGGGAGGCCGCGATCCGCCCCGAGCGCTTCGCGCGCCTGGTCACCCTGGCCTCCATCCTCATCGAGGCCGGGCGCGAGGGCCGCAGCGTCCCCGCTGGAGAGGTGGGCGAGCGCCTCCAGATGTCCGAGTCCGAGCTGCGCGAGGACATCCAGATGCTAAACGTCGTGAACTTCGGGGCGGGCAGCTACGTCCTCTACGCTGAGCTCACAGAAGCCGGGGACATCGAGGTCGACCCCGACGCCTACTCCGACCACTTCGACCGCCCGGCCCGGCTGCTGCCGATCGAGGCCAAGGCGCTGGTCGCGGCCATCGACCTCATCGGCGAGCACATCCCGGCAGGCTCGCTCGCGTCCGCGCGCGAGAAGATCGTCGAGGCGCTGGGCGAGGATCCCTCGCGCGAGGGTCTCCAGGTGGCCCGGACCGGCGCCGACGACTCGGCCGTGACCAAGCTGGTCTCGGGAGCGATCCTCGACCGGCGGCTCGTCGAGCTCGACTACTACAAGGAGGCGCAGGACACCTTCACGCAGCGGCGGGTCGAGCCCTACGCGCTCATGAACGGTCGCGAGGGCTGGTACGTGGTCGCCTTCGACCCGGCCCGCGACAGCGTGCGCCACTTCCGCCTCGACCGTGTCCGGGGCGTCGAGGTCACCGACGAGCACTTCGAGCCGCGCCCGGAGGTCGACCCCGTAGCCGACATCGACGGCTGGCCGCGAACGGGCGAGGTGCCCGCGTCGCGCCGGGCCCGCGTCTGGGTCTCCCCCGAGCGCGCGCGCTGGGCCGCTGAGGAGCGCGGCGCCGCGGAGGTCCTCGACGACGGCGCCGTCGTCGTCGAGCTCTCGTTCGCCGGCACGGACTGGCTGGTGCGCGAGGTCCTCAAGGAGGCCGGAGACGCGGTCGTCCTCGAGCCCGCCGACGCCCGTGAGGCGATCCACGCCGCGGCGGAGCGCCTGCGCGCGGTGCGCACGTAGCCCGACGAGCGGCACAACCGGCACGGCCTCGGCGCCCGAGGCTTGGGCGGTCGCCGGAAACGCGACGACTGAAGGATTCGGTACCCGATGGGGCACCAGAGTCTTCAGCGGGGCCACAACGGAGTAAGCTCGCACTCGCTCGGCGTGGTGACAGTCGTGATACGAGCTATGAGCAACCGACGCCTTCGTGAGGCGGCACTGGCGGCGGCGGTCTCAGCGCCGATGGTCGCGCTCCAGGCTTGCGGAGAAGCAACATCGTCGATGGGACAGCGTGCCAGGGGCACGAATACTCCGGTAGTGGTTACCGAGAACTTGAGCAAGACTCGGGGCAACTGCGGGCCGGAGGGCGCCGCAGGGATTCTCTCGTCGTTCGCCGCTGCTTATTCTCGAGGTGCGGTGGCCACGACCGCGCGCGTCTTCGACAGTCCTGACTTCCGCTGGTATACGGTGAACACCGGTCGCGACAGGTTCGAGCGGTTTACGGACCCGAAGAAGCTGCCGAGCTTTTTTTCGCGTCGGCGCCAGCAGGGTGAGCTCCTTCGGCTCGAGGAAGTCTCGGTCACTGCGCCGCGGACGACGAGAGAGCGCGGCTTGCTCTTCCGGTTCTATCGCCGAGCACGGGATCTGAGGCGGTACGGCGTCTCCAACCGACTGGCCGCCGGCAAGGCGCAGATGAACTGCTCGGCCGGAAAGCTCATCGTGTGGAGCATGAGCACGCCCCCGGGGCCTTCCCGGCAGGGCCCACGGTTGTGCCCGGCCCCCGAGCGCCCGCCTCCGCCGCGAGCGGTCATCGCATGTGGGCGATAGGCGACGATGGCTGGCGGGCAAGGCGGAGGGGCCGCCCGCGGAGACCGGGGTACGGCGCCGTGAGCCGCCGCGACTCCCAACCGCGCCCCTCACTCCGTGAGCCGCGACTCCCAACGGCGCCCCCTCACCCGGTGAGCCGCTGCGACTCCCAACGGCGGCCCCTCACCCAGTGAGCCGCCGCGACCAGATCACGATGACCTCCGAGGAGGCGCTCGCCTTCCTCGAGGAGGAGAGGATCGTCGTAGTCGCGACCAACGGCCACGACGGCTTTCCCCACCTCATGCCGCTCTGGTATGTCCTACGCGACCAGCGGTTGTGGGCCTGGACCTACGCCCAGTCACAGAAGGCGCGCAACCTGGAGCGCGACCCGCGCGCGACCCTGGAGGTCGAGGCCGGCGTCGAGTACTCCGAGCTGCGTGGGGTGATGCTGCGCGCCGAGGTCCACCTGCACCGCGACCTCGAGACGGTCACGGCGCTCGGCCTCGAGCTCTTCGCCCGTTACACCGGCGCCTCGAGCGAGGAGGTCGAAGAGATGGTCCGCGCCCAAGCGCCCAAGCGCGCCGGGCTCGAGTTCGTCGAGACCGGCCGCCGGGCGACCTGGGACCACCGCAAGCTGGCAGCCGGCGTCTACTGACGCCCATCCCGGGCCGGACGCCCATTCCGGGCCGGCCGGTCGCGTTACGGTGTAACACATGAGCCGCCATGTCTCCGTCCGACTCGAGGAAGAGAGGTTCGAGCGCTTGGAGCGCCAACGCCGGCGGTCGGGCGAGAGCCGCTCCGATCTGATCAAGCGGCTGCTCGACGAAGGGCTCCGCATGGAGGAGCATCCCGGCGTCGTCTTCCGAGACGGTCCGGCGGGACGCCGGGCGGGCCTTGCTCGCGGGCCAGACGTCTGGGAAGTCATCAGCGTTCACCGGGAAGGCGGTGAGCGGGGTGACGATGCCGTTCGGGCGACCGCCCAGCTCATGGACCTGCCCGAGCACCTTGCCCGTGCAGCGATCGGCTATTACGCGGGGCACCGATCAGAGATCGACGACTGGATCGAGCGTAACCGCGCCGAGGCCGAGCGAGCCGAGGTCGCTTGGCGGCGCGAGCATCAGCTTCTCGCTTGAGGGTCCGGCGGTGGCCGCGGCACCAGCGCGCCACCTTCGGGCGGCTCGTCGACGCCCGCGACGCGCTCGCTCGCGACCTGCCGCTTGAAAGAGCGCTCGCCGACCGCGAGCACTGGTTGTAGCGCTCGACGACCGGCGGCACACGTGCGAGCCGACGCGACGGTCTACGCTCCCCGCGCCATGCAGACCCTCAAGGGACTGATCCTGTCGGGCGGCCGGGGAACCCGGCTGCGCCCCATCACCTACATGAGCGCCAAGCAGCTCGTGCCGGTGGCCAACAAGCCCGTGCTCTTCTACGGCATCGAGGCGATGGCCCAGGCGGGGATCGAGGAGGTCGGGATCATCATCGCGCCCGAGACCGGGAGCGAGATCCGCGCGGCGGTCGGCGACGGGTCGGCCCTCGGGACGCGGGTGACCTACATCGTCCAGGACGAGCCGGCAGGCCTCGCCCACGCCATGCTCACGGCCGAGGGGTTTCTAGGCGACTCGCCGTTCGTCATGTACCTGGGCGACAACCTGCTCCAAGGCGGGATCGCCGAGCTGGTCGACGCCTTCCGATCTGGCGAGCCCGACGCGCTCATCCTCCTCACCCCGGTGCCCGACCCCCAGAACTACGGGGTTGCCGAGCTCGACGGCGACCGGGTCGTCCGCCTGCGCGAGAAGCCGCCCGACCCCGCGACCGACCTCGCGCTGGTCGGCGTCTACATGTTCAACCCCGTGGTGCATGACGCGGCGAAGGCGATCGAGCCCTCGGGACGCGGGGAGCTCGAGATCACCGACGCGATCCAGCGGCTGGTCGACACGGGCGCGCGCGTGGAGCCCCACGTCGTGCGCGGATGGTGGAAGGACACCGGCCGCGTGGAGGACATGCTCGAGGCCAACCGGCTGATCCTCGACACGATCGAGACGCGGGTCGACGGCGAGCTGCGCGAGTCGCACATCGGGGGCCGGGTGATCGTGGAGAAGGATGCCGTCCTCGAGCGCTCCACGGTGCGAGGGCCGGCGATCATCGGCGCGCGCGCACGGCTTACCGACGCCTACGTCGGGCCCTACACCGCGGTGGGGGAGGACTGCGAGGTCACCGGCGCCGAAGTCGAGCACTCGATCCTCCTCACCGGCTCGCGGGTGGCCGATCTGCACGGGCGGATGGAGTCCTCGCTGCTGGGCAAGAACGTCACCATCACGCGCGAGGACCGCCAGCCGCGTGCCTACCGCTTCATTGTCGGCGACAACAGCGACATCGGGATCCCCTGATCATGCGCGTGCTCGTCACGGGCGCCGGAGGGATGCTCTGATCATGCGCTTGCTGGTCACCGGCGCCGGAGGGATGCTGGGCCAGGACGTCGTCGGTGCCGCGCGCGAGCGCGGCCACGAGGTCACTGGACTGTCCCGCTCGGACCTTGACATCACCGACGGGGCGGCCGTCGCTCGCACGATCCGCGACATCTGCCCGCAGGCCGTCTTCAACTGCGCAGCGTGGACCGACGTCGACGGCGCGGAAGCCAACGAGGAGGAGGCGACAGAGGTCAACGGCGAGGGCGCGGGCAACGTCGCGCGGGCGAGCGCCGAGGCCGGCGCGGTCCTCGTCCACCTCTCCTCCGACTACGTCTTCGACGGCAACGGCCGGGCTCCCTACGTAGAGAGCGATCCGGTCAAGCCGCTGTCGGCCTATGGCCGCTCCAAGCTCGCGGGCGAGCGAGAGGTCGCCGACGCAGGCCCGCGGCACGTGATTGTCCGATCGTCGTGGCTGTTCGGCCTCGGCGGCGGCAACTTCGTCGAGACCATGCTGCGCCTGGGCGCCGACCAGGATGAGCTGCGCGTGGTCAACGACCAGATCGGCTGCCCCACGTTCACCGGCCACCTCGCCGGCGCGCTGCTCGACCTCGCCGGCGGCCAGGCGCTCGGGATCCACCACGTCGCCGGCGCCGGCGCGTGCTCGTGGCACGCCTTCGCGATCGAGATCTTCCGGCAGGCGGGGATCGAGGTTCGGGTCGACCCTACGACCACGGCGCAGATCGACCGGCCGGCGCCACGACCGCCCTACAGCGTCCTGGCCACCGCCCGCGACGACGGCGTGGCGCTGCCCGAGTGGCGCGAGGGCCTTGCTGACTACCTCACCGAGCGGGCGAGGGTGCCGGCGAGCGAGGCCGCTTCCGGCACTCACCAAGCTGCTCCGGAGGCAAGCGATGGCGCGGCGGATGCCGAAGGCGTCTCGCCCGGGGAGCCCGCGGCGTGAGGCTCCTCGTCTGCGGCGGCGCGGGGTTCATCGGCTCGCACTTCGTCCGCCAGCGCGTGCGCGAGCACGCCGACGAGGTCGTCGTCCTGGACAAGCTCACCTACGCTGGCCGCGAGGAGAACCTTCGCGACCTGTCCGACGAGCCGGGCTTTCGCTTCGTGCGCGGAGCGATCGAGGACCCCGAGGCGGTCGCGGTCGCGGTCGAGGGCTGCGAGGCGATCGTCAACTTCGCCGCCGAGACGCATGTCGACCGCTCGATCTCAGGGCCGCTCGCCTTCCTGGAGACCAACATGCGCGGGACCTACATGCTGCTCGAGGCCGCCCGCGAGCGCAAGCTGCGCTACCTGCAGGTCTCCACCGACGAGGTCTACGGCTCTATCGAGGAGGGCTCGTTCACCGAGGCCTCGCCGCTCGCCCCCTCCTCCCCCTACAGCGCGACCAAGACCGGCGCCGACCTGCTCGTCTCCAGCTACTTCCACACCTACGGGCTGCAGGCCGGGATCTGCCGCGGCTCGAACAACTACGGGCCCTTCCAGTACCCCGAGAAGCTGATCCCGCTCATGGTCCTCAACGCGCTGCACGGCGACGCGCTGCCGGTCTACGGCGACGGCATGAACGTCCGCAACTGGATCTACGTCGAGGACTTCGCGCGCGGGATCGGGACGGTGCTCGAGCGCGGCGAGCCCGGGGAGGTCTACAACTGCGGCGGACCCGACGAGGCGCCCAACATCGAGGTGGTCCGCGGGATCCTCGCGCTGTGCGACCGGGACGAGGGGCTGATCGAGTACGTGCCCGACCGGCTCGGCCACGACCGGCGCTACAGCCTGGCCTCCGAGCGCCTCCGCGGGTTGGGCTGGGCCCCACAGGTGCGCTTCGAGGACGGGCTGGAGCGAACGGTCACCTGGTATCGCGACAACGGCTGGTGGTGGGAGCCCATCCGCTCGGGCGACTACCGCGCCTACTACGAACGCCAGTACGGGCGCGGGCTCAAGGCGGGCTGACGGCACTGCTCAGGACGGCTGGGGCGGCGGGCGGTCTCAGGGCTGGCTGACGGGCTCTGCTCAGGATGGCTTGGGCGGTGGCAGCGGCCCAAGCGCGGCGACCCGCCATCCGGAGGCTTCGCGGACGAGCATCAGGTCGCCGCTGCGCGGCGGCTTGCCTGAGCCAGTGAGAACCGTCACGGAGGCTTCCCCGCCTCTGACGCGAACGTTGACGACCTCGAGCGAGGCGTCGTCGATGGAGGCCAGCGCGCGCGAGACCTTCGCGCGGCAGTCTCGGCCCAGGCGCTTGGTGACCGAGCTGGCGAGGATCTGCGAGCAGACCGCAAAGGTGTCGCGGTCGCGCGCTGCGGCGCCGAGGGCGTCGACCACCTCGGCCACCTGCTGCTCCTCGCCGCTGAAGCGGTCGCCCCCGCTCTCTCCGCAGCCGACCAGCGGGGCGGCAATGATCGCGGCGAGGACGATCGCCGCCGAGGCAGGAGACCAGCTGAAGCGCACCGGCGCCGACATTACACTCGCGAACTGAGATGGAGCGCAGCCCCTCGACCACGATGCCGCCTGTGATCGAGCGCCTCTTCTTAGGGGTGCTCTCGCAAGCGACGCGGTGAGCGGCGGCGACCCGCCTCTCGCGACCCTCACCGACGTCGAGCGAGCGGTCGTCGGGTGCTTCCGCTGCCCGCGACTCGTGGCCTGGCGCGAGGAGGTCGCCCGGGTCAAGCGCGCCGCGTTCGCCGATCAGGAGTACTGGGGCCGGCCGCTCCCCGGCTTCGGCGACCCGGCCGCCCGGGTCTACGTGCTCGGCCTCGCGCCCGCGGCGCACGGGGGCAACCGGACGGGGCGGATCTTCACCGGCGACCGCTCGGGGGACTGGCTGTTCGCCGCGCTGCACCGCGCCGGCTTCGCCAACCAAGCCCATTCGGTCTCGCGCGACGACGGGCTGGCCCTGCGCGACTGCTTCATCGCTGCCGCGGTTCGCTGCGCGCCGCCGGCGAACCGCCCCACCCCGACCGAACGAGACGCGTGCCTGCCCTACGCCGTGCGCGAGCTCGAGCTGATGGAGTCCGTCCGCGTCGTCGTCTGCCTGGGCGGCTTCGCGTGGGACGCCGCACTGCGTCTGCGCGCCGCCATCGGGGAGCCGACGCCTCGGCCGCGGCCGCGCTTCGGCCACGGCGTCGAGCTGGCGGGGGAGCGCTTCGCGCTGCTCGGCTGCTTCCACGTCTCACAGCAGAACACCTTCACCGGCAAGCTCACCGAGCCCATGCTCGACGACGTCTTCGCTCGCGCCCGCGAGATCGCCGGCGGGGAGCGTCCGCGTACTCGGGCCAGATGAGCGGGCGGTCAGCTGTCAGGGAAGAGGTCGCCCACGCGAGCCGCGAAGCCTTCGAGCTGAGGCGAGGCGAGCGTCTCCTCACTCGTGAGCTCAAGAGCGACGTCGAAGGTTGGCCCGCTCGGCGTCGACCGGCGGAACACCAGAACGGTCTCGGCGCTGGTGTCCACCAGCCAGAGCTCGGGGAGGCCGGCCTGCTCGTAGACGGCGCGCTTGCGGCCGACGTCGTAGCGCCAGGTGCCCGGCGAGCGGACCTCTACGCAGAGCTCGGGCACGCGCGGCAGGCGCACGTCGAGGTCGGGGCGGTTGCGCTCGGCGATCCACATCGCGTCGGGGCCGTAGACGTCGAGGTCGGTGAGCTCGACGTCGGTCGGCGTGAGGACCAGGCCCCGGCCCGGCCCGGCTTCGACCCAGGGCTGCAGCCGCCCGATGATTCGTGCGAGCGTCACTGCGTGACGCGGAAGCGGCTCGTTCACGACGATGACCCCGTCGATGAGCTCGCGCCACCGGTCGTCATCCCAGCTGAGCGCGAGAAACTCATCAGCGGTGATCCGTGCGGTCGTCGTACTCATGGCTCACTAGGACTATAGGCAGCGACGGGTGGAAATTCGCCCCCCGGCCGACCGATCGCTCGTACTCTCTCTGCATGCCGCTCTCCACCTTCACGCCGCGCGTTCGTGAATGGTTCTCGGGCGCCTTCGAGGCGCCGACGCCGGCCCAGGTCAAGGCCTGGCCGGCTATCGCGACCGGTGAGCACGTGCTCATCAGCGCGCCCACCGGCTCGGGGAAGACGCTCGCCGCGTTCCTGTGGGGGCTGGACCGGCTCACCGCGGATCCGCTGGCCGAGGGCGAGCGTCGCACCCGCCTGGTCTACGTCTCGCCGCTCAAGGCGCTCGCCTACGACGTCGAGCGAAACCTGCGCGCCCCGCTGCGGGGAATAGCGACCCAACCGCCGGGCGACGTGCGGGTGGGGATCCGAACGGGAGACACGCCTCAGTCCGAGCGCACGGCGATGCGTCGCAAACCGCCCGACGTGCTGGTCACCACGCCGGAGTCCCTGTACCTGATGCTCACCTCCCAGGCGCGGGAGATCCTCACGGGCGTCGAGTGGGTGATCGTCGACGAGATCCACGCGGTTGCCGCGACCAAGCGCGGAGCGCACCTCGCGCTGACCCTCGAGCGCCTCGAGGAGCTGGCCGAGCGACCGATCCAGCGCATCGGCCTCAGCGCCACGCAGAACCCGCTCGAGGAGGTCGGTCGCTTCCTGGTCGGCCCGCGGCGCCGCTGCACGATCGTCGACGCGGGCGTCCGCAAGCCGCTCGACCTCCAGATCCACGTGCCCGTGGACTCGATGGTCGAGCCCGAGCAGGGGTCAGATCCGCTCGACCCGCTCGAGGGGGGCGAAGCGACCCGCCGCTCGATCTGGCCCGCCATCTACCCCGAGCTCCTGCGCCTCGTGCGCGAGCACCACTCGACGCTCATCTTCGTCAACAGTCGAAGGGGGGCCGAGAGGCTCGCCCTGCGGCTCAACGAGCTGGCCGCGCGGGAGCATGAGGAGGGCGCCGCGCCGCGCGAGATCGCTCGCGCCCACCACGGGTCGCTCGCCCGCGAGGAGCGCCAGGTCGTCGAGGAGCTGCTCAAGACCGGGCAGCTCCCCTGCCTGGTGGCGACCTCGAGCCTCGAGCTGGGGATCGACATGGGCGCCGTTGACCTGGTGCTCCAGGTCGAGTCGCCCAAGTCGGTCTCGCGCGGGATACAGCGGATCGGGCGGGCCGGGCACAAGGTCGGCGATACCAGCAAGGGCGCCATCTTCCCGAAGTTCCGGGCCGACCTGCTTGAGTGCGCGGTCGTCGCCAAGCGAATGCGCGACGGAGCGATCGAGCCGACAGTCGTGCCGCGCAACCCGCTCGACGTGCTCGCCCAGCAGATCGTCGCGATGGCCGCGGTGGAGGACGTCGACGTCGACGAGCTGCACGCCCTCGTCACGAGGACCCACAGCTACGAGACCCTCTCTCGCGAGCTGCTCGAGAACGTCCTCGACATGCTCGACGGCCGCTACCCCTCCGCCGAGTTCTCCGAGCTGCGAGCCCGTGTGGTGTGGGATCGCGTCGGTGGGATCGTCCGCGCTCGCAAGGGCGCCCGCCAGCTCGCGATCACCAACGCGGGAACCATTCCCGACCGCGGGCTGTTCGCGGTGACACTCCCCGACGGGAGAAGGGTCGGCGAGCTCGACGAGGAGATGGTCTACGAGGCGCGCCCGGGCCAGACCTTCCTGCTGGGCGCCTCGACCTGGCGCATCGAGGAGATCGGCCGCGACCGGGTGATCGTCACCCCCGCGCCGGGCGCTCCCGGCGCCGTCCCCTTCTGGAAGGGCGATGGAATCGGTCGCCCCAAGGAGCTGGGCGAGGCGATCGGCGCCTTCGCCCGCGAGGCGGTCGGCCAGACGGCGGCCGAGCTCGAGCGCGACTACGACCTCGACGCCCGCGCCGCGCGCAACCTCCTGGACTACCTGGGAGAGCAGGAGCAGGCCACCCGCGTCGTGCCCTCCGACCGCACGCTGGTCATCGAGCGCTTCCGCGACGAGATCGGCGACTGGCGGCTGTGCATCCTCTCGCCCTACGGCGGGCGGGTGCACGCGGCGTGGGGGCTCGCCCTGTCCGCGCGCATCCGCGACGAGTACGGCCTCGAGTCGGACGCCATCTGGTCAGACGACGGCATCATCGTCCACCTCCCCGACGCCGACGAACCCCCCGGCGCGGAGCTGGTGCTCATCGAGCCCGACGAGGTCGAGGAGCGCGTCGTGGCCGAGCTGGGCGCCTCGGCCCTGTTCGGCGCGCGCTTCCGCGAGAACGCGGGCCGGGCGCTGCTGATCCCCCGCGCGCGGCCGGGCAAGCGCACGCCGCTCTGGCAGCAGCGGCTCAAGGCGCAGTCGCTGCTCGAGGTGGCCAAGCGCTACGCGCAGTTCCCGATCATCCTCGAGACCTACCGCGAGTGCCT
>Ga0183260_10001267_pt1 | contig 21362 bp, 13 predicted proteins | sample AntDrymUQ4972206_2_FD_129768 | JGI IMG/M metagenome (GOLD analysis project Ga0183260, IMG submission 129768) | Polar desert sand microbial communities from Dry Valleys, Antarctica - metaG UQ497 (22.06) (version 2) (version 2) | ecosystem: Environmental > Terrestrial > Soil > Desert | place...
AGGTGGGATTAACGAGGGTTCGACGGGGTTCTACGGGGTTCGACGGGGTTCTTCCCCACAGGCTTGACCCGGCCATGCCTCGCGTGGGGTCCTTCTCCCTTCTCCCTTCTCCCTTCTCCCTTGTCGCTTGTCCCCTCTCGCCCGGGCCGGGCATTCAGGGCGACGAGCCGCCTGCACGCCTACCTGCGCTCCTGCGGTCGCAAATCCCACGGCCCGCACCGCTCGGACTGAACCCGCGACCCGGGAACCCTGAAGCACGGAACCTCGCAGAACCGAACCCCGCAGAACCTCGAAGAACCCCCGTTGCCGTCACGTCCCCCTTCGTTCCCGAATGCCTCGCGTGGCGTGCGCCAGCGCAATCATGATGCGCTCGAACTCGCGGGCGTACTCGCCTGCCGGCATCAATGCCTTCCGGAGCTGCAGTTCCTCGGCCTCGGCAAGCAGCGACGCGCGTCGCTGCAGCAGATCGACGAGCAGGTCGTCGGTGGGCGGAGCATCCGGGACCGGCGGCGCAAGATAGGTGCGGCTGGCCAGTGCGCCGTCTGGTCCCTGGCCCGCGGCTTCCCGGCCAATGCCGTCGCCGGTGTCGTCGAGGAGTCCCCGTTCGGTCGCGAGCTCCCCCCGCTGCTGGTAACTGCGGCGAACGCCGGCCGAGGCCGCCGAGAACGCCTCCCAGATGGAGATCCGGCCGTTCTTGTCGATGTCCGACGCCGGATCCGCCAGGGCGGCCATGAAATGCTCGGGAAAGATGGTGTCGAAACGCTGCGCGGTCGACTCGGTCGCGGACACAACAATGCGATTCCCCCCGGCCAGCGACTCGAGGAAGGGAAAACTGGCCGACGTAGTGTTGACGAAGACGAGGCGGGCGCGGATGGGCCGGAGGGACAATGCCCAGTCTGCCGCGGACAGGTCTGGGCCGACCAGGTTGAACTTCGCGTCTATCCCGTCGAAGGTGCCATGTCCGATGAGCACGGTGAAGAGAAGATCACCGGGTTCCAGCCGGCGGCTGAGCGTGGCGAGCGCGCGGCGGACGTTCTCCGCGGTCGACGATCCGGCCGGGTCCGACGTCTCGGTGAGAAGGATGATCTTCGACGGGTCGAAGGCCATTCCCTCTATCAGGGTGTCGTGTAACGCCTGCGTCCAGGCCGTGTACTGCTCGGCGTACGGCGGACCGCCCGTTGCTCCGGCAACGATCAACGCGTACCGGTCAGCTGCGCCCGCCGGCCAGGCGGCGAGAAGCGCGAAGAGCGTCAGCGCCGTGCGGACGAATGCCCGCTGCAAGTGGTGCGCGGCGCGAAGCGGAGATCGGGCGGCCCGGAGGCGCCGGCCCACGCTCACCGCAGTCCCCATCGGCGCCTGAGAATCCACTCGAGCGCCAGCAGGCTGAGGATGGCGGCAAAAGACCATCCCGTGTGCCACAGATCGCGCTGCAGCCGTCGGGTCGCCGCAGGGATCCCTGCTCGCAGACTGTCGAGCAGGACGCTGGTCTCGCCTGCCGTCACCATCCGCCCGCCGGAGGCTGCCGCCAATCGCTGCAGGACGGGGAGATTCACCCGTGGGTCGGCCATTTCGAGATCCGCCCCGCCAACCAGTATCGATTTCGCGGCAGTCGTCACCCGGCCTCCGGCCTCACGAACATCAGCTGTGACACGGTGGACGCCAGGCATCTCCGCACGGTACCTGCCGGAGAACAAACCCTCCGTGCCGCGGGTCCCGTCGCGAGCGGGGACCAGCGAATCCACCCGGCCATCCGGTCTCGTCACACGAATCTCGATCTCCGGCTCCGGCAACGCCTCGAACGTCGCACTTCTCGCCATCACACCAATGGCGACCGCTTCCCCGGCCGCCGCGCCGGCCGGCGTCGTGACGGTCACCGGATCGACGGCAGGCAGGGCGATCCACCTGAGCGCCTGCCGCCAGAACGTATCGTAGGACCGGTCCGATGCGGGCAGCAGCATCCGCCAGCGCCAGGCCGCTTCCCCCGTGAAGACCATCGTCCGCCCTTCACCGTAGCGTTGTACGGCCACGAGGGCGCGGGCGCCCCCCCCGGCGCCGCCAGTGACTGCAAGCACGCTGGCCCCCGGACGCGGGCCGCCGAGCGGTGCTGTCGCGGCAAGCGCTGGCACGGCATCCCAGCGCTTCCTCGTCTCCTCACCACGTCCGAGCTGCATGACCGGGTGTGCCTCTCCCTGCGGGGTCAGCCTCACACGGTTGGGAGCACGCGCCGGGACCGCGGCGGCTGGCAGGACGTCCCCGCCGCGATCTGCCCGATCGAGCGGAAGCGCCTCCTCCAGGGGGGTTCCGACGAGCCCGCCGCGGAGGAAGGACTGCGCGCCAAGTACGAGAAGGCCTCCGCCGCGCTGGCTGACGAAGTCACGTGTGGCCTGCAACTGGTCGTTCGAGAGGAAGCTCCCCTCCACGTTCGCAAGAACGACCGCGTCGTACGCGAACAGGTCCTGCCGGCTTGCGGGGTAGCCTGTCGCCAGGGCTGCGCTGCGCGCCGGGGCCGCCTGGATGTAAAAGGTGTCCGCCCCCTGGTCGTTCCTGCCCTGCCGCACGACCGAATCGATCTCCAAGCCTGGATCGCCGCTCCACGCACGCCGGAGGAAGCTGTGCTCGTACCCGGGCGCCCCCTGCATCAGCAGCACGCGGCGGGGACGCGAGGGAGGCTGCACAAGCACGCTCCGGGTGTTGTTTTCGGGCACCAGCTCGCCGGCCGCCGCCGGGATCTCCACGGTGTAGATCGTGGGTGCTCCGGTGCCAGGCTCGACCTGAAAAGTGGCATGAACCGGAGAGCCGGAAGCTGCCGGAGCAATCCGCCGCAGATCGATCGGGCGTCCATTTTCCAACAGCCTCAGCTCGATAGCAGCACTCCCGTAGCCGTGACTCACGGCAGCCGCGGCGATGTCGACGCGGGCTTCGTCGAGCACCGCCTCGGCAACGGTGACGCTGAGAACTTCCCTGTCGCCTGTGATCGACGTCGATCCGACTGCGATCGGAAACACCGGTGCGTGTTCCGCAGCGGGCGTGCGGGAGCCCCCATCCGGAACCGGCGTCTCTCCACCGTCCGACAACAGGACCACTCCGGCAACAGCCCGCCCCCTGTAGCGCTCCTGAAGAGCCGCCAGCGCGCCAGCAACGTCGCTCTGACGTGCGGACGCGGTCAGCGTCTCGGGCGCTGCGGCTGCGAGGGCCTCCCCGAAACCGAGCACCTCCACCGGGAAGTGCGGCGTCAGTGCGGGGAGCAGTTCCTCCACCAGGATCGTGCGGGCGTGGTCGATCCTGCGGGCGCCCCCCGCGTCCTCGATGCCCATGCTGCGTGAGGTGTCGACAAGGAAGAGCACAACGGCGTCGCCCGGTTCGGCACCCCCGGGCGAGAGTGGACGCATCAGCAGCAGCACGATCGTTACGAGCGTGATGACGCGAAGCGCGGCGAGGGTGAACCGTCTGCCATTCGAGAGCGGTGCAGCTCTGTAGACGTGCCACGCCAGCAGCACGGCAGCGGCAAGCACACTCGCAAAGGCCCACCAGGGCAGGGGGGTGGCGAACGTCACGTCACTTCTTCACGCCGGCTATCGCTTCGAAGTAGCGGGAGACCAGCGGTCGATACGGGTCGGGCACTCCCTCGCTGCCGCCAGTACTCAGGCGATCGGTGTTCCCACGCCTTCCGACGCGCGCCGCCACGGCCGATTCGTACTGCTCGAGCGCATGATCCACCTCCCTGCGGAGGGTCTCCCACCCGCTGAAGTCCCTTTTGAAGGCTTCGTTCCCTGGAGAGGATCGACTGAACTCGTGGTACTCCGGTGTGGATCCGCCAAGACCCGCCGGCTGTCCACGGCTCATCCGGGCGACCGCATCTCGCGAGCGCTGGAGCTCGCGCGCATACGCTTCCCTTGCGCGTGCGAGGCGCTCACCTGCTTCCGCTCCAGAATTCGCCTCCTGCTCCGCCTTTCTGACCTGCCGCTCCAGGTCGTCGAGCCGGTCGCGGATATCCCGGGCACGGTCGAGCGCCTCGGTCGCCTGCCGCTCGGCCGACTGTCCTTTTCCTCCGAGCGCGTCGACCACCGCTTCGAGCGCGCGCGACAACTGCTCCTCCGTCCCCGCACTGGCCCGGTCGGCCTGCACGGCGCCCTGACCCCGCTGCCCCCCTTCGGCCGCCTGGCGCATCTGCTGTGCGGAGCTGCGCATGCGACGGCCAATCTGCTGCTCCTCCAGCGCCCGTGCGGCGTCACCGAAGCGAGCGGCGTGGGCTCCCCTCGCACCGCGCTCGCGGCTGCGTGCCGCGCGCTCCAGTTCTTCCACACGGCCGGCCAGCCCATCCTTCTCGGCGGCAAGCCGGCGAAGCGCCTCACCTGCAGGGAACCCTGGGGCCTGTGGCTCGCGCTCGAGCCGTGCGGTCTCTGTCGCAATCCGGCGCTGCCCCTCGGCAATCTGCTGCGCCTCCAGTTGCAGCTCCCCGGCCGCACGCCCTGCGGCGTCTGCCTCCTCCCCGCTTCCGCGTTCGATCCGCCCAAGGGCATCGGCGGCGTCCTGTCCGCTCCTTGCAGCGCCAGACGGGTTCTGCCGCCGCAGTTCGTCGGCCGCCCTGCTCATGGCCGCGGCTGCATCCCGCATCGCTCCCGCGCCACCTCCTCCGGCACTGCTGCCGGCCTTGCGACCGTGTCCGCGCGGACTCTCTCCTCCTTGCTGCCCTTCTTGCTGCCCTCTCTGCTGCATCTCACGCTCGAGCCTCTCGGCTCTCTCGCGCAGCTCCTGCTGCTCCCGCGCGAGCCGTTCAAGACGACGAGCGTGCTCGTCGGGGGCAGCGCCGGAGCGGGTCAACTCCCGCCCCTCGCGGGACAGTTCCTCCTGCCGCCGGGCCAGCTCCCTGACGCGATCCATCACCTCTGACCGATCGCGCGCGCCGCCCGGGTCCGAAGAGGCGGGCGGTGTCTCATAGCTCGTGCGCTGCTGCCGCTGCAGCTCACGATCGAACAGGGCGGAAAGGTCGTGATCGGACCGGCTGGAACCTCCGCTAGCTCCCGCCGCAGCCTGCTTCATCACCTGGCGGCGGCGCACGGCAGCCTGCGCCTGGAGCAGCCCCTGCAATGCCGCCATCTCGTGGGGAATCGCTCCACTCGCCTGGCCGCCGGACAGCTGCTCGACCGCGCGGTCCATCGCCGCGATTGCCAGATCGAGCGGCTCCGGGGCGGCTCGCCGCCGGACCGGTGCGCGAGGTGGCGTAATCTGCTGCGCCGGGGATCGCACCCGCCCACCTCGCCCTCCCGCACCGAGCATGCCTTCGGTCAGCGCCCGCAGTTCCGTTTGCGCCTCCCTTACCGAGGCGAGATCCGCGTTCGAACGGCCGGCCGCGGACCGCCGCTCCAGGTTCCAGGTCGCGTTGATGATCTCTTTCTGCGCGGCGATGAGGCCGTCGATCTGCGTGCCCCCGGGTCCACCCCCCATGCCCTGGCTCTGTGCCGATACGAACGCTTCGCTGAACGGCTTCACCTCGAGGAAGAACATGTCGCTGCTGGCGAGAGCAGCCCGGCGGCCGCGCGACACGTCTCGCGCCTGCGCGTAGTAGGTGATCACGTCCCCCGGCATGACGTTGAGGGTCTCTGCGGCCAGCGTGTAGGATCCGGTCTTCACCCGATCCGTCCCGTTCACGCGGCTGAACGGAACGACCCGCGGCTCCCGCCCGGCGACTGTGTAGACAAGCTCGAATGCCCCGATGCCGTAGTCATCGTCCGCACGTGCCTCGATGACGACTTCCTCGAGCGGTGTAATCCCCTGATCGGCAGATGGACGGACGATCCGTACGTCGGGAGGACGATCGTTCATGACCCTGATGAAGTATTCGACTTCGCCAGGTGACCGCATACCATCGGCATTCTCGAGTGCGACGCGGTAGCCCCCCTCACGTGCAATCACGAGCTCCGCACTGAGCTCCGCCTCGCCACCCGATACGAGCGGCAGGCGCGTGCCATCGCTGAAGGCGAGCTCCCCCGCCGTCGCGGGGCCGTCCACGTGAACCCGCAGACCCACGCGTGTACCCGCAGGGACGAGGATGTCGCCACCGTTTTCCTCATCCCGCGGCGGCAATCGCGTAAACGCCGGGTACTCGTAACGAATGTCGATCCGCCCGACGCGGGGGGGCGTCAGTGCGGTCACGCTGTACGGGTCGGACACGGAGGTCCCCGCCGCAACGCGGTAGGTGAAGCTGCGATCCACCGACTCGAAGGCGAATGCGAAGTCGGTTCCGGCCCGCACCATCGGCACCGCGCGCTCTTCGCCTCCGGCGGAGACGAGCAGAACCGGGACGGCGTCCAGCATCTGCGCGACGCGGCCGAGCACGGCGGCCTCGATGCGCAGCGGCCTCCCTGCCGGAATCCGCACGTCGCCGGGGCGGACGGCAATCCGCAAGCTCTGTGGAAACAGCGCGAGCCAGCCCGTACCGCCGGCCTGCCGCAATGCCGGTCCTGCAGCTGCAAGGGCCAGTGCGGCGACGGCCGTGCCGCCGGCAGCCTGCAGCGTGGCCCGACGAAGAGACCTCGACGGAATCACCCGCGCCGGGGGAATGTCGTGCAGGAGGCTTACGGCGCGCCCGATTACCGCGTCGGCAAAAGGAGTCGCGCCTGTCGCGCCGGGATCCATCACCTGCACCGCACTGACGAGCGCATCCGGCAGTTCCGGCGCCCTGGTCTCCGCACCCACCCGCTCTTCGATGAACCGGGCAACCTGGCCCTCAGTCGGCCGCCTGCGCATCGGGCTGACACTCACACCCGCAACAGCACAGGCCAGCACAACGGCAGCCCCGACCAGCAGGACCAGCGGTGTGCCGGATGGAGACAGCACCCGGAACAGCAGGGCGCAGAGCAGCAGTGGAATTGCCGCACCGGCGGCGGCGCGGCCAAGCGTGGCGAGCGCGGTGAGCGCGAACCACCGTCGCCGCACGCGTCCAAGCAGCCGGCTCAGATTCTGCCGCCCACCTGTCATCGTCGCCCCACGAACGATTCAGCCACGAGCGCTCCCAGCATCAGCAGGAGGCCATACCGCCAGAACCCCTGGCGTGCCTCGGTCTGTTCGGCCTGCACGTGTGCCGGCGGGGGTTGCGCCCCCCCGTCAGGGCGGAGCATGGCCATGAACTCGTCACCGCTCATCCCCGCTGGTGAACTCTCCCGTGTGTCCACGTTCACCGCCACCCGATCACCCGTTCCCTCCAGGAAGTGCACTCCTGGCGCGCCTCCCGTGTCCGGCGGCGCATCGGCCACCAGGTACTCGCGTTTCGCCCCGGCGGGGATGGCGATGTAGCGCACTGCCTCAACGGTGAACGGCACAAACGACGGATGGAGCGGGAAATCGTTCCAGCGGCGCTCCAGATCGGAGGCAAACAGCACGACACGGCCGGCCCCCTCCTGCCGCTCGAGAAGCGCAGGAGCTCCGTCCGTGAACCGCGCCATCACCTGCCATTCAGCGGCCCGGACCCGCCACGTATGGGTGAACCGCACCTGCCCGAGATTGGCCGCGAGCGGACCGAACGCGCGGAAAATCGGGTGCCGGAGGTCGGTGGCGGCGAGCCGCGACGCCCCTGCGGCTTCCTCAACGGCGGAAAACTCCGGCCAGCCCATGGCCGTGCCGAGCACGCCGGGGTCCACCTCGCTGCCAGCTGCCACGAGCAGCCCCCCGCCGGACCGGACGAACTCCGCCAGCCTCTCCTGTCCGCGCCGATCCAGATTGCGCGTGGACAGCAGCACCACGGCACGACTCTCCGACATTTCTTCCGGCCGGTCCCTGCCGAGCGCCGCCGCGGGGATTCCTCGTATCTCCACTCCCTCCACGACCTCGCCGGCCGTCAATGCTCGCGTCACATAGAACGCTGGCTCGGCGGCATCGGCGCCTGCCACGAGAATGCGCCCTCGCGCCGGCGGATCGAGCACAAGGTGCCGGCTGTTGTCCGCGGGGTAGCCCTCCTCGTCGTCTATCTGGACGACTGCCGCCCCGCGCTCCGGCATCTTGTGGGCGATCTGCACGTCGACCCTCTCCCCTGCCGGAACGTTGAACGGTGTGGACGCCACCGCCACGCCGTCCAGGAGCAGACGCGCCGTGCCGGCGCCGGGATGAGCGCCGCTGTTCCGTATTCCGACGCCGGCCCCTCCCGCCGTTCGCCTGACGTGGGTCACGGCCAGATTCCCGGCGGGTCCGGCTACCTCCCGCACCTCGATGCGCAGCGTGTCCGGGACGATCGGGGGCTCTTCCTCTGCCCAGCCCGAGCGCTGCATGTCAGTAACGAGGATGAGCCTTGCATCAGCACCGCCGGCCAGCTCGACGCCCATCCGGACTGCCGGCGCGTACCTCGTGTCCCCGAAGCCAGGCTGAAGACCGGCAAGCGCCGCCTGCGCCTCGGCCCGCCCGCCAGGCGGCGCAATCAGTTCGGCACGATCGTCGAAAGCAACGATGGCCACCCTCTCCCCTCTCGCGGCGGCATCTACCGCCTCACGCGCCATCGCCAGCGTCCGCTCGAATGTGCCGGGAGCGCCCATCGAATACGAGCGGTCCACCGCCACGACCCGCAGCGACGGATTCCCGGCGCTCTGCAGGTAGGGACGCGCGAACGCCGCCGCCAGCAGGAGCAGCGCGGCGACCCGTGCGGCAAGCAGGATCCAGTCCTGCATTCGCCGGCGCCGCCGACCGTCGAGAGGGCTGCGGTTCAGCAGCTTTACGGCGGTGAACGGCACGTCGGGGGCCTCGTTCCGTCTCAGCACGTGCAGCACGATGGGCAGGGCGATGGCCGCGGCGCCCAGGAGAAATGCGGGAAACAGAAAGGACATGGAGGCTCACTTCCGCCGCTGGCGTGAGGCCAGGTAGGCCAGCAGGGCCAGATCCAGCGGCTTCGATGTGTCGAGCTGCAGGTAATCGATTCCGGCTCCCCGGAGCTCGCGGTCGAAGCGGCCCGTCAGTCCAGCAAGTTCCCGCAGGTACGCAGGCCGGATGGCTGCTGATTCCGCGAGCACCGCCTCCCCCGTCTCCACATCGCGGAAGTTGGCGGCCCCCTGGAACGGAAACGTGAGCTCGTCCGGATCCAGCACCTGGAACACAACAACATCGCTGCCGCGGGCCTTCAGGTGCCGGAGCCCCTTGATGAGGGCTCCCGGTTCGTCCAGAAGATCGGAGATCAGCACCACGAGGCTCCGCTTCACGAGCGCTTCGGCCAGCTGTCTGAGGGGCTGCGCCACGTTCGAGGTGCGACCCGCGCGCAGCCGTTCGAGTGCCAGCAGCACCGCGTGCAGATGGCCGCCCCGCGCCCCCGCCGGCAGGCGGAACGTGATCCGGTCGTCGAAGGCGATGAGCCCGGTCGCATCGCGCTGGCGGTGCATCAGGTAGGCAAGCGCGCCCGCGAGAACGGACGCGTATTCCAGCTTCGTCAGGGGAGCAGCGCCGCGGTATCCCATGGACGCGCTGACGTCCAGCAGCACATGGCACTCGAGGTTCGTCTCTTCTTCGAATTTCTTGACGTAGTGACGGTCGCTGCGGGCGTAGACCCTCCAGTCGATCGCCGTCAGGTCGTCCCCCGGCAGGTACTGCCGGTACTCGGCAAACTCGACGCTGAAGCCCCTCAACGGGCTGCGGTGAAGACCGGAGAGAAACCCCTCCACCACCGTCCGGGCCTTCAGCTCCATGGTTCCCAGCCGCGCAACAACGGCCGGGTCCAGAAACCGGAGGTCACGAGTGGTTGAGGCGGGCACGGCTACATTCCGCTTCTGGGGACCGGAACGGCCTCGAGCAGCCGCTCGACGATAGTGTCGGAGGTGACGCGCTCCGACTCCGCATAGAAATTCGGGATGATCCGGTGGCGCAGCACCGGCCTGGCCAGCGCCTGGATGTCGGCGACCGACACATGGTAGCGGCCGTTCAGCAGCGCGCGCGCCTTCCCCGCCAGAACGAGGGCCTGTGAGGCGCGGAGCCCGGCACCCCATTTCACCCATTCGCGCACGAATGGCAGGTTGCTCTGCCGTCCTGGACGCGATGCGTCCACCAGCCGCACGGCATATCGCGCAACATCGTCCACCACGACGACCTGACGGACGAGCCCCTGGATCTCGAGGATCGCCGCACCGCTCAGCACCTGGCGCGGCGTGCCCGTCACGGCCCCTGTCGTCTGCGTGACGACGCGGACCTCCTCGTCTTCCGGCAGATAGGTCATCACGATGTTGAGCATGAAGCGATCGAGCTGTGCTTCGGGAAGCGGATACGTTCCCTCCAGCTCGATGGGATTCTGCGTGGCAAGAACGAAGAACGGGCGGTCGAGGGGATAGGTGCGGCCTGCCGCTGTGACGTGGTACTCCTGCATGGCCTCGAGCAGCGCGGCCTGCGTCTTCGGAGGTGTGCGGTTGATCTCGTCGGCCAGGATGATCTGGGCAAAGATCGGCCCCTTCATGAAGCGCAGCGAACGATGTCCCTCCTGTTCGTCGAGTACCTCGGTCCCGGTGATGTCGGCGGGCATCAGGTCAGGAGTGAACTGAATCCGTTTGAACGAGAGATCGAGGATCTGCGCCACCGTCTTGATGAGAAGCGTTTTGGCGAGCCCGGGCACTCCGGTGATGAGGCAGTGTCCTCCGGTGAACAGGGCCATGAGCACTTCATCGATGACCGCATCCTGGCCGACAATCACCTTCCGCAGCTCCGTGAGCACGCGTACACGCTCGTCGGCGACCCGTTCGGCAACGGCGGAGATGTCGGCGGCAGGCGAGGTGGTCTGCATTACGGAGCTCAGTGGGTCAGCGAGTAGATGATCTCGTTGATCTGCATGCGGTAAGCCTGTGCCGTGTACTTGACGTACCCTGGATAGTCAGCTGCATTCGACCACTCCCAGCCGTCGCCCATGTCGGTGTTCCAGTTGATGAGCACCATCGCGCGCCCGGCATCGTCTTCGATTGCCCGGAGCCGGGCTTCGAAGCCTCCCTTCTCCCAGGTGCGTCCCTGCAGGAACGAGCCGAGTCCTGGCGTCTGCGGGTAGGCATCGATCTGATAGAAGCACCGGAAGACGGGATGGCTCAGCGGAAGATCGATGATGCGGCGGTCCGGGAAGACCCGCTTCATTTCCCGCTCGAACGAGGCCCACTCGACCGGTCCGTGGAAGTCGTCGAAGGTTACGGTGCCGCCGCGCAGCAGGAACTCGCGGAGATTGGTGACTTCCGCCTCCTTCAGCCGCAGGTTACCCGGCTCGACGATGTAGAGCCAGGGGTACTCCCAGAGATTCGCATCCTCCAGGGTGACGACCACCGGCTCGTTGACCTGAATGGACGTGACGCTGCGCAGGCGCCGCGAGAGGTTCTGCTCGGCGGCCGGATAGTCGATCGTCCACGGCTCGTCATAGATGCTGTAGCGGCGGTCGGGGGGCAGCGTCCAGGCCTCGTACCTGACACGGGCGAACGTCCACTGCAGCCCGGCAAACCGTGGATCCGGCCCGACGGCGGGTTGCGCGTCGAGCCATGACAACCCGCCCCACAGCAGCACGCCGACGCCGGCGGCCACGAGGCTCCCCTTCATCGTTCGTCCTGACGCTCCACCGCACGCAGGAGCAGATCCTGGGCACGTTCGAAGGTCGGGGCGATTTCCAGTGCCGCGAGCGCTTCGGTCTTCGCCTCAGCGCCGCGGCCGGCACGCAGGTGAGCTTCGGCCAGGTCCGTGTGCGTCGATGCGCGGTCCTGCACGCCCGTCAGCAGCGCCGCCTTGAACTCGCGCGTTGCGACGGCGAGGTCTCCGCGCTTGAGCGCAAGCCGGCCTGCGCCGCTGTGTGCTTCGGCGTCGAACGGATCCAGGGCGACAATGCGTTCGAGTGCGAGCTCCGCCGTCTTGTCGTCACCGAGGGTGGCGGCGATGGCCGCCAGCCGCCGCGCAGGCTCGACCGCAGCGTGATCGTGCGCGAGGAGGGCCGTATACGCGCGCAGCGCACGCGGAAGATCACCCTGCTTGTCGGCAAGCCGCGCCATCACGGCATTCGGGCTGTGCTCGCCAGTTGCCACCGGCACGAGGGCCGCAGCACGCTCGAGGGGTTCGAATGCCGCGGGGTCCCCGGCTTCGGCCAGGGCACGCCCGAGCGCCAGCTGCGCCGCATAGCTGCCCGGCTCGGCGGCGGCTCTGACTCTCAAGCCGGCAGTACCCTCTTCACCAGCCGCCTCTCCCTCCCCCTTACCGGCCGGGGCCAGCGCAGCGGTCAGTGCGCTGAAACGCGCCTGCACCCAGGCGTCGAAACTCTTCTGCAGGTCCGCAGCGGATGTACCGAGCCCGGCGCTGAGGGCCTCGTCACCTTCGAGCCCCTGGCCGTACGTGACCAGCAGCTTTCGTACAGCCGGCAGCCCGAATCGTCCGATGATGTGGTCCACCAGAAGGGAGGACTGGTAGTACGCCATGCCAATCGTTTCGGGGCGGGTGAACCCGGCATTCAGGTCGGCGACCTTCAGCACATTGCCGCGCTGGAGCGCCGAGGCAAAGGGCACCTCCATCTCCCGGCCCCACTCCGGACGTGCCTGCCCCTCCTCGTAGACGGAAATGCCTTCGGTCAACCAGCGAGGCACACGCTGGTTGGAGAGCTGGAGCGTGACCACGTGCGCCAGCTCGTGCCAGAGCGTCGCCTGCCATGAGAACGTGCCCGGCTCCCGCGCCCGCGGGGAATCCATCGTCACTACCCGTCCGAAACAGGCGCCAAGGGCACCGATCATTCCGGGCAGACCCAGCGTGCGCACGGCGAAATCGTCGTGGTTCGGAAACACCTCGATCAGAATGGGGCCTTTGAGGGTCATCTCGTACTTGGCTGCAAGCTGATCCAGCGCCTCGCGGGCAAGCGGAATCGCGTACTCCCGCAGCACGGGGGCCTCGTCGGGATGAAATTTGACAATGAGGTCGCCACTCTTTTCCTCGACGAACGTGTCGAGCGTGTCGAGCAGCGTCAGCAAGTTGTAGGTCACGCGATCGTACGGATCGTCTTTGAACGATCGCTCGAGAGCCCCGCGGGCCTCCGCCTCGTCACCGGTGCGCATCAGGTGCATCCCGAGGTCAGCGAACGCGCGGGTGTTCGTGGGCTCGAGCGCGATCGCCTTGCGCGTGAGCGCTACCGCCTCCTCGAACCGGTAATTGCGTGCCGCCAGATCGGCGGCCACGCGGTAGACCTCACCATACGAAGGATTGATCTCGAACACGCGCGCCACTTCCGCTTCGAAGCGGGCCGTGTCGTCGTGGACGTATGCGGTGGCGGCAAGCCATGCCCGCGCCTCGAGGTGCAGCGGATTGATGCCGAGCACGGTGTCGATCCGCTTGCGAGCCTCGTCGTAGCGGGATGCGTTGAGATCGAGCTCCGCGAGGAGCAGGTGCGCGTCCGCGAGACGGGCATCGATTTCGATCGCCCGGTTTGCAGCGGCCGCAGCCTCGGGGGGATTCTGGTCCGCGAGCACCCGCGCGATACCTGCGTGCGCCGGAGCCCACTGCGCGTCCGCCTTGATGCTCGCCGCCAGCGATCGCATCGCTTCGACCTTGTCGTATTTCTCGAGGAACAGCAGCCCCCAGGCGGCCTCGATCGCCGTATCGGCAGAGGCCTTCGTCGCCGCACGGTAGAGGACGTTCGCGTCGCGGACGAGGCCGAGCGCATGCGCTGCCCGCGCCGCTCGGAAGAGCGCCTCACCGTCACCCGAGCTGTTTCGGCGGAAGACTTCGTCCAGCAGCCGGGCTGCGGGCTCCCTGCGACCGAGTGCCTGGTGAAGAAGGCCGAGCTGGAGGGCGGCCTCTCCCGCAGGTTCGCGCGACGCCGCAGGTTCGAGGATGCCCACCGCCTCGTCATAGCGTCCCCGGGCCGCCGCGAGCTGACCGAGCACGGCTGCCGCCTCGGGGTCACCTGGAGTGCGCGTGTTCGCGAGCGCCTCCGCTTCCGACGCCTTGCCGTGTGCAATGGCCCGGCGAGCCGCGGCGGTGAAGGACTCCGGGGTTGCCGGCGCCGGGGCTTGACCTGCGTACGAGGGGGGAAACGTTGCCCACGCGCAGAGATAGAGAAGGGTGACAAGGATGGGGCGGAGCCCCGCGAGGTGGCCACGATGGATGCGCATGGACGTCCAGCTTCCAAGCGATTATAGAACAGGGGTTTCCGAGGCTCCTTCCGAGGCGCGAGGTTGGCAGCTTACTGATGGGATCGGTGGCGCGAGCGGGACGCGGGCAGCGGGAGGCGGGCAGCGGGCAGCTCAGAACAAATCCCGCCACGTGAAGAAGATTGCCGCAACGAAACCCTGAAACACGGCAAAGCCCGCCACCCAGGCGGGCACGCTCCGGCCTGGAAGCACAATCGCCAGCGCGATGAAGATCGGAAAGAGGGTGGACGTTACGCGCCCGATCGACAGGGCGCCCCCCGCGAAGATTGGGGGCAGCAGATTCACCAGGACGAACGTTCCGTATGCAGCGCCGAGCCGCCGGAAGACATGCCACGCCATCATCAGGGCGAACAGGCCTGCCAGCGTGTTCATGGAGTCGTAGGGGACACCCTCGAACACCCCCAGGATCCCTTCGGTGGTCAGCCACTCCCACCCCTGCCTGATCGGACGAGTACCCCAGGCCCGTCCCCAGGCGCCGTGGATCCGTGCCCAGATAAACCAGACCCCGGTGAGGTTGTGCAGATACGCGGTGAAGGCCAGCATCGCCACGCCAGGCATTGACGCGACGAGCAGCCTGAGACCGAGAGGCTTGAGCCACGCCTGCAATGCCACCGCGCCGCCCCCCGCGCGAATTGTGGGGATCACCTGCTGCAGTGCCAGCACTGCGAGCGGGATGGACACCAGGCAGCCGTTCGGACGGCTGAACCCGACGAGCAGCCCCCAGCACAACGCACGCACCCAGTCCCGCTGATGGAAGTGGTAGAACGCACCAACACATCCCAGCAGGAACAGCCCTTCGGTGTACGGAGCGTTGTAGAACACGGCGAAGGGGTAGCTGGCGAGGAGCAGCGGCGCATGCGCCGCCGCCTGCGGACCTCCGAAGCGGCCGGCGAGATGTGACAGGTAATAGAGCGCCCACGCGAACGCCAGCAGGGATACAAGGACGCCGGCCCAGAGCATTCGCAGCAGACGCTTGTCGCGCGGCAGCGTGGGTGTGCGTGCTCCGAACAGTGAGCCGACCGGACGCATCAGCGCGGGCAGAGCCGGGAAGAACGCCGTATTCCTCTGCCGCTCGACCTGCCTATCCCGATCGTAGCCCCCCAGCGCGATGCCCCCGTACCAGCCGGCATCGAAGCGCGCCGGCAGGTTCCCGAGCGGTTCTGACGAGAGTGTGAACCCCACCGGCCTGGGCGGGAAACCAATCGTGACCACGGCGAAGTAGGCCACGAGGAAGACGGCCGGGCGGGTGAAGGCAAACGCACGCACGGCAGCGGCAGCATGCGGCCTCGTGTCGAGACGACGGCGCCAAGCCGTGAGCGTACCGTGTATCCCGGGGCGTGGACACGCGGTGTGCCTGATCGCCAGCACCGCCGCACAGGCGAAAAGCCAGACCTGCGACGAGGGCAGCACGAACTGCGTATGGCGCAGGAGCAGGACACGTCCGGCCAGAGCGACATACAGCGCCAGGACGAGCAGGGCAAGTGCCAGCGCGTCGAGCCCGCCCGCCCAGCGCGGAGCGGCGGGGGGAAGTTCGGGCGGGAGCGCGGAGCCCTCCCCGAGGGGCTGACGGTCTTCAGCGCTCACATCGTTCCATTGCCCGTTCTTCCACGCGGATGCGCGCAAGCATCAGCCCCCCGAAGACGAGGAGTGACAGCACACCCGTGACAGGGGCACGAGCGATCATGGCGATGCCAGCGAGCTCACCAGCCACACCTGCGTAGTTCGGGTGCCGAAGGAAGCGATAGGGGCCGCGGGTGAGGCGGGGGACGCCGGGCACCACGAGCACCCGGTAGGTCCACCGCGGGCCGAGCGTTGCCACCGCCCAGTACTTGAGGGCTTTGCTGACCAGGAACAGGGTGGCGCCAGCTACAGGCAGAGAGCGTGGCGCCGCACGCCGGGCCCACGACTCTCCGAGCATCGCGAGAAAGCATCCGGGATACGCAACCTGCATGACGCGGTAGACGTCGTCTGCCGGTTCCACCGCGCCTTCTGCACGCAAGCTCCGTTCGTTCCGCCGGGACCGGCCTGCCTCGAGCAGCATCGGGCCGAATGCCAGAAGCAGGAGTACTACACCGCGCCTCATGCCGCCGTCACGTCCCCGGCGTAGCGGATGATCCGGGAGAGCGGCCATGAAGACATGCGGGTCGCCAGCCCGGCAAGGCGAACGGCATCAGCCGATCCGGCCAGCCCCCGGAGCGCCCGGTTGAAGCGCCACTTCGCGGAGAACTCGCGCCGCCGGACCGCCGCCAGCTCCTCGTGGACGGAGAGATCACCCGTCTCGAGCGCGCGCAGCGCGTACTGTGCCGCGAGCTCGCCGCCACGCAGCGCGAAGCGCAACCCGTCACCGGTCATCGGGTCGATGAACCCGCCGGCGTCCCCGGCAAGCAGCAGGCCGGGCATTCCCGCAACGCCGCACTCCACAGCCAGAGGCCCGAGCGTCACGGGGTCCGTCTCCATTCTCGCTGTGCAGAACCGGTCCGCCAGCTCCGGTTCCGCGCGGACAGCATCGGTGAGCAGCCGGGGGCCGCTGCGCAGTCGCGCGCGGTCCGCGGTCACGATGCAGACGTTGGTCAGCCCGCCGCGGAGCGGAGAGACGCCGATGTACTGCCCCGGGCGAACGTGCATTTCGCCGCGGGGGCCCATTCCCTTGACATCCGTGAAATACGCCCCCACGGCCCACCGGCGCGGACGACGAGGATGCGCGGCCAGCCCAAGCGTGCGCGCCAGGCGTGATTCGCGGCCGTCGGCTGCGATGACCAACCGCGCGTCCAGGCGGGAGGACGCGGACCCGGCATATCGCAGCTGGAGGCCGGAAACGGCCCCCCGGCTGTCGCTGACGAACGCCCCCTGCACCACGGCCTGCTGATGGATTGTTGCGCCGGCGTCAGAGGCCGCCTGCAGCAGCTGTCCGTCGAGATTCCTTCGAAGCAGCGCGCGGCCGGTCAGCCCCGCTGGATAGTGGGCCTCCACACGCACGCCCCCCGGGCCGGTGACGAGCATCCCCCGTATCGGGAGGCCGTCCTCGGCAGCGCCGATGTTCAGCCGCCGCAGGACGCCGAGAGCGCCCGGGTTGAGCGTGTCACCGCACAGCTTGTCGCGTGGAAACGTCGCCCGATCGACGATGAGCACGCGCGCCCCGGCGCGGGCGAGCACGATGGCCGCCACGCACCCGGCGGGTCCCGCTCCGGCGATCGCGACGTCAATCATGAAATGCAGCCCCGGCCGGTCAGGAGCTGGCGCGCCCGAGCACCAGCGCGCTGTTCTTTGACCCGAAGCCAAGGCAGTTGCACAGTGCCGCCTCCGGCTGCGCGGCGCGTCCACGCAGCGGGAGGAAGTCCATGTCGCAGTCTGGATCCTGATCCTCCAGGTTGATGGTGGGCGGCAGGAAACCGTGTGCGAGTGCAAGCGCGGTGGTCACGACTCCCGCAGCGCCGCTCGCACCCTGCGGATGTCCGATCATCGACTTCGTGGAGGAGCCTGGCACACGGTCCGAACCGGCCCCCAGCAGCTCGCGAACGCAGCGCGCCTCCACGGCATCGTTCAACACGGTGGACGTGCCGTGGTAGTTGACGTAGCCGATCTGCTCGACAGGCCGGCCCGATCGTTCGACGGCCAGCCGCATCGCGCGGACGATGTGCTCCCCGTCCGGGTTCATCTGCACACGGTGGTAGGCGTCGCACGTCGATCCGTAGCCGTCGATCGTGGCGTAGACACGAGCACCCCTGGCGCGCGCGCGATCCTCGCGCTCGAGCGCCACCATCCATGCCCCCTCGCCGAGCACGAATCCGTCCCGGCCCCGGTCGAACGGGCGCGAGGCCGCAGCAGGTGCGTCGTTGTACCGCGTAGTCATCACCCGCATCCTCGAGAAACCGAAGATCATGCCGGGGGTCACACAGGCGTCGGCGCCGCCCGAGAGAATCACCTCGGCATCGCCGGCGCGGATGAGTGATGCCGCATAGGAGATGGCATCGGTCGAGCTCGTGCAGCCGGTCGACACCACATGGCTGATGCCGTGCAGTTCCAGGGCGATCGAGATCTCGCTCGAGATCATCCCGACGATGGAAACCGGGATGGCGTATGGGGTCACGCGCTTCGAATCACCGGCAAAGAATTCGAAATACTGCCGCTCGCCGACGTCGATGCCCCCTGCGCCGCTGCCCACCAGCACGCCGGCGCCCGGCTCGTTCAGTCTCAGGCCCGCATCGGCCCAGGCCTCACGCGCGGCAAGAACCGCGATGAGAGACGCCCGTGAATACCGCCGGGGATCCGGACGTCCGCGCGCCCCGTTCCCCGCGCGCTCGAGGGCGATCTCGTCGTGCTCCGCGTCGAAGGGCGGGATGGGCGCCGCGACAGTACACGAAAACGCGGATGCATCGAACTGGGTGATCTGCCGCGTCGCGCTGCAACCCTCACTGACATGACGCCAGAACCGATCCCGCCCCACGCCGTACGGCGACACGACGCCGATGCCAGTGATTGCAACCCCTACCCTGCCGTGACCGGCCATACCTGTATCTTAGTCGCAGGCGAAGGGGAGCGGAATTCGACGCCCAACGCCCAACGCCCAACGCCCAACTCCCAACGCCTCTAACTCAACCCAATCGGACACTGGCCACCGGAAACTGGCAACTGGAAGCTGGAAGCGCCCACCGTGAGAGTAGACTGCTCCATCATGGCCGGCGCGGAGCGACAGTCTCGTGGCGCACTCCCCTTTGCCTCGGCTGGCGCAGCCCTCTTTGCCTTCGCACTGCTGTACTTCCTCTACGCCTACCTCGTCCGCTTTGGCACACCAGTCTCAGGGACGGTATTCCCAGCCGTGCTGGTGAACGTGCTGCTCTTCAGTCTCTTCGCGCTGCACCACTCGCTCCTTGCGCGAGCCCGCATGAAGGCGCGCGTCCAGCGGATCACCGGGAGCACCCTGGAGCGCTCTGTCTATACGTGGATCGCCAGCCTGCTCTTTCTGCTCGTGTGCTGGGCGTGGCAGCCCGTCCCCGGCGCGCTCTACACGCTCAGCGGCCTCGCCGCGCTGCCAGGCTACGGGCTGCAGGGCCTGGGGATCGTGCTCACCGTACTCAGCTCGGCCCGGCTGGATCCGCTGGATCTTGCGGGCCTTCGTCCAATACTCCTTCAGCGCTCCGGCGGTGACCCAAGGCCGATGACACTCGAAACAGGGGGCTTCTACCGGCTCGTCCGTCATCCGCTGTACTTCGGCTGGGTCCTCTTCGTCTTCGGCGCCCCCCAGATGACGATGACGCGGCTCGTGTTCGCGTGCGTCAGCACGGCGTACCTGGCGATTGCCATCCCTCTCGAGGAACGGAGCCTCGTCCATGCGTTCGGCTCCCGATATCGCGAGTATCAGGACCGCGTCCGCTGGAAGATGGTCCCGGGGCTCTACTGAACGGCTGCGGGGTGGGCCCGATGGCCGGTGCTATGATCGCCGAATGGCTCCGCGCGATCAGCCCGAATCCTTCTCGTGCCCTTCCGGAGTGTGACCTCCTGCGATGGCTGAGACTCCCCTGACCCCCGCGCTCCCGTCAGACATGCCTGTCGTGCCGCTCCGCGGGGCGGTCGTGCTGCCCATGACTGTCGCTCCGCTCGGCGTGAGTCGGGCCGTGTCGGTCGAGGCGGTGAACCGCGCCCTTGCCGGCGACCGGCTCGTGCTCCTGCTCCTTCAGCGGAACGAGAGCGACGATCCGTCGCTCGACGATCTTCACCGTACCGGAACGGTGGCGGTCATCCGTCAGATGGCCAAGGCACAGAACGGGATGCGCGTCCTCGTGGAGGGTCTCGTTCGCGCGCACGCCGTGTCCCTGAGGGAGGAGGGAAGGGCCCTGGTGGCCAGCCTCGAGCCCCTGCCGGAGCCGGCGGAGCAGACGATCGAGACCGAAGCACGGGTCCGGCGGCTGCAGGAACTCGTCGACCGGGCACTCTCGCTGGCGACGGGACTCTCGCCCGATCTGAAGGCGCTGGTTGCGACCCTCGACGACCCGCTGCGGCTGGCCTATCTCCTGGCGAGCCTCCTCGACATGCCCCCCGGCGACAAGCAGAAGCTGCTCGAGGAGAACAGCCTCACGGTAAAGCTCGATGGCGTCGCGACGGCGCTCACACGCGAGATCGAGGTGCTGGAGCTCAAGGGGCAGATCCAGTCCAAGGCCGAGAAGGAGATGACCGATGCGCAGCGTGAGTACATGCTCCGCCAGCAGCTGAAAGCCATCCAGTCGGAACTCGGGGAAGGTGAAGGGGAAGCCCAGGAACTTCGCAAGCGGGTCTCCGATGCGACGCTTCCCGAAGCTGTTCAGGCCGCCGCGATGCGCGAAGTGGATCGTCTGGAGCGGATGACACCGGCCTCTCCCGAGTACCAGATGATCCGAACCTATCTCGACTGGGTGCTCGACATGCCGTGGAACCGGACCACGGAGGATCGGCTGGACCCCGTCGAGGCCCGCCGGGTGCTCGACGAAGATCACTACGACCTCGACAAGGTCAAGGAACGCATCGTCGAATACCTGGCAGTGCAGAAACTGCGGCAGGGACAGGAGCCGGCCGCCGGGGAAGGGGCCGCGCGGATGAAGGGGCCGATCCTCTGCTTTGTCGGGCCGCCCGGTGTCGGCAAGACGTCGCTCGGCCAGTCCATCGCGCGGGCGATGAACCGGAAGTTCGTGAGGATTTCCCTGGGCGGCATACGGGACGAAGCCGAGATTCGCGGCCATCGGCGCACGTACATCGGCTCGATGCCCGGACGTCTCGCGCAGGGGCTCCGCACGGCAGGCTCGTCGAATCCCGTGCTGATGCTCGATGAGATCGACAAGATTTCCGTGGGCATCCAGGGGGATCCGGCCGCCGCTCTGCTCGAGGTCCTCGACCCTGCGCAGAACCATGGGTTCCGCGATCACTACCTCGAGATTCCGCTGGACCTCTCGCGTGTCCTGTTCATCGCCACCGCGAACCAGTTGGGCACGATCCATCCCGCGCTGCTCGATCGCATGGAGCTCATCAGCCTCAGCGGCTACACGGAGGAAGAGAAAGTCCACATCGCCAAGATCTACCTCGTGCCGCGCCAGCGTGACGAACATGGGCTGCGCATGGGGCAGCTGGAGATCACCGATGCCGGGCTGCGGCGCGTTATCAGCGAGTACACGCGCGAGGCGGGTGTCAGGACGCTCGAGCGCCAGATCGGCACCATCTCCCGGAAGGTTGCGGCGCGCGTGGCGTCGGGTCCGTCGCATTCCGCCATCGTGGACGCCGGCG
>Ga0183260_10001268_pt1 | contig 21354 bp, 20 predicted proteins | sample AntDrymUQ4972206_2_FD_129768 | JGI IMG/M metagenome (GOLD analysis project Ga0183260, IMG submission 129768) | Polar desert sand microbial communities from Dry Valleys, Antarctica - metaG UQ497 (22.06) (version 2) (version 2) | ecosystem: Environmental > Terrestrial > Soil > Desert | place...
GGCATAACAGATTTAGAAAACTTTTCACAAGATATGAAAAAAAGGTAGAGAACTACCTGGGATTGACGCAGTTCTCATGTTGTATAATCATATACCGAAAGATAATTTTGGGATAGGCTCTTAATTAAAAATTCAAATAGGAGGATCAAAGTATGCTATTTATTGAAGTCCCTAGCTACAATTGGTTCCTTAAATAAGAATTCAAAAATCATAGTGATATCAATTTGGGTTTTCATTTCGCTATTATTTGCGGATTTTTATGTGAGCTCAATAACAGATGTAGCGACTAGTTTTATTCAAACAACGGTGGGGGGTGCTTTATTTGTATTACTTATGATTCTAAGTCTATTTGGAAGCCTGTTAGTAATGAGCAGTATTTGGAAAATAGTAGACAAAAAGAAATCAATTTTTAGTCGATATAAAATGCTATTTCGAGTTATGCAGATAATATTATATTCCTTGTCAGTATTTTTAATGATTGAAATCATTCTTGGGAACAAATATTATACTATAAGTTTGACTTCAATAGTGGTTGTTAGTTATGGCTCTAGTATACTAATGAGTATCTTTGTTAGTTTCAAATTATTCTCATGGTATAAAGAGAATAAGAACAAGTTCTCACTTTTATTTGGTTTAACCATCTTTTTTGTATTTGTAAACAATTTGGTATCCATTTTCCTATTTGCAACATTGCTTTCTGAAAAGCCTTTTCAGATAGATATTACAACTCCAATAGTCTTTAATTTTGAATGTGACGTTAATTCCCTATTTTGCATTTTTAAAGAAAGTATAATAAATATTCAATCATACACGCTCATGATATATTTCTCGTTATTTTGGATTTGTAATTACTTTCTGTTACACTATCAAATCAATAAGATTGGAAAAATTAGGTTCTTCACGTTGATCACTCTTCCTTTAGTATTATTCTTCTTTGTATTCATTTACCACTATGACGAACTTTATTCATTAACAGAGAACATGAAATTTGATGAGAGCAGTCTATTTATGCTTCAAATCTTCATCGTAGGATTTTCTATAGCATTATGTGGAATACTTTATGGTATAGGGTTCAAGTCAGTAGCTAATTTACTAAAAATGTCTCCAAACGTAGAAAGATATTTAATAATGGCCTCCTACGGCATTATATTGTTTTTTATCTGTGTCAATGCGACAGTAGTTGGCTCAAGTTTTCCGCCCTTTGGGATTCCAAGCATAATTTTTCTCCCATTTGCATCTCTATTATTCTATGTAGGGATATATTATTCAATTATTGCCATTTCAAACGACATTCGTGTTAGAAAGTATATCAAGAATTCAGCATACAAAGAATTAGAAATTATGGGAAACCTGGCTCAATCTCAAATGATCGATAATATGAAGGAAAAGGTTTTAGCAATGACCAAGAGATACTCTAAAGAAATTCATCAGAGTAATGAATCAGAATCCATGGAAACAGAGGAAGATCTAAGAAGTTACTTGGACGAAGCAATTAGTATTTTCAACAAAGGTAGCAAAAATAAAATTTAGTCTAAATCTTCTACTTGATTAACCAGATCTATTATCTTTGCCGTAAATGGATGCTCTGGAAATTCATTTGTGGTCAAAAATTCCTTTTCCTTGAATTGAATATCGCAGTAGCACGGAATTTCTAACAATGTATCTACTTTAACTAATCCGTTTACGAGCTTTTTTAATTCCAGGTCTATCTTATCCCTAAAGACCGAGTTACCATTAAGGGCATTTTTATTATTAGGGTCGATTCCTGAATGAGGCACACAATATCCGGCAACCCTATTCAACAGCAATTTGCAAACTGAGCCATGTTCAATTAAAGAGGAGTAGATCTCTTTAATCATTTTAATTGTTCCTCTTAAATCTAAATCACCCATTTTTAACGTTAACAAGACTATATCAGAAATCACTATAGAATTGATTGACCAATATCGTATGCCTGGACTCGTATCCATTACTATAAAATCTGCTTCTTTATTGACTAACAGGTCTTCACGCATAGCAATAAAATTTCTGAACTGACGTACCTGTTGTTCCTTATCATTGAGCAGACTACCTTCGAGTTGATATATATCCTCTTTTCCCCCTTTAGAAAACCCTACTGATAAATTCCCCTCGAATTTGAAATCGATTAGAGAACGGGAGTCGATCATGATGTCATTTATATCAGCTTTATTTTTCAAATAATCATTTATCCAAAACTCAGGCTCAATATTAAAATAGGAATAAAGACTGGGAGCGTAAAAATCCAGATCAAGTAAATATACTTTGTAACCCTTTGAAGCCAAAAGGTAAGAAAAATTGGCAGCTAATGTGGTTTTGCCAGTACCGCCTTTGTAAGAATGAAAGGATATACATTTTCCCAATCAATGTACTTTAAAAGTTCATTTAAAAAACTTTTGGAAATATAGTTATGTCAAAATAATATATTTACGATTAGGGCAACGGACTATTTTACGGGTAATTCGATTGTAAAAGTACTCCCAATCCCATCCGTGTTATTTCTGCCTTCAATTCTGCCCAAATGCTTTTCTACTATTATTCTTGAAATGTATAATCCCAATCCCGTTCCAAGTTTATCAGTAGTGTAGAATTTGGAAAATATTTTTTCATGATCTTTTCCATCTATGCCGGATCCGGTATCTGTAATTTTGACTACAATATATTGGTCAGTTTCTCGAATTGATATTACGATTTGCCCCCTTTCAGTAAACTTTATCGAGTTACTTAACAAATTGTCGATCACTTCAATTATTCGTATCTTATCAGCTTTTATCATAATTTTTTTAGATAAAGTATCCAAATCTAACTTGATGTTCTTTTTGCTTACTTGAATAGTATAATCACTTAATAATTCCTCGATTACCTGGACGATATCAAAAGTTTCAAGGTTCAAATTGAAAATACTATTTTCCATTCGGGCATAATCAAGAATATTATTTGTCATGATATCTAATTTTCTGGCATTTCTAGAAATAATTTTTAACAGTTCGTTTTTTTGATTAGAATCTAGTCTCTTATTATTTTGGATCATATCTGAAAAACCAAGAATTGGTTGAATAGGGTTTTTTAATTCATGAGCAAGGATCCGAACAAAGTTATGATTTGAAATATTATTTCTATTTATTTCATTCGAAAGATCCTTTACTCTATTTTCTAGTATAGACTGCTTCCAAAGGCTTTCAAAAATTGCTGAATTATGCCAAATTACAGAATCCTTTAAAGAAATCACATTGAAAAACGAATCATGTAACCCTCTTTCAGAGTTATACTTCATTTCAGAAAATAGTGATATAGATTTGTCTACTCCAGCAATGAAATATTGAAACTCATCTTCGTGAATATGCTGTATCTCAACCGAAGGAATCCCAGAAATGTTTGTTTTTTTCAAGAATGAATTTACCTTTTTGCTTTTAGGAAACAATAATCTAATCTTTGGCGCAGATGTCTGGGTTTGTCTAATGCGTAAGAATAACCCTTCCAAAACCTCAATAACCTGCTCAAATATACCAGTACTTGAACATAGCATCTGTAGTTCATCTTTAGCTTCATAAACTTCATCTACTAGTCTCCGCTTAAAGTGCGAAAAGTCAGAAACAACCTCTGAACTACTGAATTTTGTTCTTTTGATATCAAACAAAGACAATTGAACAAGATTGCCAGATCTAGCTCCCCAATTAATTTGATCCAGACCCAGCTCCGAAAAATCTTTCCCGTAAACAGAGACAAGTCTATTATAAAAGGTATAACAATGCTTGTGATGATACCTTTCATCTCCTTTACTAATTTCCTCAATGAACAAATCATCATGATTTTTTATATGTTTTCCACACAAGTAACAAACAATTACGGTTTCTGGTTTCCCTGATTGTGAATTAGGATGATCGATGATTGTTATGTAATTTTATTAGTCCAATAATTAAATAAACTTATCTCGTTGCCTTTAGAACCTGAAAAAAGAAGATAAAATTTTTATATTGTTGAAATAAACGTAAGTGTGTCTAGACAGCCTTTTGTTTTTAATTTTCTAGAGAAATTAAACTATAAAAGTATCCTCATGAATAATACCAATCCCTTAGAACTAATTGAACGACTAAATATTTCCCAAAAAGGAAACTTAAGTACTAGTCCAAAAGTATTGATATTAACTAAGAAAATAGACATTGAATCAGATCTATTAGGCATTCAATTCCTGAAAAATGGAATCGATTATGTAAAAATAACAGAAGAGGACATACCTCTAAATTTTCATTTTGAATTCAAAATTGGAAAATTCAATGACTCCATACTGCATATCGGAAATAGAAAAGTCATTCCTGATGAAATCAAAATAGTATTATTTAGATATTTTGATCTAAAATTTTTGAACTATTATTCTGGGGGCGTATATCAAATGTATTTCGCTCAACAGTGGTATCAAGCTTTTAACTGTCTGTCGATAGGTCTAGATGCTCTATGGATAAATAATCCACAAAGAACCTTTGATGCTGAAAATAGATTAAATCAGTTGTTGTCGGCACAAAAGATCGGTTTTAGCATTCCAGAGACTTTGATAACCAATGAAATGAAGGCAGCTAAAAAGTTTTTTAAGAGGTTTCGTAAATCGACAATCGTCAAAGTACTTCATCATCATGAGATTTATCTAAACCAAAGATCGTATAGATTCCTAACCAACAACATTGAAACCAGCCATTTATCAAAATTCGACGAGTTAACTTACGCACCAGTAATTTTTCAAAAGAAAATAGAGAATGATTCAGAAATCCGGGTAACTGTAGTAAATGACAAGACATTTTCATGTAGAATTTCAACAATTCAAAAGAAGCGTAATTTTTCTGATTTACACAAAATAAAAGAAAAAGAGTTAATATTTTCTGAAATTAATATCGGCAAAAAAATTGAAAATCTATGTATTAGTCTAAATAGAAAATTAGGATTACTAGTTTCAAGCATAGATTTTGTTCAAGGTAAAAATGGAGAATTATTTTTTCTCGAAATTAATCCAATAGGTGACTGGAACTGGATTGAAAAGCACACTAATTTAGCAATAACAAAATCAATGTTTGACTTTGTGAAGAGTCTATTGAATTAGAGGGGATTACATGACTCATGAATGTATTATTTTTTAATCCTAGAGACATACTTTAATCCTTTTGGAAAATGAGAATATAACCAAGAATTTAATACGATTGAGGCATACAAATGTAAAAATATTTTAATTGGTACTGCAGTTAATAAAATATTCTATAATGGTAAATAATATCATAGTAATAGATGATGATGTAGGAACAGCATTATTCTTTAAAATTTGTTTGGAAGATGAGGGATATCAAGTTAGTATTTACAATGACCCTAACTCCCTATTAGAGGAATTTGAACCTGGAATTTATGATCTCCTCATAACAGACATACGAATGCCTAGAATAAACGGTTTTGAGTTGGCTGGTAGGATTAGAATAATGGATAGTAAGATTCGAATTTGTCTAGCTACTGCATTTGAGGAATATTATCAATCTATCATAAAGTCGTATTCAGATTTAAGTCTTAACTGCATAATCAGAAAACCAATTAATAAAGATAGTTTTTTGGAGATCGTTCAAAGCAGGTTGAGTGAACCGATGTAGATTCAGTGATTTTTATTACGACCTGTATTCTAGCAAGAAATTTTCTAAATTATTCTAATCCTCCCTTTCTATTTTAAATCCTATTCGAACCTCTACCTGATATTCAATTTGCTGATTTCCATCCAACCTAAAAGTCACTCTTCCCATCTCACCCCATTGGATATTCTTCACGGTTTTAGACGCTTCCTTAAAGGCGTTATTAACGGCTTCATTTATTCCGGTTGGCGACGTTCCCACGATTTCAATATATTTGTAGACCATTATTGATTTTAATTTTAGTTACATAAAAATATAATCAAAAGCATACAAAAAACAGATTCATGATAGATATTGTTGAAAAAATTTCAACAATGATGATTATTGATTAACAAAAGTCACCTTAAACCATTAATCAATTATGTTGGTCACATCAAACTATGATTGTTCAATGATCTGCTTCAGAATATGGCGGTGACAGTTGTTGAGATTTTCTGGTTCATAACAGAGTAACACAACGTCGTTTTTTCTCGAATAATCTTTTATCCACTTTATATTAGAAATAGCTTGACTGGCGTTCATTTCTTTCTGGTACAAGGCAGTGTAATCATTAATACTCAGTTCCTCGCGTTCAAACTTCTCAGTCAAACTCTTAGATGGTGATAATTCATAAAACCAAGCATCCATTTTGTGCTGTAGTTCAAACGGCAGCGTAGAGGAAACAGCTATCCTGTAGAAATCATTCTTATATCTTGAAAGGTTGGTTAATGAATCAGTATATATGGTCACAAAATTAATAGTTGCGGCATCATTAAAATCGTTTTTGATGTTGGAAAAAAAATAATAATGGTAATTTTTTTATTATTTAAATACTGAATATGGTTTATAGTTATTTGATAAATGTCGAATAGATATGCCCACCCTGAGGTCTTAGTTGACACAAGTTGGACTGAAGATCACTTAAAAGATCCTAATGTAAGAATTGCAGAAGTAGACTATGATCCAAAAGCAAACTACCACTTGGGACATATTCCCGGCTCAGTTTTGTTTGATTGGAAGAAAGACATCAATGATCCTTTGAACAGAAACATCATCTCAAAGGAATTGTGTGAAGAATTACTCAAAAAATCAGGAATCAACGAGGATACGACTCTCGTACTTTATGGAGATTTCAATAATTGGTTTGCGGCTTTTGCTTTTTGGGTATTCAAGTATTATGGCTACAAGGATGTGAGGATAATGAATGGAGGCAGAAAAAAATGGTTGGAAGAAGACAGATCTATCGATAAAACAGTTCCAACCTATTCAACAGGCAATTTCAAAGCATCAAGCCCCGATGAGAAAATAAGAACCTACCTCAATCACGTGTCAGAATCGCTTAAAAATAGACAAAGCATTTTAGTTGATGTCAGGTCTCCAGCAGAATTTACTGGAGAAGTGACTGCGCCTGCAGAATATCCTACTGAGCATGCTCAAAGGGGAGGCCACATTCCTGCAGCCATCAATATACCATGGGGAAAAGCAGTTAATGAGGATGGAACGTTCAAATCGGCCGAAGATCTGAATAAACTTTATAAGGAAAATGGCATTCTACCAGAAAAAGAAGTAATTTCCTACTGCAGGATTGGAGAGAGATCGTCTCACACTTGGTTTGTACTAAAATATCTCTTGGGCTACCCAGATGTTAAGAACTATGATGGATCGTGGACAGAATGGGGTAACATGATAGGAAATCCAATTGAGAAATAGATTCTTTCACCATTCTAATCTTTTATTTTTTTAATAATAATATTGAATAAATAATTGTTAGAGTTTGATAGTGAAGACTGTACAGAGTTTTTCTCTTGCACAATTTCAACGATTTCTTGTTTATTTTGTTCAGCCCAACGCAATAATTCAAGATCAGCAGTAGGATCATCAGAAACTAGTCTTATGATATGTCCGACTCGCATATTTTTCATCATGAATTCATCCAATTTTGCTAAAGTGGCAGAACATTCGGTTCCTAACTCAAACATCTGAAAATCAGGAAATGATTTAAAACACTTCACATTGAATTTCTTAATTTGAGAGTCTATCTCATACTTACACTCATTGATCGTTTTTATCGATTCCAGACTTTCTAGATTGTCCTTAGTTCTGATCTTTGCAATCCAGCCATAATCAAAGGGGGAGTCATTAACAACCTTAGGATTATGAATAATTTCAGGATTTATTTCCAAAATCTGCCCGGACACTGGAGAGCGAATTATTCCAAAGTGCTTTAGACTCTCAATAGTACCCAGGCTTTTATTTCTAACAATATCCGTGCCAACAGGTTTTATCTTAAATTTGAGTATCCTGCCAGTTATATACGAATATACTGGAGTTATACCTACAAGGACCTGCTTCACGTCATCCCTTGCATCCTTTGGTCCATCTATTGATTTTATCCAAGTAAAGTTATCAAGATCATAAAAGTAATTGCCAGGAAATACACAATTCTCAATTCTATTTTCTAACATAGTCATTATTCTAGATAAATTAAAGAAAATTATTTCAATATATTAGTAACCATTTTATTACATTATTTTACGGTCACGGATTTGGCCAAATTTCTAGGATAATCTGGATCAACTTGTTTCTCTAAAGCCAAATAGTATGACATCAGTTGTAATGGAACAATTTCCAGAATTGGATAAAGATAGCTATCAACATCAGGCAACTCTACAAATCGATCGTAGACATCATCTTTTTTGTTTGAAATTCCAATTATATAGGCCCCACGTGATTTTATTTCATTAGAACTAGATATAACATCTTGATAGGTTTCATCGGTAGGGTTTAAGACCACAACCACTGACTCTTTGTCAATCAACGCGAGTGGTCCATGCTTTAACTCACCTGCAGCAATACCTTCTGCATGTATATAGGCCAACTCTTTAATCTTTAGTGACCCTTCTAATGCAATTGGATAATGAATGGACCTGCCCAAAATATATATATCTTTAATATTCTTGTCCAGCGATGAAACAAGATTTTGAATAACACCGTCTAAACGTAATACCTTTTTTACCATCTTTAGTAAATGCTTTTGATTAATTTCATCAAAAGGCATTTGATTCCGTGATAAGATATTGACGATTTTATATATTATCATCAACTGACCCATGAAACTCTTGGTGGCAGCAACTCCTATTTCGGGACCACAATTCAGGGTAAGAATTGAATCACTCATTCTTGCGAGGGACGAAGTTGGTACGTTCACGATTGAAAGAATTTTTGCACCATTCTCTTTAGCTTTTTTCACGCAATGCAAAACATCAGCAGTTTCACCGCTCTGGGAAATGGTTATCACAGCTGAATTAGGTTCCAGCGAGTCCGAAGAGTATTGAAATTCGCTCGACATAATTACCTCGGTTTTTATCTTTGCAAATTTTGAAAGTAGTTGTTTTCCCAGTAAACCACCGTTGTAGCTAGTTCCGCTACCAGTGATATAGATATTGGAAGCATTTCTCAAGAATTCACAAAAAGTTTGAAAATTGTTGGATTCTTGAAATGGTTTTAATAGAGTTAATGATTGTTCATGAATTTCTTTTATAGTATGATGGGCATACTTTCCTTTTTCAGTAGATCCTAGCTCCCATGCCACCTGAGTTACAGGTCGGGTTACAATTCTTTCATTCACATCAAATATGCGAAAAGTATCATTGTCAATGATTACAATATCGCCATTATCTAAGAAAACAGATTTATCGGTGTATTTTAGGAAACCTAATACATCGCTAGACAGAAATAAAGCATTATTAGAAATTCCGATTATCAAGGGTTCATCGAATCTTGCACCGGCAATAATACCGTTATCGAAAATAACGACAAAAGCAAAAGAACCTTTAAGAACCCTACAAGTTTTTATCATCGTTTCATTTACATTAAAGTTAGATTCTTTATAGTATTTTTCCAATAGGTGAGCAATAACCTCACTGTCAGTCTGGCTTTTAAAAACATGACCATCATTTGTTAGCTCTATTTTCAGCTCTTGGTAATTTTCTATTATCCCATTATGAACTACAGCGATATTTGAGGAACATGAATAATGTGGATGAGCATTTTTAGCATTTACGCTACCGTGAGTTGCCCAACGTGTATGTCCTATTCCAATTTGTCCAGGAAGCTTATTGAGATCCATTTCTTTATCAACTTCTGCAACTTTTCCTACACCCTTACTCACCAAAATATTTCCTTCATTCAAGGTGGCAATTCCTACACTGTCGTATCCTCTATATTCCATCTTTTTCAAGCTCTCAACTAGTAATGGCGCTGCAGAGACTAACTTCCCACTGTACCCAATAATTGAACACACAACTATTCTAAAAAAAAAATTATTTAAAACCTTTATTAAATATAAGATCTTACCGTTATAAAAAAAAGTATAATCAATTCGAGTACCATGTCCGTCGTTTCTTTTAATTAAATTTTTATTATAAAAAAAAATATATACCAGCAATAAAAAAATTATAACATCGTATCCTATGGGAATTGAGAAAAAAATAATCTTTGAAAAGGAGGGAAGAATTTATGAGAAAAAAATCATAGTCTTTGAAAAGCAAAAAGAAATCCAAATTTTATCAAATCCGATTGCCTGGAAGATACTGAGTTTGATTTCCGATAGACCCAGGTATACAGCTCAAATAGCTAAAGAATTAGAGATCTATGAACAAAGCGCTTATTACTATATTAGAAAGTTGGTCTCAATTGGAGCAATAGGAGAATCAGGGACATATTTTGTCAAAGGCGGGACAGCAAAAATATACGCGGCCACCAGTCCAGCATTTGGCATCGAAATGGAATGGGGCGAGAAACTATCAGTTGATCACGACCTGGACAACTGGAAAAAAACTACAGAATTCATGGCTGCTAGGAAGTTTTTAAAAGAATTCATCGACGAAAATAACGAATTCGACGGATTAGTCATAGTAGGATCACCTAATCCTCACGGAATCTTTAAAACATCTGCTAGAGACGGGCATTATGCAATTCAATTGGCTTTTTTTTTAGGAAATATATGCAATTTGCCTCAAGGGTTTGTTGTAAAGTTAGATGAAGATGCTAAAGCTGAAAAGGAATTAGAAGACAATAACTTAATCATAATCGGTGGCCCGGGAACAAACATAGTTTCTTCTGAATTCAACAGATACTTACCAATTAAATTTAACGAAGAAAACTTTTGGTCTGGGCTCGTGGACAAACCTGGGAGAATTTACCATTTAGACAATTTGGGAATCATTGCAAAATTTAGAAATCCATTCAACGAAAAAAAATCTATAATTTTGATTGCAGGAGTGAGATCAATTGGAACTAAATCTGCTGTAATTGCATTTACTAACTTTAGTAAAAAAACATTTTCAGATTATTCAGGAGATGAGCAAGAATGGGAAGCTTTAGTCCAAGGATATGACATGGATAGTGACGGGAAAATAGACTATGTTGACATAGAAAAGGTGGTAAGAACCTAGGTCGTTAAAACTTTCAACTGTTTTTGATAGACTCTGAGGTTTCAATCACTGGAGTAAAATGCACAAGTATCTGAGTTTCTTCCTCTTTCTTTACCAAATATCCGGGCAGATTTATCTTTCTATTTCCTAAGCTAACGTGGCCATGCACAACAAGCTGGCGAGCTTGGTACGGTGATTTTAGATTAGATTTTTTCATTATAATTGTCTGTAGTCGTCTCTCCAAAATATCTTCTATTTTTAGGTTCAAAACATCATCCAAAGATGCACTGCTAGAAACAAGACCAAGCCTAGAAAGATAGTTTAAGAGTTGTGTTTCCTTTTCGTGTCTGACGTCAATTGATAAAGACAAAAGGGCACGAGCCTGATTCCTTATCCTGGCAATTTCTGTCTGGGCTTTCCATAACTCACGCTTATTTCTTAGACCATAAGATCCAACTACATATAACTCTGAACTTATCTGATCGCTAGTCCAAATGCTACGAGGTCGATTATAATTCTTCTTTGATTTTCTAGGATCTCCCACTCAAATCACCACGATTTATTTAGCCCCAGGTGCTCCAGGTGCTCCAGGTGGTGCCTTTCCTGAAGCCTTCTTGACCCCCACGGCACTTGCCTTCCTGCCTGTGGTCCTTGTGCATTGACCTCTAACTCGTAGTCCAAACATGTGCCTATAACCTCTCCAACTCATTACAGACTTCTCCCTATCAATGTCATTTGATTGGGTAAAATCCAAATCTGATGTAATTAAATGAATATCGGCTCCTGAATCCATATCTTTTCTTCTATTTAGGTACCAATTCGGCACACCTACGGTCCCTATATTTCTGATAGAATTTTCAATATCCGAAAGTTCCTTATCAGTTAAAAATCCTACCCTTAGGTATGGATTAATATTCAAAGACTGTAATATTACTTGAGACAAATTATAACCAACACCTTTAACTTTACTTAATGCAACTACTGACTTTTTGCTGCCTTCGATATCTTTTCCGGCAATTCTTAGAATATGTTTAAACTCTTCGACTGACAACTTGCTTATAAATGAGCATTCCATATTCCTAAATAAAAACTATGCTAGCCAGATTAATCCCAACTCCATCTTACCTAATAATAATTACAAAGTCGAGTCATAATAGCATTCTTAAAGTGTAAAATTTATATCAAAATGATTCTAATAATGCAATAATAAGATAGAACGCAACGAAAACGGCAGAAATAAGTCTTATATCCAGCTTCACACATAGCATAGGTAAAATGAATAAAAACATCATCCAGAAGAGAAAGGTTATGGAACACCCGGATGAAAAAGAATTGGAAAACTATCAAAAAGATGTAGAACTAACTATAGAGAATCACTAAAGTTTAGGTCATCAACAAATGAGATTATCAAAACATGGAAAATAAATTCATGTGTTTTAAGTAATTAACATATTTGTCCATATTATTCGAAAGGAAAATTTTAATAAGTCGCTAGTGATATATTTATTATAAAATGATATCTGACTGGTTATCCCGGGTAGGAAGCGCTATTCCTAGGGGATTCTCTCGCCATTATATTCTAGAGTTATTAGCTGAAGAACCAATGACGGGTAAGGAGATCATCGACAAAGCAATAGTTCAAACAGGTGGAAAATGGAAACCATCGCCGGGCCTTATTTATCCTTTGTTGGGAAGATTACTGGAGGAAGGATTAATTGAAGAGCACGAAAATGGTAGGTATCGGATAACAAAGAAGGGCATTTCAATAGCTTCAGACATTAAATCAGCACATAATATAATGCAAAAACATCTGGAAGTAATGTTCAGAATCGGTAATATGGGAAGATTTATGACCATGGATTTAATTGATAGAATTTCAGCAATAGGATCCACATTGAGTTCAAATCTGGACAGAATGACAGAAGAAGAAAAGAATAAGTATAAAGACTTTTTAGTAAATGAATTACAGAAGCTGAATAATCAGGAAAAAATTCAAGTTGATGATAGAAAAGTAGATGATAGAACGATAACATAACTAAAATGAATAACGATTTGATTAAACAAGGAGCTTACTATCTATTGAGAGGAGGTACTCTCCTTTCTGAGCCTTGTAAAAAATGTGGAAATCTTCAGATAAAATACAAGCAAGATATAATTTGTATGAATTGCCAAAACTCAGAGCAAGATAAAATCGACCAGCAAAAAACTCTTGTTAGTAATATCGGAACTAAAAAAGAACCCAGCAATGTGGGGAGCGAGGAAGAGGATAAAAGGGTTTCAAATATGTTTGATGATATCCACGAAGTGCTGAGTCAAACAGAACGTCAGGTGCTTTTAACTTTGGTGGAACTCAACAAGGAACAAAATGCAACATCCAGTCCAAAAAAATACAAGAAATATCTAAAAATCGTTCAAACTATCTTGAAAACTATTGAAATGATCAAAAGTATCAAACAGCTTTAGATTTATTCGATACCTCGTGTAAGGGACCAAAAGGATCCAATTCTGTCTGTAAGCGGTTTTTATAACCTCGGATCCCAATGCCCAAAATGTATAGATAGGTACAGCCAATAAACCAATTCATACAAGATGACCTGTGCCACGTGGATCTTTCCTTAACTTGAAATTAAGAAGGATAAGATTTTATAAATTATCCAAATTGTTTCTCTTTATTTTATTTCTCTAGAAACCCGGGAATAGTATATAATTGATGGCGAAGGGCATCATAAATTTTAATATAAAAGAAAAGAGTATAATCGATGAAAATGATGAATATTTCGATTAAAATACTTAAAGAAATAAAGTTAGACAATTTTATTGTTTTTGCCTCCCTGCCAGATATGGGTAAGGTTGGCGGACTTGTATCAGAACATTTGATTAAAGAGCTTAAAGTGGAAAAATTCGCAGAGATAGGAATCTTTGAAAAGCCTTGGGTAAAAAATGAAAAGGGATTGGTCAAACCTGTAATAGATACCTACGACCTTTTCGTAAATTATGAGAATAAAATTATAATCCTGACTGGTAAAGAACAGCCCCAAGATCCTAGTAACCTCTTTAACTTGTGCCTAACCGTTTTTGACATTTTAAAAAACATAGGTATTCCAAAAATTATTTATACTGCGGGAGGATACCACCAACCTCAATTGGCACAAGCCCCAAAGGTATACGCAGTATCAACAGATAATGAGACAGTTCTTAAGCTGAAAACCCTAGGAATTAATGTCTTTGATAAAGAAATAGAGGTTATTACTTGGTTTAATGGAGTAATTTTGGGAGTTGCAAGCGACATGAAGTTTAAAGCGATAGGTCTTTTTGGGGAGATAATGGAAACCAATGAAAAACAACCTTTGGCGGCAAAATCGATTCTAAAAGTTTTTTCCATTCTAGAGAATATTTCAGTTAATACTGATGCATTTGATTTAGAGTATGATAATCAAATGCTCGATAAAAACAGACGAAATGATAGCTATAGCGAAACATCAAAAAAGTCAGGACCTGGAATAGGTTAAACTTACATTATCCTAATATTAGGAACAAGAACTCTACTTAAAATGAACTCAAAATATCAGACAATCTTCCTGTTTCTAACTGCAAATGGTTTTGAAATCAGTGCAAGTAAAAAGTAATTTATAACTCAAGTAGAAGAATATTTTTTTTACAAGTAATAGATATTTCTTTGATCTGAAATATTCAACAGAACCGCCTTTGAATTGTACTCCTAGGTCACATATAGTATATTTACTAGAAAGTCATTTACATACTTCAAAGCTTGATGACAAAATATCTAAGATTGTCATTTTAAAGAGAAAAACGTTTATGAAACCTTTGAACAGTAACAATACCTCTTTTAAAATAATTAGGTTTCTATCCACTCAATAAATAATCTACTCAATAAATAATCTACTGAGGAAAATACCAAATTAGAATCTACATATACCAATTTCAATACAAATTAAAACACCCAGGATATGATGGTTTATAATGACATTAATATCAACTACGCGAAAAATTAATTCATCAGAGGAACTGATATGGAACATTATCTCTGATATTAATAAGGATCCCGATTTTTGGTACGGAATAAAAGCTGTGAAAAATATAAAAACAGAAGGAAATACGACTGAGCGAGAAACTATTATTGCATTCAGACGTTCACGAAGTCTCGAATTGGTAACGTTGATACCTCGAAAACAAATAACAATGGTAATTAAAGACGGACCAATTGTTGGAACAAATGTAATAAATCTAACGAAAATAGATGTTAAAAAAAGCGAAATTAAAGTGGACTGGGATATTCATATGAAAGGATTGATGAGTTTATTCACATTCTTGATCAAGGAACATATTTTAAAGGGGACAGATGAAGCCCTGGAAAGGATAGATAATAAGGCCGAAAGGTAATAATGTATTGATTGGATCAATGAACAAAAACATTGCAACTGATAATTTGATCAATCGTCGAAATTGTTCAAGCATTAGCACTATCGGTGTAAGCGTTACTTAAATTACAAACCATCAAGATATTAATTCATGACTAATTTTTATGGAATTCAGGATATGACATCGAATAATAGGTTTAGGTTACAATATTATAACTTTTAGGATTGTTTCTAACCTTATCTTTAGCTAATTTGAAATATTCGAAAGTAATCTTAAAGTTCTTTAAATCCTGTTTTTTTAGTTTACTATTTGTAATATTAACATTCATTGCCTCTGCCTTTCTATGTTTTCTTAGAAAGTCCCTTAAAGCCAAAATTGATGCATGATTAATCATACCCTCAATTTGTGCCCCAGTGAAGCCATCAGTTAATTTCAATACTCTATCAATAGTCACGGTTTTTTCATCCAAAGGCTTTTTTTTAAGATGTATCTTAACTATTTGTCTTCTGGATTCGCTCGTTGGAACAGGAATCTCGATAACTCTATCAAAGCGTCCAGGCCTTAATAGAGCATCATCTATCAAGTCTATCCTATTGGTGGCACCAATGACAATTACACCATCTAAATTTTCGATTCCATCCATCTCGGTTAGAATCTGACTCATCATTTTAGCAGTTGAATCTGTTCCCTCCCTCTCTTTATTCCTTCGAAGCGCAATTGCGTCAAACTCATCAAAGAAAATAATACAAGGAGCTATCTGTCTAGCCTTTCTGAAAACCTCCCGGATTGCTTTCTCAGATTCACCGGCCCACTTAGAAAGCAATTCGGCACCTTTTATACTGATAAAGTTAGCGTTAGAATTTGAAGCGATAGCTTTTGCCAGCAGAGTCTTACCGGTTCCTGGCATTCCGTATAACAGTAATCCCTTTGGAGGTCGAATATCGGCTATTTCATATATTTCAGAGTGATTTAGTAACCAGTCGATCAAATCGGCTAACTCCTCTTTTAAAGAGTCTAACCCACCTATTTCATTCCACTTGACAGTTGGTTTTTGGATAGAGAACTCCCTAATCGCTGATGGTGTAACTTCTTTCAGAGCATTATTAAAATCTGAATCAAGAATCGTTATTTTATTGAGTAAATCTTGTGGAACAGGCGATTGATCAATATTAACCTGGGGGATCAACCGTCTTAGCGAGCGCATTGCAGCTTCCTTTGTTAACACTTCTAAATCTGCACCTACAAATCCATGAGTTAATCTTGATAAGCGTCTTAGGTCGACATCTGGACCAAGCGGCATTCCCTTTGTATGAATATTTAGTATATCCAATCTCCCGTCATCATCAGGAATACCTATTTCAATTTCTCTATCAAACCTACCGGGTCTTCTAAGGGCCGGGTCGATAGCATTTGGTCTATTTGATGCACCTATTATAATGATTTTACCTCTAGAATTTATGCCATCCATCAAAGTCAAAAGCTGAGAAACTACGCGCTTTTCAACCTCCCCTGAAACCTCCTCGCGTTTTGGAGCGATAGAATCTAGTTCATCAATAAAAAGTATTGATGGAGATTTCTCTTGTGCTTGTTCGAAGGTCTCTCGTAGTCTTTTCTCACTTTCACCATAAAACTTGCTCATTATCTCGGGCCCACTTATAGAAAAGAAGCTCGCATTGGTTTCATTTGCAACTGCTTTTGCTAGCAGGGTCTTCCCTGTGCCTGGTGGACCGTATAACAATACACCCTTAGGTGCATCAATTCCTAGTTTTTCAAACAATTCGGGATGTCTAATCGGCAATTCAATCATTTCCCTTATTTTTAGAATCGAGTCTTTAATTCCGCCAATATCTTCATAATTAATCCTCACAATGGAATGGGAATTACTTTTTTTAAAAGTACCAATCGAGAATTTTGTGGTATTCTTTACTAGTAAAGGACTAGAACTGGGATTCATGAAATTTACCAAAAAGACAATTTTCTTCCCTACCAAATTAATTGGAATAGTATCTGATCTGGAAATTACACGCCCATCTAATAAATTCCCTAGGGAATTCTTAAACCCTGAATATTCTAGCTCTTCCAATGGGATCAACTGAACTTCCTTAGCCACACTCACGCTTCCAACAGGACTGACCATAATATGATCATCAATTCCAGATTCCAGAATACCTCGGGTATAGCCATCAATTCGAATTATCTTTCTACCATAATCAGAAGTTAACCCTGAAGAAAGTTTGACATAGGTAGAACCTTTCTTTCCCTTTAATTTCAATACCTCACCGACATTTAGTTGGAGATCACCAAGTATTTTCGGATCCAGTAGGGCCAAGCCTTTGCCCACAAATTTGATATCAGTTTCTGCTATTTTTAAAAGAACCTCATCAGTATTCTTCGTAGTAATCTACCTCTTGTATAGAAAGTGAGAAATCTTGTCAAGATATATAATTAGAATAATCACATTACAAACCCATTACATTATGAAATAATTTATACATTATATAAATTATTTGAATAGAGAGTAAAGTTTATTTTATTCTAGAACTATTTATTACATATAATGTACGTCCGAGATATCTCGGTCCCACAGGCTGTAAAAGAGATTATCTTGTCAAATGATTTATACTTAAAAGCGGTAAAATCTGGAATTGCTAATTACACCGCAATAGCCAACAAGATACAATCCGATGTAGAATCAGTTACTGGAACGCGAGTTAACACAGGCACAATTGTAGTGGCTATAAAGAGATTCGCCGATCTGATAAATAAATCAAAAAATTTAGAAAATCTACGATCAGAAGATGAGACACAAGGAAATCATTTAAGTGGAAACGAATTTCAAGAACAAAAATCGTCTATATCTTCACAAGACGCAAGGATGAAACTGACTGGAAGCATCATCGATATTGACCTTGGTAATCAAAATTCGTTCAACAATGTAAATGATTTGTTGAATGAATTTACGCAAGAAACTCTATTGGATTACAATTTAATACGAACTACCGAAAAAATAAGGATAGTAACCGAGGATATGTTTAATTCAAGAAAAATAATTACATCATTAACAGAAAAATGTAATGGCAAAATAACTGAAGGATTATCAAGAATTACAATAACTCTGTTTTCAGATAACATACTGGGAATAAGACAACTGCTGTTTAAGATATTTGATGTTTTGAACAATTATAAAATTACGCTGAATAACGTTTTTTTTAGTAGTAATGAAATAGTTCTGATATTAGAAAGGGATCAAGCAATACGCACTTATGATTTACTACAAAAGAAAATTTTTAGAAATTAGAAAGTCAATAAACATCATGTATAATTCAAACTATGTTCAGATGCCCCGATTCTTTTTTTTATGGTTTTAAAGACAAATAAACCCGACGAATACAAGTTAACCCCGTGTCAAAAGGTTTGAAAGTGAAAACAGGTGAGTGGGATTTATCAGAACTTTTGAAGGATCCTGTCAAAAATGAGTTCAACAAATCATTGAGTGATATCAATACTAAAGTAGCAAACTTTGAAGAGAAAAAATCAACTTTAGGACATGATATTTCTACAACTGATTTTATGAAAATGATCAAGGATTCTGAAGAAATTGCAGAATCTCTAAGTTATGTTACTGGGTACGCCCATTTGAAGTACGCTGAAGATACCTCTTCGAATGATGTAGGTGGCTTAGTTACAAAAGTAAATATTTTTTCTACAGAAATATCAAACAAACTTCTGTTCTTTGATTTATGGTTCAAGAAGGTGTTAGATGAGGAAAATGCCGATCGTTTAATAAAAGGAGCACCAGATGTTTACAAAGATTATTTACTTCATGAGCGGTCCATGTCCAAATATACTCTGAATGAGGCAGAGGAGAAGATAATAAATATACTAGATGTTACAGGGATGAGTGCACTAATCAAGATATATGATAGAATGACTAATGGTTTTGAGTTTGAGTATATTGAAGAAAGAGGAACAAGAAAGATAAGAAAAACTATTACTAACAAGGAGAAGCTAGTTACTTTAGTAAGAAGTTCAATATCTTCCGAAAGAGTTGCTGCTTATAGATCATTGTTGTCAAAGTATAAGAAAAACAGCGGAGTCCTAGGTGAGATATACATTAACCGAATTTTAAATTGGAATAATGAATACGTCTTACTTCGAGGTTTTCCAACACCCATTTCAGTAAGAAACTTATCAAACAACATTAGCGATGAGACAATCGTGGCGCTTCTTAATGTATGCAGATCTAACTCTAAAGTTTTTCATCAGTATTTTAAGGAGAAGGCTAAGATACTGAAGGTTAAAAAACTAGAGAGATATCATCTGTATGCTCCATTGAAATCGCAAAGTCAGGAGAAAATTACATATGGAGAAGCTCTAAAAATGGTTTTAGACGCTTTTAACGACTTTCATCCAGAGTTCAAAACAATAGTGGAAAATTTGGTTACTAAGAAACATATTCACTCAAAACTTCAAGACAATAAACAAGGTGGAGCTTTCTGTTCAACAATCAGTCCCAAAGTCGACCCCTATGTACTTTTGAATTTTGATGGAACTTTAAGAGACATTTCAACTATGGCACATGAATTTGGGCATGCGATCCATAGTGTTCTTGCAGCAGATAAACCGATTAGCGTACAGCATTCTTCATTACCACTAGCAGAAACTGCATCAGTGTTTGGAGAGATGATACTTAACGATCGGCTTTTGGATCAGGTCAAGAAGAAAGAAAAGAAAATCATGTTAGCTGAACAGATAGATGACTTTTATGCGACGATTATGAGGCAAGCGTATTTTACAATTTTCGAAACATCGGCTCATGAAATGATAGGGAAAAATAGTGCTACAAGTATAGACGAATTATCAGAGATTTACATGAATAATTTAAGAGAACAGTTCGGAAATTCATTAAAACTATCTGATGATTTTAGATACGAATGGCTGTACATACCTCATTTTTATCACTCACCTTTCTATTGCTATGCTTATTCATTTGGAAATTTGCTTGTAATGTCGTTATATCAACAATTCAAGAATGAAGGTAAAGAATTCATACCCAAATACATTCGCATCCTGTCATCTGGGGGCTCGAAAAAACCAGAAGATTTGCTCTTGAGTGAGGGAATTGATATTTCTAAAGAAGATTTTTGGCAGAGAGGGTTTAATCTCGTTAATGATAAAATAAATGAGCTCAAGAATATTGAATAGCATCATTATATTTTTATAATTTCAGTTGAAGTCCTACAGCATGCTTACCTAATTACACAGATATAATCAAATTTATCCTAACTGGTAATGTATTAATCCTATATCCCCTCATGTCAGTTTCAGGGGATCATCATGGAAAATTAAACGTATTGAAATTACAAATACTTCATGAATATGATACATTGTGAATGAGTAATTACGATCAATTTGATTTACGATCAATTTGATTTAATAATTATCCCTAATTAGTTTAATATGCTTAAAATAATATAAAAAATCATTCCCAAAGAGAATGACACGAGCCTGTATTAAAGTGAAAGTGTTTAATGAGGATCAATAAATAAGCGGGACTAGACAGACAAAGAATGTCATCATAAGAGGTAAAAAGAAAATATTATTTCAGGAAGACTTCCAAGACCTATTAGAGTCAAAAATTTTCCTTCGCCATTTATTGTTTTTAATTATTTATCATAATTGAATGCAGAATAGCATATATGAGCAGACCAGTAGATGGTCATTCCTTGTAGACTATCTCTACGACAGTAATGAAATAAAGAAACTTGCAAAAAAGCCATATCCAATTAGAAAATCACACTTAGAGCCTATCCCAAAATTCGATAGGATTATAGCTTGTTGACTTCCTTACCAAGGTATGAGCTGTATCCCTCAGGCGAATAAAA
>Ga0183260_10001269_pt1 | contig 21333 bp, 24 predicted proteins | sample AntDrymUQ4972206_2_FD_129768 | JGI IMG/M metagenome (GOLD analysis project Ga0183260, IMG submission 129768) | Polar desert sand microbial communities from Dry Valleys, Antarctica - metaG UQ497 (22.06) (version 2) (version 2) | ecosystem: Environmental > Terrestrial > Soil > Desert | place...
GTCCTTTCACTGTCGGCGACAACGTCTATCCCGATGGCAGCGCCCAGTACTTCGCCGATTGTTATGAGCCGGCGTGGGGCGCCTTCAAGGCCCAGACACGGCCCGGGATCGGAAACCACGAGTACTACAACAACCCCGGCGCCGCACCGTACTTCGCCTACTTCGGAACGAACGCCGGACCGCCCGGACAAGGCTGGTATCGCTACGAGTCGGGCACATGGCGCGTTTACTCGCTGAGCAGCGAGTGCGCGATGGGAACGACCTGCTATGACGCCCAATTCAACTGGCTTAAGGCGGATCTGACTGCCGAGCCGCATCGCTGCGTAATGGCCATGTGGCACCGGCCGCTGTTCAGCACTGGGGCGCACGGCAACTCGAGTCGAATGTCGGACGTCTTCAAGCTGCTGTACGACTCCGGCGCCGAGATGGTGATCACCGGCCACGACCATGGATACCAGCGCTTTGCGCCCGCGGACTCGGCCGGCATGCCGGACTCGGTGCGCGGCGTGCGGGAGTTTGTGGCTGGAACAGGCGGCGCGAGCCTGTACGCCTTCCCCACCGACAGCCCGCTGATCGACGTTCGCGACAACACGACTTACGGTGCTCTCCGCCTCGACCTCGCACCGGGCGGCTACTCGTGGGAGTTCCTTCCTGCCACCGGACCAAGTGGCTTCACCGACCGCGGCACCGCCGCCTGCCACTGAGCGCGAGCCCGCGCAACCAACTCGTCCCTAGACTCTGTCGCGCATGAGACTTGCCCACGCGCGTAAGCGCCACGCACCGGCCGGTGCGCCATTTCGGCTCTTCGCGGCGCTCGATGCCGACGCCCGGCGGTGGCTCGACATGGAAGTCGGCCGTCGACGGGCGGCGCGCGGCGACGATCGCCTGGCTCATAACAAGATCCTGTTTCGGCAGCCGGTAACCACGCTCGACGACCATCTCGCTCGTGGGCTCCGTGTCGACGCTCTCACCGAGATCGTCGAGCGCTTCGAGAGACACGCTGAGGATGACAAGGCGGTGGCCGATGCGGCCGACCTGGCCTTTGGCCCGCCGATTCTGCGGCCCACCAGCCTGCGCGACTTCTATGCCTTCGAGCGCCACGTGGCCACGATGTGGGCGCGGCGGGGCCAGCCCGTGCCCGAGGCCTGGTACCGGCTTCCGATCTTCTACTTCAGCAACGTCTCCGAGATCCGTGGGCCGGCTGATCCGGTCTGGGCGCCGCGTGGATCGGCGGAGCTCGACTACGAGCTGGAGATCTCAGCGCTGATCGACACTCCGGTGCGCGACCTTACCGCCGAGCGGGGCGAGGAGGCGATCGGCGGCTACATGATTCTCAACGACTGGTCGGCGCGGGACCTCCAACGCGACGAAACCGCCGTCCGGCTCGGCCCGGCAAAGGGCAAGGACTTTGCCTCGACCATCGGTCCATGGCTGGTGACGCCCGACGAGCTTACCGACGCCCGATCGGCCAAGGGATACGACCTCGTCGCGACTGCCGACGTCAACGGCAACGAGCTGTCCCGCGGCCGGTGGAGCGACAGCCAGTTCAGCTTCGGCGAGATGATCGCCCGCGCCTCCGCCGACGTAAGCCTGGTTCCAGGGGACGTGATCGGCTCGGGTACGGTCGGTAGCGGGTGCCTGCTCGAGATCCGCGAGGAATCGGGCTTCGGCCGCTACCTGCTGCCGGGGGACGATGTCACGCTGCGAGTCGAGCGCCTCGGCCAGTTGACGACACCGATCGTGGAGCGCCCGGCCCGATAGGTCGCGTTGACGGCTCCACGTCCAGGAGGACTGGTCTGGTTGACAACTCCGACATCATCGTTCATCTTGGGCCACCTTTCCTACTAAGTTAGTAGGAATGATCATCTACATGGACAATGCGCGGAGGATCCCGATGTTCCTACTCCTGGCCATAGCAGCTGCAGGCTTCTTCGCTCAACTCGTCGACGGCTCACTCGGAATGGGCTACGGCGTTTCCTCAACCAGCCTGCTGCTGGCCCTCGGGCTGACGCCGGCGCTGGCATCTGCCAGTGTCCACCTCGCCGAGATCGGGACGTCGGGCGTCTCGGGCGCGTCGCACTGGCGACTCGGCAATGTGAACGGCAGGATCCTGCTTCTGCTCGGCATCCCGGGCGGCATAGGCGCATTCTTCGGCGCAGTCGTCCTGGCGAACCTGTCGCTCGACGCCGCGCGCCCGTGGGTTTCGGTGGTGCTGCTGCTGCTGGGCGCCGTCATCCTCGTGCGTTTCATCCATGCGCGGCGAACCCGCATCGCCCCTGCCGCGCTGCACGACCAGGCGCCCCTGTCCGGAGACGACTCAATCCCGAACCAAAGGCCGCGCCGCAGTCGGACCTGGATGCTTACCCCACTTGGCCTGGTCGGCGGCTTCCTCGACGCGAGCGGTGGAGGCGGCTGGGGGCCGACCACGACCTCGACGCTCATGGCGGCCGGGCGGCTCAAACCGCGGACGATCATCGGCACGGTCAGCGGCTCCGAGTTCATCGTCTCGATCGCCGCGAGCATCGGGTTCCTGCTCGCCCTGGGCTCGTCGGGCATCCGCTGGGACATAGTGGCGATGATGCTTATCGGCGGCTCGATCGCGGCACCGGTCTCGGCGTGGCTGGTGCGACGATTCGACGATCGAGCGCTGGGCACGGCCGTCGGCGCGCTGATCATCGTGCTCAACATCGACCGGTTGCTGCTGCTCTTCGGCGTGGACGCCGCCCTGGTGACGATGGTCCGCCTGGGGGCCGTCGGCCTCGCTGTCGCGATCGTCGCCGTCCTGGTCTGGCGAGGAAGGGCGAGCGAGTCGGTCGAAGGCGCGGTGGAGGCGGGCCCAGCCTGAGCGAACATTCCAGCGCGCTGAAATGCGCGGCATATATGCCGGCCTCGATAGACTGCCGTGACGCAGCACGAGGCACGATGTTCTACCTGAGTCGGGGCAACGTCCCGCCCAAGCGCCACACCCAGCACCGCGCGCCCGACGGCTCGCTGTACGCCGAGGAGCTCTTCGGCATGGAAGGCTTCACCGGCCGCAGCTCGCTGCTCTATCACCTGGTGCCGCCGACGCGGACGCACAAGATCGAGCGATTGCGCGACATCCACAACGAGGCAATCGACGATGGCCTCCATCGCCACCGGCTCGTCAAGACCGGCGCGGTCACGGCAGGCGGCAACATCGTTGATGGGCGCCTGGCATTGTTCTTTAACAGCGATGTACTGATAGGGGTCGTGCGGCCAACGGAGCCGCTGCCCAAGGGCACGTTCTATCGCAACGGAGAGTCGGACGAGATGCTCTTCGTACACGAGGGCGGCGGCGTCTTAGAGAGCAACTTCGGGTCGCTGCGCTACGGGCCGGGCGACTACATCGTCATCCCGATTGGAACGACCTGGCGGCTCACCCAGGACAAAGGCAGCGAGCACCGGCTGCTGTACGTGGAGTCGCCGTCGGAGATCGTGCCCCCCAAGCGATACCGCAACGACTGGGGCCAGCTGCTCGAGCATTCGCCCTTCAGCCAGCGCGACATCCGGGTACCCGATGAGATGCCGGCGCGGGACGAGTCGGGGGCCTTCGTCATCTGGGTCCGGGTGCGCGGCCGCATCACCGCGTACCACTACCGGCACCACCCGTTCGACGTCGTCGGCTGGGACGGATACCTGTTCCCGTACATCTTCAACATCGGCGATTTCGAGCCGCTCACCGGGCGCGTCCATCAGCCCCCGCCGGTCCACCAGACCTTTGCCGGACGGAACTACGTGATCTGCTCGTTCGTGCCCAGAAAGTTCGACTACCACCCGCTCGCCATTCCGGCGCCCTATAACCACTCGAACATCAACAGCGACGAGGTCATCTACTACGTGGCGGGCAACTTCATGAGCCGCCGTGGCGTTGAGATCAGCTCGTTCACCATGCATCCCGCCGGAATCCCTCACGGCCCGCATCCGGGAACGGTGGAGGCCTCGATCGGCAAGGAAGCCACAGCGGAGCTGGCGGTCATGGTCGACACGTTCCATCCGCTGAATCTGACGCGCGAAGCGCAACGCCTCGAGGACGACTCATATCCGTACTCGTGGTTGCCGCCCGATAACGCCGACGAGCAGGCGCGGGAGCTATCCGATCGCGGGCCGGAGGCCTTCCCCGACTGATGGACCCGTCTGTGGATGAGCCCACCCAGTCATCGATGCTCGACGGCACGGACTTCGTTGCCCGCCTCGAGGAGGTCGAGAAACGGCTGGACGCGCTCGCAGCCGCGACTCCAACCGGCCTCACGGAGCCCGACCCGGGCGGCACCGAGCGCTGGGAGGCAGGGCAGGTCTGGGCGCACGTGGCTGAGTTCGTGCCCTACTGGCAGGGCGAGGTGGAATCGGTCATCGGCAGTTACGACGGCGATCCCGTCCCATTCGGGCGAACGAAAGAGGATCCGGCGCGCCTGGCTGGAATCGAGATGGGGCGCCACGAGGCAGTCAGGCAGCTGAAAGAACGCGTCCACGAAGGGATCGATGAGCTGAAGCGCTACCTCGCGGCGCGGACGAGCGCTGAGTGGAACGCCGTGGGCCGGCATCCGCTACGCGGGGAGATGGACGTGGAAGCCATAATTGGCAGGTTCGTCGTCGCCCACCTGGAGGAGCACGCCGAGCAGCTCGACGGCCTGCAGTGAATCGCGCAGGCGCCAGATAAAGGTCTACCTGGAGGCCGGCCAGCGTCGGACCTTCGCCTGTGCAGTCGACTGGATGGGCTGGTGTCGCGCCGGAAAAACCGAGGACGCGGCGCTCCAAGCCCTGGTCGACTACGGGGCCCGCTTCGCAAAGGCGATGGGCAGTCTGGCAACGGACCTGAAGCTGCCTCGACGTGTCAGCGAGCTCGATGTTGTCGACAGATACGAGGGCGACGCAACCACTGACTTCGGCGCGCCAGGAGCAATCGCGAACTCAGACCGACGTGACATTTCGACTGCCGAGCTGGACCGCCTGATCGAGTTGCTCGAGGCATCCTGGCAAGCCTTCGATTCGGTGGCTGGCGCTGCTGAGGGAAAGACGCTGGCTCCTGCCGGACCACGTGGCGGTGGCCGCAAGCTGGAGAAGATCCGCGAGCATGTCAGCGGCGCCGATCAGGGTTACACCAGCGCGATCGGTGGGAGGCCACCGCGGGGCCACGACGAATGGCCAGCTGTGCAGCGCACCTTCATCGAAGTGGTCCGGGCCCGGGTGCGTGGCGAGGTCCCGGATCGCGGCCCGCGCGGCGGCGTGAGATGGCCGGCGCGTTACGCGATGCGTCGCTCAGCCTGGCACGCGCTCGACCACGCCTGGGAGATCGAAGACCGCGCCCGCAGCTAGAGCATTGATGGCGTTCTCCAAAGAGATCGCCGGCGCTGTCGTGTCGGACGCGACGGGCCAAACCGCACGTATGTTTAGCCTCTTCCGGGTGGCATCCGCACCGTGGTAGCGCACCATAGCGCGGCCATGGTTGCGCTCGTTGCCCCCGTCACGGACGCGGACCTAGAAGTCGACGTAGCGCGCGACTTCGGGAGGTTCGATGGTATTCCCAAGTACAAACTCGATTGTTTCGGGAACGGCTCCATCACGGCGCTCGGTCGTAGTTAAAGGCACTGTCAAGGAAGCTGTCTGAGTCAAGGAAGCCTGTCTGGGCGGTCAGGCGGTGGCGCCTGTCCTGTGGCGGTTGGGCTGCTGCCACGGCCCTCGCGCAAGACGCTGCCCAGGATGAAGAGCACGTTCTGTGGACGCTCCGCAAGCCGGCGCATGTAGTACGGATACCACTGCGTGCCATACGGAACATATACGCGAACGGTCTGACCCATTGCGACCAAGCGCTCTTGGAGATCGCGCCGGATCCCATACAGCATCTGGAACTCGTAACGCTCCGGGCCGATCCCATGCTCGGCGACGAACTGAAGAGCGTGGTCGATCAGGCGGTCGTCGTGAGTTGCCAGAGCAGGATATCGGCCGTCCGACAGCAGGCGTTCCATCAGCCTGCGATAGCTGTCATCGACCTCGTCCTTCGACACGAAGGCCACGCCGGGTGGCTCGTCGTAGGCGCCCTTGCAGAGCCGGACGCGGATCTGCTCCTCGTTCAGCCGGTCGACATCCGCCGACGACCGACGAAGGTAGGACTGGATCACGGCGCCGACCTCCCGGTGAACGCTCTGGTATGAGCGAACGAAGTCGAGAGTCACGTCGGTCTTGGTGTGATCCTCCATGTCGATCCGCACAAAGGCTCCGACCTCTTGCGCCTTTGCGATCACGCGGCCGACGTTGTCATGGCAGAAGTCGCGATCGATGTCGAGCCCCATCTGGGTGAGCTTCAGAGACACGTTCGCGTCCAGTCCGCGCTCCGCGAGTGCATCGAGCGTCTCGATGTAGCTGTCCGCCGAAGCAAGCGCCGTCTCTCTGGAGGAAACGGATTCGCCCAGAACGTCGACAGTCCATGTCATGCCCTGATCGCTGATCCGTTCCAGGGCGGTCAAGCCGTCGCTGAGCGTGTCACCGGCCACAAAGCGACGGACCATGCTCCGGGTCAACGGGAAGGCCGTGGCCAGCGCGGCCAGGGCGCGCCGGCGCGACGCCCACAGGAAGAAGACGCGCGACAGCATGCCGGGCAGGTCCCGGACGTGGGTTCGCGCGGCATCGGCCTGTGCCTGTGCCTCTCGCCGGCGCGTGACCTCGGCGACGATCGTCTCAGCCGGGATAACACCGCCCAGGGTGCCGTCTGGCTGTCGGTAGAGCCTGCATCCGAGGTTGATCGGCATGTCCGCTGGAACCGGCACGACGTCCCGGTCGTCGATCCGGATCGTGGGCGAGCCGTGAAAGCCGAGGCCGGCCGCGTTGTCGAGGTCAATTACATAGACGCGGTTGACGCTCGGCTCGCGGCCGCCGTCGGCCAGGGCGTATCGCAGGATCTCTCCCGCCCGCTCGGCGTGCGGGCAGTCGATGGTCGCGAGCAGCTCGACGCGCAATCGTCCTCCGGATGCTGTCCGGCGCACAAGCGCCCTCAGATTCCGATCAAGTGCCGACCAGGCAGTCGACCACTTCCGGCGGCAGTCCAGGCTGGCCACTGTCGCGTTCGCCGGTCACGAAGTCGAACGGGATGCCAGCCCATTGGCCGGGCAGCCCGATGTAGGTTTGCGGAGGGCCCTCGCCAATGAAGCCCGTCCAATCGGGCGACTCATAGCCGAAGCTGTCCCACGGCGCCACGGCGGAAACGCCCAGGATCGCGCCAGTCCGCTTCTCCATCAGCCACCGGCCCCGGAAGGCAGAGTCGTCGGTGGGCGTGGCCTTGATGTACCAGCGCTCGACGATGTCGAAGCGCGGCTCGATGACGCCGGGTGAGTCGGGACCGGTGAAGTAACGCATCTCGGTCACCGTCCATGGCCCGGCACGGCCCATGGTGCCGCCGAGGATGCCGATCCCCTCCTCGTACGCCTCGGAACCGGGCACCGGGCTGGTCCATCCGTTGATGCAGCCCGCGGCGGGCGATCCGCCCGCGGGCTGGCCCGGCGTCGAAGTCGGCGTAGCGGGCGGGATCGGTATCGACGAGCTGAGTGGTGAGGCGCTCGGCGGTAAGTCGGTCGCCGTTGCCGGTGGACTCGACACCGCGGTCGGCAGGATGGTCACGCGCGGGGGGTGTGTCGGCGGGAAGGTCGTTATCGCAACCGGTTCCTCATAACAGCCACAGACGAGCAACACGCAGATCACGGCGGCGAGGTGGAGGCGTCGCATCGGAACGCGATGATAGGCGCGAGCAGCACTAAAACGCGCTTGCGAATGCCCCACAGATGCCCAGTTTGCTATACACACCCCGGATGAACGAATCGTTGACCGAGAGCGCGCGCGACTTCATTCGAGCGGCGGCCGGTGGCTTGGTCATCGGCCTCCCGCTGCTGTACACGATGGAGGTCTGGTGGCACGGCTTCATCCTGCCTCCATGGAAGGTGCTGCTCCTGCTCGGCGTGGCCTATCTCATCGTCATCGCGTTCAATGCCATCTCCGGATTCCGTCGCGAGCGGACGTTCACTGAACTGATAGTCGACTCCACGGCTGCACTCGGTCTGGGAGTCGTCATCGCCTTCGTGGCCCTGCTGGTCCTGGGCCAGATTGACGGCAGCACCAGCCTGCGCGACGCTGCCGGCAAAGTTGGCCTGGAGGCCATCCCAATCGCGTTCGGTGCGTCACTTGCCGCGACTGAGCTGGGCGGGGACGAGTCCGGCGGACGGAGCGGCACCGGGCCGTTTGAGCGGGTGCTCGTAGGAGCCGGCGGCGCGCTTCTGTTCGCGCTCAACCTGGCACCGACCGAGGAGCTCGTGATGCTGGGCATCGTTGCCTCGCCTGGGTTACTGATAGTCGTCGTCGGAGCCACGCTTCTGCTCACCCTGGCTCTCGTCTTTTACGCAGATTTCGGAGGCCGCAAGCGGGTCAAGGGCGATGGGCCGCTCGAGCATCCGTGGTCGGAGACACTCGCCGCCTATGCGGTCAGCCTCGGCGTGGCGTTGCTGCTCCTGTGGGCCTTCGGCCGGACCGATGACGCGAGCGGTCAGTCTGTGGCTGGCATGACGGTGATGCTCGCGGTCATGGCGTCCGTAGGTGCTGCCATCGCGCGCCTGCTGGTCGGCGGTCATGACGAGGCGGGACAGGACAAGTGAAACGCAACGCTGTCGAATGGGCGGTCGTGATCGTCGCCTTACTGAGCATCGCGCTGCTCGTCGGCGTCCTCGTCGTCGAAGCCTTCAACGGGTCCAGGCCGCCGGATCCGTCGATCGAGCTACGCCAATCCGAGGCGCACCAGGGCACGCTGGGATGGATCGTGCCTGCCACGGTCACCAATGTTGGCGACCAGGCGGCCGAAGCGGTGGTGCTCGAAGCCACCGCGACGGTAGAGGGCGAGGAGGAAACCAGTGAGCTTGAGGTCAACTTCCTGCCCGGCGGGACCGAGGTCGAGATCGCCTTTTCGTTCAGCGCTGCACCGACCGGCGAGGTGACCGTCAGGCTTGTTGGTTATCGCGTGCCGTAGAGGTATCGGCCTCGAGGTTCTTGCCCAGCTCCTCCGTCCGCCGGAACGCTGCCCAGACGGCCTCGCTTAAGACGGTGCGCAGGCGGCCCGACTCGAGCTCGTGGAGCGCTGCAGCGCTCGTCCCGCCGGGCGAGGTGACCATGTTGCGAAGCTGCGCCGGGTGCATGCCGCTCGACTTGGCGAACAGGGTGCTGCCTTCGAGTGTCTCGACCACCAGGTCGTGCGCCATGTGGCGCGGAAAGCCCAGGTGTACGGCTGCGTCAATCAGCGCCTCCATCACCAGGAAGACATAAGTCGGCCCGGTGCCGCTCACCGCTGTGGCCATGGCGACGAGCTTCTCGTCGTCGACCTCGAGCTGCATCCCGAGCGTGCCGAGCAGCACGCGGGCCTGTTCGCGCTGGGTTCCGCTGACCTCCGGTGTTGCATACCAGACGGTCATGCCACGGCCGAGCTGTGCCGGCGTGTTCGGCATGCTGCGCACGACTTGGCTGTGGCCGAGCACATTCGAAAGGGCACGCGTGGTAGCGCCGGCGATGATGCTGATCACCAACTTGCCATCTTTCATTGCCCCGCGGATCTCGCGACCGACCCGAACGAGCATCTGCGGCTTGATGGTTAGAACGACGACGTCGGCATGTTCGACTGCGCTGGCGTTGTCCTCGACGGTCCGGATCCCGTAGCTGCTGATCAGCTCTGACCGACGATCAGGTCGTGGATGGCTGGCGATGATCCGATCCGGCGCCACCTGCTTGCTCCGCAATAGCCCGGCGATCATGGCTTCGGCCATCACACCTGAGCCGACGGTGGCGATCGTTGCCTCCCTGAGCGACATGCGGCCGAGTATAGGCACCCTCAGGGGCGGGTCCTGCCGGTCCGTCGTGGCCGTCGGCTCGGCCCCGGCGTTGCGCGCCGCTGACGGGCCGCACGCCGGCGCAGCGACTGGGAGTCACCCGCCCGGGCCGCCGTTTCGCCGCTGCGCGCGGCTGGCTGCCACGCTTACGCCACCGCCTCTCCCAGTAGGAAGAAGCGCGGAGTAGTTGTCACTTTGGCTGAGGCGAAGCCTGCAGCAAGCAATGCGGATTCGAGCTCTTCGGGTTCGTAGTAGACCTTCGGGATCGTGAATTCCTGACCGTCCGCCAAAAGTCGGGTGGACACGTCGTCGGCCGGCGCGGCATTGTCGGTCGCGCCTGAGTCGGGGTCGCGACGCGAGTCGATGAACGCGAGCAGCCCGCCGGGCCTCAGCCAGCTGCGGCAGAGTGCAACGAACTCGGCTAACCGCTGGCGCGGAACGTGGCTGATCCAGAAGCCACAAAAGAGCGCGTCGACCTGGCGATCTGGCTGCGCCCACGCGTCGCGAACGTGTATGTGGGCGGCAAGTCCGTGCGCCAGGAGGCGCTCGCGCGCCTTCTCGAGGGGCTCCTCGACCGCGTCGTAGATCGAGAGCTGTCCTTTCGAAGCCAGGAGCGGTGACCACCAGCCCGTGCCCGCGGCAAGCTCGACGATCTCGCCTGAGATTGGAAGTGCATCCAGCCATTGCGTGGCCGCGTCCAGATCACCATTCCAGGCCACGTCAGCCAGCACGCCGTGGCTGTACCGGCCGCGACGCAGATACCAGTCGTCGTACTCGGGCGCCCTCGCGGCGTAATAGGCGCGCAATCGATCGTCGGTTGCGGCGTTCGGCAATGGGGTCGGCTCGGTCGATACCGGAGGTTCCGGCGACGCAGGCGGCTCGTTCGCCGCCGATCGCCGGCGAAGTCCTTCGCGCAGCCGGTACCGCAGGAACTCGTTGTCCTGCGCCCGACCGACGCAGTCGGGGCAGAGCATCGCCCAGCCCTCCAGGTCCTGATCAGTCCGCGTCGAATGAGCGCGCCCGCACCACAGGCAATTGAAGGACGCGTGGAAGCCGGCCACGTCGACTGCGGACGGCCGAGCGCTCATCCCACCTGGACCGGCAGCCACGCATCACCGGGCAGCGATTCGCCGACAAGACCCGGATCCATGAGATCGGCGAGCAGCGCAACCCCGTCGATGATGCGTGGCCCGGGCCGGCTGAAGTACGCCGAACCATCGAGCGCATAGACCTCGCCCTCTCGGACGGCCGCCAGATCGTCGACCCATGGTGGCCGAGCGGAACGTCCGCGGCTCCATTCCTCGGCCGTACGGCTCGCGTCGAAGCCGCATGGAATGAGCATCAACTGCTCCGGGTCAACGTCGCGGATCTGCTCCCACGTTGTCTCCGCGGCAGGTTCGCCGATTCGACCCAGCACATCCCAGCCACCCGCGCGTCGTACCTGCTCGGGCACCCAGTGCCCCGACGCGAACGGTGGATCAAGCCACTCGAGACAGGCGATCCGGCGGGCAGGTACGCCCTGAAGACGGCGCTCCAGGACGCGATTCTCGATCTGCGCCAGCCGCTCGCGCAGCATTTCGATAAGCCCGACCGCCTCGTCTTCAGCCTCGGCCATTGCCCCGACGGTGGAGATCGTGTTGAAGATGCCCTCGATCGAAGTCGGTTCAAGGCTGACGATGCTGCTGTCGGCGTCGAGTCGCTTGACGGCATCGGCCACATCCCGGTAGCTCACCGCACAGACCGTGCACAGCTCCTGGGTCAGGATGAGGTCTGCGCGCGCGGCGGCCAACGCATCCAGATCGAGCCGATAGATGGAGCTCCCGCCGTGGATGGAGGCGGCGACGCGGGCGTTTATCTCCCGGCTGCTCGCTGTCGCAGACCCACCTGCATCCGACGTGATCACCGGCACCCCGGCCGCTTCGGCTGGGTAGTCGCACTCGTGCGTCCGGCCGACAAGCTCGTCGCCGAGCCCGAGGGCGTAGACGATCTCGGTCGCCGAAGGAAGCAGGGAGACGATGCGCATCGCGCCTTGAGAATAGCCCGACGGCAGGCGGGGCCCGGACGGCTAGCCGAGGATCAGGCGGGCGGCTTCCACTCGTCGATCGTCGCGCGCGCCGAATCCTTGTCCTTGAACCAGCGCGCGTCGAGCTCCGTGTACTGCGCCCATTCTGCGGGCACCGAGTCTTCGGGGAAGATCGCGTTCACCGGACACTCAGGCTCACAGGCGCCACAGTCGATGCACTCGTCCGGGTCGATGTACAGCTTGCGATCTGGACCGCGGTCGAAATGGATGCAGTCAACAGGGCAGACGGCCACGCATGACTCGTCGAGGAGGTCGATACACGGCTCGGCAATCACATACGTCATGGTCGCAACTGTTTTCCTCACCCGGGGGCTTTCGGCCCGGCCACGCGCGACACAGGCCGGAGTGCCGCCGGCGCGGCCCTGCGGCCGTCGCTTGCAACATGTTAGCGGCTGGCCGCGTCGGCCAAGGTCGCGCGACAAACGATTCGGCCGGCCGTGCGCCGAGACTACGGGGTCGCCAATCTGACCTGTCCGACCATGCCACGCTCGGCATGGCCAGGCAGATGGCAGACCATCTCCAGGCTCTCGGTCGCAGGCACCACATAGTCGACCGTAATCGCCGCGCCGGACGCGAGCACCAGACGGAGACCGGCCAGACCTGGTGCAACGCTCGCCGGTGGCGCGGTCGCAAACGGGCCGGGCGGCGTCGCGGCGGCGTCGGCCTGTGACCAGGCCCGCTGAAGGGCGGCGTCGCCGAGAACGAGCTCGTGCTCCACCAGGCCCCCGTTGACCACGTTCAGTTGGATCGTTTCGCCCGGCACGAAGTAGATGGGCGTCGGGTCGAACCGATAGTCGCGCATGATCACGTTGACCGATCGCGGTTCGTTGGCCGTTCCCGGCCGACGAATGTCCGGCGTCGGCGCAGGCGCGCCGGCAAGCGTTGCACCCAACACGACGAGACCGCCAGCCAATCCAAGGCCGAGCAACAGCACCAGAACTGGGGCACGCGACACGGCGGGACGTTGGCGGCTTGCCGCGGTCGACTGATCGGGGTCCGACACCCCCTGACTCTATGTCCTCCTCAGAGATCACTCTCCCTACGCGAAGGTTGGTTGGTCCCACGCTCCCCAGCGGAACGGCGCCAGGAACCGGCCGTCAACCGGCGAGCTGTCGACCGTCCCGACGTCCAGGGTCACGCCTAACGCGAGCAGGCCCAGCACGACGAGCAGCGCGCTGGAGACGATCAAAACCACGGTCAGCTGGTTGCGGCCGCCGAGGTAGAGAAGCAGCGATGCGGCGACCATGACTCTCCATTTCAATGCACCTGTTCGACGGGCAGCCGGCCGGCGGACCTTCCGTCGATCGACCTTCAACTCTAGGCAGCGTCACTTACCTGGCGGTTTGCGGCCAATTCACTACCGCTTGCGCGAGGCTGTGGACAAACCCCCGCCAGCTCTTACAGTTCCCGCATCAGCGAGTGGGAGGCAGCCGGTTGAGCGAACGCTTCGCTACCCGTGGGTTCGTCGGCCGCCGTCGTACGCCCGCGCGCGGCCAGCGCGTGCCGCCTGGTCAGTACCTCGCCAACGACTTCCCGGTTCTATCGGCCGGCCCCACGCCGCACACGCCGCTGGCCGACTGGAGCTTCAGCGTTGAGGGGCTGTTGAGCAAGTCGGTCACGTGGACATGGGACGAATTCAAGGCCCTGCCCTCGCGCGAGTTCGTCGTGGACATCAGCTGCGTAACCAAGTGGACCAAGCTCGACACGCGTTGGCAGGGCGTCAGCGTCGACACGCTGCTCGAGCATGTAGAACTGGATCGCAAGGCGGCGTTCGTCATCGCGTTCAGCGACGGTGGCTACACGACGAACCTGCCCATCGCCGACGTGGTCAACGACCGGGCCTTCGTCGCCTTTAGCTACGACGGTGGTCCATTGCCGCCCGAACACGGCGGGCCGGTCCGGCTGGTCGTCCCGCACCTTTACTTCTGGAAGAGCGCCAAATGGGTCCGCGGGCTGCGGATCGTCGAGCGCGACCAGCCCGGGTTCTGAGAGTCGTTCGGCTACCACAACCGCGGTGACCCCTGGCTCGAAGAACGCTATAGCGGCGACTGATCAATGGCCGCCCTGAACTGGCAGATCGTCACGGTAACGGCCGTCCGCGATGAGACCCCGCGCGTCAGGACGCTGTCGTTGTTGGTGCCCAGCTGGCAGAGTCATCGGCCGGGGCAGCACGTCGACATCCGACTGACCGCCGAGGACGGATACCAGGCGCAGCGAAGCTATTCGATTGCGTCGGCGCCCTCCGATCAGCCAGTGATCGACCTCAGCATCGAGCTCATCGAGGACGGCGAGGTTTCGCCGTTCCTACATGACGAGGTGGTCGTGGGCGATCGTTTCGAGGTCCGCGGGCCGATCGGAGGCTACTTCGTCTGGGACGGCGCTGGAACGGATCCGCTCTTGCTGGTCGCCGGCGGATCCGGCATCGTCCCCCTCATGGCCATGGTCCGCCACCGGGCACAGATCGGGTCGTCAGTCCCGTGCACCCTGCTTTACAGCTCGCGCACGCCCGAGGACATCAACTATTCAGACGAGCTCCAGCGGCTCGATGCGCGCGAGGATGGCCTACGTGTTATCCACACCCTCACGAGATCGCAGCCCCAAGGCTGGACGGGCTACTCTCGGCGTATCGACATGCGGATGATCGGCGAGATGCTCGAGGGAACCGGCCGGATGGCCCAGGCGTTCGTCTGCGGGCCGACGCCGTTGGTGGAGAGCGTCGCCGAGAGCCTCGTGAACATCGGCCTCGCCCCGAGCCAGGTCCGGACCGAGCGGTTCGGTCCAACTGGAGCATGACGATGACCGACGAGTCGACCGACTACGAGGGCGCCGATAGGCTGACGCTCGATGCCAACGCTTGCGCTGGGCTGCTGATGGAGGTCTTTGGCACCGAGATGACGGTCGCGGCCAGCCGCTGCACGCATTGCGGAAACCGGGCGCAGGTCGGAAGCCTGCGCGCCTACGTTCACGCTCCGGGAGTAGTCCTACGGTGCGCTACGTGTACTGAAGTGGTAATGCGCATCATGCGCAGGGCCGACGGCAGCTACCTCGTCGACGCGCGCGGAGCCGCCTACATCCGCATGTGAGGCTAGCGGGATCGGCTCAGCCGGCGTCGTCCTCATCACGTGCATTCCCTCGGGCTTGTAGTCGGGCGCGAGGTACCGCTCGGGCGCATCCTGGCCTGCGTCCCGCCTGCTCGCGACATTGGCCGGCGTCCCGCGAACGCAGGCCGCCGACCGGCGCTCGCACGATATCCTCGCGGGCGATGACAGAGCAGAAGAGACCACCGACCAAGGCCACGGAGGACCGCAAGCTCCTCCGGACGGAACCGTACGCGGACACCTCGTTCCTGGAGAACGACGCCTGGCGGGCGCTGCGGATCATGGGCGAGTTCGTCGAAGGCTTCGATTCGCTCGCTCATCTGGGCCCCGCCATCAGCATCTTCGGCTCGGCGCGGGTCATGGCCGACGACCCCACGTACAGGGCCGCCGAGGAATTGGCGGGCAAGTTCGCGCGGGCCGGGATCACCGTCATCACCGGCGGTGGCCCAGGCGTCATGGAGGCCGCCAACAAGGGCGCGGCCGAGGCCGGAGGAGTGTCAGTCGGACTGGGTATCGAGCTGCCCCACGAACAGGGCATCAACAAGTGGTGCAACCTCGCGCTCAATTTCCGCTACTTCTTCGTGCGCAAGACGATGTTCGTCAAATACGCGCAGGGATTCGTGATCTTTCCGGGCGGCTTCGGGACATTCGATGAGCTGTTTGAGTCGCTGACTCTTGTCCAGACCGGCAAAATCGATCACTTCCCCGTCATCCTTTGGGGCAAGGCCTACTGGCAGCCACTGATCGACTGGCTGTCCGATCAGGTGGCTGGCGACGCGATGATCGCGCGGGCCGACCTCAAGCTGTTGCGCCTGACCGACGATAACGATCAGGTCGTCAAGTGGATCGAGGAATCGTTCGTCGAAGCTGACGCCGACCGGAATGAAACTGAAGCGAGGGCGGGCGGGCAGGAGCCGGCCGCGGCGGAGCAGGAGAAGCGCCACCAGCGCCACCGCTGCCCCGAGTAGGGACACCCCGCCGCGGCCTCGGTCTGGCCGAGCATTCAGACGTCAAGCGCCTCGCGGAGCTGTAGCTGACGGGCAACGTCTGCGCGCGTAAGCAGCCCGACCAACCGGTCGCCGTCCATGACTGGCAGCTGCTCGAGATCGTGCTCGGCGAGCACCTCGAACGCGTCGAGCACACGTGAATCCGCGCGTACCGTGTGCAGCCGTTCTTTGCCGCCCATGACCTGCGCCACGGTCACCTGGCCGCGTTGCTCGGGCGGCACGTCGGCGATGTCGCTGATCGTCACGATGCCGACCACACGGCCATCCTCGGACACCGGAACAGCCCGGCGGGCAGCAGGCAGGATGTATCGGTCGACCAGCTCGGCGACCGTCATGTCGGGGGGAACCGTCGTGTCGTCGAGACTCACGATGTCGCCCGCGCGGACCCGACGCAACCTGGTCTCGAAGACGAGCTGCTGAACGCTGCTGGATGCCGCGTTATGCAGGAACCAGGCAATAGCGGCCGTCCACAGGCCGCCGATCACGCTGTCCTCGACCAGGAAGAGGTAGATGGCATAGCCAAACATGAGATAAGCCACGAGCTTGCCGACGTTTGCCGCCCACTCCGTCGCGCGACGGACGTTGCCGGTCGCAGTCCACAGGATTGCGCGCAGCACGCGACCGCCGTCGAGCGGGAAACCGGGAATGAGGTTGAAAAGGCCGAGCGTCAGGTTGATCAGGAGCAGGTAGCTGACCACGAGATTGAAATGGGGCTGGTCGATGACGCTGCCCAGGGCGAACAGGATTCCGGCAAGCGCGAAGCTGGTCAACGGGCCGACGACCGCGACGAGGAACTCCGTCGACGCCTCCTTCGCCTCACCCGACAGATTCGAGACGCCGCCGAAGATGAACAGCGTGATCGACCTGGCTTTCAAGCCCCGGGCGAGGGCCACGAACGAGTGCGCCAGCTCGTGGATGAGCACGGAGGCGAACAGCAGAATTGATGTCAGCGCGCCCAGTAGCCAGTACTCGACGGTGGACAGGCGCGGGACGCCCGCCACGGTTGGAAAAACGTACGTGCTGAGGGACCAGGTAACGAGCGCGAAGATGATCAGCCAGCTGTAGTGGACACCGACCTCTATCCCGCGGATGGTGAACAGGCGGAAGGAGTTGTTGAGCATGCACGCGAAGATACGCCCGCGCCGCAACACGCCCGATTTTCGAGCGGTCCGCTTTGCTACGGTGAAGCCATGCGCGTAGCGCTCGCGACCGACCACGCAGGCTTCCTGCTCAAGGCTCCAATTGCCGACTGGCTGGCGGCTGCCGGCCACGAGGTGGTGGACTTCGGCGTCGATTCGACAGAATCGGTCGACTACCCCGATGTGATTGCCCCTGCGGCGAGAGCCGTGGCAAGCGGCGATTGCGATCTCGGCATCGTGCTCGGTGGCAGCGGGACCGGAGAACAGATCGTGGCCAACAAGATCCGTGGCATCCGCTGCGTCGAGGCGGCCGATCCGGTCACGGCACGCCTCGGACGCGAGCACAACGACGCCAACGTTCTGTCCATGGGCGCGCGGATCATCGGCCGCGAGATCGCGCTCGCGTGTGTAGCGGAGTTCATGGGCGCCCTGTTCCAGGGCGGCCGCCATGCACGCCGAGTCGACAAGGTCCGCGACCTCGAGGAGGCCGAGCGGCGTTAGGCGGTCCCCGCCGCCACGGCGAGGTCATAAAGGGCGAGCGCCTGGACAACAGTCGCGGACGGTCCCCAGTGTTCGGTCAAGCGGCGTACCTCGTCCTCCGAGGGTAGGTCAGCGGTCTCGTACAGCCGGCCAACCGCTTTGCGAACGCCGAGATCGCCAGCCACCACCCGCGGCCGTCCGAGTGTTCGGGCCAGGAACCACTCCGCGCTCCATCGGCCGATGCCACGGATGCGCGTCAGATGGGCGATGAGCTCGTCATCGTTCATGGCTGCGAGGTCGCCACGATCCAGCTCGCCCGATATGGCCGCCTCTGCACACGCGATGACGGAGCGCGCCTTGGCCATCGTCAGCTGGAGGGCGCGCAGCTCTTCGGCTGATGCTGTCGCGAGCGGTGCGGGGTGGAGCGAATAGCCGTACTCATCACCGACTGCGTGTCGCGTCCCGTATCGCTCAGCGAGGCGTCGGCGAATCGTCGTAGCCCAGCGGAGGTTCACCTGCTGCGCGCTGATCGAGCGGATGAGCGCGGTTAACGGATCCGGGACGAGCACCGGCACTAGGCCGGGATAGAGCGCGACCAGTCTCAGGACTCGTTCGTCCACCACCACCAGCGCCCCCAGTTCGCGCGGGACCGTCACGAAGGTGGCGCGGATGTGCCCGGCCACCTCCGCGGCACTGTCGGCGTCCGTCGCAGGCAGGGCCGTTTCGAGAGCGGGATTAGACAGCTCGCCGACGGGGCGCGCGACAAAGGGAACGATGCGTTCACCATTGAGCACGACCGTCCGGATGAGCGTGTGACCGTCCCATCGGTCGATGCCGTCATCGCCCCAACGCCCGAAGGGCCGCAGACTCGCCGCCAGGTTGAGGGGCGGTTCGAGCTCGACGGTCACATCTAGGGTGAGTGGGGTGGCGCCGGGCACGCCGACTACGCTAGCCGGAGACGCCAGCCTCACCATAGAAAATGTGGCGGGCTTTGAAATGATTCACACGGGGCTGCCGGCGTCGCCAAGTGCGACGTCGTTTGCACCAACTGTCATCGGATGCGAACCTATCGACGCCGAGAGGCCGCGCGCGGGAGGAGTTCGGTTGGTTGAACACCTGCCTTCCAAGCAGGTTGTCGCGGGTTCGAGTCCCGTCTCCCGCTCCATTTCTCTAACGGCGAACTCGCTCCCCTGAGGTGCGGCGCCGGTTGCCAACGAGAACGGCGAGGTCCAGTGCGATCAGGGCCGCGCCGGCGAGCCCGATCGCGAGGTCAAGCCGAGACGCTGACCGCGGCGCGGGCTCAATGTCATCGTCGTAGTCGGCCGCGTCCGGCGAGCCATCCCCTCGCAGCGCTACGAGCGCGTCCCGCTCGAGCTGCACACGCATCCGGTAGAGCGTCTCCCACTCCTCGTACGGCACGGTCAAGGTGGCCAGCCGGTGATCAAGCGATCGAACGTGCCGGAGCAGCTCCTGTGGACGCCATTTAGAGGCGCCGGGGCCGAGGTTCTCCAGCTCGTCCTCGAACGACTGTGCCTCGGCGCTCGTGGTTAGATACGCCGGCGCCTCGGTGAGCTCATTTACGATCGCGGCGCGCGCCCGCGCAACGAGGTTCTTGGTGCCCGATATCGCAAGGTCGGACGGATACACGAGGACCTCGAGGTTCTGCCCGACCAGCAGCTGCAGTCGATCTGGAACGAGGTCGCCCAGCGCGCGGCCGGCAACAGCGTCAAGCAGCTTGGGCGGACCGGATATGAGGACGCCGGCATCGCGCGCTGTGAGCGGCAGATCGGCTCTCGTTAGCTTGTCCTTGAGGAGCGCGAAGACGTCCTCGTACTTTCCTGGCTTGACGATTACCGGTACGTGCGCGTCTTCCCAACGCCGCGTGAGTGAGCGCACCTTGCGCACAGTTGCGACGATCGCCAGGACGACCAGGGTGAGCGCCAACACCAGAGCGAACGGATAGCCGCGGAGGATGGAGACGATGATCCGGGCGCCGCGCGGACGCGACGATGGCGCGGTGACGAAGACCGCCGCTATGCCGATGAACAGGGGCACGAGGACTGCGCCGACAAGCATTCCCAGCCGGATCCAGCTCTCATCGATGAAGTCCGGAGCGGGTACGGCCGCCACCAGGAAGGAGCCCACGTCCGGGACCAGCACGCCGACGATCAGCGCGACCCAGACGAGCGAGCCGAAGACCATGATCAGCAGAACGAACTGCTTCTTCTGTGGCACCTTGCCGAACAGGAGCAACGTCGCCCAGCCGAGGGTCGTGTTGAGTAGTTGACCGGCGAAGCGCCCGAGAATGCTCATGACGCCGGCAAAGATCGCCATTGCCGGGACCCTAGCGGTGAGCAGCCTCCGAGCGCGCCGCCACAGGGGCGTCGAAATATTGCATGGCTCTCGCGGCCAAACAGTCGTCAGGCGATTGAAGTGCTCGCCTGATCGATCATCGCCTTGGCGGCATTGATCGGGATCGCAAACCCGATGCCCTCCGCGCTGCCCGCGACCGCCGTATTCATGCCGATCACGGCACCCTGATCGTTGATCAATGCCCCACCGCTGTTGCCCGGATTGATCGCGGCGTCGGTCTGGATAAGGCCCGAGAGGTCCTCACCGCGTCCCGTCTGCTGATCGCCGACGGTGATAGAGCGGTCGAGGGCGGAGATGATCCCGCGCGTCACGGTTTCCGTGAACTCACCGAGCGGGCTCCCGATTGCCAGGACGGTCTCGCCAACTTTGATCGCCGACGAATCCCCGAGGGCAGCCGCTACGAGCGTCCCGCCGGTGGCTCGGATGATCGCCATGTCATGGGTCAGATCGGTAGTGATGACAGTGGCCGAGAGCTCTTGGCCGTCGGCCGTGGTCACTGTAAGTCGTTCCGAATTCTCGACGACGTGGTTATTGGTGAGGATCAGGCCACTGGAGGCCACCACGACGCCCGACCCGACGCCGGTGGACGGAACGGCGTAGGGCGAGAATCGGCTTCGGCTTTGTCCCTCGGCGGTGATCGTGACGACGGATTGGGTCGCCCTGGCCACGACCTCGGTGAGATCGGTTGATGACGCGCCTCCATTGGCCGCCAGCTGGACACCGGGCTGTGGTGTGGCCGTCTGCTGCAACGGGACCGACACGGGCGCAAGCGGAAGCCCGAAGCCGCTCAGCACGCCGAGCGTCGATACGGACGCTATTGCCGCGGAAAGGGCGGCCACACCCGCCAGGCCGGCAAGACGCGCTACCCGTGGACGCGGGTTGCGCACGTACTGGTTTGGCGCACCGTCGGAGATGAAGACGTGTCGTGGCGGACCGACGGAAATCTCGGGATGCGCTGACGCCGGTGAGCGGTATGTCAGGGAGTCGTACGAGTCCATTGCGCCATTTCAGCCTCATACCCTTGGAGAAGCCTGAGAAGGCGCTGTGCCGCGTCCACGAATTTGCGGCTAGGGCAGCGAAAGCGTCTCGATCGGTGCGAACCAGGCCGAGATCGTGCTCAAGACGTTGTCGTCGTCCAGCTCTTCCTCGGTGACTGTGAACGAAACGATGCCTGTAGACCCAACGGCCGATGCCGTGAGCTGGCTGAACCTGTCGCCCAATGGTGCCAGCGTCTGCCAGCTCTGCCCGTCGCGTGAGATCCACGACGCCCCGGTTGCGATA
>Ga0183260_10001270_pt1 | contig 21322 bp, 20 predicted proteins | sample AntDrymUQ4972206_2_FD_129768 | JGI IMG/M metagenome (GOLD analysis project Ga0183260, IMG submission 129768) | Polar desert sand microbial communities from Dry Valleys, Antarctica - metaG UQ497 (22.06) (version 2) (version 2) | ecosystem: Environmental > Terrestrial > Soil > Desert | place...
ATCGCCACGCCGTGACCGGTCGCCGGGGCGTCGACGATGACCAGGTCGTAGGCGTCGGCGCCCGGGGTGCGGCGATCGAGCTGGGCGAGCTCCCACAGCTTGCCGACCGTCAGCAGCTCGCGCATGCCCGGCGTCGCGGCGGCGAGCAGGCCGAACATACGGCTGCGCTTGAGCACGTCGACGAGCGGGCCGGACGGGAGCTGGTCGCGCAGGTACTCCTCGAGCGCGTCCTGGGGGTCGATCGAGATGTGGAACAGGTCGTGCGCGAGCTGCACTTCCTCGAACGGCCTGGAGCCCTCGCGGTCGAACGCGCTGGTCACGTCGCTGCGGCGTGCGACCTCGGCGACGATCGTGCGCTTGCCGGCGCGCGCCGCCACGAGCCCGAGCGCAGCGGCGACCGTCGTCTTGCCGACGCCGCCCTTGCCGGTGACGACGAGCAACCGCTTGGCGAGCAGGTCGCTGCACACGGGCTCGCACACTAGTGATCGACGCGTGGCCCACCACCTGGTTACCACTATCCGCTCTCTCTGCTACGCGGGTGAAGGAATCCCCACCGCGTCTGCGAATAGAGCGACGTGTCCGGTTTCCATAGCCCAACGTCCGGCCTCTCGGTTCCGGGCGTCCCCTCGGGTCCGACCGCCGTCACGGCGGCGCCCGCCGCAGGCACGCCGGCGCCCAGCCCGCTGCCGCCGGGATCCGGGGAGAAGAAGGCGAGGGTCATCGCCTTCGCCAACCAGAAGGGCGGCGTCGCGAAGACGACGACGACGCTCAACCTCGCGGCCGCGTTCGTGGAGAACGGCTACCGCGTGCTGTGCGTCGACATGGACCCGCAGGGCAACCTGACGATGTCGCAGGGGATCGATCCCGACACGCTCGAGCTGTCGATGTACGACGTGCTCGTGCACCACGTTCCGATCAAGCAGGTCGTCCGCCGGCGCGAGGTCGACGTCGCCTGCTCCTCGATCGACCTTGCCGGCGCGGAGATCGCGATGTCGACGCAGATCGGCCGCGAGCGCTCGCTGGCCAAGGCGCTGGCGCTTGTCTCCGACGACTACGACTTCGTCTGCATCGACACGCCGCCCTCGCTCGGGCTGCTGACGATCAACGCGCTGACGGCCGCCGACAAGGTGATCGTCCCCGTGCAGTGCGAGTATCTGTCGATGCGCGGTCTGATCCAGCTTCAGAACACGCTCCAGATGATCCGCGAGAACCTCAATCCGGACGTCCAGATCGAGGGCATCCTCCCGACGATGATGGACACGCGGACGCTTCACGCCAAGGAGGCGATCGAGATCCTCGAGGAGAACTTCGGCGATCGGCTGTTCGCGTCACGGATTCGCAAGACGGTGCGTTTCGCTGAAGCGCCTGTGAAAGGCATGTCCGTGCTGAAGTACGATCCCGACGGCACTGCCGCCCAGTCCTATCGCGACCTCGCGAAGGAGGTTCTCTCCCATGGCATCCGGTAAGCGCGCGAGCATGCGGGAGGGCCCCCTCGCCGCGCTGTTCCGCAAGACCGAGGAGGACGCCGCGGAGGCCGACGAGGCCCGCCAGGAGAGCGCCGATGCGTCCGCCGCTGCGGCCAGCGAGCCGGTCGCGACGCCGATCGAGCAGATCCCCCCCCGCGACGTGCCGCACCCGTCGCTCGCCACGCCCACAACGCCCGCGGAGCCGGAGGCCGAGAATCCGCACATCCTCACGCCGCAGGAGCGCCTGCGCCACGCGTTCTCCTCCGAGATTCCCGAGAGCATGATGGAGCCGGTCGGCCAGGAGATCAGGGCCAGCCGGATCGACCGCGCGCGTGCCGTCGAGGAGGAGGTCGACGCGTTCGCGCGTCCCGGTGCGCGCGAGATCCCCTTCGGTCAGGCCAAGCCCGCCGGGCAGCCCGTGCTGCGCGTCGTCGGCGTCGGCGGCGGCGGCTCGAACGCCGTCAACCGGATGGTCGAGGCCGAGGTCGCGGGCGTCGAGTTCGTCGCGATCAACACGGACCTTCAGTCGCTGCAGCAGTCGCTCGCCCACGTCACGCTGCACATCGGAGCACAGCTCACGCGCGGCCTCGGATCGGGCTCCAACCCGGAGCTCGGCCGCGGTGCGGCGATGGAGGAGTACGACCGCATCAAGGCCCTGCTGAAGGGCTCGGACATGATCTTCATCACGGCCGGCGCCGGCGGGGGCACGGGCACCGGGGCGGCCCCGATCATCGCGCGGATCGCGCGCGAGATCGGCGCGCTGACCGTCGGCATCGTGACCAAGCCGTTCGGCTTCGAGGGCACGCGCCGCAGCGAGCAGGCCGAGGCGGGCATCCAGACGCTCCGCGAAGAGGTCGACACGCTGATCGTGGTGCCCAACAACCGCCTGCTGGCGGTGCTCGACAAGCACACGTCGATGGTCGAGGCCTTCCGCGTCGCCGACGATGTGCTGCGCCAGGGCGTGCAGGGCATCTCCGATCTCGTGACGCTGCCGGGGCTGATCAATCTCGACTTCGCCGACGTGCGCACGATCATGTCCAATGCGGGCAACGCGCTGCTGGGCATCGGCATGGGCACGGGGGAGAACCGCGCGTGCGTCGCCGCCGAGCAGGCCGTCGCCTCGCCGCTGCTGGAGACGAGCATGGAGGGCGCGCACTCGATCCTGCTGTCGATCACCGGCGGGCGCGATCTCTCTCTGTGGGAGGTCAACGAGGCCGCCAAGGCGGTGTCGTCGGCCGCGCATCCGGATGCGAACATCATCTTCGGCGCGATGGTCGACGAGGCGCTCGAGGACCAGGTCTGGGTGACGGTCGTCGCGACCGGATACGGCGGCGCGTCGCAGAAGCGCGAGGTGCAGGAGCCCCGCAGCGAGTCACGCCGCTCGCCGCGTGCGGTGCCCGCGTCTTCGCCTCCGCCGCCGCGCGACCGCGACCAGTACGGGCGTCCGGTCGACCCGGCGCTGACGCGGCGCTCGAGCCTCGGCGTCGACGAGCTCGACGTGCCCGAGTACATGCCGCGCCGCTGAGCCAGCGCAGCGCATTCGCAGAGCCGCGGACTCTGCGTCACAGTGTCGTACATCCTGCGTGCGCGTCAGTTCTCAGCTCGCCTGAGCTGCTCGGTGGTCGATCGCCTCGAGCGCCGCGGCGCGCGCGCCGGGATCAACAAGTCGCGCCTGGCCGAGCGCTACATCGACGAGGGCATGCGCATGCTGGGATAGCAACCGCGTTCGCCACGCTGCCACGCTGGCCGACTTGTTCATCCGCGCTGGGCGCCTGGCTTGCGCCTGCTGTCCCGGAGGGTGCAAGCCGTTTCCGCACACCACAACGTGCATAACCTGCGGGCCGAAGCAGCCTTGATGCTCCGGACAGACAGCTTCGCGGCGCTAGCCTCGACGCCGTGAAGCACTCGTCCGCAGGCATGATCGCCGCCGGGCATCCGCTGACCGCGGAGGCTGGCGTTCGCGTGCTGCGCGAGGGTGGCAATGCCGTCGACGCCGCTGTGGCGGCGATGCTGACGTCGTGGGTCGCCGAGCCTTTGCTGAGCGGCCCCGGCGCCGGCGGTTACATGCTCGTCGCCGGCGCGGGGGAGGAGCCGGTGCTGCTGGACTTCTTCGTCGCCGCTCCCGGCTACGGCGCGGATGCGCAGGAGCGCGCGGAGCTCGTGCCGGTCGAGGTGGACTTCGCCGGGGATGCGCGCCAGGTCTTCCACGTCGGGGCGGCCTCGTGCGGGGCGTTCGGAACCCCGGCCGGCGTCGACGCGGCGATGCGCCGCTGGGGATCGATCGAGCTGACGGGCCTCGCCGCGCCGGCAGCGGGGCTGGCGCGCGATGGCGTGGTGCTCAACGCGCGCCAGGCCGAGGTCGTGTTCCTGCTCGAGGCGATCCTGCGCTCGACGCCCGCTTCTGCCGAGCTGTTCGCGCCCGGCGGGCGGCTGCTGCTCGAGGGCGACGTGTTCCGTAGCCCGGCGCTGGGCGACACGATCGAGCGCCTCGGCCAGGACGGCGCGCGCCCGTTCTACGAGGGCGATCTCGCCGTGGCTATCGCGGACTGCGTCGCCGAGGGCGGCGGCAGCCTGACGACCGAGGACCTGCGCCTGTACGAGGCGATCGCGCGTGAGCCGGTGAGGGTCGGCTACCGCGGCCGCGACGTGCTGACCAATCCGCCTCCGTCGGCAGGCGGCATCCTCGTCGCCTACGCGCTGGGATGCCTTGACCGGCGGCCGTCCCCGCCGTCGCTTCAAACGATCGTTCAGGTCATGGAGGACGCCCAGTCGGTGCGCACGCCGGAGTTCCTCGACGGGCTCGGAGTGCCCGGCTTCGCCGACGGCTTTCTCGCCAACCGGCTCGGCTCGACGACGCACATCTCGGTGATCGACGCCGACGGGCGCGCGTGCGCGGTGACATGCACCAACGGCGAGGGCTCGGGGATCATCGTCCCGGGCACCGGCATCCACCTCAACAACATGATGGGCGAGGAGGACCTCAGCCCGCTCGGCTTCCATCACGCGCCGCCGGGGCGGCGGATGCCCTCGATGATGGCGCCGACGATCGTCACGCGCGACGGCAGCGTCGAGATCGCGCTCGGCTCATCGGGCTCCAACCGGATCCGCTCGGCGCTGCTTCAGACGATCGTCGGCGTCCTCGACAACTGCCTCGACGCCGCCACTGCGGTCGCCGCGCCGCGCGTGCACTTCGAGGACGGCGTGATCTATACCGAGCCCGGCGTGCCGATCGACCTGCTGCGCTGCGACCCGCACCAGATCCACGCCTTCCGCGCTTTGAACATGTTCTTCGGCGGCGTGCAGGCCGTCTGCCGCGATCCCGGCACCGGCGAGCTGACCGGCGCCGGCGATCCGCGCCGCGGCGGCGTCGCGGTGGCGGCTTGAGCGCTGCGCGGGGTCACGTGACGGCGGCCGCGACCTGCGCGCTCGCGCTCGCCGCGTGCGGCGGCACGCCGTCGCCCGACCTGTTCGTCGTCGACCGCGACGGCACGGTGCCGGGCGCGAAGCTCACGCTGCTGGTCTCCGACACGAGCGTGCGCTGCAACGGCGGGCCCGCCCGCGCGCTGTCGAGCGCCGCGACGATCGACGCGCGCGTGCTCAGCGACGACGTGCTCGAGCTGCAGGACAGCGAGGTTGCGCTGCCGCGGCTGCCGCGGGCGCAGATCTTCCGCTACTCGGTGCGCACGCAGGCGGGCACGCTGCGCTACCCGGACACCGCGCAGCGCCCGTCGGTCCTGCCGCGCCTGACGCGCTTCGTCAGGCGTGCGGCGATCGACCTCTGCGGGCTGAAGCGGTGAGGGTCTCTCCCACCAGGTCGATCCCGACCGGGATGGACCCTAGGTGAGAATCCGCACAGAGGCATTGCCTGCGCTCCGGCACTCTGGTTGGGTTGAGCGGGTGCGGCGAACGCGACAGCTGATTCTGGCGACGATGGTCCTGACGCTCGCCGGCACCGCGATCTGCGGATCTGCGTGGGGCGTGACGGCGAAGGTCATCGAGGTGACGCTCCCGCCCGAGGTCCCCGGTGGAGATCCAGAGAAGGTCGCAGCGCCCGCGCTGATCGCCGAGCCGGGTGAGGCCAACCGGGTGACGATCGGTCCCGGGCCGGCCCCGACGGCCCCAACGGTACTGATCGAGGACCTGGGCCCGATCCTGACGGTCGGCGCCGGCTGTGTCAGCATCGACGCACACCACGCCCGCTGCGACAACAAGGAGAGCCAGCGCGTGGTCGTCATCGCCGGTGATCTGAACGACATCGTCGTCGCATCGCAGCAGGTCTCGATCGACGCGCACGGTGGCTGGGGAGTCGACGTGCTCGTCGGAGCAGGCGGCTTCGACCGGCTGTCCGGAGGCGGAGGCGCCGGAGACGTGCTCGCCGGCGGGATCGGCAACGACGTCCTCGGCGACGGCGACGGCCTCAGCGGCGCGGCGGTCGATGCCGACGCGTTCTACGGCGGTCCGGGCAAGGACACGGTCAGCTACGCGACCCGCAGCGCCGCCGTGCTCGTCAACCTCGGCGACGCGATGCCCGACGGGCAGGCCGCGGAGGGCGACCAGCTGTCGTCGATCGAGAACGCGGCTGGCGGCAAGGGCGCCGACCGGCTCACAGGCTCGGCGGGCAGGAACGTGCTGACTGGCGGTCCCGGTAAGGACAAGATCAATGCGGGCGCGGGCCCCGACAACGTCGACGGCGGCAGCGGAGCCGACCGGATCCGCTCGGAGGCGGGCAACGACGTCGTCGCCGGCGGCAAGGACAACGACCTGATCTCGCTCGGCCGCGGCAACGACCGCGTCGACGACAAGCAGCAGCTGGGCAAGACCGGCCGCGATCAGGTCACGTGCGGGAACGGAAGCGACCACGTCACGGCGACGCAGGACGGGCAGGTCGACAAGCTCGCGCGCAGCTGCGAGCGGTTCACGGCTGCCGAGTCGGTTGCCGACGGGAACTTCGTTGCCGACGTCGACGCGGTGACCGCGCGATTGCATGGCCTGCGGCGATCCGGTAACACCGCCCTGGTGCCGGTGAGGTGCGCGCGCGCGAAGAACAATCCCGCGTGCGTCATCACCGGCGAGCTGCGGGGGGCCGGCGGCAGCGGCGCCATGCTCGCCAGGCCGATCGCGCGGCTGACGCTCAAGGCCGGCAAGCAGGGAGTCCTGCGCATGGCACTCACGCGCGCCGGCATGGGGCGGGTCCGCCGCGGAAGGAAGGTCCGCCTGCTGATCGCCGAGCGCACCCCGAATAGTGCGCCGCTCGAGCTGCTCGAGCGCGCTCGCGTGCTGGTGCAGATCCTCGTCTTCTAGCGGGCCCGGCCGGCGAGCCGCGTGTCAGCTGAAGCGAACCTTGCCGTTGGAGCGCGCCCGCGCCTGGGCGCGCTCGACGAAGTCCAGGCGCTTGATCGCCGCCTTGAACAGGCGCGTGACGAGCCGTAGCCGGGCATTCTCCGAGCGCAGGTCGAGCAGTCCCTGCTTTGCATCGAGGCCGAAGTCGACGGTGGCGGCCATCTCGTAGGCGCTCTTGACGGCGACCTCGCCGGCGTCAGGCTCGTCGTCGGTGGCCTGGATGACGAGCGTCGTGTACGCGTCGCGTGCGGCCTCGGCGGCACCGTCGTCGGGATCCTCGTGCTTGTCCTCGAGGAACTCGACGAGGCCGGAGGGATAGGGCCGGTCTTCCTGGCGCTCGATGATCCGAAACGGGCGCGTGCCGCGCGTGAGCACGTTGAGGCGCCCGTCCTCCATGCGTTCGAGCACCTCGGTGATCTCGCACGCGCAGCCGACCGTCTTGAGCTCGTCGTCGTCTGACCAGACGATGCCGAACTCCGACTCGCGCTCCAGGCACTCGTCGAACATCGTCCGGTAGCGCTGCTCGAAGACGTGCAGGGGGATGTACTCGTGCGGCAGCGCCACCAGCCCCAGCGGAAACAGTGGGAAATCACTGACCGTGCGATCGGGCATACCAGACCAGTCTACGTTCGAGCGGCCTGCGTAGATCGCCAACCGGGACGCAGCGCGAACCGGGTGAACCTAGCTCGCGCGGGTGGTTCAGGGGCTTGCGGGACCGCCTAGCATTGCGTCGATGAGTTGGCTGCATCGTCGCCTGGACTCATTCTTCGAGCGCCATCCGCGTCTGCGCAGACTCGATCGCGGCTTGGGCACGGTGCTCTTTCTCCTGCTTTCGCTTTCGGGTGCCGGTGCGGTTGGGAGAGCGCTGGGCGGTCCGGTGGTGCTCCAGGTCGCGCTGGCAGCTGTGCTATTTGCGTGCTTGGTGTGGGCGCTGGCAGACGAGATACGGGGCCCCAGCGCCTGAGTCATCCTTGCGCGCCTGCGCGAAGCTCACCATGCGCCCGCGACCCTCGTCGTAGAGCTTGAGCCGCACGGCGCGCATGCCGTCAGCGAAGGACAGCGTGGGCACACCGTGAAAGATCGGGTTCTCGTCATGCGCGCGCTGCAGGTTGTAATTCGGGATGCGAGCGCTCAGGTGGTGCACGTGGTGCAGACCGATGTTGCCCGAGAAGAACTGGAGCACCTTGGGAAGCCTCAGGTGGGAGCTTCCGCGCAACGCCGCGTCGGCGTAGCTCCAGCGGTCTCGGCTCTCCCAGTAGACGTCCTCGAACTGGTGCTGAACGTAGAACAGCCAGATGCCTGCCGCGCCCCCGAGCATGACCGTCGGAGCCTGCACGAGGAGGTAGTCGCGCCACCCCATCAGCCAGCAGAGCGCGCCGACCAGCGCTGCGAGAGCGAGATTCGTGGCGATGATGCTGCGCTTGATCCGGGGGCGGGCGGACCGAGGCACCAGACGTGGTTGCACGAGCATCGCGAAGATCGGTCCGAGGCCGAACATGACGAGCGGGTTGCGGTACAGGCGATACGCCAGGCGCCCGCGCGACGGCAGAGCGTGATACTCGGCGACGGTCTTGGTGGCGACATCGCCGATCCCGCGGCGATCGAGGTCGCCGGCCGTCGCGTGGTGCACGGCATGGTTGTGCCGCCAGCCGCGGAAGTCCGAGAACACGATCAGCCCCAGTGTCATACCCAGCCACGCGTTCGCGCGCTTGGACGCCATGAACGAGCCGTGCGTGCAGTCGTGAAAGATGATGTAGGTCCGCATGATGAAGCCGGCGGCCGGGATCGCGAGTGCGAGCACGAGCAGATACGAGACGTCCAGCGCCAGATACATCAGCGCCGACAGCGCCAGGTACGGCACGACGGACGTCGCGATGTCCAGTGCGCTACGACCGAGGTGCGGACGGGCATAAGGCGCTAGCGCTTCGCGCCAGAATGGCCGCCCGGACGCAGCCGGGGCAATGTTTTCCTGCTGTCCCGCGATTGCCCCGTTGATGAGTTCCACAGGACGATCGCCTGACGTTAGGCTGGCCAAATCAGGCCTCCAGATCGCTAAGCGACGAGTCTCCACGATCCCCGCGCTTATCAAGTTGACGAGACCACGTTAGCCAATTCGGCGACGAAACCGTTGAAGCGAGAGCATGCATCGCGCGCTTCCGGGTATTGTGCCGCTCGTGACGCAGTCCCGCCCGCGGCTCGCTCGCCAGATCAGGCTTCTCACTCTGGGGTTGCTGCTGTGCCTTGCCATCCCGGCCGTCGCGCCGGCGCTGGCCGACGCCGCCGGCCCGAAGGAGCGCATCGTCATCACCGGCCCCGTGGTGGTCGATCGGGGCGACACCACGGGTGACATCGTCGTCCTCGACGGGAACGTGCTGGTGCGCGGCACCGTCAAGGGCGACCTCGTCGTCCTCAATGGCACGGTGACGCTGCGCGGCACCGTCAAGGGCGACGTCATCGCCGGCGCCGACAGGGTGATCGTGGGCGATCGCGGTCAAATCGGCGGCGACCTGCGCTACGGCGACAAGAAGCCGCAGGGCGCGACGTCCGACAAGGTCAAGGGCGAAGTGAAGCGCTTCGACATCGAGTCGATCGCCGCGCCGGCGGGCGTCGGCGTCGTGATCGGTCTGTGGCTGGCCGTCACGGTCTCGATCTTCCTGCTCGGCCTGGTGTTGCTGCTGCTCTTCCCGCACGCGGCGGACGCAGTCACCCGGGTGGGCGCGGGCAAGTCGCTGCTCGTGGGGCTGCTGCTGATCATCCTGCTGCCGATCCTCGCGATCGTCGCGTTCGTGACGATCCTCGGCATCCCGCTCGGGTTCGTGCTGATGCTGGCGTTCGTGCTGCTGCTCGCGATCGGCTACGTGTCCACCGCGTGGATACTCGGACGCCGGATCCTCAAGCCACCGAAGGCGCGCATCCTGGCCTTCCTCGTCGGGCTCGTGATCCTGCGGCTGCTGGCGCTGATCCCGTTCGTCGGCGGCCTGATTGGCTTCCTCGCGATGCTGCTCGGGCTCGGCGCGCTGGCGCTTGCGGCCGGTCACGCCCGTAAGGCCCCGATTAGGGCCTGAGTCGCTGCACAGCACAGGCGGCGGCGCTGGGCCGGACGTTCACGTCCCCGAGAAGCTCTACCTCCAGCGCGATCAGCCGCCGGGCGTACCGCCGCTGGCGCTCACCGGCGAGCGCACGCTGCCCGACGTGCCCGAGGAGAACTACTGGTACCGGCGCCATCTCGTCGTCTACGAGTGGATCGCGCGGCGGGTGCCGGGGCTGCGCGTCGTCGACATGGCATGCGGCGAGGGCTACGGCTCCGACGTGCTCGCGCGGGCCGGGGCGGCGGCCGTCGTGGGCGTCGACGCCAACCCGCAGGCGCACGAGCACGCGCGGCTGCGCTACGTGCGCGAGAACCTGCGCTTCGAGCGCACGATGGTGCAGACCTACGACGAGCCGTGCGATGCGCTCGTCTTCCTGCAGACGATCGAGCACGTTCGGGACCCGGATGCCGTGCTCGAGCGCTTCAGGACGCTCGTCGGTCGCGAAGGCGTGGCGTACGTGTCGACGCCGAACGTGCTGACGCTCGCGCCGCCCGGCGCGCAGAAGTCAGGCAATCCGTGGCACATCAAGGAGTACCGCCCAGAGGAGTTCGAGGCGCTCTGTCGGGCGCATTTCGGCTCGGTGGCGCTGCACGGCCTCTTCCATGCGCGCAAGCTCGCCATCCACGAGCGCGCGCTGAGACTCGGCTGGGACAGCGTCCACCGACGCCTGGGGATCACGCAGCGCTTCTATGACTGGTTCACGCCGGCGATCGGCTCGCGCGACTTCGCGCTGCACCCCGCGCCGCTCGAGCGCGCGCTGGACTTCGTCGCGGAGCTGCGGCCTTGAGCACCCCCGGCGAAGGCGAGCTTGCGATCGTCCTGCACAGCCACATGCCCTACGTCGAGGGCTTCGGTACGTGGCCGTTCGGCGAGGAGTGGCTGTGGGAGGCGATCGCGACGTCGTACCTACCGCTGCTCGAGATCCTCGACGCCGGTGCGCCGCTGACGCTGTCGCTGACGCCGGTGCTCTGCGACCAGCTCGAGGCGGCGGGCGCGCTCGAGCGCTGCGCGCAGTTCCTCGCATCGATCCGCGTCGAGTCCCATCGCCGCGACATCGCGGCCGCCGGCGGCGATCGGGCAGTCGTGGCGGCGCTCGAGCACTCGGCGGCGCAGTACGAGCGAGCGCGCGAGCGCCTCGATGAGCTCGAGCGCGGCGCCGGGCTGCTCAGCGCGCTCGGCCGCCATGCCGCCTGGACGTCATCGGCGACGCACGCCGTGCTGCCGCTGCTGGCGACCGACGCCGGCGTGCGACTGCAGCTGCGCGCGGGAATCGAGGCGCACCGGCGGCGCTTCGGCGACGGCTGGCGCGGGGGGCTGTGGCTGCCCGAGTGCGGCTACGCGCCGTGGCTCGACGCGCTGCTCGAGGAGGCCGGCGTGCACGCCGTCTGCGTCGACCTCACCGACGTGCTCGGCGCCGCCGACCATCTGCGGCCCCTGCTCTCGCCGGTCGGGCCGCTGCTCGTCCCGATCGACCGCGCGACGATCGAGCTCGTGTGGAGCGAGGGCGGCTATCCGGCGGACCCCGCGTACCGCAGCTACCACGCGTTCACGCAGCATCGCCACCGCGCGTGGAGCAACGACGGCGCGCCGTACAACCCCGCGCGCGCACACGCCGCCGCCCGCCGGCACGGGGCCGACTTCGTCGCTCGCACGCGTGAGCGGGTTGCCGGCGGCGGCCTCGCCGTCTGTGCCGTCGACACCGAGCTGCTCGGGGACTGGTGGCATGAGGGACCACTGTGGCTGGCCGCCGTCATCGAGCAGGCAGCCACGCAGGGCTTGGCGCTTGCGCGGCTGGACGATGCGCTCGCGCGCCACGACCCGGTCCTCGAGGCAGGCGATCTGCCGGTCAGCTCGTGGGGCACGCCGCGCGACTTGACCACATGGAGCGCTCCGCCGGTCGCCGGCATGGCATGGGACGCGCGCCGCTGCGAGCTGCGTACGATCGCGGCGGGCGCTCGCGCCGATGCGCGCGCGGTGCGCGAGCTGCTCGCGCTGCAGTCCAGCGACTGGGCATTCCTCGTCGGGCGCGACCTCGCCGAGCCGTATGCACGCGAGCGCGCCGCAGGGCACCGGGCGGCGCTGGACGCCGCTCTGGCGGCGCCCGGCTCGCACGAGCCGGGGTTGCGCAACCTGGCGCCCGATGCTTCGCCCCAGGCGCTGCTCGAGCCTTAGATAAAGGCAGGAACGGTGCGGTTTCGCGTGCCGATGGCCGAAACCCTCGACCTCCAGCCATCAAGCTAACGCTCTACTTCACGTCGACTGTTGACGCATGGTTCGAATTACCGCAAAGCTGCCTCACGCGCACCTTTTTCCCGCTACTTGCGGACGTTCTAAAACGCATTCCGTCCGGCGGACGCCTACTATTCCCGCCTTCAGAGCCGAGTCCCGATCGCTCCAGAGCGTTTGGGAACGGGGGAACCATTGGACCGGAGCAGATCCGGTCACGGGGCGAATCGCCACCCACCGCGAGGTGAAGGCGGCGTAGCGCACGTCCAGCGCGAGCCCGACAGCTAACCCCGTAGGCGCCGCGACGACCACAAGGAGCGCCCCATGCATGCCAGTCCCAATGACGCACCGGTGACGCGCGCCGCCTGCGCCGATCCTGGCAGCGATGTCGGTCCGGGTTGCGACCCCGGCGGCGAGCTCGCCTTTCGTCGCTCGCTGCGCGCCTCCCGCGCGCGCCGCGCCACCGCCGCGCTGCGCCGCCGTCGCACGCTGCGCGGTCGCCGCTCGCTGCTGGGCGCGGCGGTCGGCCTGGTCGTGTTGAGCGCCGGCGCCTTCGCCAGCGGTGGCGGCGGCGGGAGCTCGACGAACGGGCTGTCCAAGCAGACGATCAAGGCGGCCCAGCGGGCGCTCGGCGTCGAGGCCGACGGCGCCGTCGGACCGCAGACGCGCAGAGCGACGCGACGCTTCCAGCGCAAGAACAAGCTCGAGGTCGACGGCGTCCTCGGACCGCAGACGCTCCGGGCGCTCGGCGTCGTCGTACGCGAGCGCTCCGTGCAGTCCGCCGCATCGGGCGGGTCAGCGATCCTCGAACGGATCGCCCAATGCGAGTCAGGCGGAGATCCGACCGCGATCTCAGCCGACGGGCAATACCGCGGCAAGTATCAGTTCAGCCGCGCGACATGGCGCACGGTCGGCGGCAGGGGCGATCCAGCCGCGGCGCCCGAGGACGAGCAGGACCGGCGTGCCGCCAGCCTACTGCGGCGTTCGGGCACGACGCCCTGGCCGAACTGCGCTTGAGCGGACGGCCCGTGGCGGCGAGGCCGAGCCGGTAGGGTCGCCGCGATGAGCGAGGTCGATGAGTTCAAGGCGCGCCACCGCGCGATCTGGTCCGCGGGCGACTACGACCGGATGGCCAACCTGATCTGGCCGGTCGGCGAGGTCGTCGTCGAGGCGGCGGACGTCAAACCCGGGATCGACCTGCTCGACGTCGCCGCGGGAACCGGCAGCGCCGCGGTCCGCGCCGCCGCGAAGGGCGCCAGGGTCGTCGCGGCCGACCTCACGCCGGAGCTGTTCGATGCCGGTCGTCTCCGCGCCGAGCAGGCCGGCGTCGAGATCGCGGAGTGGGTCGAGGCCGATGTCGAGGCGCTGCCGTTCGAGGACGACAGCTTCGACCGGGTCGTGTCGAGCTTCGGCGCGATCTTCGCGCCGCGTCACAAGGTCGCGGCGGGCGAGCTCGTGCGCGTCCTGAGGCCGGGAGGGACGCTGGTCATGTCGGCGTGGCTGCGCCACAGCTTCGGCGGGCGGCTGTTTGAGACGATTGGCAGGCACCTCCCAAGGCCGCCTGAGATCGTGGATCCACCCGTGCTGTGGGGCGACGAGGGCCACGTGCGCAGGATGCTCGGTGGCGTCCTGCTGCTGGCCTTCGAGAATCGCAGCGTCGACTTCGTCTTCCCAACCGTCGACGAGCTGGTCGCGGAGTACGACGCGGCGTTCGGGGCGATGGTGCTCGGGCGCAAGACGCTCGGGCCCGAGAAGTACGCCGCACTGCTGAGGGACTTCCGCGTGATGGTCGAGCACCTCGATGTCGGCGAGGGCGAGGCGCGGATTGCGGCCGAGTACCTGCTGATCGTCGGCCACAAGCCCGCGTAAGCAGCGACCCGCGTCCGGTGGCGCATCGATCCTCGTCGGCGTCGGGCTCGCGGTCGCAGTGACGGCGCTGCTGCGTGCGCTGGGTTGAAGGCCCGGACGCCGCCTAGACTCCGATCGTGAGCGCGACCTTCTACGAGGCCGTCGGTGGCGAGCCCACGTTTCGGAAGATCGTCGCGCGCTTCTATGAGCTGGTGGCCACCGATGAGGTGCTGCTGTCGCTGTACCCGCCGGACGAACTGGCTGACGCCGAGGAGCGCTTGGCGCTGTTTCTGATCCAGTACTGGGGTGGTCCGCAGACCTACTCCGAGCAGCGCGGCCACCCGCGGCTGCGGATGCGCCACGCGCCCTTCAGCATCGGCCCCGTCGAGCGTGACGCCTGGCTGCGCGCGATGCGGAGCGCCGTCGACGGCGCGGGTCTGCAGGAATCCCACCGCCGGCAGCTGTGGGACTACCTGCAGATGACCGCGCAGCACATGGTCAACAGCAGCGGCTGAGCCGCTGCGCGGGTCATTCCCAACGCAGGGTGCGCGGCGCCTTGCGCATTCGCAGCACGCGCACCGGCACGCCGGCGGCCACGGCGTTGTCGGGCACGTCCTTGCTGACGATCGTCGACGCGCCCAGCACGCAGTTGTCGCCGACCGTGACGCCGCGCAGGATCGCGACGCCGTAGCCGATCCAGACGTTGTGGCCGACACGCACATCGCGCTTGTAGATGCCCTGCTCGCGGACAGGACGCTCGACCTCGACGACGCCGTGGTCGAAGTCGATCATCATCACACGGTCGGCGATGATGCACTCGCGGCCGATCGAAACGTGCTGGAAGGCAGAGATCGTGCACTCCTGGCCGAGCACGGACTTGGCCCCGATGAAAGCCTCGCCCTCGTGGACGCGGATCTTCGAGCCGTGGCCGATCCATGACCAGCGGCCGAGGTGAAGCGTCGCGCCCTTGCCGATCTCGATCGTCACGTCGGGGCACACGAAGCACAGGCCGTCGGTCTTCAAGCGCCCGCGCCAGCGCAGCTTGAGCCACACCCAGCGCGCGATCAGGCGCGCGTAGCGCGTGCTGAGCATCCCGTGGTCGCGCATGAAGCGCAGCAGCGTGAGCGGTCCGCCGCGCAGGGGAGGAGGTTCGCGGCGGACGCGTGGCGCGGCGGGCGCGACCGGCTCGACGATCGAGAGCTGTGCCTGTGGCACGGCGCCAATCCTATGCCCGCCGGTCGCCGCCGGGTCGCCCGCCGGTCAAACGCGTGCGGGCGTCGTGACGTGCAGCACGGCCTTCGCCGGCTGGATGAAGATGACCAGGCCGGTCTCGGGACTGTCGTGGACCTCGCCAGAGCCGTCGACCAGCAGCGCGTGCTCGCCCGGCGCGGGCGCGGGCCACAGCAGCGCGATCTGATCGTTGCCGCTGACGTTCTCCGCGGTCCGCCGGCCGGCCCCTACCTTCAGCAGTGTCTTGTGCCAGCTCACGCTCACCGACGTCGCGCGCGGCCGGCCATCGGCGCCCACCGTCGCGATGTAGGCGTGGGGGCCGAACTGCTCGATCTGCTCGGGCAGATCGTCCAGCGACACGGGAACGGACATCGGGCCATGCTACGGGTCGCGCGGTGAGGCGCCCGCCGAGACTGGCATGATCGGGCGCATGGCAGCCAATCCAGATCTCGCACAGCGCCTGCTCGACGGCGACCGCCGTGCGCTTGCGCGCGCGATCTCGCTCGTCGAGGACGACGATCCTGACGGCTGGGCGCTGGTCAAGGACGTCTATGCGAATACCGGCAAGGCCGTCATCACCGGCATCACCGGCGCCCCCGGCGCGGGCAAGTCGACGCTGATCGGCGTGCTCGTCTCAAATCGCCGCGCCGCCGACCGCACGGTCGCGGTGCTGTCGATCGATCCGACGTCGCCGTTCACGCAGGGCGCGCTGCTGGGCGACCGCATCCGCCTGACCGAGCACTTCCTCGACCCCGGCGTGTTCATCCGCTCGATGGCCAACCGCGGCGCGCTCGGCGGGCTCAGCGAGGCGTCGCTGCAGACCGCGCTGTTGATGGACGCCGCCGGGCGCGACGACGTCTTCCTGGAGACCGTCGGCGTAGGCCAGGCCGAGGTCGACATCATCGACCACGCCGACACCGTCGTGCTCGTCCTGATGCCCGGCGGCGGCGACTCGGTCCAGGCGCTGAAGGCCGGCATCATGGAGATCCCCGACATCATCGTCGTCAACAAGTCCGACCATCCGATGACGCCGACGATGGTGCGCGAGATCCGCGGCGTGCTGTCGCTCGCCCCACAGGGTTCGTGGAAGGTGCCGATCGTCCAGACCGAGGCGGTCGCCGGCAAGGGCGTCGAGGAGCTCATGGAGAAGCTGATCGAGCACCGCGCCCACATCGAGCAGGAGGGCACGCTGTCCGAGCGCCGGCGACGCAACCTGCGCGGTGAGGTGATCGCGCTGGCGACCGGCAGGCTGCGCCGGCAGCTCGAGGGACGTCTGGCGCAGGACGCGCAGTTCGAGGCGCTGATCGACGACGTCCTCGCGCGCGAGCTCGACCCCGCCAGCGCCGCAACCGTGATCTTGGAGCGCGAGATCGCGGAGCGTGCCGACGCCACGTAACACCCCTCCGGTTGCTCACGGCTGCCTCAGCCGCCCGCCGCGGCGCCACGCAAGCCACTCGTGGACGAGCAGCGCGGCAAGCGCCGCGCCGGCGGCGACGAGCGCCGCGGTCGCGCCGGCCGAATCCGTCCCGAACAGGGGCAGCGCGCCGTCGAGCGGTCCCAGCGGGGCGCGCGACGACGGGCCGATCAGCGTCCCTCCGGCGATCCTCAGCTCGGCGTACAGCCAGATGCTCGACACGATCGTGATCGCGCTCAGGCCGGCTCCGAGGCGCGGAGCGCGCCGCAGCCCCCACGCGCATAGCGCGACCGCCGGGGGCAGCGCCGCCAGCAGGTGGCGTCCGGGAAACCAGAAGCCGAGCATCGTCGGCGCGAGGAACGCCGCGACGAAGACCTGCGCCGTGCAGACGAGCGCGCACAGCGTGGCCGCGACCTCGACGTCGCGGCGTTCGGGCAAGGCGCGCGCGATCTGGTCGCGGCGCGAGCGCCACAGCAACCACAGCGCGAAGAACGCCAGCGCGATCACCGGTGCCCAGCGCAGCGCTCCATACGAGCGGTCGAGCCACAGCCCGACGAGCCGCGGCGCGCGGTCGATGAAGTCGCCCGGGAAGCTGTCGCCGGCGAGACCATCCCCGGGCAGCGCCGCGCTCAGCGGCGTGAAGCCGCCGTACAGGCCGTCGTTGATCGTCACGTACATGACGCCCGAGAACAGCAGCACCTCGATCGCGACCAGGATCGCGAAGCGGCGGGTGCGGCGCAGCAGCCAGCGCACCAGCGCAAGCGCGACGACGAGCCCTGGGATCGCGAATGCGAGCTCCAGCCAGGGCAGCGCTCCGAGCAGCAGCGCGCAGCCCGCGACCCAGCGGATGCGCGGGCGCTCGCGCACGCGCAGCGCGAGCAGCGCGGCGCCCGCCAGCAGCGCACCCGCGAGCGGCTCGGGATAGACGGCGGTGGCGTAGGCGAGCGCCGGCGGTGACAGTCCGCACGCCAGCGCTGCGCCGCTGGCCCACGGCTCGGGCACGACCCGGCGCGCGAGCGCAGCGGCGAGCACGAACGCGAGCGCCGCGACCGCGGCCAACAGCAACTGCACGGCCAGCGGGCCGCCGAGCGCGTAGGCCGGTGCGATCAGCAGCGCAAAGCCGACCCCGTGCGGCTCGTACGCGCGCCCCTCGGTCAGTCGCCCGTGACGCTCGAGGACGTACGGGTACCAGTCGCGGTAGGCGCGCGTCGCGTACTCGTCGCGCAGGTCGACGTCGCCGTCGCTGACGAGCGATTCGGCAGCGAGCAGGTAGTGCGGCTCGTCGCCGCCGAACTCGCTGTCCCCGAACGCGGGCAGGCCGATCGTCGCGGCGTAGGCCGCGAACAGGACGAGCCACAGTCCGGCCGCGCGGCGCACGCGCGGGAGCGTTAGGGCACCGGGTTGCCGGCGGGATCGAACTGCAGCGGCCCGTCGACGATCCGCACGGCGGGCGCGGCGCGGCGCGGGACGAAGCGCGGCCCGGCGCCGTCGTCGCCGGCGTGATCCCACTCCTTTCCGGCGCGGTCGACGCCGAGCCCGTAGACCGTCAGTGCGCCGTCCGGGGCGAGCCGGATCCGGACGAAGTTCTTGTAGTCGGCGATCGACTGGCCCGAGAAGACCTGGTTGGCGATCCCCGGCGCCTTCGGTCCGCGGACCTTGTAGATCGCGAGCAGGAACATGGCGAAGATCGTGATGCCCGCCGACGCACCCGCCGCGAACAGCGCCGGCACGCCGGCGATCCAGATCGCGATCGACGCCGAGCAGATCTCGGGCACGAGCTCGATCACGACCCACAGCACGAGCCCGGCGAGCAGCAGGTGCAGCGCCGTGGCCAGTCGCACGCCGCCGCTGTGCTCCAGCGGCGGGGGCTTGACGTCCGTCCCGCCGAAGATCGCCCCGAACAGGACGAGCGCGACGATCAGGGTCATGCCGCCGGCGGCGCTGGCCAGAAAGCCGACGAAGCCGTCCTGCGTTGCGTTGGCGACGAGGCTGCCGGCGCCGGAGTTCAGCCCGCCGAGGATCGCGACCCCGAGCAACGCGTAGAAGCCACCCATGAACTTGGCGAGGCCGGGATTCAGCATCGCAAGCTTGAGGATCCCCTTGCCCAGCGCCCGGGACTCCTTGTCGCTGGGATAGATCAGGTCGCGCGCGTACGCGACCGCCGGGCGCTCCTCCTGCTCGTCGGCGGCCGTCCGCCCCGGCAGCGACTGCAGCGTGAGCGCCGGCGTGAGCGTGTGCGTGCACGACAGGTAGGCCCCGCCACCGCCGGCCGTGATGCGCGTCGGTGCTTGCGGCGTGCTCGCTCCGGCAGGCTCGTAGCGCGCGTAGTGGTGCAGGTCGCCCGTGACCGTCATCACGAGGCGGGCGCCGGTATCGCGGATCAGCCGCTCCTCGAAGAACGACAGGTAGCGCCACGACGCCGGCTCGACGCGCCCGTCGTAGGCCTTGACCCAGCTCGGCTTGGCGGTCAGCAGGATCACCTTGTCGCCGGGGCCGATGCCCTGCGCGCGGAAGTAGTCCAGCTGGACGTCGTCGATGTACGTGTCGAGCTGGATGTCGATCGCGAGCACCCACCAGTTGCTGGGCAGCTCGAGCGCGAAGTAGCTGCGCCGCTGGCGTGTCTTCCAGCCGCCGATCCAGCCGCCGGCGCAGAACAGCCGCAGAAAGCTGACCAGGCCGTCGTACCAGTCGTGGTTGCCCGGCAGCGCGTACATGTGCGGCTCGTGGCCCGGCTCGGACTGCGGTAGCGCGCAGGCGAACGGGCCCTTGAAGCGGTCCTCGTAGGTCTCCGGCTCGGCGCTTGGATAGACCTGGTCGCCCCCCAGCAGCAGCAGGTGGCCGCGCTGCAGCGTCTCGTCGCCGACCTCGAGGCTTGGCTGGGCCGCGAGGTAGGCCATCGTGTAGGTCGCTTCCCAGCCGTCGCCGGTGTCGCTGAGGTAGTCGATCCACAGCTCGCCGCGCGCGGCCGAGTAGTCGAAGCGCTCCTGCGGCTCGCGCTGGATCTCGCGCTTGTCGGCGAACTTGCCGAACACGCCGGAGACGACCAGCTCGACGCCGGACTTCGCCAGCAACGCCGGCTCGAGCCACCGCACCGCCGGCTGGCGAACGAATCCCAGCAGGTCACGTTCCTCGCGCAGGTCGGCGGCGGAGCGGCTGCGCAGCTTGTCCTTCAGCGCCACGGCGCCACCGTAGTCCGAGCGGGAGCCGAATGCGAGCGTTCGTCGACGAGCAGCCGCGACGAAGCGCGGTCAGACGGTGGGCCGGGCCTGGACCTCGCCCTCGGGATCGGTCCTGGCTGGCTCGGGCGCGTCCCCGCCGCTGAGCGACTGCTTGAACTCGCGCATCCCGCGGCCCAGCGACCGCCCCGCCTCGGGCAGTCGCTTGGGCCCGAGGATGATGAGCGCGAGCGCGAGGACGATGATGAGCTCTGTTGGTCCGACGCTCGGCATGCTCGCCTCCTAGTCGTCGTCGCTGTCGACCGGGCCCCAGATCGCGTACGTGAGACCCGCGTCGGAGGCAGGCTGCGCGCTGGGGGCCTGGCCTGGCGTGAGGCGGCCACCTTGCTGGTTGAGGAAGAACGTCTCGCCGTCGGGGCTGAAGCAGCCGCCGCAGAACTCCGAGTCGTTGACGAGGGTCTGGGCGAAGTCGTAGATCTCTCCGCGCTTGTTGACCCCGCGGACGAACTGCTCGCCGTCGCTGTCCTCCTGCAGCCAGACATCGCCGTTTGCGGGAACGACGACGAGGTTGTCGGGGTTCTCGAGATCCTCGGCGCTGGTCGACTCGTAGATGAGCGTCAGCTCGCCGCCGTGCCCGCCGTGTGGCTTGTAGACCCAGAGCTGACCGAGCTGCTTCTCGCCGCCGGTCGTGCAGTCGAAGTACACGCGTCCGTCGGCCGTCCACGCGCCCTCGGTGCGGTCGAAGATCGCCGCGCCCTTGGTCTGGGCCTCTTTGCGGACGGTGTCCAGCAGCGGGTTGGGCTCCTCGATGGTCACCCACTCGACGCGGTAGGTCTCGCCCGGGTTGGCGAGGTTGGCGTCAAAGCCTGGGCGGCCCTTGACCACGAGCGCCTGCAGGGTGCCACCGAAGGTCGCCAGGTCGCCGGCCTCCCTGGGGCGCTTGGCGGGCAGGAAGCGGTAGAGAGCCGCGTCGCCGCGATCCTCGGTCTCGTAGAGGACGCCGTCCAGCCAGGCCACGGCCTCGTGCGAGAAACGCCCGGCATCGACGATCGGCTGCGGCGTCACCGCGCGGGTATCGCCGGCCGGCACCTCGAAGGAGTAGCCGTGTGGGATGCCGGTGCCCGGCGTCACGTTCTTCTCGACCGATCCGTAGTTGAAGATCTCCTCGCAGGTGATCCAGGTACCCCACGGTGTCTCTCCGCCGGCGCAGTTGGTGTGGGTTCCGCCCAAGACGGCGTAGGACTCCTTGACCCGGCGGTTGCGGCCGACCACGAGCTTCGTGTTGCCGCCACGGACGTTGGGATCCGGGTCGTAACGCTTGCCCGCGGGCACCGGCACCGTGATCTCGCCGGGGCGCGAGCGGTTCTCGTGATTGCGGATCAGGACCGTGGCGCCCATGGGGCCTGCGTAAGCGGCCATACCGTCGAAGATGCCGGGCGTCGGGCCGCCCCTGGTCATCGGGTCGCCGCTGCGGTTGATCAGGCGGTACCGAAAGCGCTTGGGCAGCGCGAGGTACTCGATCCCGCTGTCTGC
>Ga0183260_10001271_pt1 | contig 21311 bp, 16 predicted proteins | sample AntDrymUQ4972206_2_FD_129768 | JGI IMG/M metagenome (GOLD analysis project Ga0183260, IMG submission 129768) | Polar desert sand microbial communities from Dry Valleys, Antarctica - metaG UQ497 (22.06) (version 2) (version 2) | ecosystem: Environmental > Terrestrial > Soil > Desert | place...
CGCTGTTGCCGCTTCTCGCACGGCGGCTGGGTTTCGATCCGGCGGTAATGAGCGCGCCTTTGATCTCGACGCTCGTCGACGCGACCGGGCTAATCGTCTATTTCCTCATCGCCAAGACGATCCTGGACATCTGATGACAGGCGGCGCAATGGGGCGTTCGCGGCCTCGTTCGTCGCGCTCAGCGCTCGGCTGGCCCTGTCGGAGCGCTAGGCAAGCAGGGACTCGGTCAGCGAGCTACGACGGCCGACAGAAAGTCGTCCAACGGGAGGGTGTTCAGAACGTCGCGCGGCTCGAGCCACGCACGGCGAGCCTGGGAGATGCCCCAGTCGAGGTTGTCGAACTCGTGCAGGTAATGGGCGTCCGAGTCGACCGTGAATCGGTTGCCCGCTTCCTTAGCCGCGCGAGCGCGCCGGTCGTCGAGGTCGAGGCGCTCGTCTGAACCGTTCAGCTCAAGCACGGTGCGCGATTCGGCCGCCTCCCGGTAGAAGGCATCCCAGTCGAGATCGAGATCGTCGCGCAGCCCGATCTTGCGGCCCGATGGGTGGGCAATGATGTCGACATGTGGGCTGCGCAGCGCGGTCCGGTAGCGCGCCATGAGTTGCGCCCGAGGTTGCTTACGCCCAACGTGAAGTGAAGCCACCACGACGTCGTAGCGTGCTAGCAACTTGTCCTCGTAGTCGAGCCGGCCGTCGGGACGGATCTCCAGCTCGCAGCCGTGAAGCAGGCGGAAGTCGATCCCGTCGCGGGCGTACGACTCGTTCAGCTCGCCCACGATACGGCGCTGCTGCTCGACGCGCTCTGGCGTGAGGCCGTGCGCGATCGACAGGCTCTGGGTGTGGTCGGTCAGCACCTGGTAGGTGAGGCCGCGCTCCCGCGCACGCTCGGCCATCCGTTTGATCGTCACATGCCCGTCCGACCACTCGCTGTGTGTGTGGCAGTCCCCTCTGAGGTCGCCTGACTCGACCAGCTGTGGCAGCCTCCCGGCGCGGGCGGCCTCGATCTCGCCGCGGTCCTCGCGCAGCTCGACAGGGATGAACCGCAACCCGAGGAAGCCATAGACCTCCTCCTCGCTGGCGAACGTGCGCAGCTCGGCGTTGTTGTCAGTGGCGACCTCGCGGTCGTCGTTGAGGCGGGCGAAGCCGTGCTCGGACAGCGACCAGCCCTTTTCACGGGCCAATGCGCGGAGGCGGACGTTGTGCTCGGCTGAGCCTGTGAAGTGGACGAGATAAGTGCCGGCCTTGCCCACTGGCATCGTCATCATGTCGACCTGCGGGCCGCGCATCAGCTGGACCGTGGTCCGATGGCCGCCGGTGCGCCCGCCGGGCCGCAAGCCGGGGCGTCCGCCCACGGCTGCGACGCGCTCTACGAAGGGTGAGCGATGGAGCTTGTCGATCGCCTCGTCCGGATGGTCGGTCTCGACCAGGACATCGATGTCGGCGACGGTCTCGCGTCGGCGGCGGAATGATCCTGCCGGCGTCACCGATTTCACACCGGGCGCGGCCACAAGCGCGCGCTCGATGCGGCCCACGATGTCCGCCGCCGTACCCAGGCGCATCCGGCGCGGCGGCCGGCGCTTGAGCGACTTCAATCCGTCGAGCAGCCGTTCCTCTGTCTTGGCACTCATTCCGCGCAGGTCGCGCAGTCGGCCGCCTGTCGCGGCAGCCTCGAGCTGCTCAAGCGACGCGATGTTCGCCTGGCGCCAAAGCTCCCCCGCCATTCTCGGGCCGAGACCCGGGACCTGGAGCAGCGTGACAACCGAAGGAGGGACGTCCCGGCGCAGCCGCTCGTAGTAGCGCAGCCGGCCCGTGTCGGACAGTTCGGCCAGCTTGTCGTCGATCGCCCGGCCAACGCCAGCCAATTTGGGCGGTTTGCCCTCGCGGTACGCCGGACAGATATCGAGCGGCGAGTTGGCGATCGACTCGGCCGCGCGCCGGTACGCGCCAACTTTGAATGGCAGCTCGCCCTGGATCTCGAGCATGTCGCCAATCTCGTAGAAGATCCGCGCGACCTCGTCATTGCCGAGCAGTGGCACATCGTCACCGCGCGACGCGCGCGGGCGTGTCTCGTAAGGCGGCGAATCGGGATCGACCGAAACCTCTTCCACGAGCGCCGGTGCCTGCGTGTCAGCCTCTGTAGCCGGCCTCGGGACTTCGATCCTCTTCGGTCTGGGGGGCGCTGAGCGTCGGGCTGGACTCACCTGTCCATGATGCCCGCGGCGCGGAGCCAGTTCGCTAACGCGACGGCTAGCTCCATCCGGCACCGAGACGTAACACCTGCCCTGACCGGACGGGATGGCCGGCTGAACTGTTGATGGCGTCCACGATCAATGGCGCCTTTTCGTAGACCAGCTCCCAGTCCACACGGTCGTGGCGGACCAGCGCCACGACGACGTCGCTGGCCGCGATCAGCCCGCCGAGCGGGACCGACTCGTACGTGTTCCCGGCCGAGTCCGTGGCGCTGCGCACGTGGGGGTCGTGGTAGCCGAGCTCGGCGCCACGCCCGGCCAACTCCGCCATCACGTCCGCCGCCGGCGCGTTTCTGACGTCACGAACGTTTGATTTGAAAGCGACGCCAACTATTCCGACCCGCGCCCCTGCCAGCTGCTTACCTGTGCGCTCGAGCGCGCTCGCCACCAGGTCCGCCACGTGCGTCGGCATCGTTCCGTTGATGTCCGCGGCAAGTTCCACGAAACGATCGGCTACGCCGAACTGGCGAGCACGCCAGGCCAGGTAGTAGGGGTCCACAGGGATGCAGTGACCGCCCACGCCCGGTCCAGGCCAGAAGGGCATGAAGCCGAAAGGCTTGGTCGCGGCCGCACCGATCACCTCCCAGACGTCCAGGCCCATGCGCTCACAAAGCACGGCGAGCTGGTTGACGAGAGCGATATTGACGTTGCGGAAGACGTTCTCGTGCAGCTTGGCCAGCTCCGCGGCGGCGGCCGACGAGACCTCCACGACATCGCCGCCAAGCCTTCGCAGCAGCGCAGCCGTGCGCAGCGTGTCGGCTTCCGTCAAGCCACCCACGACGCGCGGAATCTCGGTGCCGAAATGGCGCCGGTCGCCCGGGTTGACGCGCTCGGGCGCGTAGGCGAGGCCGAAGTCGCGGCCGGCGACGAGGCCCGATCGTTCGAGCACCTCGCGCACGGGACCGGCTGTGGTCCCGGGCCAGGTCGTCGACTGGAGCACGACCAACTGCCCTGCGCGAAGCGACGCTGCCACCTGTTCAGCCGTCGTGAGCACCGGACCGAGGTCTGGCTCCTGGTTTTCCGAAATCGGGGTCGACACGCAGATGAAGATCGCGTCCGCTTCCGCGAGGCCATCCTCGTCCGGGCCGCACAGCAGCAATCCACCGGCGAGAGCGTCGGTGAGACGACTGTCCGAAACATCGTCGAGCGGCGAGCGGCCGCTGCGCAGGGACTCGAGGCGCGCGGCGTCGCTTTCGTAGCCGACAACGTCCAGACCCGCGTCGCGGAACGCCAGGCCGAGGGGAAGCCCCACGTACCCCAGACCGATGATCGCCACCCGGTGATCGCCCTCGCCGTCGGGTATGGCAGCGGCGAACTCGGCTGACGTGGACTGCGGCGGCTCGTGATTCATCGGCCGCGAGGATACGACGCCGCGGGCAAGGCGCTGCTAGATTGGCCGGCCCACGACCACTGAGGTCCCACCGGATGTGCTTGGGGCGCCCGTTGATCGTTGACATCGGAGGCGGTAAGAGCTTGGAAGTTTCCGCCACGCCCGTGCGCGTGCTGGTCGTGCACCCGCGCGACCTTGCCGAGCCCACAGGCGGCGGCATTCAGACCTTCCTGCGCGACTTTGTGGCGCACTCCCCCGAGGACTTCGAGATTTCTGTCGCGGGCGTCACAGCGGACACCCGGGCGCGGCCTGTGGGCCGCTGGCATGACGTCCAGATCGGCTCGCGGCACGCTCGGTTCCTGCCCGTCGCGAAGTCTGGGTCGATCGTCCGACAATTGCTGAGCCTGCGCAGGACGATCGGCGCGCTGGCCACGGTGCGGCAAGAGATGCGCCGGCCGGGCACGATCCTTCAGCTTCACCGGCCGTATCGGCCGTTCCTGCTCGACGGGCATCGCGGGCCGCGCGTCCAGATCATCCACCTGGACCTGGGGGTATGGCCGGGGCCGTCTGGCTGGCGCCGATTCAGCTGGCTGTATCGCGACTTTGGTGATGACCTGGAACGATTCGACCGCGTTTTCGTCGCCAATGAAGCTGGCGCGGCGAAGCTGCGCCACGGGAACCCTGCCGCCGCGGAGCGGATCGAATTCCTGTCCGGCTGGTACGACGACAGAGTTTTCAGGCCACCTCCGGACTCCAGCCGACCGGACCTCCGCGCCCGGCTGAGCAAGACGTTCGGCCTGCCTGCAGAATCGATGGCCGAACGATGGGTGCTGTTTGTCGGGCGTCTTGATCCGATCAAGGACCCCGGGCTAATGGTCGACGCCTTTGCGGATTTGGTGCGCACGTCGAGCCAGCCCGCACGATTGATCGTCTGCGGCGACGGGGAAGAGCGCTCGGCCGTGATTGCACGAGCCGTCGAGCATGGCGTCGCGGAACGCACGCATGTGATCGGCGATCAGCCGCGTGACGTCGTCGCAGAGCTCATGGGCGCGGCCGACGTCCTGCTCGTCACGTCCGAGGCGGAGGGCGGCGGACCGCGCGTGGTGCTGGAGGCCCTCGGCAGCGGCCTGCCGGTCGTGTCGACAGTCGTGGGCGAGGTCAAGCGCTCGGTGACCAACGGCCGCAACGGTTGGCTCGCAGAGGATCGGACGGCCAATTCGCTGGCCGATGGCATGCGCTGGGCGCTCGACCAACCGCGCGAGCAGGTCGCCAGTGCCGCTGCCCAGGCCACCGGACCATTCGTCGCCTCGGCTGTGCTCCAGCCCCTGTACGACTGCTACAGGGAGCTGGCCGAGTCAGGCGGCAAACGCCGCCCCGGGTAGCCCGGGCGGCCTCTCAGCGCGAATCATGGAGAGCCACCCGGTTGCGTCCCTCACGTTTGGCGCGGTAGAGCGCCTCGTCCGCGTCGCCGAGCAGCGAAGTCGGGTCGGTCACGTGCGAGTCGGCCACGGCGACGCCGATCGAAACGGTCACCCGCTCAGCGACGCCCAACGAATCGGTCGACATAAGGCTGATCTGTTCACGGATACGCTCGGCGACGTCGACGGCCTGCTGAGGGTCGGCGCGGCGGAGCACGACCGCGAACTCCTCGCCGCCGTAACGCGTGGGTGTGTCGTCGGCGCGGACCGCGGCCGATATCCGCTCGCCCACCGCGCGCAGGACCCGGTCTCCGGTCGCGTGCCCGTAGCGGTCGTTGAGGCGCTTGAAGTGGTCGAGGTCGATCATCAGCGCGCCGAGCCGATCCCCCGAGCGGCGCCGCGGGCCCACGGTCGCGAGCAGTTCCTCGAGGTAGCGCCGGTTCGGCAGTCCGGTTAGGGCGTCGATGTTGGCGCGGATCTCGGCCTCCTCGAAGGCGAAGGCGCGCGCCAGCGCGGCCGACAACTCCTCGGCAGAGAAGGCGAGCAGGCGCCTGTCGGTCGCCGACCAATCACGCTCCTGCCGGCGAGACATGATCACTGCGCCGACCATCCGCCCATCGGCCACCAAGGGCGCGGCGAGCGTGTGGGACAGCGCGTAAGTCTGGCCGAGCCTGTTCGCCAGCGAATCCGCGACGGTCTGCGCGGAGTTCCCGGCACTGGTCAGCTGCGATCGGCTGCGACGCGAACGGCGCTGTTCAGCGTCCGAGGGTTCCAGGACCCCAGCCGGCAGGATTGAGCGCGCCGGCGGGAGCATCGCGCGGCTTGAGACGAGCGTTGTCTCGACGACCCGCTCAACCGGCCGCAGCCGCGCCACGACGATGTGATCCGCGTCGGCTGCGTGACGCAGCTCGTCGACGAACGTTTCGACGATTGCCTCGGAAGAGGCCGACCGGGACATGCCCTGGAGCATTCGTGTCTGGCCTGCCTGGCGCGTGGCGCCCCGCTCGTCCAGGGCCCGCCCGACGCGATACTCCGCCAAGAGCGCGCCGACGACAGCGGCGTAGGCGGCCACACCGAGAATCGCGATCGCATCGGTGGGCGAGCGCCAGACAGTGACCAGGAGCGTCGCGGCGAGCGCGGCGAGCCCCACCAGGAGCCCTTGGCGGGCCAGGGCCAGGATCCGGCGCTGACGACCGTCGAGCCACCACGGGGGTCGCACTTCCACGGGGCTGTCAGGTGCCGCGGAGCCTGCCCCCTCCACCGATATTTTCGACGGGCGGGTTCTCTCTGGGGCAGACATGGGTGACACATGTCCGTGTCGCGCGACCGGCTCGCTCACCAGCTAAAGCATCGTCTCGCGGCCTCGGCATGTCGATCCAGCGATTAGTACCAGCCCGCCCGCCCAGTCCCCGCGCAGCGCCCACTTATCGCGGCCGGGAATGCGCCGACGCGTTGAGGGCGCTCATGAATCGACCGGCCGGAAAGCCGTCCTGCCGCGTACCATGTCCCAGGCGCGCCTAACCTGGTCCCGTTCGAGGACGAGTAGCATGGCGGTCAGCAGGGCGCCGAAGACAATCCCCGAGATGGCCAGCCCCAGGATCCCGCCAATTGCCGCATTGACAACCGAGGCCCCAGCGCCGGCGAACCCGCCGAGGCCGTAGATACGCAGCATGCGAGACCACGGAAAGCGCGCGATGGTGCGCGTGGCATGGACGGTCGCTAGCAGCTGGACAAGGGAGTAGACGAAGAAGGCGAGTGCGCCGCCGGTCACACCGAAGGCGATCAGCAGCACCGGAAAAAGGACCACTGCCAGCAAGGTCGTCGCAGCCGACCAGATGAGCACCTGTCGGCCCTTGCCGGCGGCAAAGGCGAGGCCGCGCACGAAGTTCCCCGGCACCAGTGCCATCGTGCCCACCGCGACGACCTGGAAGACCGGCACGGCCGGCCGCCACTGGTCGGAGAAGATCAGCGGCAGCAAGGTGGGCGTCACGGCGACCGGCCAGACAAGTAGGACGACGAGCAGCAGCGACGTCAGCTCCACCGCCCAGGTCAGCGCGCGGTTCAGTCGTTCACCGGCATCCTGCAGGCGGCTGAACGCCGGGAAGGCGACGCGGCCGACAATCTCATCGACGCTTCCGGCGAGGCGGCCGAGGCGCATCCCGAAGTTCAGGAAGCCGATCGCTGCCAGGCCGCCGGCCAGGCCGCCGAACACCGGCACGAGTGCCTCGCGACCGGCGACGAGGATGCCCGTGGCCTGGAACGGCAGTCCGAAGCCGAGCATCCGGCGCGCCACTCGGCGATCGAACCCGAAGCGAAGACGCCAACCCCACGCGACGTTGGGCAGGACCGAAGCGGCCACCGTGTGGGCGAGAATGGCGATGATGAAGCTCCAGGCGCCTGCGCCGGCCAGCGCCAGCGTGATCGCCGTGGCCACGTAGACGGCGACCTGGATCACCTCGATCGTCGCCAGCGGGCCGAAGCGCAGGACGCGCGACATCATCGCCACGGGCAGCGCTCTGATCGAGCTTATCGGCAGAATCAATGCCGCCACCCTGATCATCCAGTCGATGTCGTCCGGCAGCGAGGGGGCGATAACGCGCGCCAGCGGCGCCAGGAGCCAGAGAGCAGCGGCCAACAGGGACGCGACGATGAACTGCATCGTGAACGCCGTTGCCTGCTCCTTCGCCGTCGGCGGATGGCGTTGCTGGATCAGCGCCGGGGCGAGCCCGAAGTCCGAGAACGGGGCGAGGAAGTTCACCAACAGCGACACGACGGCGAAGGTGCCGAAGTCGTCGGGCACCAGGAGGCGCGCGAGCACTGCCGTCCCGACCAGCGCGAGCAAGCGGACGATGATCGTGCGCGCCATCATCTGAAAGACGGCTACACGTCCGCGCTGGCCGACCGAGAGCCCGTCGCCGGCGACGCCTTCGTCGACGCTGGGGTTGCTCACGACGGTCCCTCGCGCCTGCCGCGCGAGAGCGCGAGGACCACGCCGACGCAACCGAACAGGAGGTAGATGCGCGGCGGCGAGTGGAACATCGAGCTGGCCAGCGTCTCGACCAGCGCATGCAGGAACACCATCCACGTGGCCAAGGCGAAGGCATACAGGTAGGGCGACGCCGCCTCGCGGGTGGCTCGCCAGAGGGCCACGGTGATCGCGCCGACGAACACCAGGTAGGCGAGCAGCGCGAAGACGCCTGCCTCGCCCAGGATCTGCGGCCAGAAGGTGTCGGTGATGTAGCTCGTATGCTCCCAGCCCAGCCCGTACACGAAGTTGAGCCCATACGACTCGTAGACCGGGCTGTATGGCGAGCGACTGAGCGGACTGCCGTAGCGGCCCAGTCCGGCGCCGAGCGGGAAATGGTCGCGTGCGACGTCGATCGACGTCAGGTACAGCGCCAGGCGGGCGTCCTGCGTGCGCAGCTCGCTTGGCCGTGTCGGCGCCCCCGGGCGCGGAGTGGTGGCCGGGCTCGGGACCGACGCGGCAGTAGTGGACGGCGTCGACACGGCGGTCGGGCGCGGCGTCGGCTGTTGCGCAACCGGCGAGGGCGCCGGCGCAGGCGTCATGGCCGGCGGGCGAGGTGGCTCGACGGTCAGCTCGATCAAGCTGACGACGCTGGGCAGGAAGAAGGCCGAGAGCGCCATCAGCGCGGCTACGGCCGGTAGCCAGCGCCGGCCGTGCACTCGCCAGGGGCGTCCGCCTTGCCGGTCGGCAATGACGCCGCCGACGAGACCGAGCGCCAGGCCCAATATTCCCCGCCGACGTCCGCTCAAGAACGAGCCGGCGCTGAACAGCAATCCGCCCAGAAGGAGCGGCCAGCGCCGGTACACCGCGTGGTAGCCGAACATGAACAGCGCGACGAAGGAACAGAACCACGAGAACAGCACGGGGTGGTAGAACACCGATTTGAGACCCGGCAGCTGCGCGCGCGGATTCGCGATCGTGGGCAGGTCCAGCGCCGCGCGAAGTGCAGGCCCGTTCACCAACTCGAGTGCGCCCAGAGCCAGCACGCCGAAGGCGACTGCTCCTACGGCGGTCGTGACCTGGCGAACGTCTGCCTCGGTGTACTCGTGCCACAGCACTACGTAAAGGAAGGCCACCACCTTGACCATGAGCAGGAGGCTGATCAGCCAGATCTCGTGCGGTACGGAGGCGAGCAGGCTGGAGACGACGCCGAGCACGAACACCGTCAAGATCGCGCCGTCGCGCACCGGCTCGAACAGCCCACGGCGCCATGGCCGGAGGCGCCAGAAGGAGATGAGGACCAGCGCCGGGACGACAACCTCGTCGATTTGCTCGATGCCGCCGCCCAGCCAGAGCGAGAAGGTGTCGTAGAACAGGACGACGAGCGCGAAGGCCGCCAAGGTAGGCTTTGGGACTCGAAGGAACGCGATGATAATGACCGCCGTGCCCGCGGCGAGCGTTGCCGGACCGCGAACCTGTGCCGGAGCGAGAACGCTCGCGGCAGCGACGGCGGTGACCCACGCCGCGGCGATAAGCAACGGTACCGTCGGGTGGAGCGCCGAAATCCGCCAGCGCGGAGATCGCGCGCTGGCGCCGTTCACCGGCCGATCGTCTCCCAGCCAGCGAGTCGGAGCGGCCCGCGCCGGTCAATTATGCAATTCATCGACTTGCAGACAGCTGGCCGGCATTGTGTGAACGGCCAAGCCCGGAGACGTGCAGGCCAGCCGTCCGGGCGGCCGCCGCGTCCACGACGCCGCGCGCGTCGAAGAGGAGCCGGCCGCGCATATGGCCGGCGACCGTCGGCCAATCGATGAACTCTGGCCACTCAGTGACGACCACGAGCGCGTCGGCGCCCGTGGCGCACTCGCCTGGAGTGGCTAGCGCGGTGGCATCATGACCCGTAGTGCGCAGCCACGGTAGGGCGTGCTGCGCGCCGGTCGGGTCGCACAGGCGGAGGCTTGCTCCCTCGCCGGCAAGTCGGCTAGCGACGAGGAGCGCGAGTGATTCACGCAGATCGCCGGTGCCCGGCCTGAACGTCACGCCCAGAACCCCACGGTCCGGCGCTTGAGGGATCCGCCGAGGTGCTGCCGCACCTGCCGGACGACCCACTCGACCGCCTCGACGTTAGGTCTAAGACAGGCGGCCGTGACCAAGCCGACGTATCGGGCGCCGAAGACAGAGATTCGCAAGGTCATTTCCTGGTGCGCCTGCTCAGGTGTCGGCGGCGGCACCGACCACGTCGCCCTCTACGCCCAGGTCGGCCAGCAGCTGACGCCAGCGATCGAGGAAGACCCGGCGGTCGAAACGCTCGGCGTGGGCTCGCAGCGTCGCCGGATCGAAGACCATCGACTCCGATCGCTCGATCGCAGCAGCAAGGGAACGGGCATCCTGGTGGTCGAAGTAGATGCCCGTGCGGTCCTCGAGCACGGTCTCGAGCGCGCCACCCGCCCGGTACGCGACGACCGGCTTGCCGGCGGCCGCGGCTTCAAGAGGAGCGATGCCGAAGTCCTCGATGCCGGGTAGCAGGTACGCCCGGCAGCGCGAGAAGAGGCGCAGAAGCGTCGGGCGCTCGACGTGACCCAGGAACCGGACAGGACCCCCGGCGGCGAGACGCTCTAGCGAAGCACGCTCCGGCCCGTCGCCCACGACCACCAACTCGCGGCCGAGCATCAGGCACGCCTCGACCGCGAGGTCTATCCGTCGGTAGGCAAGCAGGCGCGCGGCGACGAGGTAATAGCCATCGTGGTCAAGCGCGAGGGTAATCTCCGACGTGTCCACCGGTGGGTGGATGATTCGCGCGTCGCGTCCCCAGAGGGTCCTGACCCGGCCTCTCACCTCCTCGGAGATCGCAACGAGCAGGTCAGGACTTCTAGCCGTTCTCCTATCCCACGCCTTCAGCGCGGGCCGTATCGTATGTGCCGCGACGCGCGCCGCGATGCCATAGCTCGAGCGGTCAAGGTAGGCGTCAAGATCCCAGGCATAGCGCATCGGCGTGTAGATGTAGCTGACATGAGTCGCCCGCCCTGAAGTCCGGATGGCTTTAGCGAACGCGACGGAGCTGGATATCACGACCTCGGCGGCCCTCAAGTCGAGCATTGAGAACCAGATCGGATACAGGGGCAAGAACGCCCGGAAGCGCGGCGTTGGTCCGATCGCCCGCTGGAGCGGCCAGGTGTGAACACGGCGCGGGTCGAGCCTTGATCCAAATCGGTTCTCATCGAAGAATGTGGTGTAGACCGGTGCGTCCGGAAGCAGCGCGGCCAGCTCGATCGCGCATCGCTCGGCTCCTCCGTCCTGGACAAAGAAGTCGTGCACTAGCGCGACGCGCTCGACGGAGCGGGGCATTTTGCGCGCGGCCAACTCGAGCAGCCTAGCCCACCCCCACGTGGACTGCAGGAGCGGCCGATTCGAACCTGACCTCCGCCGGGCTGTCCCGGCGCGTCTATATAGACAAGCTGGTCGCCGATGTCGGGAAGATTCGGCGCGCGATCAACCAGGCGCGGATGTGGCGATCCCCGCACCGACGTCCCAGCACCGCGGATGCATCTCGAAGACGACCCGTTCGGGGCGTTCCCAGTCGCAAAGCTGTCCCTTGATTGGCGTGCGTAGGGCTCGGGTCATCGGCGGCCAATGAAACCGTCGGCGTGGTAGAAATTCCCCTTCCACCAAGAGGCGAATGATGACTCGAGAGAAGAAGGCTTACTACGCGGATCGAGACCTCCCACCTCAGCTCGCCAGGCGTTACTACCGATCCTTCGGCGACGCAAGGACGATCCTCGACCTCGGTTGTGGCACGGGCAGCTTCGGTCGTTATCGGCCGCGCCCCGAAGTAGTCGTCCATGGCGTCGATTCGGACCCGGGGGCGGTCATGGCGGCGGCCGAGTTCGAGCAGGCCGTATGCATCGACCTCGAGCACGCGGCGCTGCCCCACGACGACGAGACGTTCGACGGCATCCTCGCGAAGGATATCTTCGAGCACGTTCACGATCCGGGCAGGCTCGCTCAAGAGGTGCACCGAGTGCTCAAGCCCGAAGGCGTGCTCGTGGCCTCGGTCGTGATGGCCAAGCCCGCCCGGGTCTGGGCGGACTACACGCATGTGCGTGGCTTCACCCGCCGGGCCGCCGAGCTGCTCCTGCAGGATGCTGGGTTCAGCATTGATGCGGTCTGGAAGATGGGACCCGTACCGGGGGCGCGCCGGCTCGGCCTGGTGCCGATCGTTCCGCACCTTCTTCGCATAGCGCCTTTCGATCGACTGTGGGCCTCCAGCTGGGAGTTGACCGCGCGCAGGATAGGCTAACCACCCGGCGTGCTATGAGGCCGAAGGCAGCGCGTCGGCCCGCCCGCCTGCCGTATGCCCAGGGTTGATCCAGGAACCGGGGGACCATGACGGAGCAAGTGCTGACCCAAGCCGCGCAGGCCGTCCTGGCGGCTGTCACCATCACCGCGTTCCTATGGACGTACCGTCGGCACCGCTTCGCTGCGCTGACGATCGTTTGGACAGTCTGGCTGCTGCTGCCGTTTGTCCGCCGGCTCTTCGACTTGACATTCGGCTTTACCCGAGTGGACGTTCTGTCCGTCTTGCCGTTCGTGCTCACGATGCTCGCAGGACTGTTCGAGTTCGCGCGCCAGCGTCCATCCCGGCGGGCTTTGTTGGTTCTCGGCCTTGCGGCTGGATCCTTCCTCGCTGGGGTGCCCGCGGGACTCGACCAGCCGGTGCCGCTCCTCTTCGGGCTCGTGTCGTACGGCGGCGTGCTGTTCGCCGCGCCGATTGGTTACGCCGACGTTCGCCGCCAGCCAGAACTCGCACTGGGCAGCTTGGGCGCAGTCCTTCTTGCGCTTGTGCCCGTCATCGCCCTGTATGCCCTCGTGCAGTACTACACACTTGGGATCCTGCCCTGGGACATAGCCTGGATCAGCGGCGCCGATCTCAACAGCCTGTTGAGCCCCGAGCCTGGTCGCGTGCGCGCCTTCTCGACGCTCAACGCGCCCGTGCCGCTCGCGGCCGTGGCGGCGGTCTCGGTCGCGCTGGTCCTCGCACTACCGAAACTGCGGCCGTATACAGCTGTCGTGGGTGCGCTCGGTGCAGTCGCGCTGGCGTTGACGTTCGTCCGTAGTGCATGGGTGTCTCTGGCCGTCGGAATCGTCGTGTATCTGGCCTTCTCTCGTCTGCCGCGCAACGTGCTCGTCCGAGTCGGCGCAGGTGCCCTGATGGCGGTCGCCGTCATCGCGGTCGGTTGGCAACACCCCACCGTCCAGGCACTCCTCTCGCGTGCGGGATCGGTGGCCGCCTATTCGGAGGATACTTCGGCGCAGGCGCGTGCCGACTTCATCAATAGGATGATCCCGGACGCGCTCTCGGGCGAACGACTTGGAGGTCACGGGCTGGGTCAGTCCGGCGCGGCGGTCACCATCGGCGGCGGGGGTGATTACCTGCTCTCGGACCACGGCTACCTGTCGATCCTTTATCAGAGCGGCGTGGTCGGTTTCGTATTGTTGGCGGTCGCACTAGGCCTTGTGGCGTTTTTCGCAGTTCGCCAGGCATGGCGTCGTGTCCCGGGCGCAGCACTGCACGTCTCCCTCATTTCGATGTTTCTCGTCATCGGCCTGTTCACCGATGTCTTCTACGGCGTGCTGGGCGTGATGATGTGGTACGTCGTGGGCAGGATCTTGGCGACTGATGAGGCGGCCCCTTCAGCCATGGCACTGGCACGCGAGAACGCGCCAGCCGAGAGCGAGATCTCGAGCGATGGGACGAGCGAACCGGTAACCGCATGATCGCGGCATGATTTGGCCGAGTGCGACCGTGATCGCTCAGCTGCCATGACGCTGTCGCTCAAGCGCCGCGCCTTTCTTCAGGTCTGGCGCCTCGCGCAGCGTGGCGACGATCGTCGTTGCCCATGCTGTGCCGTCAGGGTCCGTAGTTTCGCGCCGTACGGAGCGTCGCGCCGGCCGAACGCTCAATGCCCCGGCTGCGGCTCGCTTGAACGGCACCGCGCGCTGTGGCTCTACCTTCGAGAGCGGACCGAATTCCTCGGTCAGCACATACGCGTGCTTGCCGTCGCGCCCGATGCCAATCTCGAAAGTCAGGCCCGTCGGCAACCGTGGGATTACCTGTCGATCGACGCCGCCGGGGGCAAGGCGGCACGCCAGATGGATCTCACGGCGCTCGAGCTGCCAGACGGTGACCGTGACTTGCTGATCGCCTACCACGTCCTCGAGCACATAATCGACGACGGCGCAGCGATGGCCGAGATTCGCCGCGTGCTTCGCCCCGGCGGACTGGCGATGCTCGCCGTGCCGCTCGGCGGTGAGGAGTCGGACGAGCAGTTCCGCGACGCGCCGCCAGACGTTCGGGCGCGTGAGTACGGTCAGCCCGACCACGTGCGCCTGTATGGCCGGCTCGACTTCGGTCGCCGGCTCCGGGCTTCCGGTCTCGAGCCGCAGGAGATTAGGGTGGGCGACGTGTTCGACCAATCGGCGGACGAATTCGGCCTGCTGAGAGACGATGTGTTTTTCGTCGCGCGGCCGGCGGTCGCTGCGATGGTACGTGGCGCAGCGGACCGATGAGGATCCTGCACGTCGACCACTCACCAATCCTCGGCGGGGCTGAGCGGTCGGTGCTCGAGCTGGCCCGCGCGCAGCTGCGCCTTGGGCACGAGGTTCAGGTCGCCGTCGGTCGTCGCGGGCCGTTCGGCGACGCGCTGACCGACGCCGGCGTTCCGTGGCACGATCTAAAATGGTCCGCGGGATACGTGGCGGCCAGTCGTGTGGCCTCGTCGCGGGAGCTGCTCGCCCGCGTCCCTGACGCCGGGCAGGCCATAGCCAGCCTTCGCCGCGCAGTAGTCGCGTGGCGCCCGGACGTCGTCCAGGCGCATACACGAAAGTCGCAGTTGGTGGCGTCGCTCGCCGTCGCCGGTCTCGACGTCGCGCTGATCTGGCATTTGCGTGACGATCTGCCGTCGCGCGCCCCGCTGCGGGCAGTGATCGCCCGGGCGCTGCGGCGGGCTGACCACGCCGTTGCGCTGTCGTCGTGGCTGATCGAGAGTTACATTTCGTTCGGTGCGGCCCCTCGAAGCGGACGCATCGGCCTCGTGCCGAGCGGCGTAGACCCGGTCGGGCTGGCAGGCCTACCGACTCCATGGCTGAACGGGGAACGTGAGCCGGTGATCGGCTACATCGGTCAGGTCGCACGCTGGAAGGCGCCCCATCTGCTGGTCGACGCGGCCGAGAGGCTCGCCGAGGTGACCGCCTCGTTCCGCGTCATCGGCGGAGTCTGGTTTCCCGCGGCCGAGCAGTCGTACGGGAGCTGGCTGCGCCGCCGCATTGCCGCCTCGCCGGCCGCCGGGCGACTCGCGTGGCAGGGCGCGACTGCTCGGCCGGCCGACGCATTCGCCCAGATTGACATACTCGCCCACACGAGCGTCGAGCCGGAGCCATTTGGACGCGTGCTGGTCGAAGCGATGATCGCGCGGCGCCCGATCGTCGCGCTCAGTAAGGGATCGGCCGCAGAGCTGCTCGACGACTCGACGGCCGTCTTCGCCGCACGCCCAGACGGGCCTGCAATCGCCGAGGCGATGGCCTGGCTGGTCGCCGATCCTGACCGCGCTCGGTTGATAGCCGAACGTGCCGTATCGCGGGCAACCGCCTTCACGCCCGACGCCGTTGCACGGGCCATGCAACTCGAATACGAGCGGCTCAGCACTTGAAGATACAAATCGTCGGCCTCGCCACCTTCGACCAGATGGCCGGCGGCTCGGCGCGCTACCTGACGGGCCTGTCCGAGGGTCTGCGGCGACTCGGCCACCGGGTGGAGGTGCATACGTCAGCGGGCTACGTGGCCACCAGGGGATACACCGAGACAGGCATCGTCGGCCAGCTCAGGCGCACTGCGAAGCGATTCCTGGTGTACATGCCAAAGACGTTCGTTGCAGTCCTTGGTGCGCGGCCTGACATCGTCAACAGTCATTTCGCCCTGGACGGACTGCCCGCGGTGCTCGCAGCCGCGCTGATACGCCGGCCGGTGATAGTCAACTTTCAGGGTCCATGGGCGCAAGAAGCGGTGGCTACCGGGCGCCGTGGAGGCTGGCCCCTGAGCACACACGCAAGACGGCTCGTCGAGCGTCTCGTCTATTGCCACGCACGCCGTTGCATCGCGCTGTCGCGCGCCTTCGCCGACATCCTGGTCGAGGAGTACGGCGTCGCTCCAGCACGCGTGCGCGTCATCCCCGGCGGACTCGACACCGCGCGTTTCGCAGGCCTGCCTAAGGCGCCCGAGGCCCGGCGGCGGCTGGGTCTTGAAGAGCGGTACACGCTCATCACCGTGCGCCGCCTAGTCCCGCGCATGGGTCTCGAGCTGGCCATCGACGCGCTCGCTGATATCACGACCACTAGGGACGCCCAGCTCATTGTGGCCGGCGTGGGTCCCGAGCGAGACCACCTGGAGCAGCACGCGCGTGCGCGCGGCGTCAGCAATCGCCTGAGGTTCCTGGGCCGCGTAGACGACGCCGAGCTTCCGCTGGTGTACGCGGCAGGCGATGTGTGCGTGGTCCCCTCGCGCGAGCTGGAGGGCTTCGGCTACACCGCGCTCGAGGCGCTCGCCGCCGGCACTCCAGTGATCGCTGCGGGTACGGGCGGACTGGTTGAACTCGTCGGTGCGCTCGAGCCGCGCTGGGTGGTTTCGCGCGACGGGCGATCGATCGCCGAGGCCATCAACCGCCTGGCGAGCGAGCGACACGAGTATCCCGATCCAGACGCCTGCCGGCGCTACGCCCGAACGATGGACTGGGCGGTGGTCTTGCCGCGGGTCGTGGCCGTGTTCCACGAAGCTGGCGCGCGAGCTGGCCGCCTCCGCATCGGCCAGGCGTTCGGTGTAGCGGATCGCGAGATACTGGACGCCGCGATCGGAGTGATCGACGAGCCCGGCGAACCGGCGAGGGCTCGCTCCGTTAGCGCCGACCCCACCGACGACGGCCGCCAGGTGGATCGCTAGGTCCGGACGCCCTTCCTGGAGCGCCGCAGCGACCCCATCGCCGATCCGCAACTCAACCGCCGCCTGTCATGACCCGGCGGCCGGCCCAGAAGGTCGGCAACGTCATTCGCAAGAGCCGCCTCGAGCACGCATGTACTTCAAGGCCACTGCTCTGTCCGCGAACGTAGACTGGTCGCGTGTACGCTGATGCCGACGGCGGCCTGCCCATGCGCGTCCTGGTAACCGGCGCGGGCGGATTCGTCGGTCGCTGGCTGACGAGCGAGCTGGAGCAGGCCGGCCATCAGGTCGTGCCGTATGCCCCTGGCCGTGACGTACGCGACGCAGATGCGCTCCGGAGTGCGATCGTGGACGCCCGACCCGACGCGGTGGCCCATCTCGCGGCCGTCGCTTTCGCACCGGACGCCGCGGCGGCGGCGGCGAGCGCGTTCGAGGTCGCGGTGATGGGAACGATCAACGTGATCGAAGCGATCCGTCAGCAGGTGCAGCCGCCCGCGCTGCTGGTGAGCGGCTCATCCGAGGTCTACGGCACCCCGGCGCCCGACGAGCTCCCTCTCACCGAGGCCGCGCCGCTCCGGCCGAGCACGCCCTATGCGCTGTCAAAGGCAGCACAGGAAGCGGTTGCCCTGGCCTATGCCGCGCGCCATTCCCTTCCCGTGGTCGTCACGCGATCGTTCAATCATGCCGGCCCAGGCCAGCGCCACGAGTTCGTCGTGCCCGCCCTGGCGCGCCGGGCGCTCGACGTCGCCCGCGGTCGCGCCGCCGACTTGCCGGTTGGCAACCTGGACGTACGTCGCGACCTCGCCGACGTCCGCGACGTCGCCCGCGCCTATCGTCTGCTCCTTGAGTGGGCACTGGCGAACAGAGCCATCGCCGCCGGAATCGTCGTCAACGTCTGTTCGGGGCGCTCGGTGTCCATCCGCCAGCTCGTGGGAGAGCTCTGTCGACTGGCCGGTGTCGATCCCACGTTGCGCGTCGACCCGGAGCTCGTGCGCCCCAACGAGGCGCCTGAGATTCGCGGCGACCACGCGCTGCTCAGTCAACTCACCGGCTGGCAGCCGGCCTGGACGGTGGACCAGACGCTCGCCAGTGTCTGGCGTGAAGTGGCAGCGACTGAGCCCGCCTCGCCGCGGGCAGCAGCCGCCGGTTAGGGGCAGGGATACCGTGGTTCGCCGACACACGACCGCGTTGAGAGCAGCGCTGATGGCGGTCGACTTCATGGGCGCCGCGGCTCTCTTCGTGGCCCTGTCGATCGCGCGCTATGGCGCCAGTTGGCAGGAAGCCTGGCAGCGATTGGGCGGCAACCCGTGGATGGCCGCAGCGGCGTTCGGCGCGGGCTGGGTGGCGCTCGTCTGGTTCGGCGGGCTCTATCGGGTGCGCGCCCGATGGTCACTGCGCAGTGAAGCGGTAGGCCTTCTCCGCGCGACAGCCGCGCTGCTGGTGGCCACCATCACCCTGCTGTTCGTCATCAAGGTGTCGGACGCCAGCCGGCTGCTGATCGGCGTGCTGTTCGTCGGGTTGGCGATCACGGCGGTCGTCTCGCGCCTTGTGCTGCGTGCGGCTTTCGCGTGGCTGCGCCAGCGGGGATACATGATGCGCAACATCCTCGTGGTCGGCGCAAACCCGGCGGGACAGGACTTCGCCGATCGAATCGAGCGCCACTCCGATCTCGGTTTGAGGGTGATCGGTCATCTCGCTGGCCCGGACGGCGTCGAGTTCGGCGTGACGCGACCCGTGATCGGCCGACTCGAGGAGATCGAGACGGTTCTCCACCGCGAGGTCGTCGACGAAGTCGCGGTGTGCCTGCCTGTCAATGCCTGGGATCTCGTGGAGCCGGTCTCTCGGCTATGCGCGGGCGAAGGAAAAGTGGTCCGTATCCCGGGCGATGGCGTTGGCCCGGGCATAGCCGGCGGCTACTCGGAGGAGTTCGATGGCATGAGCATCGTATCGCTGGTGTACGGGCCAGACCGGGCGGTGAGCCTGCTGATCAAACGCCTGGCGGACCTGGTCGTCGCCGGAGCGGCACTGATTCTTCTCAGCCCGCTGTTCGGGCTGATCGCGCTGCGCATTCGCGCGTTGGACGGTTCACCGGTGATATTTCGGCAGACTCGCGTTGGCCTCCACGGCCGTCGCTTCGAACTCCTCAAGTTCCGCACGATGCACACCGACGCTGAGCAGCGCCTGGCCGAGCTCGAGGAGCTGAACGAGGTCAGTGGCCGCGCATTCAAACTGACCAACGATCCGCGTTTGACTCGCAGCGGCTCGTTCCTGCGACGCACCGGCTCGGACGAGCTGCCCCAGTTGTGGAACGTGCTACGAGGCGAGATGAGCCTGGTCGGGCCGCGGCCGCCGCTGCCGGTCGAGGTCGAAGGGTATGACGTGTGGCACCGCCGCCGACTGTCAATGAAGCCGGGCATCACCGGCCTGTGGCAGGTCACCGCCCGCCGGGAGCCCGACTTCGACCACTGGGTCCGACTCGACCTCGAGTACATCGACCGTTGGTCGCTTCTTCTTGACTTCAAGATTCTGGTACGCACGATCCCTGCGGTGGTCAACCAGGAGGGCCGCTGAGGGCGCGCTGGCTCTGCTAATGACCGCCCGCATGTGAAGGATTTTCCCGTCGGGCACACGGCCGTCGACCAACCGCTGATACACCATCCCCGGCTCGCGTCTTGTGATTGGCCCACTGACGCCGCGGCCGCTGTTCGTTCCGTTGGGATCCGCTTGACAATGATCGGCCCCTCCGTCTCCAGCGGATCAACGGTGATCGAGTAGCCCGCGGCCTTGGCCCACAACGCGTCGCCCGTTGTCTTGGAGATGTCGACGCACTGCCGATTGATTGCCCTCTCCGGCAGCCGTCGCCGCGCTGGTGCGGAGAACCAAGCCCGTATCCCACGCGAGTGTCAGCTCATCCATTCGCGGCGAGTGGCCGATGCGCGCTCCTACACGAGGCAGAATGAGTGCCATCGACGAGTTCGGGCCCGGGCGCATCGGGTAGAAGTTGATCGTCGGGGCTCCGGCGCGACGGCTCGAGTTGTGGCGCCGCTCGAAGCTGAGTGCCTGGAGCCAGCGCCGCGGACGACGCAATCCAACTCTCCCACGCCACGGGTCAGGCAGGGCGCGATAATCGGCAGCTTGGAGGTCGGCATTAGCGCACGCCCCCGGACGTTCGCATCGGGCGCGAGTCTAGCCGCAGATCCATATCATCACCGACCGTGACGGCGACCTGGCAATTGCGATTCGCGCCTCCGCCGCCCGAGCTGCCGGGGCTTACATTGTCGGCACCCATCAGCCCGGGGTCTGTGGACGTCCAGTACGGCCCAGCCATCAGGCGTGAGGGCGCCGAAGTCTTCGAATACACGTGGGCTGGCCGATGACATCACCGGCCAGCCCGTGGCGCTTCCAGTTCGAGCCGTCGCCGTCGCTCCCGGCTTTGGCGTGGGTCGCGCATATCCGGGACCTGGTCGTGCGGGTGAGCTGCGGGCGGTCGGTCAGGCTGGACGACCGAGGCTTCTTTGAGGGCACGTGGTCGGGCCCCCCCGGCTTGGACGCCGCAGCGCGATCGAGCACGGTATTCGGCTCGGGCATCCTCATCGACGGTCGCGAACTGGTTATCGTCCCGCCGGCGCATACGCTCGAGCCGATCTACCTCTCGACGGAGCGCGATGGGACCCTGGTCGTCTCGAACTCGCTCGTCGGACTCCTCTGTTCGACGGGGCGCGAGCTCGATCCGAAGGCGCTCTATCCGCCGATATTCGGGACGAGCAACCGCGGGCTCTCACATGCCGTGCAGCGCGTCCCGACGACCACCGACCCCATCACGGTCAACTTCTTCGAGAACATCCTCGTCAACATCGATGGCTCGACGACGGTGCGGCCGAAGCCGCGCGATGAGCCATTCCGCGGCTTCGACGATTACCGGGGCCGGCTCATCGAGCACGTCCGATCCGCGTTCGAAAACGCGCCCGAGTACCGGCCGGCGGTGGCGATGTCGACCGGTTACGACAGCACTGCGACGGCCGCCATGGGAGCCCGGGCCGGCTGCCGGCGTGCGCTGACCTTCCGCACCGGCTGGGCTTGGGCCGGCTATCAGGGCGACGCCGACAGCTGTGATGCCGCTGCGGATGCGCTCGGATTGAGCGTCGAACACTTTGACCGGCTGGCCTACCAGCAACTCCCGGATGCGCCCGAGGCCGAATTTCTGGCCACCGGCATGACCGGCGAGGATGTCGTCTACCGCTCCATGGAACAGGCCATGCCATCGACGCTGCTGATGACGGGGTTTTGGGGCGGCGCAGCCTGGCGCGGGAAAGACAGGGCCAACCTGAGTCGGATCGACCTCTCCGGTGCCTCGCTGGGCGAGTTTC